>MKWU01004792.1_pt1 | contig 15497 bp, 16 predicted proteins | sample 809101 | NCBI WGS metagenome assembly MKWU01 (sample SAMN05860141, study PRJNA318959) | sponge metagenome | host: Aplysina aerophoba | place: Slovenia: Piran, Adriatic Sea, Gulf of Piran | collected 2013-05-07 | reverse complement strand
GAGCTCCATCGCAGGCGGGCAATACATCGTCACGGTGGCGCTGGCGGTGTTCGCTTTCACCACCATCCTCGGGTGGTCCTACTACGGCGAGCGGTGCTGGCAGTACCTGTTCAGCGAGAACAGCCTGGTGATCTACCGCGGGCTGTGGGTGCTGGCGGCGGTGACCTTCGCCAACGTCAAGGTGGGATTCGTGTGGAACCTGTCGGATACGCTGAACGGCCTGATGGCCGTGCCCAACCTCGTCGGCCTGCTCTTGCTGGCGCCGATGGTCTTCAAGGTCACGCGGGAGCACTTCGACAAGGTGGAGAACCAGTAACTCTCTCCACCGGCGAATGTGGGCCGGGGGCGACGCGCCCCCGGCCGGGCCCCACGGGCGGGAATCAGAAACCGATGCGGACGCCCACCCGAAAGACGTGGTTGCCGACCTCGGACTTCACCGTCGAACCGTGGATCCAATCGGCCTTGGGATCCCCGGTGCCCACGTAGCGGTAGCCCGCGTGCACGACAAGGGACTCCAAGAGCCGATAGCCCACGCCGGCGCCGACCTGGTAGGCGAGCACCCAGTCGGCGTCATCCCCGCCGAGCCCGCCGAGGACCGTGGCAACCGTGCCCGAGGGCAGCGTCACCGATCCGGGCAACTCCACCGGAAGACCCACGTCATAGACGACCCGGGTGACGCCAAGCCCACCACCGAAATACGGCGTGAAGGGCATGCCGATGTCGACGTCGTACCAGGCGTTGGCCATAAGCCCCAACGTCGTACGGGTGCCGTTCACGTCGACGTTGTTGTTGATGGCCTGGATGACATTGGCCGGGAGCTTGTGCCCGTCCACGGTAAGCTGATCGTACTGGATGGAATCGAGGTCCGTGCGGCGCCAGGAGGCTTCGGCTTCCATCCGGAGAGCGCTCCAGCCGAAGCCCAGGGCGACGCTGTATCCCAGCCCGGAATCAAAGTCGGTCTGGCCCTTTGTAACCGCCGAATTGAAGTCCGAGGTCGAACTGAGGGCCATGCCGGCGGCACCCGACAGGTACAGCCCGCTCCCGCTCCGAGCGTGAGCATCCGGCGAGAAAACGGCCGGCGACAGCCACAGCAGCGCCACGGCGCACAATACCCTCCTGACACTTGCTAGGCTCGGCATGTTACGCATTCGCCAACTCCTTTCCATTTTGGTTAGGGTCCGGTCGTTCCGGACAACGATCAGCTACCCACACCGTCCGGCTGACCCCCCGGGTCGAACAACTCCGTCGCGTCGAGCTTGCGCTGGAACTCCAGGTACTCCTCCTTCATCATCCGCGGCCGGTCCTCCCGCAGGATCCGGCGCGCCGACGCGGCGTCGTCGTGCAGCAGGTCGATGGCGGTCATGGCCAGGAGCTTGGCCGATTTCACGTAGACCGAATCGTGGTCCACGAGCAGGTAGCCGCTGGTATGACCGCCCCCGGCGGCGCCGGCGACGTAGGGCTGCATCGCCGGCATGATGTGCGCCAGATCGCCCATGTCCGTGCTGCTGGTGCGATGCTCGGTACCGTGCTCGAACTGGTCCGCGCCGAACACCTGGCCGACGTTCTCGCCCCAAAGACGGGCCATGGCCTCGTTGTTGGCCTGAGGCAGGTAACCCGGAACGGTCGTAATCTCCACCGACGCGCCCACCGCCATGGCCGCTCCCCGGAGCGCGTTGTCCACCTTGCGGTTGGCGTCCAGTATGCCCTCCAGGGTCTTGCCGCGGATGAACGTTTCCACGGTGACCTCCGCCGGCACCACGCTCACCGCGTCGCCGCCCCGCGTGATGATCGGGTGCACGCGAATCGTGTCCTCGTCGTAGAAGGTCTCACGCTGATAGGCGATGGCGCTCAGGGCCAGGGAGGCCGCGTTGAGGGCGTTGATGCCCTTCTGGGGGCTGCCGCCCGCGTGGGCGGCCTTGCCGACAAAGCGGATCTTCTTGATGATGGCGCCATTGGAAGACCGGGCCACGTGGGAGGCCAGAGTGTCGGTCTTGGTGTGGAACATCATCGCCAGGTCCACGTCGTCGAAATGGCCGAGCCGAATGAGCTCCGCCTTGCCGGAGAGAAATTCGATCTCGCCGTGCGCCTTGCGTTGCATGCGCTCGTCGACGTCGATCATCTCTTCGGCCGGGACGGCGAAGAACACCAGCGAACCGCGAAGCTCCGGCAACACCCCGGCGGAAAGGAGCCCCATGGCCGCGCCCACCATCCCCGCCACCTGTGCGTTGTGGCCGCAGGCGTGAGCCGCTCCGGTCCGGGGATCGGCATGGGGGTGATCCGACACGCGAAGTGAATCCAGCTCTCCCAGAATGGCGAGGGTGGGACCGGGACCGCCGCAATCCTTCCGCCCCTTGACGCCGGTGACGGCGAGCCCCTGCCGAGGATCGAGCCCGAGGCCCTGGAGCCGCGCGGCCACGAGGTTGGCGGTGTTGACCTCGTTGAAGCCCGTCTCCGGGTTCCGCAGAATCGTCTCGCCCAGGTCGATGATCTCCTGCCTGCGGGCATCGATGATCCGGCAGGCCTCGGCCTTGAGATCGTCCCTGGAACTCATGGGTTTTGCCGAAGCGCGTCTTCCAACAGCGTCAGGGCGGCCCTGGTGAAGGCCCACATGTTGGCTTCCCGGTCGGCGTCGCCGGTTTCGATGGTGATGGCCTTCTCCACCGGTCCGACGATGGCCATGCAACTGTGTCCGGCGGCGTCGCCGTAGCGGTTCCCGGCCGGGCCCGTGGCGCCGCTCTCGGCCAGGCCCCAGGTCGTGTTCAATCGCCCCTGAATCAGCCGTGCCGCGTTCAACGCGTAAGGCTCGGTGCTGCCCCGCACCGTCACTTCGCTTTCCGGCATCATCAGAAGGCCGGCCCGGGCATGACGCGTGTAGATGACGCCCCCGCCGACGAAGTACGCCGAGGCGCCCGGCAACGACAGCAGCGCGGCGGAGATCAGGCCGCCGGTGGAGGACTCGGCAACCGCCACGGTCTGTCCGCTCTCCTTCAGCAGTTCGCCTACGGAACGTCCAAGCGAAATCAGATCGGCCATGACAACTCCTTTCCGCCGGCGTAATCGCCGACGATCATGCCCCGCCCTTCTGCAGCGACAGCGACAGCCCCGGCCTGCGCACGTGGATGCCGGCATAGCGGCTGCGGTCGGTGAGCCGCTCCATCAGCGCCACCATGGGCAACCGGGCGCTCAGGTACTCCTCGGGCGGGCCGGCGGCGCGCATGACGGCGATCTCCTCCTCGCTCAGCATCCACCGCAGTAAAAGCTCCTCGTCGGTCACTCCGGTGCCGCCGAGCTTGCGGCGCACCTCTTGGATGGTCAGGTCCGGCGGCACCCAGCGGGCCATCTCCTTGCCCCGGGGCCGGTCCAGGATCTTGTGCTTGACGTCGGAGTCCATGGTTTCGGCGCCCTCCCGGCCCCAGAGTCCGAGGGCGTACTGAATGATCTGATCGGTGACCTCCCGGTAGCGCTCGCCGACGATGACGTTGATGGCCGCCTGGCTGCCCACGAACTGCGACAGCGGCGTCACCATGATGGGATAACCCAGGTCCGCCCGCACCCGCACCACCTCTTCGAGGGCCTCCTCCGCCTTGTCTTCCAGACCCACCTTCCGCAGTTGGTGGCGCAGGTTCGAGATCATGCCGCCGGGCACCTGGTGCTGGTACTGGGCGTAGTCGTATTCCACCGGGGCGCCGATGGGGAAACCCTCCCGCCGGGCCACGGCGGTGAAATGTTCCGACACCTGCTCCAAAGCGTCCGTGTCCACGGCGCACGCGTAGCCCAGGGCGCGCAGGTTGGCGGCGACGCTGAACACGGACGGGTTCGAGGAGGCGTTGGCCAGCGGCGGCACGGCCGTGTTCACCGTGCGGATGCCGAGCTTCACCGCCTCCAGGCAGCACAACGGTCCCAGCCCGGTGGTGCAATGGGTGTGCAGCTCAACCGGGATGCCGCCGGCGTTCTCGAAGATCATCGGCACCAGGGTGCGGGTGCGTTCGGGGGTCAGGAGGCCACCGGGATCCTTGAGGCAGAGGAATGGCACGCCCAGGGAGGCGGCCTCCCGGGTCTTCCGGGCATAGTACTCGTCGGTGTGCTTCGGCGACACCGAGTAGATCAGGTTGACGATGGGCTGAAGGCCGTTCTTGCGGGCGATGGCGACCTTGCGCGTCCACCCTTCGAGCTCGTTCCACTCCTCGGAGATGCGTGCCTGGCGGATGCCGTTGGCCGCCATCCGCTCGATGAAGAGCTCGTACACCGACACCGGGGTGATCTCGAACGCGTTGACCCTGCCCGCCATGAGCCGCAGCGGCGTCCGGGTGACGCGCTCCGCCACCATCCGCACCCGGTCCCAGGGGTCCTCCTTGAGCTCCCGCACACACTTCTTGAGGTGGGAGGCGGACATGAGCTCGATGGCGTCGAAGCCGGCCGCATCCATGGTCCGGGCCACCGGCAGCATCATGCCGGTGGTCATGCGCTCGGCCCACAGGCTCTGGTGGCCGTCACGCAACGTGGTGTCTACGAATCGAATCTCGTCCATCTATCGCTCGTGCGGCCGGCGGCGGCCGTGAAAAACTCCGTCGGGTGTGGACCTTCGCGGCGGACCCCGTAGGGGCGACCGCGGGTCGCCCCTACCATCGCCGTCCCTAGCCCAGGATGCGGGGACCAAACAGCGTCACCGCGTTGTCCCACAGGATCTTGGCCTTGGCCGCATCCGATATCGGTTGCGCGTCCAGGTCCGGCAAGGCCTTTTCCGGCCTGGGCGCATCCGGGTGCGGATAGTCGGTGTTCCAGGCGATGTTTTCGCCGTCCAGGTGGTCCGCCGCGTAGGACAGCGCGGTCTCGTCGCTGTCGCAGGTCACCGTGATCTGGCGCTTGAAATACTCGCTGGGGAGCATCGGCAGGCGCTCCACCGCGTTTCCCATGACGCTGTTGCGGCCGTGGGTGTGCTCGTCCATCCGGCCGAGCCAGAACGGCACCCAGCCGACGTTGGACTCGAGGATCCCCAGCCGCAGCTTGGGGAAGCGCTCCAGGATACCGGTGAAGATGAACTGCCCCATGGTGGCCATGTTGTCGCAGGGGAAGCCCAGGGCATGGTCGAGGCCGCGCAGAGCGAGCTGCTGCATGTCACCGTCGTCGACGTTGCCGCGGTTGCCGCCGGCGAAGGGGTGGAAGCGGCGCTGGCGGTATTCGCCGTGCACGGAGATGGGGAAGTCCAGCTCGCAGGCCAGTTGCCACAGTGCGTCGTATTCGGGCTCGTGCAGCCACCTGCCCTCCGGCAGGAACGGGTTCCGCACGGACACGGCGCCCAGCTCCTCCACCGCCCGCCGGGCCTCCACCAGCATGGCCTCCGTGTCCGGTGCCGGCAGCACCGCGACGAACTTGAGGCGCTTGGGGTCGGCGTCGCAGTAGTCCCGGCACCAGTTGTTGTAGGCCCGGCACATGGCGGCGCCCAGCTTGGCGTCCTTGAGGGCCACCCGGTAGGCGAAGTTGCCGTTGTTGCCCGTCGGCAGCAGCACCTGGACGTCCCACCCGTGGGTGTCCATGTCCTTCAGCCGCGTTTCCGCGGACCACCACGTGCGGTATTGCTCACCGTACTTTGCCTCCATGTCGGCCCACGCGGTGGCCGGCAGCTTCGGCTGTTTCTCGATCTTGGGAATGATTCGCCCATCCGGCTCGTAGACCATGAAGGCCCCGTCCATGAACGCCACCTTGGGCACCTGATCCCGGTAGGCGGGCTCGACGTACCGTTCCCACAGGTACTGCGGCTCGTGCATGTGGGCGTCCGCGTCGATGACCTTGAATCCCTTCCACATGATGGCACTCCTTTCGATCGTGGCCCGTGAAACTGTCCCGGCACCCTAGTGTCCGGTTACTATTCCCTGTTTCGCGTTTCGCTTCAACCGGATGGCGTGCGGTGCCGGGCTACGTTTCGGCCGACCCGAGCTACCGGGCGGATCGCCTCCACCAGGGAAATGCGCCGGCGCTTGACAGGGTCGCAACGATTCTTTTAGGGTCGCGGGCGAAAGCGGGGCGGATCCGCCTTGCCTGTCGACGACATCACGCGGCGATCAACCTGACGGGAAACGATCCATATGACATCTCAATCCTTCGTAGCCTCGGTGGTGGAAGACATCATCCGTCCCGGAGTCGAGCGGTTGATGGCGGGAAGGTATTTCTCCGACCTGCGGGCCGGCACCCTGTCGAATCGCAGGCTCCAGGGCTTTGCGCTGCAGCACTACCTCCTCAATGTCGCCATCAACAAGGGATTCGTTTTGTGCATGACCAAGAACGCCCACAACCAGGAGCTCTACGACCTGTTCCTCCACGCCTTCACGGAGGAACAGACGCACCCGGACCTCATGAAGCGGTTCGGTCTTGCCATCGGTCTGACCGATGAGGACTTCGCCGAGGCCCTGCCGATCTTCGAGTGCCAGGCCCACGCCGCGGCCATCCTCAGGGGCATGTTCCTGGGATCGCCGGCTGAAAGCCGCACGAGCGCGCTGGTGAACGAGAGCATGGTCGGCCGCTACGCGGCGGAGTTCGACACCCGCCTGGCGGGCGAATACGGGGTCAACGATCACGACCGGGAGTTCTTCACGGTGCACGCGGTGGCGGACCAGGAGCACACCGCGATTGCGGCGCGGGTGGTCGAACGCTACTGCGACTCCGAGCGCGAACGCAGGGTCGTCGCCCATGCCGCGCGCAACATGGTCCGCTTCAAACTGGCCAAGTTCGACGGGATTTACGATGCCTACGCCTGACGACCGCACGTATTCGTGGGACCCAACACTGGGTTGACGGCTATCCGTGGGGCTCTATAATCAAGGTGGGGGTCAGCATGGAAGAAAATACCGCATCCGTCTCGTTGCCCGAAGTCCTGTCCGTGTTCCCGCTCACGGGGGTGCTGCTGTTGCCCGGCACACGGCTGCCGCTGCATATTTTCGAGCCCCGCTACCGGAACATGGTGCACGATGCGCTTGAGGCCGAGGGCGTCTTCGGCATGATCCAGCCCTTTGTTCCCCAGAAAGACAATCTCCCACGGCCCGGAATCGAGCGCACCATGCCCGATCTCTACGACGTCGGGTGCGCCGGACACATCGAGCGATGGGAGAAATCCTCGGACGGCCGCTACATGGTTCAGCTCCGCGGCATCAGCCGGTTCCGGATCAAGGAGGAACTGTCCCTGGAACGCGGCTATCGGCGCGTGCGACCGGACTACGAGTGCTTCAGCGACCTCCAGGACGGGGACTACGACGCGGTCGACCGGGCCCGCCTGACAGGGGCGCTGGACCAATACGCGCAGGCCCGCGGGCTCGCCATCGACATGGGGCAACTCGAGCCCATCTCGGATGCCGATCTGGTGAACTTCCTGGGAGTCGCCATGCCCTTCCATCCATCGGAGAAGCAGGCGATTCTGGAAACAGGATCCATCGAGGAACGGGAGAAGGTCCTCATCAGCCTCCTGGAGCTGGGCGGGGACACCTCTGCGGTGCCTTCGAGCTCCGGCTCGCGTACTCTCAACTAGACGCGGTCATCGGGCGAGACAGCAGCGCTTGTATTTCCGGCCGCTGCCGCAGGGACAGGGGTCGTTGCGGCCCACTTCGGGCCGGGCGGCGGCGTCCGCCTCCCGCACCACGCGCATGACGTTCTCCATGGGCTCGCCCGCCTGCCAAAGCCCCGCCATGGTGCTCAGGTGCTCCCGGCTGTGGATGAAAAATTTCTTGTAGCCCGCGCAGAGATAGTTGAGACCGTCCTCCCCGTCCGGGGTCTTGATGAAACGGTCCTTGGGGCAGCCGCCGTTGCACTGGGCGCGCACCTCGCACTCGCGGCAGTAGCGCGGCAGCGAGGTCCACTTGTCGCGACCGAACTGCCGCTGGGCCTCGCTGTCGACCATGCCCGCCAGGGAAGTCTCGCGGATGTTGCCGACGCGGTATTCCGGGTCCACGTAGTGGTCGCAGGAATAGAAGTCGCCGTTGTGCTCCAACGCCGGCACATCGCCGCAGGTTTCGCGGAAGATGCACAGGGCGTGCTCGATGCCCAGGCCGGTGCGAGCCGCCTCGTCGAAGATCTGGATGGTCACCCGGCCCACGTCGGTACGGATCCATTCGTCGAAGATGGCGCACAGAAAGGTGCCGAAGGCCTCCGCCGGCACGCTGCGGGGGGTCACCGCGGCATCCCCGGGCACGGGCTCCACCAACGGAATGAACTGCTGGTGATCGGCGCCGATGCTCTTGAAGTAGCGGTAGACCGTGGTGGGATGGCCGACGTTGCCCGCGTGGACCACGCACAGCACGTCACAGGGCACCTTGTGGGCCTTGAGCTGCTTGAAGGCCTGCACCACCTTCCGGTGGGTGGGCTGCTGCCCCTTGGTGACCCGGTACTCGTCGTGGAGCTTCTCGGGGCCGTCGATGCTCAAGCCGATGGAGAAGCCCTCCTCGGCAAAGAAACGGCACCACTCCTCGTCGAGCAGCACCCCGTTGGTCTGCATGCCGTTACGAACCTTGCGGTCCGGCGGGCAATGCTTGCGTTGCAGCGCGACAATGTCGCGGAAGTAGTCGAGTCCCAGGATGGTAGGCTCGCCGCCGTGCCAGGCGAAGTCGATGACCGGGTCGGGGCAGGCCTCGATGTGCTGCGCGATGTATTCCTCCAGCACGTCGCGTTCCATGCGGAAGGACTTGGCCTCCGGATACAGGTCTTCCTTCTTGAGGTAGTAGCAGTAGACGCAGTCCAGATTGCAGATGGCGCCGGTGGGCTTCGCCATGACCTGGAAGCCGCGGGAGGCGGGCCGACCGGCCCGGATCAATTCAACCGACATGTTGAAACCCTCTTGCGGGGAAAGGGCGGGACGGCGGAACCCCTTCCTCCACATCCCGGGAGATGCAGGGCGACCGCCGGTCGCCCCTACGGTTTCAACGGCCGGATGCAGGGGCGACCCGCGATCGCCCCCAGGATCCCAACCGGCCGATGTAGGGGCGACCCGCGGTCGCCCCTAACGGCGTTCGACCGTCGCCTATTCCATGCCGAAGAACTTCTTGGCGTTGTCCAGCATGAGCTTCTGCTTGACCTCGGGCTTGATGGTGATCTTCTCGAAGTCGTCCAGCCAGCGCTCCACGCCGATGGCCGGCCAGTCGGAGCCGAACATGGCCTTGTCCTGCAGGATCGAGTTGACCTGCTGGACCAGCTCGGCGGCGAAGTACTTGGGCGACCAGCCGGAAAGATCGATGTAGAAGTTGCTCTTGTGCCGGGCGATGGCGAGACTCTCGGCCGTCCAGGGCCACGACGGATGGGCGCAGATGATCTTCAGCTCGGGGAAGTCCGCGGCCACGTCATCGAGGTGGATCGGCTGGGTGAACTTGAGCTTGTTGCCCATGCCCCCGGGGGTGCCGGCGCCGGCGCCGGCCATGCCGCTGTGGAACAGGATCGGCAATTCGAGCTTTTGGCATTCCTCCCACAGGGGATAGAAGCGGGTGTCATTGGGGAAGAACTGCTGCCGGGCCGGGTTGATCTCGCCCACGCCGTGGAGTCCCATGTCCTTGATGCGCTGGATTTCCTGCAACGCCACCTTCTGCTGCCACGGATCGATGACGCCGAAGCCCAGGAACACGTCGGGGTTCCGCTTCACGCCGTCGGCCACGTGCTGGTTGGGAACCGGGGTCAACCCGGTGATGGTTTCGTCGGTGGTGTTCTGTATCACCGCCATCATGTTGCGCTCGCGGTACTGGTCCGCCATCTCGTCGATGGAGACGGGCTTGCGCTCCCGCTTGAAGTACTGCGCCATCTGCTTCGGGCGATCGCCCTTGGAGCTCAGGGTCAGCTCATCGCAAAGGTGCACGTGCACGTCAATGGCAATCGGGTCCGTGATCGGGTCCATACAACAAACCTCCTTGAAGTTTCACGAAAATCGGCAACGGCATCGCACCGCTGCCCAAAATAGCTAACACGATCCGCAATGGCTGGCCAGCGCAGGCGCGGCACAACCTGCACGCCGACACACGGAAGGGTTTGAAGCCCGCCCCTACGCCTCCCAGGGCGCGGCCGTCAACGCCGCCAGGGCCTTGTCGAGTATCCGCCGCATGAATCCCGAGTCGTCGCCCTGGTTCAACTCGTAGCGGACACCGGTCACGATGGTGACCCCCTGCTCCTGGTCCTCCAGCACGGTTTGAAGCTCCACCTGAAACAGCGCGAAGGGGGTGTCCTCCAGTCGTTCCCGCGTCCGCGTGGCATTTCCCTTGAGGTAGTAGTTCAAGCCGTGGTCGGTGACCACCAGGGTCAGGGCGCCGGTGCGCACGAGGTTTCGTTCAGTGGTGCTGTTCTTGCCCACGGCCAGATGGATGCGTCCTGGGCCCTTGGCCACGAGCTCGTAGTACGATCCCATGGCCGGATGGCACCAGCCATTCTCGTCCACCGTGGCCATGATGAACACCTTGCCCGCCTCGACGGCCTTGCCGCTCATGAGCGCGAACAGCTCGTCCGGCATTTCCTTGCCCACTAGTCGTGACACGATGCGATCCTCCCTGGTTCGATGCAGCCCCCTGGCCCGCGGCAGTCCCGTCCGGCGGCGTCAGCCCGCGCCCAACACCAGCTCCTGCCTCTTGCCGAACCCTTGCTGGTTGTCGATGTAGTAGAGCGTTTCCGGGTTCACCCGGTAGAATTTCACCTTGAGAAACGCCCGGTGATACACCCCGCTCGTGGGATCCGTGAACAGCTTGATGACGCCGGGATACTTCCGCGCGTACACCGCCAGGGCCTTGCCCTTGGCGATCACCGAATCGATGAGCTCCACGGTTCCTTCGAGCTGGATCCCCTTGATCTCGCGCCAATCCTCGTAGTCCTCCTGGACCGTCACCGCCACCCGCGGGTTGGCCGCGAGGTTGGTGCAGTGGCGCGAGTCCGGAGCGGAGAAGAAATAGAGCTGGAATTTGTCACTGGCGTAGAAGACCGTGGCGTTCCACGGCACCCCGTCCACGCAGGTGCCCAAGGTCATGGTGTTGTGGGTCCGGAGGTAGTCGAGAATCTGTTCTTCGAGGTCAGCCATATGGGCAAAGCGCCGGCGGGTGTCACGTCCTGCGGATGAACCGCGGGCTCATTCCTGGTCTCCCGGATAGCGGCTCAGGGACTCTTCATTCCACCGGCTGAACATGTCGGTCTCGACCTCGAACTGGTCCAGGATCCGGGCCACGGTCTGGTTGATGACGTCGTCCAGGGTCTTGGGCCGGTGGTAGAAGGCGGGCACCGGCGGGAAGATCACCGCACCCATGCGGGTGAGCTGGGCCATGCTCTCGAGATGGCCGAGGTGCAACGGGGTCTCGCGCACCACCAGCACCAGCTTCTTGCGTTCCTTGAGGATGACGTCGGAGGCGCGCACCAGCAGGTCGCCGCCCACCGACAGCACAATGCCGCCCATGGACTTCATGGAGCACGGCGCGATGACCATGCCCGCGGTGCGGAAGGAGCCGCTGGCGATGCTGGCACCGATGTTGTTGATGTCGTGGACCACGTCGGCCATGGCCTCCACTTCCTTCACCGAGTGCGGCGTCTCCACCTGCAGGGTCATCTTGGCGGCCTTGCTCATGACCAGGTGAGTCTCGATGTCGGCGAGCGGTTGCAGGACCTGGAGGATGCGGATCCCGAAAATCGATCCGGTGGCTCCTGACAACCCTACGATGAGACGGCGCATACCGGCTTACCTCCTCTAGCGGCCCCGTTCCCCGTCACGGTCCCTTGGGCGGGCGGCTTTCGCACACTCGGTGCTATCCATCGAACACCACGGTCAATTGGTCGCCGTCCCGCACCGAGCGGGCCTGCTTCAACGAAACCGCGGCAATGATCTCCAACTTGTCGGCGGGGTATTCCTCGACCTCCGGAACCACGACCGCGATCCTTTCGCGCGACCCCGGCGGGGAGCCCCATCCCTCAAGACAGCCGGCAAACAGGAAGGCATTGCAAAACGCCGGATCCGGCGACGGCAGAACGACGCGTCCGCCGTGTTGCCGCACCTGCTCCCACCGGTTCAGGTCGGCGCCGCTCGCCCGCACGTTGAGAGTGCCGGGATAGGGATCGAAGCCCACCCGCTCCCTGACACCCTCGCGCACCCAGTCGATGCCCAGGAACGCGCCGGCCCGTCCCAGGTCCGAGAACACCACGCCCTTGACCAGGATGTCGCGGGAACCCCTCACTGGTTGCTGGAAAGAGACCGCGCCTTGCCGCCGCGCCGGATCTTGATGATCTCGCCCAGGATGCCCACGGCGATCTCTTCGGGCGTCTCCGTGCCGATGTCGAGGCCGATGGGGGCGTAGACCCGGGAGATGAGTTCCTCGGAGATGTGCTCCTCTTCCTTGAACCGTTCGAAGCACGCCTTGATCCGCCGCTTGCTGCCGATCATGCCGATGTACTTGGCGGGCCGGTCCAGCAGCTCGCGCAGGCACGGCTCATCGTACTTGTGGCCGCGCGTGATCAGCACGACGTAAGTGGTCGAGGTGATGTCCAGCGCCTTCACGGTCTCGGCCATGTCGCCCACCACCACCTCGTCGGCGTCCGGGAATCGTTCACGGTTGGCGAACAGGATGCGGTCGTCGATAACGACGACGTAGTAGTCCATGAGCTTGGCGATCCTCACCAGCGGCACGGCGATGTGCCCCGCCCCCACGACGATGAGCTTGGGCGGCGACGGCATCACCTCGAAGAAGACATCCGCCTGCCCTCCGGAGGCGGTCTCCACCGACACCAGCCGGGAGTGCTCGTCCGAGAGCCGCTCCGCCGCCTCCCGGAGCAACGTCTGCTCCAGCCCCGCGTCGTTCACCGCCCCCAGGACGATGCGCCCGTCCCGGATCAGGCACTTGTCGCCGCTGCCGAGCCCGTCGAGGCCCTGGGACTCCACCACGGTGACGAGCACCGCGCCCGCGCCCTCATCCTTGACCTTGATCAGCTCTTGAACCAGTTCGTCCATTCAGTCCTTACCTTGGGAGACTGCCTGTTCCTCGTCCTTCCACCAGGGATCGATGAAGACGTTCATGATGCCGCCGCACACCGCCGGACTGTCGGACGAGATGTCGTCCAGCAGGTCCACGCGCACGGTGCGGGGCCTGCGGGTCCGCACCACCTCGATGGCCTCGCGCCGGACGTCGGCTTCGCCGCATCCGCCGCCGATGGTGCCGAGGATCTCGCCCCACGCCGTCACCACCATCTTGGCCCCCACCTCCCGGGGCGTCGAGCCCTTGGTGGAGACGATGGTCGCCACCGCCACGGTCTCGCCCTTGTCGAGGAACTCCTTGACGTCATCGTAAATGGATTCCAATGGATGACTCCTTGTCGCGTTGCGGAAAACCGGCGGGGCGCGCCGACTACGCCACCAGCCTGCGCATGGTGTGGCCCAGATGGACCAGGCTGTTGGCGTTGTGGGCCGAGAGAAACAGGTCCAGGTACGGCAGCGCCGCCTGCATGCCCTTGCACAGGGGCTCGTAGTTCTCGCTGGCCAGCAAGGGGTTCAGCCAGATCATCTTGCCGCAGCGCCGCTTGAGGGCCTGCATCTGCCGCTCCAGCACGCCCACGTCGCCCCGGTCCCAGCCGTCGCTGATAATCACCACGACGGTGCGGTGGGTGACCGTGCTGACCGCGAAGTCGCGGTTGAAGATCTCCAGCGACCGGCCGATGTTGGTGCCGCCGGACCACCCCAGCACGCTCTTGGAGATCTTGTCGAGGGCGTTGCCGATGTTCTTGGTGCGGATCAGGTGCGTGATGCGGCTCAATGTGGTGCTGAAGACGAAGGTCTCCACGCCCCAGAGCTCGTTCTGCAGGCCGTACATGAACTGGATGAGGAAACGGCTGTAACAGTCCATGGAGCCGCTCACGTCGCACAGCAGCACCACCCGGGTTTTCTTGATGCGGCGCTTCCGCGCCACCAGCTCCACCAGCTCGCCGCCATACTTGATGTTGCGGCGCATGGTGCCCCGGGGGTCGATCTCCGTGCCCCGTCGGGCGCGCTTCTTGCGCCGGCTCACCTGGGTGGCGATCTTGGAGGCGATGAGCAGGATGGCCTGGGTCACCGCCCGGCTCTCCTCGATGCCCATCTCGCTGAAGTCCTTCTCGTTCAGTTGCTCGTTGGGGCTGTAGGTGGGCACCATCAGCGGGTCCGGGTCCGTGGAGCTGTCGTCGCCGGGGCCCTCCTGCTCGGTCAAGGTCTCTTCCATGGTGCCGCCGCTGTCATCGGACGAATCCAGCGCCTCGTCCGGGCTCTGGGCGGGGACCTCCATGGTCTCGATGGCGGGCTCGATCTCCATGTCGCCCTGCCAGAAAGCCTCGAAAACCTGATCGAAGAGCTCGATGTCCTCGTGTTCGTGGAGCAGGTTGGCGGCCACCGCCCGATGAAAATCGGGCCGGCTCTGGATGTCGATGAGCGGCAGGGAGCGGTTGGCGTCGATGACCTGGCTCAGGCCCATGCGGAAACCCAGGTCCTTGAGCACCCGGCCGAACATGAGCATGTTCGCCAGCGTGCCCTGGCCGCGCAGGGGCTTGTAGCGCTCCACCGCGCGGATGATCTCTTCGTCGGTCAGTTCTCTCGCCATGATCCGTTCCCGGCTCGTCGCGGTGTTACTGGTTCCCTACCAGCGTGGCCGGCTCCTTGAGGATTCGGTCCATGTCGAGCTTGTCGCCGGAAAGCTCTTCCTCCAGATGGTGCAGGTCTTCCCGGTACTTGAACACGCAGCCCACGGTCTCCCTCACGATCTCGGGGTCGAGCTCGGCGCGGTTCAGCAGCAGCAGCGCCGAGGCCCAGTCCAGGGTCTCGGCCACCCCCGGCCGTTTGTAGAAGTTCATCTGCCGCACCTGCTGCATGAACGCGCAGATCTGCTCGGCCATGAGCTTCTGGACCTCCGGATACTTGGTCATGATGATCTCGTACTCCTTGTCGAACGTGGGGTACTCGATCCAGTGGTAGAGACACCGGCGCTTGAGCGCGTCGTGGATCTCCCGGGTGCGGTTTGAGGTCAGGAAGACGTAGGGCCGCTTGTCCGCCCGGATGGTGCCGACCTCGGGAATGCTGATCTGAAAGTCCGACAGCACTTCGAGAAGGAACGCCTCGAACTCCATGTCGGCGCGGTCGATCTCGTCGATGAGCAGCACCGGGGGCTCGGCGCCGTCGGTGCGGATGGCGTCGAGCAGCGGACGGCTGATGAGGTAGTCCTCGGAAAAGATCTCGGTCTCCACCGACTCGCGGTCCCGGGAGCCGATCTCCTCCAGCTTGATCCGCAGCATCTGCTTGGGATAGTTCCACTCGTAGAGCGCCGTGTTCGAGTCCAGCCCCTCGTAGCACTGGAGCCGGATCAGCCGGGTGCCGAGAACATCCGCCAGCACCTTGGCGATCTCGGTCTTGCCCACGCCCGCCTCCCCTTCCAGCAGGATCGGCTTGCCCAGCCGCACCGACAGATAGACCACCGTGGCGAGGCTTCGGTCGCAGATGTACTTGCGTTCTCTCAGAGAATCCCGGATCGATTCGACGGTAATGCTGTCCA
>MKWU01004791.1_pt1 | contig 15500 bp, 25 predicted proteins | sample 809101 | NCBI WGS metagenome assembly MKWU01 (sample SAMN05860141, study PRJNA318959) | sponge metagenome | host: Aplysina aerophoba | place: Slovenia: Piran, Adriatic Sea, Gulf of Piran | collected 2013-05-07 | reverse complement strand
CAAGCAAACAAACAAGAAAACTAACCAACCAACCAACCAACCAATCAACCGATCAACCAACCAACCAATCAAACAAACAAACAAACAAACAGCCAACCAAGCTACCGACCAACCAACAGACCAACTGACCAACGGACCAAGCAACAAAGCAACCAACCAACCAAGCAACCATCCAACCAACCAACCAACCAAACAAACAACAAAGCCAACAAACTGATCAACCGATCAACAGACCAACCGACCAACTAACCAAGCAAACAACCAACAGATCAACCGAGCACACAACCAACAAACCTAGCAACCAACCAGCAAACCAAAAGACCAACCGACTAACCGACCAACCAAACAACTGACCAACAGACCAACCGGCCAACCAACCAACCAACACACCAACCAACCAACACACCAACCAACCAACCCACCAACCAACCAACCAACCAACCAACAGACCAATCAACCAACCAACCAGCGCCCAAACCAACCAACCAACCAAGCTGACAACCAACCAACTGACCAACTGACCATCCGACCAACCGACTAACCGACCAACCAACCAACTAACCAACCAACCAACCCACCAACCAACCAACCAACCAAGCAACCCAGCAATAAACCGACCAACCGACCAACCGAACAATCGAACAACCGAACAACCCACCAACCAACCAACCCTCCAAACGACCAACAGAACAGCCCACCAACCGACCAACCCACGAACCGACCAACCCACCAACCGACTACCGACCAACCCACCAACCAACCAAACCACCAACCCACCAACCCACCAACCAAGCAACCAATCAAGCAAGCTAGCAACCAACCAACCAACCAACCAACCATCCAACCAACCAACCAACCAACCAACCAACTGACCAACTGACCATCCGACCAACCGACTAACCGACCAACCAACCAACTAACCAACCAACCAACCGACCAACCGATCATCCAACCAACCAACGAACCAAGCAACCAACAAAGCAACCAACCAACAATCCGACCAACCAACCACACAACCAACCATCCCACCAACCAACCTACCAACCAACCAACCAACCAACCAACCCACTAAACAAACGACCAACAAACCGATCAACCGACCAACCAACCAACAAAACTACCAAGCAAAGAAACAACCAAACAACCAAACAACCAACTAACCAACAAAGCAACCAAACAACCAACGATCCAACCAATCAACCAATCAACCAACCAAGCAACCCACCAACTAACCAACAAAGAAACCAACCAACTAAGCAACCAACCAACCAACAAAGCAACCCACCAACATACCAACCAATCAACCAAGTAACCAAGCAACCACCCAACCAACCAAGCAACTAACCAAGCAACCAACCAGCAACCAAGCAACCAAGCAATCAACCAGAAAACAACCAACCAAGCTACCAAACAACCAAGCAACCAACCATCAAAGCAACTAACCAAGAAACCAACTAACCAAGCAATCAAGCAACCAACCAACCAACCAAACAAACAACCAAGCAACCCACCAACCAACCATCCAACCAATCAACTAACCAACCAAACAACCAACCAACTAACCAAGCAATTAACCCACCAACCAACCAACCAACGAAGTAAGCAACCAACCAACAATCCAACCAATCAAGAAACTCAACCATCCACCAACTAAACAACCTACCACCCAACCACCCAACCAACCAACCAACGAAGTAAGCAACCAACCAACAACCCAACCAATCAAGAAACTCAACCATCCACCAACTAAACAACCTACCACCCAACCAACCAACCAACCAACCATCCAACCAACAATCCACCAACTAACCAACCAACCAAACAAACAAACAACAAACCAACCAAGCAACCAACCCACCAACCAACCAACCAAGCAACCCAGCAACAAACCGACCAACCGACCTACCGAAGAATCGAACAACCGAACAACCCACCAACCAACCAACCGACCAACCCACCAACCGACCAACCCACCAACCGACTAACCGACCAACCCACCAACCAACCAAACCACCAACCCACCAACCCACCAACCAACAACCAATCAAGCAAGCAACCAACCAATCAACCAACCAACCAACCAACCAACCAACCATCCAACCAACCAACTAACCAACCAACCAACTGATCATCTAAACCATCCGACCAACCGACTAACCGACCAACCAACCAACTAACCAGCCAACCAACCGACCAACTGATCATCCAACTAAGCGACCAACCGACCAACGAATCAACGAACCAAGCAACCAACAAAGCAACCAACCAACAAACCGACCAACCAACCACCCAACCAACCATCCCACCAACCAACCAACAAACCAACCAACCAACCAACCAATCCACTAAACAACCGACCAACAAACCGACCAACCGACCTAGCAACCAACCAACCAAACAACCAACCAAGCAACAAACAAACAAAGCAAACAAACAAACAACTATCCAACCAATCGACCAACCAACCAACAAACCAACCAAGCTACCCACCAACTAACCAACCAAGAAACCAACCAACTAAGCAACCAACTAACCAACAATGCAACCCACCAACCAACCAACCAACCAACCAGCAACCAAGCAACCACCCAACCAACCAAGCAACAAACCAAGCAACCAACCTGCAACCAAGCAACCAAGCAATCAACCAGAAAACAACCAACCAAGCTACCAAACAACCAAGAAACCAACCAGCCACGCAACTAACCAAGAAACCAACCAACCAACCATCCAACCAATCAACCAACCAACCAACCAAGCAACCAACTAACCAACCGACGCACCGACGGACCGCCCGACCGCCCGACTGCTCGCCCGACCAATCGCCCGACCGACTAAGCAAGGAAGCAACCAGTCAACTAAAAACCAACCAAACAACCAACCAACGATTTCACCAACCAACCAAACATCTAACCAACCGACCATCCGACCAACTGACCAACCTAGCAACGAGTCTAGCAAGCAAAAAAGCAACCAACCAATAAACCGACCAACCAACCAACCGACCAACAAACCAACCAACCAACCAACCAACCCACCAAACAACCAATCCACCAACCAACCAACTAAGCAAGGTACCAACCAACCAACCAACCAACCACCCAAGCAAGCAAGCAACCCAACAACCAACCAACCAGCCTACCAACCAACCAACACAACAACCAACCATCCAAACAAACAACCAAACAAACCACCACTCAACCAACCAACAATCCAACCAACCAACTAACCAACCAACAAACCGACCAACCGACCATCCGATCAACTGACCAACCGACCAACCAAGCAACGAACCAAGCAACCAACAAAGCAACCAACCGGCAAAACGACTAACCAACCACCTATCCAACCAACCCACCAACCAACCAACCAACCAACCCACCAACCAACCGAACACCAAACCGACCAACCGACCAACTGGCCAACAAACTAGCAAACCAACCAAACTATCAAGATAACAAACAAATAAACAACCAAACAACCAACCATCCAACCAATCAACCAACCAACCAAGCAACCATGCAACCAGGCAACCATGCAACCCACCAGCTAACCAACTAAGCAACAGACCAACAAAGCAACCAACCAACCAACCAACCAACCAACCAACGAACAAAGCAACCAAGCAACCCGACGAAGCAGCAAAGTGACCCGCACAAATAACCCACCAACCAACCAACCGACCAAGCAACTAACAAGCAACCAACCAACCAAGCAACTAATCCTAACCCTAACCCTAACCCTAAGTAATCAACCAAGCATCCAAGCAACTAACGAAGCAAGCAACCGACCAACCGACCGACCAACCTACCATCCCACCAACCATCCAACCAACCAACCATCCAACCAAGCTACCAACGGAACAATCAACCAAGCAAGGAAGCAACCAGTCAACCAAACAATCAACCAAATCACCAAACAACCCACCAACCAAACAACCCATGAAACCAACCAAACAACGTTGCCACCAACAAACCAACGATGCCACCAATCAACAAAGCATCTAACCAACTTACCAACTAACCAATCGACCAACCGACCAACCGACCAACTGAGCAACCAACAAAGCAATCAACCAACAAACCGACAAACCAATCACCCACCCAACCAACCAACAAAACAACCAACCAACCAACCACATAATTAACCAACCCACAAAACAACCGGCAAGGGAACCGACCAACTAACCAAGCAACCAACCAAGCAACCCACCAACAAACCAACCCACCAACCAACCAACCAACCAAGCTACCAAACAATCAACCAAGCAACCCACCAACTAACCAACCAACCAGCCAACAAAGCAACCAAACAACCAACTAAACAACCAAACACCGCCAACCAACCAACCAAAGATGCCACCAATCAACCGACCATCCAACCAACCAACTAACCAACCCACCAACCAACCAACCCACCCACCAACCAACCCACAAACCAACCGACCAACCAACCACACAACGAATCAACCCACGAACCAACCGGCCAAGAAACGGACCAAGTAACCAAGCAAACAACCAAACAAACCACCACCCAACCAACCAACGATCCAACCAACCAACTAACCAACCAACCAACAGACCAACCGACCTTCCGATCAACCGACCAACCGACCAACCAAGCAACGAACCAAGCAACCAACAAAGCAACCAACCAATAAAACGACTAACCAACAACCAATCCAACCAAACCACCAACCAACCACACAACCAATCAACCCACAAACCAAACGGCCAAGAAACCGACCAACTAAACAAGCAACCAACCAAGCAACCCACCAACCAACCATCCCTCCAACCAAGCAACCCACCAACTTACCAACCAACCAACCTACTAACCAACAAAGCAACCAACCAACCAATGATCCAACCAATCAAGCAACCAACCAAACAAACAACCAAACAACCAAACACTGCCAACCTACAAACCAACGATGCCACCAATCAACCAACCATCCAAACAACCAACCCACCAACAAACCAACCCACCAACCAACCCACAAACCAACCAACCTATCAAACAACTAACAATTCAACCAACCGAGCAACAAACCGACCAACAGAACAACAAATTAACAAACCAACCAAACTACAATGCAAACAGTAAACCAAACAACCAAGCAACCCACAAAGCAACCAACCAACAAACCAACCAACAAAGTAACCAAGCATCCAAGAAGCCAATCAAGAAACCAACCAACCAACAAAGCAACCACATAACCCGCCAAAGAAACCAAGCAAACAACCAAGCAACCAACCAACCAGTCCATCAACCATCCAACCAACCAACAACCAACCAACCATCCTCCCAACCAACGCACAAACCAACCGACCAACAAACCAACCAAACAGACAACTGACCAACAAACCAACCAACCAACAAAGCTACGAAGCAAAAAACCAACCATTCAACCCACTTTCAAAGTAACCCAACAACAAACCCACCAACCCAACAACACAACCATCAAGCAACCGACTAACGGAACAACCGACCAACCGACCAACCGACCAACCAACCAACCAATCAACCAACTAAACAACAGATCAACCAAACAGTAAACCAACCAAGCAATCCACCAATCAAACTACCCTAACCAACGATGCCACCAACCAACCAACTAACCATCCAAACAACTAAAAAACCAACCAACCAACCAAACCGACTATTTGACCAACTAAACAACCAACCAAGAATGCTACCAACCAACTAAATATCTAACAAACCTACTTATCAATCGATAAACAGACCAAACCAACCATCCAATGAACTGAATTACTGTTCAACCAACTAACCACACAACCAACCAACCCACAAACCAACCGATCAAAAAACTGTCAAACCTACCAACGGACCAACAAACCAACCAACCAACCAACTAAGCTACCCACAAACGAACCAACCCACCAACCAACCAACCAACCAACCAAGCTACCAACCAACCAACCAAAGAAACAAAGAAACAAAGAAGCAACCCAGCACCAATCTACCAACCAACGGACCAACAAAGCAACGATCCAACCAACGATCCATACAATAAGCCAACCAACCAATCAATCAGCCAAACAACCTAACAATCTACCAACCAACCAACAAACGATGCCACCAACCAACCAACAATCCAACCAATTAACTAACCAACCAAGCAACCCAGCAACCAAGCAACCCATCAACCAACCAACCTACCCTCCCACGCACCAACTAACCAACCAACCAACCAACCAAGGAAACAACCAACTAACCTACCACCCAACCGAACATTCGACCATCCTACCAACGGAGCAACGGACCAGCCTACCAAACAACCAAGGAACCAACATACAAAACCACGCAACCAAGCAACCCTGCAACCAACCAAGCAAGAAACCCTACAACCAATAAACCAAACTAGGAATCAATAAACCATCCAAGCGACCCTTCCATATAAGAACCAACCAACCAACCAACCCACCTACACACCCACCAACTAACCAACTGACCAAGCCAGAAACCAACCAAACAAACATCAAACAGACCAACCGACATTCCGACAAAGCAACAAACAACTAAACATCCATGTAACAAACCACAAACAATCCAACTAACCAACTAACTAATCAACCACCCGAACAAGGAACAACCATGACATTCATTATGGACAACAATGTGACCTTTGAATGCTAGATACTGTTGGGCAATTCAGGACTTTACTATATTAACTTTGCACATTAACACATTTATTGCATACAATATGCGTCATGTCCATATTGGATATAATTTCATTTATATAATGCATACAATGTGATTGCAGGAAAAGTTGTTAATACAAAGTGAAATCTGTAAGTTAGCCAGAACTACAATGAAGGTTAATTAATGCTCTCACTTTTGTAAAGTTGTGGAGTCTATGCAATATTAGGCAAAATAGCAGTTCTCATAATAACATATACTTACAGGGAATGTAGATAGTCTGATGAAATGGAAGAAAGAGGCTGAATTTATTCAAACTTCCCTTATACTTGAAAGTATTTTGAAGAAAAAGTTTATGTATCTAATTCGCTTAACAGTGGTGCTCACTAATGCTTGACATATGTCAGTAATGTATATTTAAACATCTGCATGGACGAAGACTCCATAACCCTGGAAGAATCACAAATAATGCAATTAAATAAGGGTGATGAGGTCCAGATAGAAAAAACCGACGAAATGAAGTATCATAATGAATGTATTATATTGACTAAAGTTTTTCTGTAAATTTATTTTACTAAATTCGGAAGAAAAATTTTTTTTATATTAAGGGAAATTTGTGAATACGCATTTCTTTTTTTTCTTTTTTAATTAAATTTACTTTTTTGCATTCATTATCAATATACACACACTTTCCTTTAATTTTTTTTTCCTGCCATATTTTTCTTATTTCATTTTTCATTTTTTTCAATTCTTTTTTTTTCATTCTTTTTTTTTTTTCTTCTCCTATTTTTGTTTTTTCTTTAAAACTTCCTTCGTTTTTCATTCATCTTTTCTTCTTTTTTTTCATTTTACTTTTTTTTTCTTAATTCTTTTTTTTCAGTTTTCATTTATTTTTTTTTCCATCAGTTCTTTTTTTCCTTCAATTTTCCCTTTTTTTTGAACTATTTTCTTTATTTTTCCTCTCTTCTTTTTTTTCTATTTTTTCTTTTTCCGTCGATGTTTACATAATCACCATGGCTCAAACTTTTTATCAGCCCCCAGTTAGGTTCGAAAAAAGCATTATAGAAAGCCGAATACTCGGATATCTGTACTAACCCTTATTCAGAGCACGGTCGAAACGGCAAAGGATTAAAACGCTTTATCTGGCCCAGGTTGGCCTGATAAGCATTCAAAGGTTTAATCAAACCTAGAAAGGCATAAGTAAGCTATGAAAAGCTTTATTAAGTCACGGAAGGGCCCTGCTAAGCCTTCAAAAGCTTTCACAGGCCCGGATGACCAGGAAAAGCTTACAAACTTTTTATCAGGCCCCGGAGGGCCCGGCAATTGATCAAACGCTTTATCAGGCCCGGGAGGGCCCGGCAAGGCGTTCAAACGCTTTGTCTGGCCCCGGAGGGCCCATGAAAGCGTATAAACACTTTATCAGGCCCTGGAGCGCCCGGCTAAGCGTACAAACTCTTTTTCAGGCACGGAGGGCTCGGAAAAAGGAAAAACGCTTTATCAGACCCTGGAGGGCTTGGCATAGCGTACAAACCCATTATCAGGCCCTGGAGTGCCCGGCTGAGCTTAGAAATGCTTTATAAGGCCCGGGAGTGCCCGGCTATGCTTACAAACGCTTTATCTGGCCCCGGAGCACCGGCAAAGCGTACAAATGCTTTATCTGGCCCCGGAGGGCCCGGTAAAGCTTACAAACGCTTTATCAGACCACGGAGGGACAGGAAAAGCGTACAAACGCTTTATCAGGCCCCATAGGGACCGGCAAAGCGTACAAACGCTTTATCAGGCCCCGGAGGGCCGGACAAAGCGTACAAACACTTTATCAGGCCCCGGAGGGCCCGGCAGAGTACAAACGATTTATTAGGAACCGGAGGGCACTTCAAAGCGTTCAAACTCTTTATCAGGCCCCAGAGGCCGCGGCAAAGCGCTCAAACGCTTTATTAGGACCCGGAGGGCGCGGCAAAGCTTACCATCGCTTTATCATGCCACTGAAAGCCTGGCAATTGGTACAAACGCATTAACAGGCTCCGGAGGGCCAGGTACAGCGTTCAAACGCATTATCAGGCCCCTGAAGGGCCGGCAAAGCGTTCAAACGCGTTATCAGGCCCCTAAAGGCCCGACTAAGCCTTTAAACGCTTTATCAGGCCCCGGAAGGCCGGTCAAATCTTTCAAACTCATTATCAGGCCCCAGAGGGTGCGGCAAAGCGTTCAATCGCTTTGTCAGGCCCCGGAGTCCCGGCAAAGCGTGCAAACGCTTTTTCAGGCCCCGGAGTGCCCGGCTGAGCGTAGAAACACTTTATCAGGCCCGGGAGTTTCCGGCAAAGCGTACAAACGCTTTATCAGGCTGCGGAGGGCCTGGCAAAGCGTACAAACGCTTTATCAGGCCCCGGAAGGCCCGTCTAAGCGTACAAAGGCTTTATCAGGACCCGGAGGGCCCGGCTAAGCGTACAAACGCTTTATCAGGCCCCGGAGGACCCTGCAAAGAGTACAAACGCTTTATCAGGCAACGGAGTGCCCGGCAAAGAGTACAAACGCTTTATTAAGCCCAGGAGCGCCCGACAAAGAATACAAACGCTTTATTAAGCCCCGGAGGGCCCGGCAAAGCGTACAAACGCTTTATCATGCCACGGAGGGCCCGGCAAAGAATACAAACGCTTTATCAGGCCGTGGAGCGCCCGGCAAGGCGTACAAACGCTTTATCTGGCTCCGGAGGGCCCGGAAAAGCGTACAAACGCTTTATTAGGCTCCGGAGGGCCCGGCAAAGCGTACAAACGCTTTATCAGGCCGTGGAGCGCCCGGTAAAGCGTACAAACGCTTTATCAGGCTCCGGAGGGCCCGGAAAAGCGTACAAACGCTTTATTAGGCTCCGGAGGGCCCGGCAAAGCGTACAAACGCTTTATCAGGCCCCGGAGGACCCGGCAAAGCGTACAAACGCTTTATCAGGCCCTGGAGGGCCCAGAAAAGCGAACAAAAGCTTTATCAGGACCCGGAGGGCCCAGCTAAGCGTACAAACGCTTTATCAGGCTCCGGAGGGCCCGGCAAAGGGTACAAACGCTTAATCAGGCCCCGGAAGGCCCGTCTAAGCGTACAAAGGCTTTATCAGGCCCCGGAGGGCCCGGCTAAGCGTCCAAACGCTTTATCCGGCCCCGGAGGACCCTGCAAAGAGTACAAACGCTTTATCAGGCAACGGAGTGCCCGGAAAAGCGTACAAACGCTTTATCAGGCCCTGGAGGGCCCGGCAAGCGAAAAACGCTTTATCAGGACCCGGAGGGCCCGGCTAAGCGTACAGACGCTTTATCAGGACCCGGAGGGCCCGGCTAAGCGTACAAACGCTTTATCAGGCCCCGGTGGGCCTGGCAAAGAGTACAAACGCTTTATCAGGCAACGGAGGGCCCGACAAAGAGTACAAACGCTTAATCAAGCCCCGGAGCGCCCGGAAAAGAATACAAACGCTTTATCAGGCCCCGTAGGGCCCGGGAAAGCGTATAAATGCTTTATCAGGCCCCGGAGGGCCCGGCAAGGATACAAACGCTTTATCAGGCCCTGGAGGGCCCGGCAAAGATTACAAACGCTTTATCAGGCCCCGGAGGGCCCGGCTAAGCGTACAAACGCTTTATCAGGCCCCGGATGGCCCGGCAAAGCGTACAAATGCTTAATCAGGCCCAGGAGGATCCCGCAAGACGTACAAACGCTTTATCAGGTCACTGAGGGCCCGGCAAAGCGTACAAATGCTTAATCAGGCCCAGGAGGATCCCGCAAGACGTACAAACGCTTTATCAGGTCACTGAGGGCCCGGCAAAGAGTACAAACGCTTTATCAGTCCCCGGATGACCCGGCAAAGATTACAAACGCTATATCAGGCTCCGGAGGGACCGGCAAAGCGAACACACGCTTTATCAGGCCCCCGAGGGTACAGCAAGGCGTACAAACGCTTTATCAGGCCCTAGAGGGCCCGCCAAGGCGCACAAACGCTTTATCATGGCCCAGAGGGCACGGCAAGGCGTACAAACGCTTTATCAGGCCCCTGACGGCCTAGCTAAGCGTACAAACGCTTTATCAGGCCACGGAAGGTCCGGCTAAGCCTACAAACGCTTTATCAGTCCCCGGAGGACCCGGTAAAGCGTACAGACGCTTTATCAAGCCCTGGAGGGCCCGGCAAAGCGATCAAACACTTTAGCAGGCCTCGGACGGACCGTGATAGCGTCCAAACGCTTTATTAGCCCCCGTAAGGCAGGGAAAGCGATCTAACTATTTATCAGTCCCAGATGGCCCGGCAACGCTTTAAAACGTACCGTGGTTCCCGATTAAAAGGAAAGGGAAAAAAAAGCAATAAAAAAAGAAAAAAGAGAAAAAAAAAAAAGATTAAAGTAAGTAATGTAAAGAAATTTAAAAAGCAATGAAAGGGTAAAAAAAAAAAAGAAATATAGAATGATTAAATAAAACCAAAAAAAAAGAAAAGAAAAAAAAGGAAGAAAAAATAGAAAAGAAAGAAAATGAAAGAAGAAAAAAAAGAACAAAAATGGAAGAAATAAAAGAAAGGTGAAAAAAGGAAGATAAAAAAGGGGAAAAAAGAAACCAATTAGAAAAGGAAAAAATTGAAAAAAAGGAAATTGTTCAATTATGCATATAAGTGAATAATAGTTTGAATTCAATTTTAATTTTAAATTCTTTTTTATGACCAAAAATTGTATATCAATTTAAACTTTTTTTAACATTTACTGTCTAATTTATAGTGCATGTTATGGTTAAGTAATTTTATAAGCTATAAATAAACACTATATTATAATTTAAGTGGATTTAATTCGATAAAAATTGAATCTATTAATAAATATGTAATTTTGATTTCATGTGTATAATTTTATACACTAGCAACTGCATTATATAGTTCAATAATGTGATAACCTATATACCTTGTGACCATAATGTATAGCGTGGATACACCTTTTAGCCATCTTTGGAATTCATGGGAATTAGTAGGCAGACCTCACAATGTATCGCGAGCATTGTGCATGCAAAATGTGTGTATTAATATTGAAGAAAATGAAACCTATATATTTTTGCAGGCATTGTGTATGCAATAATTTCTATATGTGCATTCATTATCATGGAAAAGTCATTAACAGGACAGAAGTTTCTGATTGGTTTACTTGTATTTTGGTAGGTCTTTAGATAACTTGTGAGTTGGTTGATGGGTTGTTTGGTTCGTAGTTCGTTGATTGGCTGTCGCTTAGTTGGCCGGCTGGTTTGGTATCTTGGTTGTTTGTAGGTTAGAAGGTTGGTTGCCTAGTGTGTTGGTAGGCCTGTTTGTCGGTTGGTCTGTTGGTCGGTTGGTTAGTTTGTGGGTTGGAGGGTTGTTCTATTGGTTGGTTGTTTGCTTGGTAGTATGGTTGGTTCGTTGGTTGGTTAGCTGGTTGCTTGGTTGGTTAGTTGATTGGTTGGTTGCTTGGCTTTTGGTTGATTTGTTGGCTGGTTGGCTGGTTGTTGAATGTTTGGTTGGTTGGTTAGCTGGTAGCTTGGTAGGTTGGTTGGTAGGTTGGTTAACTGCTTTGGACGGTTGGTCAGTTAGTTGTTGGTCGGTTGGTTGGTTGGTTGGTTGGTAGTTGGTCGGTTGGTCAATTGGTTGGTTGGTTGCTTTGTAGCTTGGTTGGTTGGTTGGTTGTTTTTTCTTGGTTGGTAGTTTGGTTGGTAGCTTGATTAGTTGGTAGTTTGGTTGAATGGTTGGTTGGTTTGTTGGTTGGATGGTCAGTTAGTCATTTGGTTTGGTTGGTCGGTTGGTCTGCTGGTTGGTAGGAGGTTTTGTAGGTTGGTTAGTCGGTTGGTCTGTTGGTCTGATGGTCGATTGGTCTGTTGGTCGGTTGGTCTGTAGTTTGGTTGGTTGGTTGCTTGGTTTGTTGGTAAGTTGGATGGTTGGTTTGTTGTTTGGTTGTTCAGTTGGTCTGCTGGTCTATTGGTTGGTTGGTTGCTTGCATGGTTGGTTTGTAGGTTGGCTTGTTGGTTGGTTGGTTGACTGGTGGATTGGTTGGTTGGTGGGTTTCAGTGTAGTTTGGTTGGTTGGTTGATATCTGGATGGTTGATTGATTCTTTTGTATGTTGGTTGTTTGTAGGTTGGTTGGTCTGTTGGTCTGTTGGATGAATAGTCAGTTGGTCGGTTGGTCGGTTGGTCTGTTGGTTGGCTAGTTGGTTGGTTGGCTTGATTGCAGAATGACTGGTTGGTTGGATGGTTGGTTGGTTGATTTGTTGGTTGGTTGGTTGATTGGTCGGTAGGTCGGTTGTCTGTTGGTGAGTTGGTTTGTTGGTTGCTTGGGTAGTTGGTTGGTCGGTTTGTCTGTTGGTAGGTTGGCCTGTTGGTTGGTTGGTCTGTTGGTTGGTTGGTTGGTTGGTTGGTTGGATGGTTGGTATGTTGGTTGGATGGTCAGTTGGTCAGTTGGTCGGTTGGACGATTGGTCTCTTGGTTGGTTGGTGTCTTTGTTGCTTGGTTGGTCGGTTGGTCTGTTGGACGATTGGTCTGTTTGTCGGTTGGTCGGTAAGTTGGTTGCTTGTTTGGCGGCTTGGTATGTTAGTTGGTTGGATGGTTGGTATGCTGGCTGGTTGGTCAGATGGTCGGTTGATCTACTGGTTGGATGGTTGCTTGGTTGATTGGTTGGTTGGTTGGTTAGTTGGTTGGTTGGTTGGTTGGTGGATTTATTGGTTGGTGGGTTGCTAAGTAGCTTTGTTGGTTGCTTTGTTGGTTGGTTGATTGTTTGGTTCGTTTGTTGGTTGGTTGGATAGTTGGTTGGTCGGTTGGTCTGTTTGGACGGTTGGTCAGTTGGTCGGTTGGTCGGTTGGTCTGTTGGTTGGTTGGTTGGTTGGCTTGTTGCCTGGTTGGCTGGCTGGTTGGTTGGTTGGTTGGTTTGTTGGTCGGTTTGTTGGTTGGTCCGTTGGTCGGTTTTCTGCAGGTTGGTTGGATGGTTGGTAACTTGGGTAGTTTGTTGGTTGTTTGGTTGGTTGCTTGGTAGATTGGTTGGTTAGTTGGTTGGTTGGTTCGTAGCATGGTAGGTTGATTGGTTGGTTGGTTGGTTGGTTGGTTGGTCGGTTGGTCTCTTGTACGGTTAGTCAGATGGTCGGTTGGTCGTTCGGTCTGTTGGTTGGTTGTTTGGTTGGTTGGTTGTTTTGTTGGTTACCTGGTTGTTTGGTCGGTTGTTCGGTTGTCTGTTGGTTGGTTGGTTGGTTGCTTGGGTAGTTGGTTTTTGGTTGGTTGGTTGGTTCGTTGGTTGGTTGGTCGGTTGGTCTGTTGGTCGGTTGGTCTGTTAGTTAGTTGGTTGGTTGGTTGGTTTTGTCTGTTTGTTGGTTGGTTGTATGGATGGTTAGTTCGTTGGTTGGAAGGTCAGTTGGTCAGTAGGTAGGTTCGTCGATTGGTCTGCTGGTTGGTTGGAGGCATGGTTCGTTGGGTGGTCGATTGGTCTGTTCGTCGATTGTTCTGTTGGTCCGTTGGACTGTAGGTTTTTTGGTTGGTTGCTTGGTTTGTTGGTTGGTTGGATGGTTGGTTTGTTGGTTTGTTGGTCAGTTGGTCAGTTGGTCTATTGGTTGGATGGTTGCTTGGTTGGTTGGTTGGTTTGGCTGGTTGGTTAGTTAGTTAGTTGGTTTGATTGTGGTTTGGTTGGTTTGTTGGTTGGTTGGTTGGTTAGTTGGTTGGTTGGTTGGTCGGTTGTTCTGTTGGACGGTTGGTCAGTTGGTCGGTAGGTCTATTGGTTAGATGGTTGCTTGGTTGGTTGGTTGGTTAGTTGGTTAGTTGGTTGGTTGGTTGGCTGGTGGGTTTATTGTTTGGTGGGTTGCTAGGTAGCTTGGTTGGTTGGTTTGTCGGTTGTTTTGTTGTTTGGTTGGCTTTTTGGCTGGTTGGCTGGTTGGTTGGTTGGTTGTTTTGTTGTTCGCGTGGTTGGTTGGTCAGTTGGTCGGTTGTCTGTTGGTTGGTTGGTTGGTTGTTTTGTTGGTTACCTGGTTGTTTGGTCGGTTGTTCTGTTGTCTGTTGGTTGGTTGGTTGGTTGCTTGGGTAGTTGGTTTTTGGTTGGTTGGTTGGTCGGTTGGTTGGTTGGTCGGTTGGTTGGTTGGTCGGTTGGTCTGTTGGTCGGTTGGTCTGTTGGTTAGTTGGTTGGTTGGTTGGTTTTGTCTGTTTGTTGGTTGGTTGTATGGATGGTTAGTTCGTTGGTCGGAAGGTCAGTTGGTCAGTTGGTAGGTTCGTCGATTGGTCTGCTGTTTGGACGGTTGGTCAGTTGATCGATTGATCGGTTGGTCCGTTGGTTGTTTTGTTGTTTGGTTGGCTTGTTGGCTGGTTGGCTGGTTGGTTGGTTGGTTGTTTTGTTGGTCGCGTGGTTGGTTGGTCGGTTGGTCGGTTGTCTGTTGGTTGGTTGGATGGTTGGTTGCTTGGGTAGTTAGTTGGTTGGTTGGTTGCTTGGTTGCTTGGTTGGTTGGTTGCACGGAACGTAGCTTGGTTGGTTGGTTGGTTGGTTGGTTTGTTGGTAGCTTGGTTGGTTTCTTGGTTGCTTGGTTGCTTGGTGGCTTCGTTGTTTGGTTGGTGGTTGGTTGGTTGGTTTGTTAGTTGGTTGGTTAGTTGGTTGCTTGGTTTGTCGATTGGTTGGTTGGTTGGTTTGTTGGTTGGTTGGTTGGTTGGTTGGTTGGTTGGTTGATTGGTTGGTTGGTTGGTTGGTTTGATGGTTGGTTGGTTGGTTGGTTGGTTCTTAGCTTGGTTGGTTGGTTGGTTGAATGGTTTGTTGGTTGGTTGGTTGGTTGGTTGGCTGGTTGGTTACACACAAATTGAAGGCATAGACCGCACAGACATACAAACAGACAAGAGAAATTCCGAAAGAGAC
>MKWU01004789.1_pt1 | contig 15500 bp, 12 predicted proteins | sample 809101 | NCBI WGS metagenome assembly MKWU01 (sample SAMN05860141, study PRJNA318959) | sponge metagenome | host: Aplysina aerophoba | place: Slovenia: Piran, Adriatic Sea, Gulf of Piran | collected 2013-05-07 | reverse complement strand
AGAACTCGCCTCATGCACTCGTTCACCTGCTCTGTCTCCTTCGAGAGAGAGCGCCACACTCGCGCACTGGTCCTTGCTGTTGCAGGTACTTACGCAGGGCCATAGGGACTCAAATCAAACCAAAACGTAAGCTATACACAACAGTCGGTCTAGCTGCACGCGTTAAGTGTAGAAACCATATGACAAGGATAAAATATTGGCGGATTTTTCCGAAACTCCCGCCAAATTTTCCCGCTATACGGTATGTACTGTGGTGACTGAAAATTCTGAAGCATAAACACGAGTGTGACATGCATGCGGTTCGCAAGCGCCAAAGTACATGTGCGTGTAAGAAAATACATGCACATTCTTAACACCTTTTCTCGTATAATTATTTTTATGGTGGCGTGTGTAACAGTGCGAAGCCAAAGTGAGACAATGCTGAGAAAGGCAAATGAAATTGTTGTAGAATGGCTTGAATCAAAGGATTATGAGAAAAGACATCGAGTGAACATGAAGCACATCCTTGAAAAGCTTGCAGAGGTCGCTGCTGGAAGCGAAGTTGTTGTCAAACTAAATTCGCAACGTAATCGTGCGAAAGTAGTAGGTCTGCTTGAATAGACCCCTCTGCAAAAGAAGAGACCAGCAAAGAGAAAGGACACAACACAGCAGGATTGAAGCAGGTATGTTGGTTTTTAATAATAACATTGTTCACGTAGCTATATATGTATAATTGCAACTCAACCACATACCCTCTGCCACCTCAGTCTATGTACCCTCCACCACATCAGTCCACATACCCTCTTCGTCATCCCCCACTGGACAACATCATCTTACCCACACTGGCCATCCACCCCGTGACCACATCTGACTGCCCTATTGCATTTTACATGCGTGTCTGTAAGTGTCAATTATTCACTGATGAAGGCAGCTGTAGGTTGCCGAAACGTCTGAATTACTGTTTCAGGGTTCTGGCTAGTCCAACAAATCGATCGATAAGTGCTTTAACTCTCTCCACACTCTTTTCGGGTTGAAGTCCACACTACTGGCAGGGGTGGACCACCAGTTAAAGCCCTCCTCCTTGTAAGAGGCTTTTGCTGGTTGGCGGGTGTGCTTCGGATCATTGTCCTGCATAAATCTGTAGTTTGTTCCTTCAAAATGCTTCTGGATAAAGGGTACTAAGAAGCCTTTCACGGTATACAAATGTAATGGAGCATCCACCATTTGCTTGAAAATGCAAATAATAGATGCTTTTTTGGAAATGCCTGCCTTAACATGAACTTTCAATGCATGTTAGCCACATGCTTGAATGGTACTTCCTGCCCACCTTCACACGCATGGTTTGGCAGTGCCTCTTAAGCTGTACTGATGACTCTCATGTCCAGATGATGTTGTCAAAGTTGTCCTGGTTCTGCAGACACATCTTCACAAATTCCAACCTCTTTTGCTTGTTTGCATCCAAAATCATGGGACCGTATCTGGTCTTCACCACAAACCACTGCAGGGATTCATGCGGACGAACCTGAGGCACAGGGCAACCCTAAAGGCTGTTTGTGCAAGGTGAACCCATAATTTACCAAGGGAATGCTTGAGAGTCAGGGAATGCTCCCTTTCATTGTTTTGCTCCATTGCTTGTCGCTTAGGCATGAGCTGGGTACGCTGCAACATGTCTGCCTCCTTCGCGATTGAAGGCTGGTTGTAACTGAGTAGTCTGCCTTGGCTTGTCTGTTTGAGCTGCACCTGCTCGGGTGTTGTGAGTTTCGATGAGATGCACCAGGAAGGCTGTCAGCACCAGGAAGGCTGTCACCTCACAACAGGCTCTGAGTTGCTTGCTTGCAAGTCTAGGTGGTTGGGGGAAGCCAAGTCATCAGTGTTGTCCTGAAAGACCCATTAACTCTCTCTAAGCATCCTTGAAGGAAGACTTTGGTGTCAGAGCTGGCAACAGGGATATCTGATGGCATCCTCCAGGGGTTTGTGCGAGTGTTTAATGACAGGAAGTGTGCGCATAAGGAAAGGAGAATTTCCTCAAGTCAGACGCTCTTCCACCAGCAGTTTGCTGATCAAATGTATCACAACATGTCCATTACTATCTGTAGTCTGCTAAGTACGCCGTCAAAAGAAAAGTGGAGCTGTCAGGGATTGACTCCAATGCCTTTAGCATAGCATGCAAATCCTTTATGAATTCGAAGGCAAGATTTTATACAGGGGTACTTACCTTAGCTGTTTTCATGGCACTTCCAAGTTTATAGAGCCATACATTACAGTGGCCCGCCAGCATCTCAGCAATTCCGACCATTTGTTCCACTGGAAAGAGAAATGTCTTTCAACTGGTGAAGAGTTTCTAGCAGTCTTAATGAGGTTACAGCTAGGACTATTGGGAGAAGATGTAGCAGATCAGTTTTCCATCTCTAGCTCCAAAACATATGATGCATTAGTGTTGGCACCAGCATAGTCAGTGGCAGATGCTGGAAGAGCATTGGGGCAGCCTGATGAAAAAAGGATCAGGGCTTGTGCTGCTGCTACCAGCGCTGCCTCGAATGCAGCCCTGCCTCGAATGCAGCCCCTGGTGTTTGAGTTTCACCCAAAAATGACTTATTCCAGAAGTACCAACAGACTTCTGAACAACTGAAACAAGGCCTACAATATCTGCTGTAGATGAAGTCACCAAAGATACTGATGTTGACGTCACTACAGCAGACTCACTTGATGGCGATGGCAATTGTTTGCCATACTCAGCCTTCCTGAAAGAGATTTCTTTCAGAGATTTTGGCTGCACCACTCATTTAAGAGGCACAAAGCCTTGCTGTAGTCTTCCAGTGGATGACCTGTCAGCAGGGAGATGCTTGCCTTTCTGCCTCATCTTGTCTTCTAAATAGATCATCAGTGCTGCTAAATGACTGCAGGCTTCTCCCTGCTCAGCTACACATGAACACGGTGCAGCAACAACTGTGCCATTCCATTTCATGGCTAGAAATGTGAAGTACTAGCCTCAAAGACGACAAACAGTGAGCTTTGATTGCAACAAGATCATTAGCAGGAATATGGCCAGCGTGCACATTCCTAATAAGATTGTCTGGAAAGTATTTCTAGGCCTTCAGCAATCTGAATGCTTTCAAATTCTCATGATCGAATCTTTTGTTGCGCGAGGACACAAGGTACGCACTTAGCTAAATCCCTAAAAGTGAAGCCGCTCAAACCTCTGAGAGTTTGCTCCAGTTCGTGGCCTGCTTGAATATAGCTCATGTCCTTCCTAGTGAAGTTATGGCATCCGTCGATTCCTTGTCTGCGCTTGCGCTGCTGTCCTTCCACTTCTCCAACAGTCGGCCTATAACTTCTGGCTTGTTTCCGCTCAATTTTAGTCGGTATTTCTTGCAAAGCTGTGTCAAGTTGGTTTTCTTCAACCCACGAAGCATCTTTTGTAGTTCCGCATCTAGAGGACTTCTCGAAGCCACGTATCGCTTCAACTAGCTCAAAGAGTGGTATGGATACGAAGGCTGTGCCAACGCTTTTGCCAACATTTCCACTGTTGCAGCAATAGTGTTACCTTTCATGACGTCATTTGTAAAGTGGTCTATACACACAACAGATTGTAAAGCAATCAAAGAGGTATGCACACACACTCTTTCATTTGTTTCCTTGATTGATTTACAGCGTAATACCCCTTTCACATGGAGCCACTAACCCGGGTCTGACCCTGTTGCATAACCAGGGTTAGACACGGGTCACGTTCACATGGAACTTTGTTTGTTTGTTTAATTTGTCATCTAGTCAATGCAATCAATTAGTGCAGTGTTCAAGATGGCCTTTGATGCTCTGTTCCCAGTGTTCCTTTGTGGCTTACTTCAGTGGCATCAGCAATGCATGGTATGCCACAGAAAGTGCATCTTTTAGCAGCAATGTTGACCACCGCTTTGGAGATGACCTTGACCCAAAGAACAATCCGGGCAATGCAGAGAAGTCAAAATTTGCTTCGACGAATGCATCGGAAACTAGGAAGAAAACAAATAGCATAGAAATTTTAGGGCAACCTTCCAGTTTTTGTGTCTGAAGCCAAAGCCATATCTTCAGAGGAGGAGCATTGCTCAAATGCCATTTGAGGAGAAGAGTGGCCAATACATTATGGAGGCTAGGAACTAGCATTGAATATCGCTCTATGAGCCATCTCTTTGGCCAGCTGGAGAGCATTTAAAGTTGGTAGTGGATGTCTTTATGTCAAAGTGGGGACTTCACCACTGTGTTGGAGCTATTGATTCAACACACATCCCAAGCATTGCTCCAAATGACAGCCCATTGGATTATTACAATAGGAAAAAAAGGGTACCACTCAGTCGTATTGCAGGCACTTGTTGACCACAAATGCAAATAGGTGTACATTGGTGGGTAACCATGTGGAGAGAGGGAGGTTACTGCAGGTTGAGGTACAGTGTTCTGCCTTGTGCTGCTGAACACCTCACTTATCAACATTCTAGAATCTGCGTGTCTCTTCCTCCTCCCATTGTGCCTGCCTCTCCTCCAGCTCAATTCTCCTTGCAACTATTCACTTTCATGGTATTTTTTACTTTCACAATTTTTGTAGTTTTCTTCTACCTCTTCCTGGGGCCTGCAACTGCGTCCTCTCTGTTAGAGGGGCCTGGTAATGCAACATGTCTTCCTGACCTCCCACATGTGTGCTACCACTATCACTGCTTTAAATTTTGAAGGACCAGACTGATCAGACTCAAGCTGCTTTTGTGTTTATACTTCGTCTTGTGGGCCTTAATCTTCATTGCTTCAGGTCTTGAACGTATCTGCACTCTTGCATCTTGTTCGAAATGGTTCTGAACACCGTCGCATTCCTGATCATTCCGAGTAGAGCCTGTCCAGTTTGCGCTTGTTCCGCCATAATTAAATCGCTTTCGCGCGTCATAACCCGAGCTATGACCCTACTCCTTATGGCTAATTTGCATGTGTTAACATGCTAATGCGGGTCAGATTTGGGTCTGACCCGGGTTAGTTGGTCCATGTGGAAGGGGTATAGTACAGGCTCAAATAGGCATGAGATTTGATAAATTGCACATGTATTTGGAGGACTACAGCTTTGCAACTGGTTAAAAATGGGAAAAACATAATAATTAGATGTGGGCAGTGATTAAAGAATGGTACAGAATAAAACTTTTCTTCTATAGTATCGATGCAGAGAGAAATAGAGCTTGTTGTACATCTCAAACACATGATTCTGCATGTATTTAATAACTTTATTGGTATAACTGCATTACCATGGCAACACGAATGCAAAATCATTAGCTCAGTTCACCTTAATAAGTATTTTGAGCTAAAAAACTCATAGGGCTGCCGCCCCACTCGAACTACTTGCTGTCGTCAGTCGTAAGTTAGGACATGACAACATGTCAGAGCAATGCAACAACATATGCCCATACAGCATGGGCACACAGACACAGACAGACTGTGGATTTATTTTAATCCCTCCATCACACAATCTGACTAGCTAGTCATGCACATGTTATATCGCCTAGCCACATTGATTGTATTTCTGTGTTTCAAGACATAAACACAATTAAGAATGCAGTGGCATGCACACACACTGGTCGCAGGTGTTTAGTCAAGGCAGAAGTGAATTCGTTCGAGTACAAACAGCGTGCACTGCCGGAGACGTTATTCTTATGTTTTCAGTGCATGCTAAGCCTTCCTACGCAAAACATAGCTATCAAACTTTAGAATAGACGTTTAACACCCTCACCAAGCTTGGCGCTAAGCCTGTCTATTGTTATCAGCAGTGCTGCGTAGATTGTAAGTCAGGAAGTCACAAACCAAACACGCTGCAAACGATACGGCGCGTTTCTCAAGGTAAGCGTCGCTCCTGTCCCTTGTCCGAGGCAGTAGTGCAGACAACCTTGATGTCGACATCCAACGATCACAGCATGGTGTTCAGAACGACAAATGGCGGCTTGTGCGACTTTCTGAGGTCTGTTTGTGGCCTTCTTCCTCCCGAGCCACAGAGAAATGGCCGCCAATATAAATGTAACGGAACGCAATACTTTGCCTGTACTTTACAATATAAATTCTAGTACAGTTATAATACCGTACCATCAACAATATATATATATATATATATAATATATATATCGATCTTTAGTAAACTAGCAGTGTTCTGCACTGCTTAGGCTTGTTATTATTACTGTATACATGTACTTTGTGTTCATACTTATTTAGTCCCTACTAATGTATTAAAATATATATATGTGATACATTATATGCCCCATTGTATATTTGAAAGTGTGTATATATATATATATATATACACATATATCTGTAACATGAAGCCATATGACGGGCGCAAAATGAAAACAATATAGGGGCTGCCGCAAATGCATGTGATAAGAAAGATCCTCAATTTGTGCTAATTTTCAAATTAGAGAGTTCTGCATCCTATGCCTTAAATTTCTAGAAAGGGGAAAGTCTGGGTGAAACACACCATACTAAATCCACATATTTGCTGTTTGCTTGTTTGTTGTTGCATGCTCCATATATAAATTTGTGCCCCTGCAAGGATCGCCTTGAAAGGCCCCGTGCCCACGAATAGGAGACTGGGATGTGTTCTTACCAGCACGGCAATGCGGCTACCTGCCCAATGTAATTCGGCATTCTCGGCTGCCAAATATTATCAGACAAACAGACATACTGTTTCACTCACTCACCCATGCACTGATCTCTCCGTGTTTCTCAAGCTTGCTTTGATGAGATCGAGGGGCGAGTCATCTGCTTCAGTATCTGCATCATCCTGCATGTAGCAGTAATTCATGTGAACAAAGAGTGGAAGTGGTGATTGAACATATACAATGACATGTAAAAGGGTACGCCCTTACTGGTGATATCACAATAGAAGTGAAATGATCGCATGTGGCATGTGGGACCACCGAACAGTACAAATTGCATTGTTGTGTAGCACACTACTTTTCGAAAGCATGTAAATAAACAGTAATTCAAGTTTGAGATACACGACATGACCACCATTAGTACCTACGTACCTCCATTAGGGTGTCTGATTGAAGGCAATCGTGAAATTCACACAGGGGGTCAAACTCATCAGAGCCACCAAAGTTTCTTCGCACAGCTAGGGTCAGCTGACTGACTGTTAGGTAGAATTCCGTTGCATGATCAGTGTCACAATTGTTCCAGATCAGCCAGTACAGCATCTTGATTAGGCTGAGTTAAAAGTATTGAAAGTAAACGTTATGGTAGGGCAGTTTGCCAATGCAGTCAGTGAACCAATCCCACACAACTGCAAGTCCTAGTCTGTCTACATCCAAACATGCAGTACCACCATACACGCACTTGGGTTGAAAATGAACAGCATACTATTGATGTGAACTATACAAAGCTGTGCCAGTATGATAAGAAGAAAGTACTTGCACTTGGCTGAGGAGGCCCAGGAGTCCCTTATTTGTCAGGTCGTGGCTGAGGGAGTGATTGCCACACGGACACACCAGCATAGCTGAATGCCCTTCGACCATAAGATGATTTGGCTGCTGGAAGGCTCAGTTGAGAAGAGCTAGAAGATTGAGTGTAGTGGGAGAAGCTGTGGGAATGGATAAGCTAAGCAAGAGATGATGGGCAAGGGGAATAGAGGCATGTGAAGACAGTTTGTGCGAAATGGAACATTCTTCTAGAAGACAACGTGGATGGACCAAGTCACGACAAGCAGCAGAAACAGAGGAGAGATGACATCTACGAAACACACTCCGACAAGCAAAGTTCAGAGTTCAGAGTTCAAGGCAAAGAGACTCAGCTTTAGTACATCCGATCCAAACAACATAAAACGGTACAGTTATGGTCATACTGGCCTTTGAACCAACACCAAGTTCTATGACTCTAAAAACATATATACTCTTGGTATTGTACAATACATGTCAGTGGCAGACATGAATGACCAGTTGTCAATCTGTATACATACCTGTAAAAATCTCTGAGACCAAAGAACTCCTTCCGTTTTCCTTCTTGTTGCCTCAAAATCCTGAGGTATGCTTCAGCTAAGGGCTTCATGATAGGATCCAAATAGTCTCTGACAGGATCCTCTACCAGATTTGAGCAGATGCCCCTGCACAATGGTAAATAAAGATACAGTACATTTGGAAGCTACGTATGAATATGCAACTATAACATTAACATTGTGATGAAGTGAAATACGTATATGTAGTAATGCAAATATATGATGTGGCACATAAAACACAGCACATATGTATTTTGAAGAAGATATATGTATGGTACATGACACAGGATAAATACATTAAAAATACTATTCCGCAGTACCAGTGTTTTTCTGTGAATTTCTGCAAACTTTACCATGGAGCACCTACAAAAGGTACTGCAGAATGCTTTCTGAAGAAGGCAGGGAACATTTGAGCGAGAGATATGTACAGTATGGTGCATGAAAAAGGTAATACATAACTTTAGCCTTTTAACACTAACAAGCAATGAATCGTGAAGCGTTAACTCTTAACATGCATACGAATGTATGGCAGTATCCTTCAGTTCTAGAGTGTAGCAATCAAAGAGACAGGAGAATGGTCTGGTCATTTTATTGTGAACAGTGGATCGCCAGTTTTCTTTCGAACGCAAGAGAAGAAGAAGGACTCAAAGTTTCCTGTTTGGACTACTGTCTACATGGACAAGGCAGGCCCATCTCAATCTTGTCTGCTTGACTTTTCTCTCTCATAGTGTTGGTAAACAATGGTAAGTACCAGTGCAGGTGGGATTTCTGCATAGCAATAATATGGCCTTCGTGGTGACCAAATTTTTGCCTTCACATTTTACCTCCTTTCTCCTCGAAACCACGTTCAAACAACAAGTGCTTGATATCAAAGGGAATCTGCAACCCTGTACTGTCCTGTCAACGTTAACCTGGACCAAAGCCAGCCACCTATATTGAGAAATTGTGCTCTAGCTTATAATCAAAATTCACACTAAATTTTGGTGTGGCTTGCACAGCATTTACACAGCATAGATCGATAAGTACTCCTATGATCTTGTTTTTTCCCATGCTTTTTGCATTCATCCACTTGATATCACTGTCACTCACAGGTCACACAACAATTTTGTTTCAGTACCACTGAGCCACCATTTTCTGGCTAAAACCTCGCACGTATTACCAAATCAGGTGCAAACAACAAAAGTGACTGAATCGCAATTGCCCAAGTTTCAGAGAGGTACAAAATCGTATCCGTATTCATACAATGGGATCGAGCACTGGTAGTAAACTGTGAACAACATTTGGCTGGATGAAATTTTATACCTTCTATTTACCTTGTGGTTGCTTAAGACGACCATTCGTTTGTTGCTTGCACCAAACTCAATCTGTTTTCTCCAAATAGCGCTTCCTAAAATGCAGCCATTTTGGCTTGTGATGTCACATGCAATGCAAGTAAATATTGAGTGTTCGCACTAGTAATGTGTTATCTGGACGTCTACGTTTTAAAGGACATATCCTACATGTGAGTGGGGTTTTGGAAACAGTTCCGAGATGTGAATGGGTTGAAAACCCATCAATGCATCCTGGAAAGTGTCCCAAATCCCCACTCCCGAATTTTGACTAACTGCAGTCTGATCGTACATAAAAGTGCAATGCAGCCATGACTCAAATGCATGGCATTCCAACAGTAGGACAGGTAGAGATGCTCAATTGTTACATTTTTTCACTCTTGCATGATTTTGGCGTGTATTAGGTAGATGGCAATAAAACTGCAGAGCAACAGCGTCCTAGATTGTTCCCTTGTGCAGAGAAAAAGTCAGCAACTGCTAAAATCTGAGCCAACTGGAGGCACTTTGCTCCTTGGCAAGATCCATTGCTAGCTTTATGTTAATGATGCGGCACAGTTTTGAATGATTTCTGTCTTCTCATTTACATGCTTTCCTTATCTTGCTTTTGAGATCACTTCTGATTCTCATCACAATTAGTTTGACAATGAGCCCTATCCTCTGCTGAGAAACAGCATGAACTATATAGTGGTTCCATTGCATTGCAGGAGATTGCATGCTCATTCTCGGCCAATCCCTGCGGAGATGTAGGTGTTGAGGAGTCCCACTCTTGCAGAAAGTTGTCACTATTCCTTTCTCACACTCTCACTAAATTCTGAAAATCCTGTTACAACAGGGGCAAACCTTGTCTTATAGTATCTTCAAAGGTTGCAAGCAGTTTTTCACTGTCCAGTGCTCCTGAGCAAATACCCCACTTGTTCACAATTCCATGAGAGAAGGTATAGAATGCAGCATGAAGCTTGGTCACAAATATAATAGCATAATCTCCTCAAGCTCAGCTACCCTGTTGTTAATTGTCTTTGGTTTGTAACAAATGACTCATCGCATATGTACATCATCTGGTTTAATGAAGGACTACAAATACGTCAGTTCATTGGCTGTGAGCTTACCTTCAAATTGTGTAGGTTCTAGCCAGTTAATTGATAACTTAAAATGGTTTTGAGTTGGTTAAAACATGTGGTCTAGACGGACCTTATGCACATTCATTCCACAGTTATATATACATCCACAGCATCTGGGGTAAACTATACTATTATGCATCTACTTGATGGTAACTTGCAACAAATTAGTTTTCCATACCTAGCACTCTTCACAAGCTCATCAATGCTTGGCTCCCCTCTCATCACCATGATGCCTCTGTTCATTTTGGCAGGATCCAATGCCCAGTTTGAGATGCCAATGAAGGCTACTCTCTTTTCCTGTTCCACAATCTATCAAGGATAGTAAAATCATTTCATATGTCAGTGTCACTACTGTGCTAATGGCAATGCCACTGCCACTACTATTGTGGCTAATAATTCTATAATATGGGCAAATTAATATTCACATGCATGCACCGTGCTACATACGTATGCACTATAACTGTAGTACTAAAGGTATCTGATGCACCAATTAAGCATTTACGTAGTTATAATACAATTTTCAGGCTGCAACAGAATTGTTAAAGTTAACTCTCGTGAGGGTTGACGTATACAAATGCGACACGTCCATCATATTTATATGCATTAATACCCAATGCATGCAAATAATCAATGCATAGATGCATTCAAGAGACATTAGGTTTAATATATAGTAGCTATCAAATATTGCTGGTATGTGCATCACAGAGGCCTTAAGGAACATGCTGTACAGGTACATGCACTCAGAAATTATGACCTTTTTAGTGCACAGTTGGAGGTAAATCAAGACAAAACCTGACATGTACAGGATATCACACTTTTTAGGTCAAAGATAACTAAATAAAGAGTTAATGTGATTGCATAATGCTTGTCCAATAGGACTTCAGCCTCTTAGAACATATCTGGTGAGAACAATGGGTGGATGTGCAGCACAGTAATTTTCCACAGATCTGCGTAGCAAATGCTTTTTGTCTCATTATAACATTGATCAGTAGTTCTGGTACAAAAGGCTGGGTAATGTTGCACCTGAACCTCTTGCCAACATTAGCTATCTCAGTAAGTACTAACACACCTGCCCTGTTTTATCTGATCCATCTGTGCCATCTTCCAGAAGTGGATGCAGAGCTTTCAAAGGGAAAGTGGGTGAATCTTCAGCCAAGCCAACTTCATCTAGCACAACCAGTGCAACAGCAGTTCTGTAATCTAACCCATCTTGGATTTGCCTAGCATTCCTGAACACGTCCATGATACTTTCAGGAGTCGACAGTTGACTGCACTGATAAGAAATGAGCTTCACCTGCACAATCACAGAAAGTCTGCAATAGCAACTATGTAAACTAAGCTGGTATCTCAGCACCATTGTAACAACAGACTTAAAGTTCTTCCAAGTATCTGTCTACACCTAAGGTTTGCCTGCACAAAACAACAAGTACTTTGAGTTAAAAAAAACCTGTGGGGCTGCCACCCCAACTCGAACTACATACTTGCTATCTTCAGTCGCAAGTCAGGACACAGCAACATTTCAGAACAATGCAACCATATATGCTCATACACAAAAGTATGAGCAATCACAGTTTTACTCAGGCATATGCATGGGCACACAGACACAGACAGACTGTAGCATACATTTTTCTTTCTTTGAATCTTTCCTCATTTTGAGTTGTACTAAATAATCTGGCCAGTCATTCACATGTTATATTGACTAGCTACATTCTATTTCTGTCTTTCCAGACATAAACACAATTAAGAATACAGTGGCATGAACACACAGGTCGCTGGGACACAGTAGCAGGTATTCAACTAACAGTTTTAAAGTTCTTCAGAAAGTCATTCTTGGAGTTCTGTCCTTTCATGGATTCAGCAATTATTGACTTTGCCAATGACTTTGAGCTTCCTGGCTTTCCAACCACAAAAAGTGGGATTCTCAGTTCAACACACACTGTCATCATGAATACATTTTCTCCTAGAGCAGCATTGTGAGCAATATTTTCACCAAGTTCCATGTTCTCCAGGAATGCCTTCTGGCAGCTATTGTACACAGAATGACAAGGAGACATTCATAATATACATAAATTATGATACATACTGAGTGTGAAAAACTCTGATAGAACATGTTTTCACTTACCATTGTACAACATCACAGAATGTGTCTCTTCCATTTGACAGTTGAAGTGGTGCTACTAAATGCTGTACAAGCTGATGTTCAAACTCACACCTGTCCAATAATCGTGTGTAGTAACAGACAACCAGTGACAAGATCAAGGCCAGCGTATAAGGATTTGGAATTGGTTCCTAGAAGGCATGACAAAAACATTGTTGCTTTCGTATTTCACAATTGCACTGTATGTGCACGTGGTTTATATGAAAAAAAACATATTGGTGCTAAATGGACATCTCACATAATATAGAGCATACAACTACCAGTTCTACTGGAATAAAACTGTAAAACAACAGCACATTTAAATTTAAGTCTTTGGAAGTTACTCCAAAAACTTGCTCATGATGATGCCAGACTAGAATTTACAATTATTGTCTACTAATGAACAAATGAAAAAACCTGTTTCCTTTGTGCTGTACTAAGGTACCATTTCTGTCAGTTACCCTCACTGTATTTTAGCGACACAGGTTGCAAGATGTATCAACATAGCCAATTGTGTCCCTAATCAGTCCAGTGCAAACATGGTTTAATTGGCTTAACTGCAGGATTAGATACCTAAGTGCATCAGTTTAATTACTGTGCAAAACCCCTTGATCCCATTGACCGTAACTTCTGTGTCTTGAAATCATGCATATACAAAATAGATAAAGGACTGCTGTAGTAATCAGTTCATCTCACATCAGTGGTGTTGACTTTATCCATCTCAGCAGATAACACTCTGTGCATGTTGTGAAACCACTCAAACACAATCATGAAGCGTTCCACATCGCGCAAGCTGACATAGCTGCACTCATCCTAATATGGAATGAATACAAAATAATCAATGCAACAATAGAAGTATATTATCACACCATTAGTAGTATTCCAGCTAGGCATGTTGCATATAATTTTGGTATATTTGGGAGTCTACGGGAGAGTTTATGTCCAATTGTTTCATAGCTGTTGACACTTGAACAGTGCAATCTATGCACTAATATACTTTGGTTTGATTTAAGGAAATCACTGGTCGATGGTGTCTACTAAGGGACACCATCAGAATAGTTTGCTATTATCTAGCAATGAATGAGCCATTTGTTGTTGTATCACACTCACTTTCCTCTTTCTCATGTAGTCCTGACACCATGACAGAATCTGCGTAAGTGCTTCTGTGAGGTTATGAATGCCTCTCAATTGGTTATTCCTCTCAACCTAGCATAAGATCACAGGTAATTAAGCATTAATTGAAATCATACATAAAACATGACATTGTACTACGCATATATAATATTATATACATTATACATACATACATACATACATACAGGAAACACTGTAATTATACATAAATATAAACACATGCATATACATGGTTTAAGGAAAGTACATGTAATTAGCTAAATTTGCTCAATGTCTGATGTCACGTTGGTATTGTAATTTAAGACACTGCCACCTGACCCTCACTGATTGTGAGGTCCAGGGCATCGGAATAGGTGGGACTGGGGACGAGTCCTGCAGTGGACCTTGCACCCCTCAGGCAAGTGATGGAGGATCTAAGAAGAGAGAATCCCAAGCGGCATCTGATTCAACCGATCACGTGGCTATAGGGCTGGTTCTTCTTCAATGCGAGCAGAGAGGCAAGGCATTTGTAGAAAACAGTTGCTTGCTTGCCCATGCCTCCAGATGTGGCAAAGACCAGAGGTGCAAAGCTTCCTCGTACAACTTCCCGGACTCGTTCATCATACTGTCTCCTCTTTTCCATTTCATTTAGGTGGTAGCAGCTCCCTAGCTGATGTTTGAGGTTAGTTGGGGCGAAGGGGTTGAAAACCCGTACGTCAAAGAATGCCCTTTCTGACCTCTCCCAAAAGCCATCAGCACTGATGTCGAGCCTTGCGTTGTCATCTGTATTTGCTGTCCGTAGTTGGAAGTATTCATTGTCGAGCTTTTGCAAGCTGGGTTCCAAGCAAACGTTGTGGCACACTTGAGTGAGTGGCTCAGCAGTCAGATCACGAATCTCATTGTGACAGTGGATGGCAAAAGCTCCTTTGTTGCAGCTTAAGGCATGTTCCACTGAGAATGCCTTCCCACAAATGCAGTTGGTCGGTAAGAACGGTGGAGTCCATGCACCCGTACCTGAGGAAGACAGCATCTCTGAAAGCTCTCTTGTGCAGAGTAAAGCCCATGTTCTCAATGGGTAGTGTGGTCAGCCAGGTGGAGGCACCTTTTCCCCCAGCAAGAGATAGACATCTGTGTTGGCTTGCAGTGATTCACACAGTACAATATTAATGTGCAAATGGTATATGTACATACAGCTATACAGATCGCGTAAAGTAACAGAATGTTTATTTTAGTAGCACTTGGGATGTCCTATATAGCACACATAATCTTGGCATGAATCTAACATTTGGAGCATTTCTAGAAATATAAGTTAGCTAGCTAAGCAAATTTCTATAATAAGAACTTTGTCAGACAGTGTAAACTGCATGTATCCAAAATGTAATATAAATTGACACATATACATCCTGCTGTTGGAGGGTTGGAATCAGAACTGTTTGGTGTGCACAGAGGAGTGAGACAGGGATGTACCTTATCTCCATGGCTTTTCAATGTGTTTATTGATAGGGTGACAAGGGAGGCAAGAAGACACTTTAGGAGTGAAGTGAAGCTGTCAACTGGTGATGTAGGCGTACTTCTCTTTGCGGATGACATGGTAGTAATGGCAGAATCGGTAGAGGGGCTTCAGAGTAATTTGCAGGTGTTGAGTGATGTGTTGAGCAGGTGGGAGCTGAAAGTGAATTGGAGGAAGACTAAGATGATGAGGGTGGCAAGGAAGAGTGAGGAATGTGAAGTTAAAATCGGAGAGGAGACAATAGAACAGGTAGATGCAATGAAGTATTTGGGGGTGATGATTAGTAGTGATGGGAGTATGGAGAAGGAAGTGGAGGCAAGGATTGGTA
>MKWU01004788.1_pt1 | contig 15503 bp, 11 predicted proteins | sample 809101 | NCBI WGS metagenome assembly MKWU01 (sample SAMN05860141, study PRJNA318959) | sponge metagenome | host: Aplysina aerophoba | place: Slovenia: Piran, Adriatic Sea, Gulf of Piran | collected 2013-05-07 | reverse complement strand
CGCTTGATCTCTCGTTCACGAGATTGATTAATTTTTTGCTGTATGTGAGCAGTTCGACATCATTGTTGCTTACTAGATTGGCGACGGCTGCTGAAACACGGGCCTTGCCTGGGTCAGTGAGCAATCGCGAAAGATCATCAGAATCAGCTTCGGCCTTGTCAACCCATGAGACTGGAACTACGTATTTTTCCAGTCTTTGCAAACAAGACTTCATCACACATTCTCGTAATTGTTCGACAGTTGGGGTTTCAATTAGACCTTGGTTGCGACTTGACGCTTCCTGGAATGAGTTACCAGTATCTACGACATCCACACGGCCAATGACCTCTCGAGTCCCAAGATGCCGTGCGTAGCCCTGCTGTTTTCGACGAGCGAAGCCAAACCAATCGTCCCCATCCTCGCCGATGGGGAAGACCCGAAAGTCGTTGCGGAATAGGAAGACTGATCCAAACTGTACTGAGGGCAGGCCGACCCTTCTTGCAAATGTTGTCTTCGCAGAGTGGTTCAGGTAAAAAATTTCACAGCGGAACTCAGAATTTTCAAGCTTATCATATGGGTTTGGTTCGCGAATCTTATAGACAACTTCGCCTCGGTCAACAAGTTCGGTTGTGATTTTATGGCTCTTGATGGTGACTTTAATGAATGTTGTTTTCTCCTGCAGGTCGGCAAAAATGAAGTTTCCAACCTTGCCGTTGACTATATCGCGGGCAACAGGATCTTCATTTTTTTCCCTTGCCGTATTTCTTACCCTTTCGTCTTGCGCTTCTTCCGATGGCGCAGTGATCAATATATTGAAGCGGTCAACTTCCGCGCCAAATGGATTTATCAACTTCGCCAAATTAGCCTTCAAGGATTTTAGTCTATTCCTGCCCCAACTCGCTCTAAGATCAGAAATCTCGATAACTGTTCCATGGGTAAGTGCCAGTCTAAATTTTTCTAGTTCGTTGGGAAGATCAAACTGTGTGGATATGGCATGTTTTATGGGAATATTTTCAAAGTGCTCCCTGTCATTTTTTTCGAATAGGGACCAATCAATTTCGAGCTTCTCTATACGAGGTGATTTTGTATGTTCTGAACGTGTCTGGAGAGCAAGCCTCTCACCGAGGCGATCGGATGAAAACCGTCCAATTCCCTTGCTCCCTGCAAAATGTGCTCGGTCAGCCATGATATTCCGATAGTCTGAGGATGAGTTATCGTGCTTAGCCGAGTAGGCGACAAACAGCCATTTTTCACGTAGGTCTGAAAGGCTCATGCCTGAGCCGTTGTCGGCAACGACAATTTTGTCATCCCCAAAAAACAGGTGCACAACATCTGCACCTGCATCAAATGAATTCTTGACCAATTCAAAAATCGCGACTTCAGCATCTGTGATTAATTCGCGCCCCAATACGCGCTTGAGACCGGTGCTTACATCAAAATGAAATTTGGGTGCCTTCATTTCATGCGTTTCCCGTGTCTGACCATGATAGACGTTCTTGACTTTCTTGCCATTAGCGAAGTGTACCCAGCAGATATGCAAGCTTCCAGAAAAATGCGATTACAGGACACAGACCCTGCAATATATCGAGGAGGAAATTTTTAGAGGACACGATTGAAATTTGATCCACATGATGACTTCCATGCCAAGGACAGTGGCTGGAGGACAACTGCTATCTCCTTTTGACTATGTGGAGGTCTTTGTTCATCTTGCCTGTGACTTTGCTTGCGGCACACTACACCATAGACGATGTGCCAATTGCGATGTCTGCACTTCTTTGTGCTGGACGGTAGCATTTATTAGGTTTGCTTGCGATACCACGGCATATCTTTGGCCATTCCCCAGCCAAGGATGCTACTTATAGTATGTAGACTTATAGGCATCAGATTGGTGCATGATAAGCCATGTCAGAAGATGATTTAAAAAAGTTCGGCTGCAGGTTACGCAACATTCGCAGTGAAAAGGGCATCTCCCAAGAGGAATTGGCAAGCTTGGCTGGAGTACATAGGACCTATATTGGAGGGATTGAGCGAGGCGAGAGAAATGTGAGCCTCCGAAATATTTTCGCGATATCACATGCCTTGGGCATAGAGACAACTGAACTGTTCGGTGACAGCTAACGTCCACTCGACCCAGATGACCAGGAAAGCAACAAGCTCAAACATTGTTTCATCTACTGTCAACAATAACCGGCTCGGCGTTGACCAAGAAATGATTCTAGGCGGGATCAATTTCATATACGAGGTTCTTGACAAAATCGACCTTGCCCTACTTGATTCGGGGTCGGAACGTCTGACTTGCTTGGTGGAGTTGGCAAACTTATCAGCGATTGTCGGGAATTTATTCCGCAAAGGCTTCGCCCAAGCTTCAAATGGTAGGTTTATTCCTAATTCACCCCATACCTACCCGGATCTTTTGGCTACGACTGAAGGGTCTGATGACATGGAGATCAAGGTATCCTTGGAGAATAACAAGCCCAAAGGGCATCTCATAAAACCGGGCCCCCATACAACCATTCGTTATGTTTTGGGTGGCCCAAATGGCGAATACCAGTCAGGCAAGCATAACCGTGGCGATGTCGTGTGGATTTGGGAGGTCAGGCTAGGGCGTTTGTCCCCGGAACATTTCAATTTCAGCAACACTGAGAGTGACTCAGGAAAAACAGCTGTAATAAATGCTGACGGGATGAATGCTCTCAATCTGGCATACTGCAATCTAAGATTTTGCCCTCATTCCCCCAGCGGCAGGGTTTACAAACGCCTGACTCAGGAGATCGCAGCCTCTCCTAAGTTGTCGGGATGAGTGGTACTTCTTGCATGGCTGGCATGGATTGCTTCCCCGATTGCCTTGGCTAGAAGAGGAGGCACCGCATTGCCTATTTGCTTGGCTATCTGCGCAATGTTCCCTGCGAATTTGAAGTCATCAGGAAAACTTTGCAGGCGAGCACCTTCTCGGAGAGTAAGTGCACGATCCTGTGTGGGGTGAATGCACCTATTTGATGCCGGGTGTACAAAATTCACTGTAAGTGTGGTGCTAGGCTTGTCCGCATCCAGCCTGCTGTAGCACGAACTGAAGCCGCTAGAAATCAGGTGCCTTGGTATCGAAGAGATGTTCGGTCCTGCATGTTTAATAATCTCTAGCATCTTGCGTGAATGATTTGTGGCTCTATGCAAGTCCAATTCGCTGTTCTCCCGCCTTATGAGCTTTTGGTATTCAGTCCTGGGTGGTGCGGAGTAGTGATTGTTTTCCTGGCCTGCATGTACTGGTGGCAGATCACTTATGGCCTCTGAGACCGTGACTGCATCTGGCAGGTCTTGTGAAAATATTGGCAAGGTTTGGATCACTTCAGGCCTTTTGCCAGCCATGCTCCTGTAGTCCATTTTGTGCGTTGGCGCAGGCCACTTGAATTCGATATCTAACCTGTTACCAACAATCAGCAATCTCTCACGGCTCTGAGGAACCCCGTAAAGTGCCGCATTTATCACCTTCCAAGAAATTTTGTAGCCCATCTCCGACAACCTGTCCAACAAGGATGTCAACACACCGCCATTGCGGTGATTCAGCATGCCTACAACATTTTCGAATACAAACCAGCTGGGCTTAAATTTTCCGACAAACAAGATGTACTCCTCTGCCAAGGAATTCCTTCTGTCATTCTCCGTCAAAGCCCTAAATGGCCGAACTGACGAGAAACCTTGGCAGGGCGGGCCTCCCACAAGTACGTCAATGTTGCCAGCGATATCAATTAAATTGTCAAGGTCCAGATCACGAACGTCGCCATATATTCCTTCCGCATACCCATGGTTAAGCAGAAAAGAATCTATACGGTCTGGCAACAAATCGATTCCACAAACAGTTATGAATTTATTTGTCCACTCCAACCCATAGGACAGCCCGCCACAGCCGCAAAATAAGTCCAGCACATGCAGCTTCCCTTTAGGCTTTTCTTTGTGGCAAGAAACGATCCCTCTAGAGGCTGGCTGTGCCGTAGTGTAGCCTTCTCCTGGTGTTTTAATCTTGTGAAACCTAGCTACTGCACGCTTGAATTCCTCGTACTTGACATCCAATAGACCGGCCAAGGCGTGTAATACTTTTTCAGGCGGCAATTCTAGTCCTCGCTCCCATTTCCTTATTTGGTATCCGCTTACATCCAAATAAGCTGCAATATCCTGCTGTCGCAATTTTCTTGTAAGTCTGAGGGAACGAATATCTAGTGACATGTGCTGTAATCGAGACTGTTGTTGCATCATCTATATGATACTTATAGTATTCATCGTTCGGTTTGTCAAGATGAAGATTTGGTAAAGTCCAAGCTACGGAAAAGAACCATCTCGCATTTAGGCTGCCACCCTATGCTGGCCAGCTGGAAGCTCACAAATCATAGTAGAATAGCTTGTAGAAACCGTTTGCCAACTGGATTTGCCATCAATCTCGGCAAAGACCCGTTTGGATTCGAGGAAAACCTGACTGACACATCGAATCACTTTCAAATGCTATACGTATCCAATATTCTACCTTATGGACTTTGTCTCAAAAGAAAAACGCAGCGTGATCATGCGCGGTGTCAGAGGGAAGAACACAAATCCTGAGAAAACTGTAAGGTCGTATCTTCACAGGCACGGATTTCGCTTTCGCCTGCATGGAAAGGATCTCCCAGGAAAGCCAGATATAATCCTGCCAAGGTATAAGGCGGTAGTATTTGTACATGGGTGTTTCTGGCATCAGCACCCCGGTTGTAAATATGCCCGTATCCCAGAGTCGAACACAGAATTCTGGGTGGAGAAATTCCGCAGAAACAAAGTCCGGGACGAAACAAATATTGAGTCAATCAAATCACTTGGTTGGGAGCCTATTGTTATTTGGGAATGTGAGCTTCACACGGGCAAGCGTCTAGACAGCCTACATGCTCATTTGAAGCTGATCGATCAAAAGTCATGATCCGCACACTGAAAGCAAGTTAGCCCCAGACTCCGCCACATGCGCACAGTTTGAGTTCGATCATCAATGACGAATACAATTTCATCTAATGTGCACTTCAGTTTGTCAAGCATTTCCCGCTTGATCTCTGCGTCAGGGCGGAAGTCTCCATCAGCTCGCATAAGCAGCATAGTCCAATCAATGTTATAGCGACGCAACCAGTCTTCAGTCACTGACCTGTATTTCTCAGGTCGAGCAGTGACCAACACGACATCATAGTCACCAGATCGGCAAAGTGTTCTGTACAAGTTGACCACCGCAACATTTGGTATGTCGTCTGTCATTTTCGTGAAGAACTCATGCCAACGCTTAGGCGGCGATGACACTAAATGCTGTCGATGGGAGTTGTCAGCTAAAGTGCCGTCAATGTCCAAAAGTACAAGTCTTTTCTCTTTCATGCGGGTCATGTCGGCATTAAATTGAAAGTAATGCCCAATTTTACAACAGATATGTAGTATGGAACCGGCAAACAATACCAGCAATATGCGTACAGGGAAAAACCAAATAGGTCGTACATACGCCAGTGACCTATGGCACCTTGGATATGGGAGATATCTGCTGTGAAAGACTAGGCATGAAACAATCAACGAGCGATTTCTTGATGAACGTCTTAGGTAGCCTGAAGATGGTTGTATCTACTGTGGCTTTAGTTTTGATGCAACGAACAAGCCGAAAGAGCATATTCCTTCTAAATGTCATTTGAGGAAGCCCTTTCCCGATGGATTGATGACCATGGAGGCATGTAGTGAATGTAACTTGGGATTCTCATGCGGCGAGGGGTATATGTCGATGTTGCTGGCTGCCGTGCTGTTTGGTTAGACAGACCCGGACAGGCATGCGTCCTCGTAATTTAAAAGGAAATTTGAAAGCCAGTCCACATTGCGAGAAAGGATAGGACTAACCATGGCGACACAAATGTATCTGGAGGAACAAAAGGACTATGTTCATGCTTGAACATGAGCGTGTGAATGATGTGATGCCCAAAAACGCACGCAACCATTCTCTATACGAACTTGATCGCTCGATGAACTGGCAGCCGGATTGCGCAATGATCTTACCCATAGAATCTCGGACACGGGAGTATTTTGATAAGTTCGAAGGCGTGACAGGGGGACTTACATTGTCAGGCTGGCCGGAGATTGGGACCCGGATGTTTTCGCGATTTTGCTATTTCTTCGGTCCAGAAGACTCGGATATCGTGGTTGTAGTCCAAGACCATGCCTGTCGTTTCTGGGTTGAAGATTTCGGTGGGGGGTGTTGGTCCGATCCATGATTTATAGATATTTAGCAACAGAAGTTTACTGGTCGGATTGTAATGCCAATTGAATTCCTACGAGGGCGTGAATAGCTAGATTATCCCTGCAGAGTGTGACCATATTCAGTTACAGACATCCTTGGTTTGTGGATTTCCTGACTGGTAAACAAAAGGGGCTCATCAAATGAGGTCGTCTAGCGAGCTTGTTTTGCTGGTAATATGAGTTTGATTCACTTGAATGAATTTGCAGGGAAAAGAGATGGTTGATGAGTCAAAGGAAGCTATTGAGTCCAGCAAGGCTATTCAGGAAATGGCTAAGACAGGTGGGAAAGTGGTTGGATTGGTCAGGGATTTCGGGAAATTCATTGCCAAGTATATTGATGGCCCAGTGGAGCAAGGAGTGGGAATATTTGAAGACAAGCTTCACTACATGCGGTTTGAGAGGCAGGTTCGTTATATGGAACGAGTCAATCAATTGATGGCAAGCCTCGGCAAGGATGTTCCGACAAAGGCGATTCCATTAAAGCTGGCGGTACCCTTGTTTCAGGCCGCATCCCTAGAAGATGACGATTACCTGCAAGATATGTGGGCAAGACTGCTTGTCAATGCCTCCATATCAGAACGCGGAATGGAGTTGAGGCGTGCGCATATTGACATCTTGGAGAGGCTGTCTCATTTGGAGGTCTTGATCCTTGAGAAGATCTACTCCCTGCCTGCCGACAAGATTAAAGGGAGTTCGATTATCACGGGGCAACTGCCTGATGCCGTATCTGTTGAGGGAAAAGACCAGGAAAAGTTAGTCAGTCCAAATGAGGAGGTCACAATGGCGCTTGCAAATCTAGACCGACTAGGATGTATCAAGCTTCCCACGACTTGGGATGGGGCCGAGATCTTCACCTCTGTTTGTCCAACCGTGATGGGCGAAAGCTTGGTCAAGGCTTGCCAATTTTAATCAAGGAAATAACTTCTTAAAATGCCTGCTTACTAAATTGCCGCTATATGCATATTTAGGAGATAGCTATGCCAATTCCTTATTACCAAACACTCATGCTTCCCCTGTTGCAGGCCTTGTCTGATAGGCATACCCACTCCGTCAAGGAGCTGTTTGAGGTTCTCGGCAACCAATTTCAACTTACAGAAGAAGAAAAGAATGAAAAGGTACCTAGCGGCAGACAAACAAAGGTCAATAACAGGATTTCATGGGCTCGAACATATTTGAAGAAAGCGGGGCTTGTTGGTTCCCCGGCTAAAGGCCAGGTAAAAATTACTGAAGCCGGTATTGATGTCCTTGAGAAAGATAAGCCAGACAAAATCAATAATGTGTACCTGCGAAAATTTGACAGGTTTGTTGAATTTAGACCTTGGACAAGTGATAAGGACAGGACTGAAATCGGGGAGGAACCTCAATCCATTGCTGAAAGTACACCGGAAGAGCAATTGGGAGAAGCATATAACGAACTTCAAAGAAAACTGGTTTCTGATTTGTTAGAGTCAGTAAAGGGAAGCTCTCCAAGATTCTTTGAGAATCTTGTTGTCGAATTGATGCTTGCGATGGGCTACGGTGGTTTTAAGGGAGCCGGTGTTACTACTGGGGCGGGAAAAGATGACGGGATAGATGGTGTTATAAATGAAGACAAGCTGGGTCTGGACTCAATATACCTCCAGGCCAAACGTTGGGAGCAAACCGTAGACCGCTCTGAAATAGACAAATTTATTGGTGCATTGAGTCGTCACGGCGCAAGGAAGGGGGTATTTATTACAACATCTGAATTTTCTGAGGGAGCGAAGAAGGCAGTGCAAGGCCTAAATATAAGCATTGTTTTAATAGATGGGAAAGAACTTGCAAAACTCGTGGTAGACCATGATGTTGGTGTATCTATAAAAGATACCTTCAGAATTAAACAAATTGATTCCGATTACTTTGATGAAGAATAGATACCGCTAAATAAAGTATGAAAGGGACAACATCTCATCACATCAGGCCGGCAGCCAAGATAATTGACACTCTGGGAAAGGGTTTAATCAAGGATGATCTCGCTGCAATTATTGAATTGGTGAAGAACTCATATGATGCAGATTCAGAGAGTGTGCTGGTCAGGTTTGAATTCAAGGAATCAGATAACACGTTGATTATTGTTATAGATGATAGTGGCCATGGCATGGACTACGACACTGTTATCAACAAATGGCTGGTGCCTGGCACCTCAGACAAGCTTGAACGGAAGGTGAGTCCCAAGAAGCACAGAAGAATGCAGGGAAGAAAAGGTATCGGTCGGTATGCTGCAGGTATTTTAGGGAGTGAGCTTTTCCTGTCCTCCGTCGATGAAAAAAATAATAAAACTGAATTATTGATGGACTGGAATGCAATTGTAGATCATGACTATCTCGATGAAGTGGAGGTGCTTGTTGAAAATAGTTCTTCCCATGACGCATCTGGAACATATATTGAGATTAGAGACAAGCTTGATGATCGGGAAGAAAAGGTTGATATACGCTCTCTATGGCCGGATACAAAAATTAATAAGCTGAAAACAGAGTTGAGCAAGCTTCTATCGCCAGTCCAAAAAAGAAGTAGAGACAAGTTTTTTATCACATTGGAGTTTGGTGAATTTCCGTCGGATATGTGGAGCGGACGTTCCATTGAAATAGAGCCATTGCCGCTGCTTAGGTTATACGACTACCGGGTTCATGGCTTAATTACGAAGACCGGTAAAGTCAATTTAACCTATGAAAACAAGTGTCTCAGGCTAGTAAATTCAGAAAAAATCAGCTTTTCTATACCTAAGTCATCATTTGATGATGAGTTGCAAAATGCTAGCACTGGCAAAGTGCAATTTGACTTGAGAGTTTTTGACAGAGACCCGGAAGCTATTGAGGAAATAGTAAAGAGGGCAAAGCAGTCAGGCTATACAGAAATGAATAAAACTGAAGTCAAGCACTGGCTTAATGAGTTTAACGGCGTTGGTATTTATCGTGGAGGTTTTAGGATTAGGCCATATGGCGATAGAGAGTTCGACTGGTTAAACCTTGGTGCCCGCCGGGTTAATATACCTGCGCAAAGAATAGGTAGCAACCAGATCATTGGCTTACTCGATATTGAGTCGGAAGAATTTTCCGGGTTAGAGGAGAAAAGTGCAAGGGATGGCTTGGTCGACAATCCTAACTATCTAAAGCTTCAGAAACAGATAATAAAGGTAATCGAGGTACTTGAGAGAAGGCGGTATGACTTTCGGGTTTCTATCGGACGTGGACGGAAATTGGTTGATGTCGATAGAGTATTGGAGAGCCTGTTTAATTTTGATGATGTATCGAACGATGTCTCAAAAAAGTTGAAAAAATTAAAAGTAGCGGAAAAAGACATAACCTCAGTGACGCAACTGATACTTGATGCCAAGGAAGAAAAAGCAAAAGAACTGGCCGACATCAAGGAGACAATTGCCTATTACCAAGGGCAGGCCAATCTAGGAAAGATGGTTGGCCGTATTCTGCATGAAGGGCGAAAACCAGTTTCCTACCTCAGGAACAGCTTGCCCGACGTTGATGCAAATATCAAAAAGCTTTTCAAAAATCCTACTAACAAGAAAGCGCTTACTGAACTGGATGAAGAAACTCCTTTTCTTATGGAGGAAACGGATAAAATTCATGGTCTTTTAACATCATTAGATCCTTTGGCCTATAAAAAAGGGGAGAGGTCCAAGAGCCACAAGATCAAGACTGTTATACAAAAATGCAGAAAGGTTTTTGAGCAGGAACTGGAGTTATCAAACATCTCTGTCGAAGTCGATCTTGCAGCAAGCAGTGAAATATATGGCCGATCTACAGATTTTTACTGGATATTCACCAATCTCCTCGAAAACAGTATTTATTGGCTCAGGTATGAAGATGGTAAAAACAAGTTCATAGGGATTTCATCAGAAGTATCGGGCCAGTTTCAGACAATTCGGGTCTATGATAACGGTCCCGGAGTGTCCGATGAGCTTCTGGAGGGAGGAAAAATCTTTGAGCCAGGAATCAGTGCAAAAGATGGGGGAACCGGGATGGGGTTATCCACAGCTGGCGAGTTGGCCAGGAGGAACGGGGGTGATATATGGGCTATTAGTGAGAATAAAGGTATTTCTTTTTATGTAAGGCTTCCAAAAAATAAGGAGACATTGGAGTGAGTTTGAAATTGTTCGTTGCTGAGGACGAATCGAATTTGATAAGACAATATGAAAAATCTGTTGAAAAATGGAATAACGATGGCAAGGAGGCCATTGAGATATTGACAGCTAGGGATAAAGGTCAGGCAATGGAAATCTTGGAATCTAAAGATTGTGATGCTGCAATTTTAGACCTTATGTTCCCAGGCGATACTCCAAGCCATGCAACTGGCAATGTACTTCTGGGCATCATAAAAAAGCAGTTGCGTTATCCTGTTTATGTTGTTACAGGCAATCCCAATGAACTTGATGGTGAATTTGATGACCACCCATTTATCGAGGTAATTGTACGAGGCTCGATTAAAAATGATGATCTTCTAGAAAAGATATTTACGCGATACTCCACTGGAATTACAAAGATAATGGGAAAAACGGGAAGGCTAGAAAAAGCATTGAAAGAGGTATTCTGGGATCATCTATCTCACGCGATTCCACATTGGGAGAAGATTGATCTATCTCCTGATATGAAAGAAAAACAATTGTTGAGACACGCGCTGTCACACTTGCAGGAGGTACTGGCAATTGATGAAGCAGGTCAGGATGAAAAGTACAATACGGCAGAAGTATACATAAAGCCCCCCGTTAGAAAATCAGTTACCCCTGGTCTGGTCGTCGAAAGAGAGGGAGAAAAATTTGTCGTTATTACTCCGGCATGCGATGTCAGTCAAAACAAGGCTGATTTTTTTCAGCTTCTCAAATTGCTTGAGTTTGAAAAGTTACCTGACATTCAGAGTAAAAAGAGGTCCAATAACAGGCAGAATGAATTAAAAAAATACATTAAAAATAAAAAAGAGAGATTCCATTTCCTGCCTCGATATGATGATCTTCCTGCTTCATTAATTGATTTCCAGGATGTAACTACAATTAAAAGTTCTGAACTTCCTCAAAACTGTAAGCATGTCTGTACGATAACTTCCCCATTTTTTAAGGATATTGTAAACCGGTATTCTGCCTATTACGCAAGACAAGGCTCGCCTGATTTTACCGATACTGATACCTTGAGCAAGCAGTTGAATGAGCAACTTCCTGAACCGGAAATTGTTCAGCGTTAATACTGGGATTGGTTGTTGGGAAAAGTTATTCCTGTTATTGATGTTTTTGCAGGTCCCGGTGGATTGGGGGAAGGGTTTTCCCTTTATGACAATAGCACTGTTAAGTTTGACATCGCTCTATCCATTGAGAAAGACCCTGATGCACACAAGACTTTGCAACTCAGAGCATTCTTTCGGCAATTTGAAGAAAATGATGTGCCTGAGGATTATTATTTGTACCTTGGCGGCGAAATTACTCTCAATGAACTATATGAGCGATGGCCTGAGCAGGCAAAAGGAGCGAAAGAAGAAGCCTGGTTACATGAATTAAAAGATGGAGATATTGATAAAGTAAGGAAAAAAGCCAACTCAGCTATCAAGAAATATGATGCAAACCACTGGGTTTTGATTGGGGGTCCACCTTGCCAAGCCTACTCTGTTGTAGGAAGAGCAAGGATGAAAAATCATAAGGCTGATTTTGAGGAGGACGAAAGACATTTCCTGTATCAACATTATCTGCGCGTAGTAGCACATCTTAAACCTTCCATATTCATTATGGAAAATGTGAAAGGCATACTTACTGCCTCAGTTAATGAAGAAAGTATTTTTGAAAAAATCTTGGATGATCTTGAGTATCCGGGGGAAGCAGTTAAAGAGCTTGATGGCAGGAAAAGGGCTCCCTCTGTAGTTGAATATGACATTTACTCACTAGTTGTTGCTCAAATTACATTTAAGGATCGACGTGGCACGCATATAAAAAAGTTAAAACCACGAGATTACATTATTCATGCTGAAAAGTTTGGGGTACCACAAAGACGGCATAGGGTTATATTGCTAGGAGTCAGAAAGGATATTGACCCTAGGGTCTCTGCACGTCTCAAAATTTCAGAAAAGTCGACCGTTTCAGATGTACTGGATGATTTGCCTCCTCTACGCAGCGGGATTACGAGAGAAGTGGATTCGTGGTTTTCATGGAACCGCGCGATTGAAGAAATCATTACGCCCCCACATTCGGAGAAACTTGATGGCAAGACCCTGGGGGTTATGAAACAGGAATTTCTGGCAATATCGAGTGAGATTGATCGAGGGGGGCTGAGAGTGAAGTGTGATAGAAAAATTGCCAGGGAATTTTACGCTGACTGGTTTCATGACAAGAATTTGACGGTTGCGCTGAATCACCAATCGAAATCACACATGAAATCAGATTTGTGGCGATATTTTTTTTCCACCTGTTATTACAAGGCTCATGGCAAGTCTCCGCTACTGACAGATTACCCGAAATTTCTTTTACCAAACCACAAGAATGCCACCTTGGGGAACACAAAATTTCTGGACCGATTTAAGGTACAAGTAGGGGAACTCCCAGCATCAACAGTAACCTCCCACATCTCAAAAGACGGCCACTTCTTCATTCATCATGATCCATCCCAATGTCGCGCATGGAGTGTTCGAGAAGCAGCCAGGGTGCAAACGTTCCCAGACAATTATTATTTTGAAGGCAATCGGACGGCCCAATATATGCAAGTAGGTAATGCGGTTCCCCCGCTTCTTGCTTACCAAATTGCTGATGTGGTTGCTCAGCACATAGCTGAAATGAAATAACGCCTTGGTACAGTGATGATAGACATTGTCAGTAAGGCTGCGCGTTCCAGAATGATGTCAAACATAAAGGGGAAGAATACTGCTCCTGAAATACTAATCCGTTGCGGATTGCATAGGAGAGGCTTTCGGTATCGGTTGCATGAAAAGAAGCTCCCGGGGAAACCGGATTTGGTGTTCCCGAAATATAAAGCAGTCATTCAAGTGCATGGTTGCTTTTGGCATAAGCATGACTGTCATTTGTTTAAATGGCCATCTACAAGAAAGCGCTTCTGGAAAGAAAAAATATGTTCGAATGCTAGGAGGGATACGCGCAACTTTATGAAACTCAACCAATTGGGGTGGAGGACGCTGATTGTTTGGGAGTGCGCATTAAAAGGTAGATATCGATACACAGAAGTTGAAGTGATAGATAGAATAGCTTTGTGGTTGTACTCTGACCAGTCCAGCTTTGAAATTGCTTGTAGTTCTGCAGGATTAAAGTAAGTGGCGTATCCTGCCTCAAGCTTGATCCAGTTTATAGGGGAACGCCAGATGAGATACGCGATGTTGATTCCAAGCAGCAATATTCTAACATCAGAACGGGTATTTCTTGGTCTCTATTAGGGGCAGTGCTGATGAATGATGTCTTTCGTCATCTCCATGTGCCTGCGGATTTGGCATGTGAGTTTTTGGCAGTCTTCTCGCGCATGGAATATGCCCTCAAAGCAACTGGTTATGCCTCAGATAACAAGGACAAGGCCTTTGCGTCATGGGACACGTTTGCAAATGAAATCGCCGAAGATTTTAAAAATGTTCCTGACAAGGAGTTTGTTGAAGCTGTTGATTATCTCCTGAAAAATCCGCCACGCAAGCAAGTCCAAGATGACGGGGAGCTTGCATTCAAGGATCAGGTTATCGACGGGAATCAAAAAAGAGCGCAGCAGGCTTTGCTCATGGTACGCACTGTTCGCAACAACCTTTTTCATGGCGGAAAGTACTTGCCAAACGGTGAGAAGGAAAGAGGACGAAACCGTATTCTTGTAGCCCACTCCCTGACGATTCTGAAACACTGCGCCCAGATGAATGATCGCGTGATGCAGTACTATGAATCATGATCAGATCTACTGCCTGCGTTTCTTCCCTAGAAATTTTGACGACTGATTAATCTCCCAGGTTTCATGCATAGTTGGAAATGGATTTTGTACAGCGAGCTTTGACACTTTTTCCAGTACTCGAATGATAGGGCGGTTTTCGTGTCTGCGCCTAGTCGATGGAGAAAGCATGTTTCGCACTAGAATTTCGGCTAGCTTTATTTTCTGTAGTCCGTATTGCGCCTTATTCTCATACAGGACAGATAGAGCGGCACCCGGGTTGTCTTGCTCTTTGCAAACTGCAACTTCATTGCGCGTAAAATGAACGCGATTGCTGCACAGTTCTACAAATGCGCGGGCGATCTCGGTAGCTGAAAAATTGTCCAGTTCGAAACTTTCTATCCAAATACGGATATACTCAGGTCGCGTTACATAACGCCCCTCATGATGGATAGATTTTGCTTGACGGGCGTGTTCCTTGAGTCTGGTTGCATAGTTTTCATTGTCCAGGATCAGAAAGGCGATTGTTTGATGATGGTGAAGGTAATCAACCAGTCGCAGAATCGACCGAAATCTATCTACCCTTCCTCCTGTTGCATTATCTACTCCTCCCAAATCAATTATTTCGATCCCAAAGGTGCCAGGATCAGCCCCAAAGTATTGATCAAAAATGAGTCGTACGGCAATTTCTTCACTTGGCCCCTCAACCAGCAATGACAGCTTTGGACGGGGATTAAGCTCATAACGGTTTACAACAAGCTCTAGATAGCGGCGTGTATCATGACGAACTTCCAACTCTGGGGTATATTTAACAATTTGTCTGTCTATCTCGTTGGGATGTGGCAGTTCTTCATCGTAAAGATCTTGATACAGGAGGCGCAGCATGAATGTCCCAGAGCGAATGAGTTCAGCACGAAGTGCATCACCTTTCAGGTGACCCCGCTCATCCACTGAAACGAATTGGACCAATTGATACCACTTCTCCAATGGATCGCAAGATTGCTGCGCAACCGCTAGAGACCGATAGGCATGCCTCAATTTCTCAGGCGTTAGGTTGAAGAGGGTGCTAACTTCTTCTGCATCCCAGTTCCGCACTACCTCATGCCAATCCCAATTGGGAATATCAATTTGTATCCATCGATCAAAGCTAAATATTGGAGCCAAAGGAATTTTTATTGTTCTCTGGTTTGTTCTGGTCTGTGGGTAATATCTATCCGAGATGAACTGACACAATAGTGCGACTGCCGGTCTGTATTGATGTGATTGGAGATTTTGCACTCTCTTCCGTACATAATCTAACCACTGCTCTCCATTTTTTACCCAGTCGATTGGTTCTTTTACGTCTTTACCTAGAAACCCATCCATCTGCACGGATATTGTCATATCCGATAG
>MKWU01004787.1_pt1 | contig 15507 bp, 25 predicted proteins | sample 809101 | NCBI WGS metagenome assembly MKWU01 (sample SAMN05860141, study PRJNA318959) | sponge metagenome | host: Aplysina aerophoba | place: Slovenia: Piran, Adriatic Sea, Gulf of Piran | collected 2013-05-07 | reverse complement strand
CCAGGACCGATAATTTTCCCCGGATCGAGTGGAAGTATCCGTGAAGCGCCGAACGCTTGCCGTTCTCAGTCATTGAAGAATGTTCGACAGCTGTTCAATGCGGGACTTGATTGCCCTGGGCTCAACAAACCCAACGTCATTCGACAACAACGTCACAAACTAGCTAAAAACACGGTACCTTGTTTCCAACGACGCTAATAGGTCTCAAGTTAGACGACAGGCCTGATTCCTGATGAATCAGTCCGAAAGGTGTAGACGAAAACAGTTTAGCTAAGTTAGACAAGAATGTTTCAAATGATTCAGTTTAAATCTGGGGGTTGCAATCCGGAATTGCGCTGGACCGGCATTTGCGAGGTTTTGAAGACATCCATGTCTGCCCTCAGTCCTGCAGCAAGATCTTTCAGATTTGCGGTTCTTCAATCACCAGTGCATGTATTCTGGGTGCGCCGAAATAGCGATGAAATGGACACGGTTCTTGGAGTCAACGGATCACTTGCTGAAAAACCTTATCCATCTCTTCATGTTGACTAGGCTGTAGAACGACAATCAAAATGAGAAAGCCACCGAATTCGAGAAGGCGATCAAGGAGTGGGAACAAAATTCACAGCGAGGAGTAGATGTTCACCTTTGCTGTTGAAAGCAGAGCACGAAGATATGAGGAGTCAACTCGCGGGTATGAAGGAAGAAATAGCGAATTACGAGCGGATTCTGTCAGAAACGGCCTGTTTTACGACCGCCCAGAACGCCGCACAGTGCACGATCGGCACCTCGAATGACCTGTAGTCCACAGAAAAACGGCGATTTGCTAGACTTTCGCAAATGCCATCTACAAACTGGAACCCCATTGAGGACTTGCCTCACGTCGAAAGATCAGTGAGTGTGCAACTGCTGGAAGAGCAAACGCAACGGTGGGAGAAGGTATGCGCCGGATTGGGAGATCGGTGGGTGGATAAGAGCTACCTCGATATTTGGCTGTAGGAACACAATCGTAGCTTCGCCATCAGTACGGGTCAAATCGAGGGTCTCTACACCTTAAAACCATGCATCACCGAGCAACTCATCACGGAGGGTCTCGACGGAGTTGAGAGCTCGCACACAACTGAGGGAGTCGACAAAGTCAAACTACTCGGTATGCTGGAAGACCAGCGAGCGACGCTTGAAATTGTTTTCGACATGGTGAAGCATGAAGTCCCCTTGACGCACCATATCATCTGCGGTCTGCATGAGATCGTCAGCAAGCACCAGGATGCCGCGACCGGCATTGACCCATTTGGAAAGCGTACGGAGATCCCTCTGAGGAAAGGTCAGTACAAACTCATGCCCAACAACCCTCGCCGACCTGACGGTGAGACACACTACTATTGTCCCCCAGAGCAGACCCAGAATGAAATGGATCGACTGCTGACCATGCACCAAGAGCACGAGAAAGCAAACGTGGACTCGATCACGGAGGCTGCGTGGCTACACCACCGGTTCGTGCAGATCCATCCCTTTCAGAATGGCAACGGCCGTATCGCGCGATTGCTACTGGCCTATGTCATCGCCAAGGGAAATGGCTTCCCACCGATCGTTGACCACGGAAATCGCAATGTCTACATTAACTCCCTGGAAAAAGCCGATCAAGGTGATCTGCAACCTTTCGTCGACTTTCTGGCCGTTGAGAGCTCTAGTTCGGCGGCCGGAGCGAACTCCATCGGCGAAAACGTTCTCAAGGGTGTCAATCGCTATATCCATGGAAATGGAGGTGTCACTATCAATGATAAATATCACGGACCAGGCTCTGTAGAAGCAGTCCGCTTCTCTTTTCATGTGCCGCCGATCAAAGGTGTGACCAAAATCAGCGCATCGGAGGATAAAGAACCTGACATCACGCATTAACAAAGAACGCTACTGCGAACCTGGGTCACTTCTCGTTTAACTACAACCCTTACAACCCCATTCCCCACACCTCGACGTTCCCCAATGACCGACCGTAGAAACCACGCAATATTCATAGCCCGGAAATTGCTCTCCGAGTCCGTATTCAATATGAGTTCCCATGAAGGGAATCCGTTCACGTTCGTGGAGGTGAAGACGCTTCTAGACGGCGTTACCGTGGGTGGCAGGCGACTCTCTGATCAAGACCAGATATTGCGGATATCAAATGCCTGGGAATATTTGATCAACAGCGTTGCACATGAGATATTTTCACTGACTAAAGAGTTCACGCTGAACCTGCACGGGATTCTCGCAAAAAATGAGGTACTGAAATGGGGGAAGTTTCGAGATGGACCGGTGACAATTGCTGGTACAGACTACCAGCCACCTTCCGCAGAAATTCTCTCTGATAAATTCGAGCAAATGGTCCGAAAAGCCGATTCCATCATAGATGTTCGAGAAAAGGCAATCGAAGTGTTTCTCGACTGTGCGAGGGCGCAGTTCTTTTTCGACGGCAACAAGCGAACAGGTCAACTGTTGATGAACGGTCTGCTGATGTCGGACGCTCAGAGCATCATCTCCATACCAGCACGCTCGGCGTTGGAATACAACACGAAGATGCTGCGATTCTATGACTCTGGCGATGAAACTGAGATGCGCTATTTCCTAATAAACTGCCAGGACCGATTACGCGCGACCCTGCAAGAAAAATCTGAGCAGGATAGTTCTCTCACGCGTTAATTAGGTTTATCCGGAAGCTCTTATAAGTAACCTATCGAGGTGGCGTGGCGTGTTCTTTTCAAGTTGTTGCACTTGTGCCTTGCGCGCCTCCCTTGCCTGCTCTATTCAAGTGTTAAGACGATCGCACCAAGGTGCCAAAGTTATGTCAAATATTTTCTGCAAATCCGTTTTGGGTGGTTTCGCTGACCCACCTATAGGTGGGTCAGCGAAAGTCGGCAATGTGAGTCGTTGATGCCGCCTCCTGTATTTTCATGGCTTGTTTTTCGCGTCTTTGTCGATTCCGATTTCACCACTGAGATAACGTTTTCCCGCCACCCAGTCATCGTGGGTTTCTGTCGCTAATGCACGTATCAACCGCAGACAGGGAGCCTCGTTCGGAAATATTCCTACCACTCCGGTCCGGTTGCGGATTGTTCTATTGAACCATTCCAGCATGTTGGTGGACTTCATGTGTTTGCGATAGGCGCGCGGTAGACCGAGAATGTCTCCTTGATGTTTTCTTCAACCCAGGTTATCAGCCGGTCACAGCCTGGTAATTCGCTCCAAGAGATCGCTCGGATGCGTGAACAGGATGCAGAAAGGTTGCTGAGAAATCGCGGTCGCGACAATCTACGTAGATGATCGCTATATGCGTGTTGTAGGGGTCTGCGGTATTAGTGGCCATCGGCTCCAACTCTGATCACCTAGAGTATCAGCCAAAGAAAACAACATGGTCGCTGTAGGTGGGCCAAGCTCCAGCTTCTACAATATTATTACCGCTAATCATCTGGAACCCATGCCAAATCCTTTTCCAATACTGTTTCAAGACCGCCTTAGCGATGAAGAGCTGGCGGCGCTAAAACCGTATTTACAAAAGTCAGAGCGAGGACAGCCGATCGCGTTTGAAGGACGTTTGGATGTTCGCAATTTTGTTGAAGAGAGAATCGTTCAGGTTCGATCAGAGTATGCTCCGGAGGACTGCAATACTGTGATTGTCGAAGGCGCTCCTGGTGCTGGCAAGAGCAGTCTTTTGCGTCAGATTAAGCAAGATACCGTGGATAACGTTGTTAATCGGGACGTTATCCCTCTCCTTTTTGAAGTGGAATCCCTTAATAATCCAGTAATTTTTTTCCAGAAACTCTTAAGCCATCAAGCAACTGACTTTGACGCACTTTCTGCGTCGTATGCTAAAGTCGATAACAACAAAGTGAATTTGAAACTGTTTGAGTTCGGCGGGGGAATATCGCACTATTTTCCGTCATTAGCGGATAGGATTCGCAATTCACCAGAAGAAATATGGAATGCGGTAAGGGCCTCACTTAAAGGCAAGATTGACCCTATTTTTTTGCTACTTATTGATGAAGCTCAAAGGATCGAACCTAATAAGGGCGATAAAAATACCCTAGCGACTAATATGCATGGTGCAACGGATATAGCCGGCTTGAAAATCATTCCCGTTTTTGCCGGGTTAAGCGATACGGGCGACCGTTTAGAAGACATAGGAATCACACGAAGTGCTGGCACAGATTTCAAACTACGTTTGCTTGAGCCAGAAGAAGGATTGCATGTGTGTCGTACGACGTTTTCCTTCCTAGGCATTGATAAGTTATTCAAATCCAAGGATCTTGAAATTGCGAGTCGGCGGATAGATAACGCTAGCGATGGCTGGCCTCGACATCTTCATTACTACTTACGTTATTTTGTGAATGAAGTATTGGAAAACCACAAATCTGGCGGGAATGGAGTAGACCTCAATCATGTGCTTGATTTAGGGCATGACAATAGGATAGCCTATTATCAAAAACGTTTTCAACGGGTAGAATATAAATGGTTTGGTGATTTATTGAATGACGTTGCGAAATTGGATATCGAACAGTGTCCTATCACACGCGATACGTTTTATAAAGCGTTGCGTAATGAGAATTACAATCGTGAATCCATTGATATTTTCGTTAAACACTACATACATAAGGGAATTTTGGATTACAATCTCGATGGTTCATACGAGTTTCCTATTCCTTCTCTACAGACGTTTTTAGCGAATGACCGAGACGTGGTTGCCACCAAAGAGGAATTACAGGATAGATTGAGCGTTCGGACGACACCAGACTCCGACGGCGATCCTTCCGGAGGCCGAGTGACACGTAAAAAGGGTGGGCGGTTCGACTGATCAACAATGTGACTAATCCAAAGGATTACGCTAGACTCATGGCACGGAAACTGCTCTCCTAATCGGTTTTTTAATATGGGTGCGCTTGAAGGTAATCCGTTCTCGTTCGTGGAGGTGTAGACGCTTCTGGACGGCGTTGCTGTAGGTGGTAGGCGACTTTTAGATCAAGATCAGATTTTGCGAATTTCCAATACGTGGGGGAGTATTTTGAGACCATGCGGTAGGTATTGTTGCCACAGATTACAAGCATCCTTCTGCGGAAGATCTGCCATGTCTGTTTGATCAAATGGTACGAAAAGCGGATGCGGTGTCTGATACCCGAGAATGTGCTCGGGGTGTTTTTAGACTGTGCGAAGACACAGTTCTTTTGATGGCAACAAGCGAGCTGCGCAACTTTGAATGAATGGACCGTTGTTGTCTGTTGGCCTGAGCATCATCTCCATACCAGCACGCTCGGCGTTGAAATACCACACGAAGATGCTTCGATTCTATGACTCTGGCTATGAAACTGTGATGCGCGATTTCCTAGTAAACTGCCAGGACCGATTACGCGCGTCCCTGCAAGAAAAACCAGAGCAGGATAGTTCTCTCACACGTTAATTCGCGTTATCCGGATGCTCTTCTAGGTCACCTATCGAGGTGGCGTGTCCTTTTCTTTTCAAGTTGTTGCACTTGTGCCTTGCGCGTCTCCCTTACCTGCTCTATTCGAGTGATAAGACGATCACACCAAGGTGCCAAGTTCTCGCGGTCCATGCGATCGAAAATTCTTCCATCTCCCAATTTGATCGCCCGGACAACGGGTTGTGGCATGAAGAAACGGTCGTCATCTTCACCATTGTCCAATAGCTCGAGTGGGTCAAACCGCTCGAAATACTTGCGCAGATTCGGCATCGAAACTTACACTAACACTAGTTTTAATCTACAATTAATTGCTAAAAATGACTATTAACTGTGTAGATGAAGCGCTCAGAATTACAAACTGCACTTGACGAAATGGACTCAGTGTTTAAAAAATGGTTGTTTCGGACCGGAGATTTCCTTACTCTCTTTCCGAACGAATCACGGGAGAACATCGTTCAGAGTCTCCATCGCCATGTTCGCGCAGGGGTCTTAGTGCGTGTATGTCGCGGTGTTTATACTAACGATAGAGCACGCTCTCGAACACATACAGCATTCGTATTGGCGCGTTTTCTTCGACCAAGGAACTTTGTTTACCTTAGCAGGGAAGTCAGGTTACAGCAAATGGGGCTGATAACTCAAGTCTACGTGGACTATCTCTCTTTGATGACAGATGGAAGGACACAAACGTTTAATACGCCTTATGGAATCATCAACTACGCACATACTGAACGAAGTTGGGAATCCATCAGCGAACATCTCACCTACAATCATGAAACAGGTCTGTGGGAGGCTGACGAAGAGTTGGCCACACTAGATTTACGCCGGTCTAGGAATAAGGCACACATAGGCATGTTTTTGGAAGAAAAGGAACGAAGCGTGGGTGCCCATGCCTTCTAAATCCGAGACGTTTGCGATGTTTGCGAGGTATACGCTCGCCAATGAACCAATGCTATATCCTGCCATTATGAAAGAGGTTATCCATATTGAGTCGTTAAGTGCGATGAGGGATGCCGGTTTGTTTCAACGAATGGTGTTTCAGGGTGGAACAGCGGTCCGATTGTGCTACGGCGGTATTAGGTACTCAGAAGACTTGGATTTCTCCGCAGAGAGCGAGTTATCTCGCGAGGAGATAGCGCTATTTTTCGACCGTTTGGGTAACAGCATTCAGGATTTAGGTCTTAATCTGGATGCGATCAAAGAACCAACCATGGGACAAGATCGCAAACCGGGCGATATTCCTAGATGGATGACACGTATCATCATTCCACCATTTTCGGGCACAACTTATGGTGTTCGTACTTCGCATCATGTGAAGATTGAAGTTGATGCTCGGCCAGTGCATGAACGAGTTAACCGTGTGGTTCAAGTAAACCATGCTGACCTTGGACAGATCGGCCCGATAGTCGCGACTAAATCCATCCGAGAATTGCTGGCTGATAAGACCTTAGCTTTTCTTGGTCGTAACACCATGAAATGGCGCGACGTGTTTGATATGTACTTTCTTCGTAATCAAGTTCGCGGCTTAAACAAGGAGGATCTTTTAAGTGAAAAACTGAGAGAAAATTATGCGGACAAGGATGCGTTGGAAAACAGAATAGAAATTCGTCGCGAAAGTCTTAAAGAGTCTGCAAATCTTGATCTTCTATCCAAAGAATTAACACCTCTCATGCCAACCAGCCTAAGAGATGTGTGGTTATCAGATGATGGGAAGGAAGCCTTAATCAACGAAGCGACAATCACGCTAGACGCATTGGCTGACCTGTTTGACCTCTCGCATAATCTACCTCGTGGCAAATCTAAATCCTGGGTAAGGTAGATTAGTAGGCGTTAGCGGTGTTCTATACCTAAAACTGACTCTTCAACTCGCCTTTTGAATTCTCGCACAGCATTAGCGCTGTTTCTCAACGGCAAGGCAATACAATCACGATAGATATACACTCGAAGTTCAATCGACATCGTTTTAAAGTCTGCGAGTTGATCTAACACTTCCTTGGCCTCTTTCGGTCCGATTTTCTTGGATGCGACATTGCTTACGAAACTCCAACGAACTTCCAGGTCGACTTGCCGATGCTCATCGATCTTTCGTTTGATGTCTTCCCAGCCATCATCGTCATGGTGGATGTCGTCTAACATTACGAGGATGTCGTACTCCATATCCAAGAGCCAACCAGACGCATCTAGGTAATGCACTATTCAGAAGTAACTGTCGGGACCTGAGCAAAGGAGAACGATGAATGGTTCTGCTTTATCTGAAAACGCATGCTCACCTTCGGCCACTTTGCAAGCATTGCTAAATTGTGAAAGAGCTAGGATTATCGTGGCGATAAGTGCCCCTTGGATTTTGAGCACAGGCTCTTAATCGCGTTTAGATGGCTCACTACCTTTTACTCGAGCTTTTGCCCTTTCTTTTTTTTGCGAGCCGCGCGATTTAGTTCATACTTACGAGCTTCCCAACCAGTATGCCATTGACTAAACCATTCAGGAATCTCGTTATCTTTAACAAGCAACATACCGTATCCCCTCTCGAAAAATGCCATAGTAGGTGGCTCCTCAACCCCTAGGTTATAGTCGAGGCTGTTGTCATAAATGGTCAACTCATCAAACAATTCGACCGTTTTTTTGAGATTTGATAATGAAAAAGCCCATCTGTTCGGAATCGACTTGGGGTCAACCCAATGACCTGTTCGCTCCTTGACACATTGATTGATACGTTCAATGTTGATCTCGGGTGAGCTTGTACCCAAATAGTACCCATGGATACGATAGCCATGTTGTTTCGCCAACGTGACTTGATTAGGACCGCGTGGTCCTGAATAGGTGCTTTCTACACCATAAGGTTGATGCTCCCTTAAGCATTCGGCGATTTTCGCTTCGCTAAACCTCAGTGCTTCATCACGACACTCTTCGTCATCCCAATTGCCAATCCCATCAGCAATTGAATCAAGATCAATATGAATTGTCGCTAACGCTTCTCTATTAGCTCGTTTCCAGGTAGTCTTCCCACACCCATCACACCCCATGATGATGGTGAACGGCGGCTTATTATCCAATATGTCGCCCATAATCAACTGCTAAAGTAGCAACCCTTGTATTTTTGCTTTCAAGTTTAGACGCCAGGAGCATATCTACTCTGTTGAAAGGACAAGTAAGAATCACGCATTGACCTATCGCCTTTGCCAGTCTTCCGGATAATGTTCTCGGAGTTGCATGACTTCACAAATGGGTACAGGATCTGACACGCCGCACCAATTCAATTCTTCGAGTCCTAGTAACACATTGATGACTAGGCGTTGATTGCCATCCACGACATAGTATTCCCGCTTCATTCGTATACGACTGACGCATTCAGGAGCTACTTCAGGTAGACCCAGATCTAAATTGGACACATCCCTCAAGCGATAGGTAGGAAACTACACTAAAACCCATCTTTGAGAACTTGAATGCAGATTCAACGGGGTTCCACAGAGTTGGATCTGGAACTAGATTCCGAGTTGAGTCCTACTCAGTGAGCATCGTTTTTGAGTATCAACTACACAGATGTAATGTCTATGGAAAAATCAACACTTCCTATTGAAATTCAGACCTTCCGAAAGATACGTGAGGAAGAACACTACTATGTAGATAAAACCACTTTTGCCAGAGAGCTTCTAGCACAAGGCGACCACTTTTTTCTTTCTCGTCCACGTAGATTCGGTAAAAGTCTTTTCTAGATATTCAGTGAATATTTCAGCACGATGCGCCGGCCATCGTGGTTGAACTCAGCTAGACGGATGGCATCGCTCGGATGGTCCGCTTCAGCAAGCCAGCCCCACCATGCCAGCCCTTCAAGCGCGACTGTCCACTGGCTTCTACTTGCTTGTCGGCCGCTTCGCCTCTTTCCCATTGCGGTCCTGACGTTCTAATTGAGACTTACGCTTTAGCCAACCGACATACCAGTCCTTGAACCAGTCAGGACGCTCGCGATTCTTAACAAGCAACGTACTATGTCCATGTTGGAAAAAAACCAGTGCGGGAAGATCCTCAAAACCTAGGTTGTAATCTTCGCTGTTGTCAAAAATGGTCAATTCATCGAACAGTTCAACCGTTCTCCTGAGATTTACTAATGAAGAATACCAATATGCTGCGAGTAGCTCGGTCTCACCTTTATGTCCGGTTCGCAACAGAACGCGCTGATTGATACGCTCAAGATTAATCTCTGCTGAACGTGTACCTAAAAAATACCCGTGAATACGGTAGCCATGCTCTTTCGCCTGCGTGACCTGATTCACACCTTGTTCATCCGAGTAGGTACTTTCCAAGCCATAGGATTGGTGCTCGTTCAAACATTGCTCGACAAGAACCTCACCGAAGGCTGCGACTTCCTCTCGAGTGACTTCGCTATCCCAATCACCAACGCCGTCTGCGAGAGTATCCAGATCTAGGTAAACTCCAGCCAACACTTCGCGATTGGCTCGTTTCCAAGCCGTTTTCCCAGAGCCGTTACACCCCATGACTATGGTGAATGTTGGCTGATCGTCCTGTATATCGACCATGACCGCCTCCTACAACGGCAATGCTTGTATTCCTACTTTCAAGTTTAGAAGTGTCGTGCGATTTCTACACCCCCCAAAAAAACGACGCGCGAGGATTAAACCGTAACCCAGCACTCCTGTCAGTCTTCCGGATAATGTTCTCGGAGTTGCATGACTCCACGAATCGTTTCGGGATCTAACACGCCGCACCAATTCAATTCTTCGAGTACTAATAACACATTGATGACTAGGCGTTGATGGCCATCCACGACATAGTATTCCCGCTTCATTCGTATACGACTGACGCATTCAGGAGCCGCATCCGGTAGACCCAGATTTAAATTGGACACACCCCCTCAAGCGATAGGTAGGAAACTATACTGAAATCTACATTTGAGAACTTGAATGCGCAGTCAACGAGTTCCACAGAGTTGAATCTGGAATTACACTCCTAGTTGACTCTTACTCAGTGTGCATCGTTTTTGAGTATTAACTACTAAGATGTAATGTCTATGGAAAGATCAAAACTTCCTATTGGAATACAGACCTTCCAGAAGGTACGTGAGGAAGGACGCTACTATGTAGATAAAACCGCGTTCGTTAGAGAACTTCTAGCGCAAGGCGACCACTTCTTCCTTTCTCGTCCACGTAGATTCGGTAAAAGTCTCTTTCTAGACATGTTGAAGGAGTTGTTTGAAGGTAATGAGGCACTATTTCAAGGACTCGATATTCATGACGATTGGGACTGGTCCGTTCAGACACCTGTTGTGCGATTAGATTTCAGTGGAGACGACTTTTCCCATCCCCAGCAATTGAACCTCAACCTACTAGTACAACTAGAAACTCAAGCGTCTAATCATGGAATACCTATTCGACATGAAGTAGCTACACATAGATTTGAGCACCTACTAAGAACACTGCATGCGAAGTCAGGTCGTCGTGTGGTGGTATTGGTCGATGAGTATGACCAAGCGATTTTGAATACGCTGAATAATCCTAGTGTGGCTTCGGCGCATAGAGAGTTCTTGAGGGGTTTCTACTCGGTAATTAAATTTGCAGAGGCTCACATTGAATTCAGTTTCATCACTGGCGTCAGCAAATTTGCCAAGGTTAGTCTATTTTCCGGCTTAAACAACCTGATAGATATAACCCTAGACCCGTCTTTTTCTTCAATTTGTGGGTATACCGAATCAGATCTGGAAAGTGTATTCACAGCAGAACTAACCGGACTAGATCGCAACGCCATTCGTGAATGGTACAACGGATATTCTTGGCTTGGTGAAGAAAAGGTTTACAACCCTTTTGACATATTGTTATTGCTGAGCAACCATCAGTTCAGACCCTATTGGCTTGATACCGGGACTTCAAAGTTTCTTGTCGAAACTCTATTTCAACGCCAATTGAGTCTTGCGAATTTTGACGGAGCTCTAATTAACCCCAATAAGCTCTCAGCCTTTGACATAGATGCCATTGCACCGGAAGCATTGCTATTCCAAACTGGCTACCTCACGATTAACTCTCAAGAGCAACGCGCTGGGCGAACGTATTACCGCATGGGGTACCCCAATCGGGAAGTACGAGAAGGACTCAACAGGGACTTCTTGGACTACCTTGTCGGGAATACAACAGACAGCAACACCTACAGCATACAGATATACGATGTGTTACAAGCGGATAGTCCAAAAGACTTGGAGATAATCATGCGTGCTTTTTTTGCGAGTATCCCATACCAGTGGTATACGAAGAACGATATCGCTAATTACGAAGGTTTTTACGCAGCAGTGTTCTACTCTTTTATGGCCGGCGTAGGGATGGATTTATCTGCGGAAGATAGTACGAATAAGGGCAGTATAGACCTCTCCCTCACAGTGGAGAATCGTGTTTATGTCTTCGAGTTCAAGGTCGTCGAACAGAGCGGTGAAGGAACATCTATGGACCAGCTAAAGTCGAGGAATTACTCCCAAATGTACCGAACCTCAAACACTGCAGTCACGCTGATCGGAGTGGAATTTAGCAGTGAACAGCACAATGTGGTATCTATGAGTATTGAACGAACGCTCCCTAGTAAATCTCTCAACGAATTTCATCCGTTGGTTCTCCGAATCGGGTCCAAATCCTAGAGACAGGTTGGAGGAGCGTGAACCGACGGTCTTAAACAGTGACGTGGAAGCAGATGAGGCCTACTTCCGAGACAGTTTCAAAGGCTCAAGAGGCTGGAAGCGAGGTAATCCACCCGTGGATCGAGCACGACGTCGACGGGGTAAGAGTAACAAGTGTGGATTATCGAGCAATACCACCAGGGATTGGCGACTTGGAAGCAAATAGAACATGCCTTAAAAGGGCATTTTGAGGAAGCATCTGTGCGGTGCTCGGATGGACGTTCAAACTATTAGCGGGTAGCGTTCCACAACAACCTTCATCACATCGAGGTGATGTACAAAGAAAAGTCGATTCCATACGTGGATGATTATACCAACGAAGTTAAGCAACTCTGCCTGGCACAGGTCAACAGTCTGCATCAAACCATGAAAAATTAGGTGAATGGACGAGCTTAAGGTGTAGCGACTGCCTATCTCTCATATTACCTAACATGGCTTGACAAATCAAATCGCGAACACCTCGAAAATGGTGCTGTAGACAAATAAACTAAAACTAGGTACATATAAAAGAGCTTACACATTATGATAAAACATATTAAATTTTATCATATTAAAAGTAATCACATTAAATTAAAGGATTGTCTGGGTCATTACAGCCTATAGATAAGTCATCTACTGAAACCCAGGAATCAGGAGGAATGGATCTGAACTTTCGTACTGAACATGATTGTCTGAATAGAATCGTTAATGCCGCACACTCCTTTGGTTCACTGACAGATAGGAGATCAGACGTGATTGAAGGGTTAGATGCGACACTTGCAGTCGGGGTTTTTCAGAAATACGTCACAAAGGAGTGGGAGCGAAGCTTCTTTAATAGACCTAATCCTGATGAATGTCTAGTGAGACTGTTGAATAAGTTGCCATTTTTGGCGATATTTTGTGGACAGACCTAGTTTCACAGTTGATTCGATTTAGTTCAAACGATTTGAGCCGGATTTCGGCTGAAAATGAGTTATTTAGACGCCAAAAGTGGCCCTAGAGCCCCCATCTGGGGTCCTTTTTTGCAATTCCTCGCTCTCAACATAGACCTCCCCCCCAATAAATTGAACGCACGTTTTAAATTCCACGCCAGACAGACCAACTGCCACCCGATCTGAACGCCCGCAAGCCCTCGTAACCTGGGCACGCGAAATCCCATCGCTTCCTGGATGCAACCAAAGGTCGTCTCAACGCTACTCCTGCGGCGAGGATACAGTGCCTTTCCCCCGTCAGTGGTCATACTCCTCACCATCTTCGAGACTTCTTTTGACTGCCTAACCTTCGGTTAGGTCACCGTCCCATTACGATGCTTGGCGATGTAGGCATTGACGTGAGCGGTCTCGCAGGCTACGACTTTAGCCGCACTGTAGTAACCCGCATCCGCCAGTAGATTGATGCGGGTCAAAGCCTGCTCAGGGTCCGCATGGGTGGCTGTCTGTTCTGATAACGCCTCCAACACCGGTTCAACCTGATGGTGGTCGGTGGCATCGGTAGTCACGTCCGCGGTGACAATCAGTTGTGTGTCGATATCCACGCCCGCTTGGGCGTTGTAGCCTGGCACGATACCCTCACGACTCTTCATCCACTTCGCTTCTGGATCCGTCATATGGCGATGCGCAACTCGCGACGGTTGGTCACCTAGTGGTTGCGGTGGACGACCTCGTATCGTCTTGCCCGTCTCTCGCTGATGGCGCTGTCGTGCCGCCACTTCGTCTTCGTAAGAAGCTTGTTCCTCAGCCAGACGCCGGGCGTCTTCGGCTTTAAGCTCAGCAACTAACTCCAGTAGCTCCTTCTTTTCCGCTCGACGCTTCTTGATCTCCGCCTCGCCGGCGCGCGATACCAGAGCCAGTAGCACTCCGAGGTTATCCTCGGCGTCAACGCGGTCCATTTGTTCACTCATGTCCTGCAGATGCTTGTCAATGACTCGTATACGCCGAAGTGCTGTCGCAGCCGTCACCATCTTCTCCCGCACCGCATTCGCTTTTAACTTCGTGCCATCAATCGCCAGTCTTTTCTAGTCAACCAGACTCACATGGACCAACATCTGCAAAAATTCAGAAGCCGCCCTCTTAAGGGCTACGCCATTGCGCTTTCGAAACTGCGATAAGGTGCTATGGTCAGGATGTTGCCCCGCTGCAATATACATGAACACCATGTTCTCACGCGTCGCTTGCTCCAACTTGCGGGAACTGTTGATTCCCTTCATATATGCATAGAGCCACAACGTCAACAACGTCACAGGCCGATAACCCTTGCGTCCCATGGTAGTGGAGTATTACGCTTCCAACTCCTATAAGTCCAGATCCTCAGCAATATCGACACCATACCGAGCTTCGTGCTTCGCTGGTATGTACTCATCGATCGATGCGGGCAACAAGGTAGTCGCGTAGCGGTTGTTTTGTTTTAGCATTGACTGTGACCTCATCCAAATAGTTAGATGCTACATGGGAGCTTATTTTGGTCGACATGGAACAGATTTAGTCGACTTTTTCAACAGTCTCTAAAGTTCGCAAAATTCTCTCAAGACAGAATTTTTTTTAAACTTCCAGTAACAAACAAACTACTATAGGTGAATCCTTGGCACACAGAACTTTTATCTCTTACAAATTTAGCGAATCAACCGAGTTAAGAGACAGAATTGTATATTCTCTCGGTGATGACGCTGGTTACTATCAGGGGGAAACTTCTGATTCCCCAGACAGATCCGATCAAGCGACCGAAACAATCAAACAAAATCTAAGAGACATGATGTACAACACATCAGTAACAATTGTCTTGCTGTCTCCAAACCTCTTAGAAAGTAAATGGGTAGACTGGGAAATTGAATATTGCCTGAAGGAAACACAACGCAAAGGAAGGACTTCAAGGACCAACGGAGTGGTAGGAGTCGTCAGTAAGGTTAACGGGGGGTATGGGTGGCTCTTAACAACTGAAGGAAAACCCGATGGTTGCTTGGTTAATAGATATGACGAAAGTTATCTTTATGATATAATAAATATTAATAGGTTTAATCGGAAATTGAAACAGCCTGTTTGTTCAAGATGTGGATCCTACGCTGAGCTTAAGGATTGCTTTATTTCATTTGTATTGGAAGATGATTTTCTTCTAGATCCTAGCTCTTACATAGATAACGCTTTTGATAAATCTGAGAACGCCGAAAATTTTGATCTCGTGAAAATGCGGTAGCTTTACGAATCTTCTTGATCGGCGCACAGAACATTCTCTCAATGGGTAATCGTCTTAACAAAGAAAGGAACAACGTAAAAGACCACTGAAACTTTAGCTCATAGCGTTACTGCATTTTTCAAGAGCCTTTACGAAACACGACGCTTGGTATGAAAAGGAGCGCGATTTACAAAAGTCAATTAAGCCCAGTGCTTCATAGTCCCCCTCAATTTCTGCAGCCGCACCACCTGATGCCGGTACTGGT
>MKWU01004786.1_pt1 | contig 15507 bp, 13 predicted proteins | sample 809101 | NCBI WGS metagenome assembly MKWU01 (sample SAMN05860141, study PRJNA318959) | sponge metagenome | host: Aplysina aerophoba | place: Slovenia: Piran, Adriatic Sea, Gulf of Piran | collected 2013-05-07 | reverse complement strand
TCATCGACGCCCCGGGAGTCCGGACCCGCGCGCCGAGCGGCCGCCACGCAACGGAGGGGACCGGCGCCGGGCCCCGTTCCCGACCGGGGAACGGCCCCCGTGGCGCGACCCCCATCGTGGCGGCGGCGTCGCGGGCGGTCCGGAACGAGCCGGCCGGCGCGTTCAGTTCGCTACGCGGTAAAGATTCTTCGCGTACCAGTTGTTCTCCACGTTTTCGTAGGGCCATCCCCGGATGTCGGCGGACAGGAGGAACGTGTTCGCGTAGTGATAGATGGGGATGATCGCCATGTCCTCGGCCAGGATCCCCTCGACCTCGGCGTAGATCCCGCTCGGATCGGCCGCCGTCTTCGAGGCCCGCATCAGCTCGTCCACCCGCTCGTTCGAGTACTTCCCGTCGTTCGAGCCGTGGGTGGTGGTGAGGAGGTCGAGGAAGGTCGACGCCTCGTTGTAGTCGCCGCACCAGCCGGAGCGGGCGAGGTCGAACTCCTGGTTGCGGCGGATGCCGATGTACGTCTTCCACTCGAAGTTCGCGAGCTCCGTCCGCACCCCGAGCTTCTGCTTCCACATCTGGCTCACCACCGTCGCGATCTGCTTGTGGCTCTCCGAGGTGTTGTAGATGAGCCGGAGGGTGAGGTCGCCGGCCCCGGCTTCCTCCATCAGCCGCTTCGCCTCCGCGTCCCGCTCGGCCTGGGTGAGACGCGCGTAGGCGATGTCCGGCACCGTGAACCCCGCCGTCTTGAAGTGGGTGAAGTTGTAGGCCGGCCACTGCCCGCCCTTCAGCACCCGGTCGACGATCACGTCGCGGTCGATGGCCAGGCCGAGGGCCCGGCGCACCCGCACGTCGGCGAGGGCCGGGTTCGCGCTCGCGGTGTGGTTGACGGCGTAGTAGTAGGAGCAAAGGCGCGGAACGCTGGTCGCCTCGTCGGGCAACTGTTCCCGGAGGGCCGGGTACTGACCGGGCGGCAGCGGCTCCAGGTGGTCGAGCTCGCCGGCGCGATAGCGGGTGAGGGCCTGGTTGACGTCGTTGATGACGAGTCCGGTGACCTTCTCGATGATGACATCGCCGGCGCCCCAGTACATCGGGTTCCGGACCCGGGTGTGATACTCGTTGAGCACCACCTCGTCGAGCACGTACGCGCCGTTCGAGACCATGTTGCCGGGCGCCGTCCAGTCCGCCCCGTGCGCCTCGATGGTCGCCCGGTGGGCGGGAAAGAGGGTCGCGTAGGTCGTCATCGCGGGGAAGTAGGGCAAGGGCGTGGTGAGCTTCACCTCCAGGGTGTGGTCGTCGACGGCCCGCACCCCGAGCGCGGAAGGGTCCTTCTCGCCGGCGAGAATCTCCCTCGCGTTCACCATTTCGGTAAGCTCGAGGTACCAGGCATAGGGTGAGGCGGTCGCCGGATCGACGGCGCGCCGCCAGCCGTAGACGAAGTCGTGGGCGGTCACCGGATCCCCGTTCGACCAGCGGGCGTCTTCGCGCAGGGTGAAGGTGTAGGTGGTGTTGCCGTCGGACGCCTCGTAGCCGGTCGCCACCCCCGGCACGAGGTTGCCCTCCCCGTCCTGGCTCAGCAGGCCCTCGAAGAGGTCGCGAATGACGTGAAATCCCGAGACGTCCTGGTTGAGCTGGGGGTCGAGGGTCGGGAACTGGTCCAGCAGACGGTAGGTAAAGCTCTGGTCGTCGGCCAGCGCCTCCCCCGTCACCGGGTGCGTCCCGGCCGCGAGGACGGGGGCGGAGACCGCCGCCGCCAGGAGGGCGGCGGCCGCGGCCGCCGACCGCAGCCGGGTCACGAGCTTCACGCACGACTTGTCATTGCGCATGGTCCTCTCCTGTCGTTTCCGGGACTCCCGCCCCGCGCTTCCGCCGTGTTCCTCGGGTCGCCGCCGGATCCTCTACACCGACGCCGGAGACTACCCCGGCGCGGACGGTGGAAGGGTGCCGAATGGCGATCGAATCGATGAGCTCCCGGCCGGAGATCCTTGATCTTCGGTGGCTAGAGCGCGTTGCAGGGCCAACGCAGCGTCCGCCACATGTGGGAGGCGGGGGTATTGTCGTTGCCGAGGCCTTCGGGGGGCTGGCGGAATTCGCGGCCGACGACGTCCTCGAACTGCTCGAGCTCGACGTGGACGTCCGGGTCGAACGAGTAGAGATCGTTCACGCAGATGATCCGGGCCGACATGTACCACTTGTGCTTCCGGGCCGCTTCGTAGGCGGCCACCACGTACGGCTCCGGCTGGTAGTCGTCCCCGAACAGGGTCCGGTAGTTCTCCGGATACGCATACCCGACCGACTCGTCGGGATAGAAGCGCAGGGCCTGGTGGGCCCGGATCGCCCAGCTCACCTCCTCGTCCACGTAGGGCTCGACGAGCTGGGCTCCCCAATAGCCGTGATCCGTCCGGATGAACCCCGCCACCGCGATGTCGTGCAGCAGGCAGGCGAGCACCATCTTGTCCGGGAGTCCGTTCTTCTGCGCGAGGTTCGCGCTCTGCAGCAGGTGGGCCTGGGGCGCGACCGCGAAGCGGCAGCGGAAGAAATCGAGCAGGGTCGGGCGTTCCGGCAGGGGCGGAAGGCGAGGGTCCTCCCCCATCAGCATCCGGCCCCCGAACGCACGGTGGCCGAGAGTCCGTTCCCCGTCGGCGAGGTGGTAGAGCAACGACTTGCCGACGATTCGCTCACCGAGCTCCTCCATCTGGCGGTGCTCGAGCTCGTCGGCGCGCTCGGAAATCGATTGTTCGGTGGTCATCGTGCTCTCTCCGGCGGGGGCGGCGGCGGGTGGTTGCAAGGCTTGCGAGGCTCCGCCTTACATGGAACTCCCGAGAGTTCCTTGCGCGACAGCGGGGTGGCTCGCCACCGCGGCAAGCCCCGACCGACGAGACCGGTTCGAGGCCCGGCCGCTCCGTACAAGGAGAAATGCAAGCATTTCTCTTGGTAACGGCCTCGAACGTCTCGTTCCTGAAACCGCTTTGCAAACTTGACTCATCTGTGAAGATCGAGACCGCTCAGGGAATCTAGAGCGGGGGTGCGACAGCGTCAACCACGGCGACGGCGCTCTCGCCGCGGGCGCGGGGGTCAGCGGCCGGCGCCTCCGATCACCACCGGTTGCGGTCGCGGGGGGGGGGGGCAGCTTCAACCACGGCGACGGCCCTCTCGCGGCGGGCGCGGGGGCCAGCGGACGTCGTCTCCGATCCGCACCGGTTGCGTTCGCGCGGGGCGAAACGGCAGGATCGGGCGAACCGGACCGTCCGCGCCCGGACCGGGCGGGAAGTCCCGCGCCACGCGGATGGCGCCCCCGCCGCCCGGGCTCCCCCACCCTCCCCCGGCTCCCGGGGGAGGGTGGGGAAGCGAAGGACCGGGCCGCCGAATCTGCGCAGGCCGGCCCGGTCGAACGTCCGGTCCCGTCGACGGGTGGAGCGCGAGAGGCATGTGCGGTCGCATCACGCAGGATCTGAACCTCAAGACGCTGTTCGAGATCTACCGGCTCTCGTCCACGGCCGCCGCGCTGAACCTCGTCCCGCGCTACAACGGCTGTCCCACCCAGGACTTCGTCGTCTGCCGCAAGGCGGGCGGCGAGCGGAAGCTCGCGAAGCTTCGCTGGGGCCTGGTTCCGGCCTGGTCGAGGGATCTCAGGATGGGCGCCCGCATGATCAACGCCCGCGCGGAGACCGTGCACGAAAAGCCGGCGTTCCGGAACGCCCTCCGGCACCGGCGTTGCGTCGTCCCGGTCGACGGCTGGTTCGAATGGCGGCGCGAGGACGGCGCGAAGCAGCCGTACTTCATCCGGCGGGCGGGCGGGGGCGTCATCTCGCTCGCCGGCCTGTGGGAACGCTGGGAGAAGGGCCCCGAGCCGGTCGAGACCTTCACGGTGCTGACGACCGAGGCCTCCCCCGCGCTCGCCGGCCTTCACCACCGCCAGCCGGCGATCGTGGAGCCGGACGACCTCGACCGATGGCTCGACCCGGCCACGCCTCCGCCGCGACTCCTGGAGATCGCCCGGGCCTCGAGCCCCGGCCCGTTCGAGCACTGGGCGGTCGACCGGGCGGTGAACCACGCCCGGAACGACTCGCCGGAGCTGCTGCATCCGCTCGGGAGCGGGAACGGGGACGGGGCATGACGGACGGGCAACGGACACCGATGCCGGCATGAGCGCGCGGACCCGAATGCGAAGCCCGATGGGCGCAGCGGAGCTCGCGGAGCTGGTCGCCCGGCTGCCCAAGGCGGAGCTTCACCTGCACATCGAAGGCACCTTCGAGCCCGAGCTGATGTTCGCCATCGCGGCGCGCAACCGGGTGCGCCTGCCCTACGCTTCGGTGGAAGAGGTGCGCGCGGCGTACGCGTTCTCGAACCTGCAGGACTTCCTCGACCTCTACTACGCCGGCGCGAGCGTGCTGGTCGAGGCCCGGGACTTCCACGACCTCACCTGGAGCTACCTCACCCGCGCGCACGCGGACAACGTGCGCCACGCCGAGATCTTCTTCGACCCGCAGACCCATACCGGGCGCGGCGTCCCCTTCGCCACCGTGATGGACGGCATCTCGAGCGCGCTCGACGAAGCCGAGGCGAGGCTGGGGCTCAGTTCCCGGCTCATCATGTGCTTCCTGCGTCACCTGGACGAGGCGGAGGCGTTCGACACCCTGGACGCGGCCGCGCCCTTCCTCGATCGCATCGACGGGGTCGGACTCGACTCGTCCGAGCGCGGCCACCCGCCGCGCAAGTTCCGCGAGGTGTTCGGGCGCGCCCGGGCGGCCGGGCTCTCCGCCGTCGCCCACGCGGGCGAGGAAGGCCCGCCGGAGTACGTTCGCGAGGCGCTCGAGCTGCTGGACGTGGTGCGCATCGACCACGGCAATGCGGCCGTCGAAGACGACGACCTGGTGGCGGAGCTCGTGCGCCGGCGCATGCCCCTCACGGTGTGCCCGCTCAGCAACGTGCGGCTCCGCGTGGTCTCCGGCATGCGCGATCACCCGCTCGGGCGCATGCTCGATCTCGGACTCCTCGTCACCGTGAACTCCGACGATCCCGCCTATTTCGGGGGATACGTCAACGACAACTACGTCGCGGTCGCCGAAGCGGTCGGTCTCGATCGGGAGGACCTCGTCCGCCTCGCGCGCAACTCCTTCGAGGCGTCGTGGCTCGACGCATCCCGGAAATCGGAGCTTCTCGCGGAGGTCGAATCCGCCGCGCGGAATCCCTGACCGGACGCCGGTCGGGGAGCGGCACCGGCGCCGCCGGTCCGAGACGCTGCCACGGCATCAAACAGCGCACCCGAACCCGGCGACGCCGGCACCACATGAACCGGTGAACGGCGCATGCATGGGGTGGGTCGGAACTGCCGCCTCGGTTTCCGCCTTGCCCCGCCGGACGAATCCAAGGTAGCAACCGCCCGGACGGATTCCCAATACCGTTTTCTTACCGCCCCCATAGGAAAATGCGATGGAGTCGCCGAGAGCGAGCACCCCGCCCCCCCTCCCGCCGGGCCGCGTATCCCGCGAGCTGGTGAACGCGGTGCACTGCGCCCTGTGGGCGCAACGCGAGCCCGAACGGGCGGCCGGACAGCGGCGCTACATGAAGTCGGACCTGCCGTTCATGGGCGTCCGGGTACCCGTGATGCGAAGAACGGCAAGAGCCGTCTTCAACCGGCACCCGGCGGGGAATGCCGGCGACTGGATCGCGACGATCCTCGCCCAGTGGCGTGAAGCGAAGTACCGCGAGCACCGCTATGCGGCGGTCGAGCTCATGCTGAACCCTTCGTGCATCCACTGGCTGACGATGGATTCGATCCCGATGGTGGACGAGCTGGTCGTCGACGGCGCCTGGTGGGACTACGTCGACCGGATCGCGCCGGCGGGGCTCGGCCACCTGCTCGCCGCGGACCCCGGACCGGCCGGCACCCTCCTTCGCGCATGGGCCCGCGACGACGACACCTGGCGCCGGCGCGCCGCCGTTCTCTCCCAGCTCAAGCTCGGGGAAGACACCGATCCCGCCTTGCTTTACGATTGCCTGGAGCCGTGCCTGGACCACCCCGAGTTCTTCGTTCAGAAGGCGATCGGGTGGGCGCTTCGGTCGTTTGCGCGCACGGACCCCGATGCGGTCAGGCGCTTCGTCGTCGGGAACGGGACGCGTCTTTCGAAGCTCGCGCGCCGCGAAGCCCTCAAGAACTTCGGCCCGGAGGAATCGGACAGGAAATGAAGGGATTCGACTCCAAGTTCGAGGACCTGCCCGACTACATCCTCGGGGTGACCCGGGAGATCTGGGAGGGCCGCGGCGTCGCCACCCTGCACCGCTACTATGCGCCCGACATTCCGGTGCGCACCCCCGCTTCGGTGGTGGTCGGCAACCGCGGGGTCATCGCCGCGACCCTCGCGACCCTCGCGGAGCTTCCCGATCGCGTCCTCCTCGGGGAGGACGTCATCTGGTCCGGCGACGAGGAAACGGGCTTCCTCTCCTCCCACCGCATCCTCTCGGTGGCGACCCATGCCGGGGACGGCGCCTACGGGACCGCGACCGGACGGCCCCTACGCTACCGCGCCATCGCGGACTGCGCGGCGAAGGAGAACGTCATCTACGACGAGTGGCTGGTCCGCGACCAGGGCGCGATCGTGCGCCAGCTCGGCCTCGACCCGAGGCGCTTCGCCGCCGACCGCATCGCGGCCGAGGGCGGGCCGGACCGCTGCGTGAAGCCCCTCACTCCGGAGACGGACGTGGAGGGCCGGTACCGGGGGCGCGGAAACGACCACCCTCGAGGAGCCGCGTATGCGGACCTCGTCACCCGGATCATGGACGCGGACCTGGCCGCCGTGCGCGAGCACTACGACCGCGCGGTGCAGGTCGAGACGCCGGGGGGGGTCACCGGACATGGACGCGATGCGGCCGACCGCTTCTGGATGGCCCTTCGCTCCGCCTTCCCTTCCGCCGAATTCCGCATCCACCACGTCATCGGGCGCGAGGATCCGCAGATGCCGCCCCGCGCGGCCCTTCGCTGGAGCCTGTGGGGCCGGCACGACGGGTTCGGCGCGTTCGGCGAACCGACCGGCGCGAACGTCTACGTGCTCGGCCTCAGCCACGCCGAGTTCGGACCGCGCGGGCTTCGCCGCGAGTGGGTACTCTACGACGAGACCGCGATCTGGAAGCAAATCCTGTTGCACGCCGGCTGACGGAGGCCGGTTGGAGCCGGCCGCACGAACGTGCCGGCGACGCGAACGAACCCCGGAATCAGACATGACCCCGCTCGAGATGGAATCCCACATCGTCCGCTACGGCGACCTCAGGCCCTGCCGGACCGCGTTCATCGACACCCACACCCCCGGGTCCGACCGCAAGGAGAACTTCAGCATCATCGGGGCGGGGGTCTCGGAGAGCCCGGACCAGCACGTGCACCTGCGCGAGAAGACCGGGTTCAACATCGGCGCGGCCGGGCAGCCTCCGCACTGCGTGAACTCGCTCCACTCGCATCGCACCGCGGAGGTGTTCTTCGTGCATCGCGGGCGCTGGCGATTCTTCTGGGGGCGGTGGGGGACGGCCGGCGAAGTGGTCCTCGAAGAGGGCGACATCTTCGACATTCCGACCGGCATCTTTCGAGGCTTCGAGAACGTGGGGACCGACTACGGAATCATCATGGCCATGCTCGGGGGCGACGACGCGGGGGGCGGGGTGACCTGGGCGCCGCAGGTCATCGAGGAAGCGCGGGAGCACGGGCTCGTCCTCGCCGAGACTGGCCGGCTCTACGACACGAATGCGGGAGAAGCCCTCCCCGCGGGCGTGAGCCCGATGCCGCTCCTCACCGAGGGGGAGCTCGCCGCCTTCCCGGAGGTTCCCGTCGAGGAGGTGGTGCCCGCCTGCATCGGCCGCTACCAGGACCTCGCGGCCCGCGCCGCCAAGCGCCCCGCGGCGGTCATCGGCACCGACGGCGCCCTCATCTACGACCGCCCGGGCTTCGAGGTCGACTTCCTCGCCCGGAGCTCGCTCGCGCCGGATCGCTACTCCACCCCGTGCCACGAGGTGCTCATGGTCCACCGCGGCCACTGGCGCCTCGCCTGGGACGGCGGTGATAGCCTCCTCGCCCCCGGCGACACCTGCGCCGTTCCGCCCGGACTCGCGCGCCGCCTCGAGCCGACGATGAGCGGCGACGCGGCGCTCTTTCGCATCCGCGACACCGACGATCCGGCCGGTCCGACCGCAAGGCGACCCGCATGACCCGCATCCCCACTCGGCTTCCACGGCATTCACGCCGTGGGAGCCGAAGCGCCAGGAGACCCGCATGACCCGATTCGCGACTACCCACGTCGGCTCGCTGCCGCGAAGCCAGCGGACGGTCGACTTCCTCTTCGCCCGCGACCGCGGCGACGACTACGACGTGGACGGCTTCGCCGCCTGCATGGCCGAGGAGTGCGCCGAGACCGTCCGCCGCCAGGTCGAGGCCGGGATCGACTTCGTCTCCGACGGCGAGACCTCCAAGATCTCCTACTCGACCTACGTCAAGGACCGCTACACGGGATTCTCCGGGGACAGCGACCGGAACGTCCCCGGAGACCTCAAGCTCTTCCCGAGCTACATGCAGCGGATCGCCCGCGAAGGCGGCACGCCGCAGTTCGCGCGCCCGCAGTGCACGGGACCGGTGGCGCCGAAGGGCGATGCGGACCTCGCGGCCGACATCGCCAACCTGAAGGCGGGGATGGAGGCGCACGGGGCGAAGCGCGGGTTCATGAACGCGGCGTCGCCCGGAGTCATCGCGCAGTTCCTGCCGAACGCGTACTACCCGACCCGCGATGCCTACCTCGCCGCGCTCGCCGACGCGATGAAGCCCGAGTACGACGCGATCCTCGCGTCCGGGCTCGATCTTCAGCTCGACTGTCCGGACCTCGGCCTCTCCCGGCACGCGGTCTTCGGCGACCTCTCGGACGAGGAGTTCGTGAGGGTCGCGGCGACCAACGTCGAGGCCCTGAACCACGCCCTCCGGGACGCGGACCGTACCCGAGTGCGGGCCCACATCTGCTGGGGAAACTACGAAGGGCCGCACGTGTGCGACATCGGGCTCGATCACGTGTTCTCGGCCCTCATGTCGATCCGCGCCGGCTACGTCCTCTTCGAGAGCGCCAACCCCCGGCACGCGCACGAGTGGACCGTGTTCCGCGACCGGCGAAGCGAGATCCCCGACGACCTGGTCCTCGTGCCCGGGGTCATCGACTCGACGAACAACTTCGTCGAGCACCCGGAGCTCGTCGCGCAACGGATCGAGCAGTTCGCGACCATCGTCGGGCCGGATCGGGTCGTCGCGGGGAGCGACTGCGGCTTCGGGACCTTCGCCGGCTTCGGCTCCGTCGATCCCGACATCACCTACGTCAAGCTCGCGGCCCTCGCCGAGGGCGCCGCCATCGCGTCGGCGCGAATCTGACCCGCGTTGGGCCCCCGCGGCCCGGCGCGGAGGCGCGGCGCGGCCGGAGACCGGGCACCGAGGGCGTTCGCACCCGGGCCGTGGCGGACCGGCCGGCCCGACGAGCGCTCGGACCCGTGGCGCCCGCGGTCGGGTGCATGCGGCCGCTTGAAATCCCGGTTTTCGTCACCATCAATTCCGACACGCCGGCGCCCGCAGGGGCGCCGGAAAACGGGATACGGGCAGCGCGAACGCGCCCGCGGCAGGGCCAGGTGGTGCCCGCGCTCGCGGCGCGGCGGTCGCGGGGCGACGCGCTGATCCGCGCCCGCGGCAGGAGGCCGCAGGGCGCCGCGGCAGCACGGTATCGCGAGGTAGGATACGAATGAAGGCGCAATCCACCCCCGGCAAGATGCCGGACATCGGAGCCATCAAGGAGCGGTTCGACACGGTCCGATCCGAGGTGGGAAAGGTGCTCGTCGGACAGGACGGCCTGGTCGACCGGCTGCTCCTCGCCCTCCTCGCCGGTGGCCACGTCCTCCTCGAAGGGGTTCCCGGACTCGCCAAGACCCTCGCCGTCAGCACCCTTGCGGATGCCGTGGAAGGCCGCTTCTCGCGCATCCAGTTTACCCCCGACATGCTGCCCGGCGACGTGACCGGCACCCAGATATTCAATCCGCGCGAGGGCACCTACTCCGTTCGCAAGGGGCCGGTGTTCGGCAATCTGGTGCTGGCGGACGAGATCAACCGCGCCCCGGCCAAGGTCCAGGCGGCGCTGCTCGAGGCCATGCAGGAGGGCCAGGTGACCCTCGGCGAGGAGACCTTCCGGCTCGAGGAGCCGTTCCTCGTCATGGCGACCCAGAACCCGATCGAGCAGGAAGGCACCTACCCGCTTCCCGAAGCCCAGCTCGATCGCTTCGTGATGAAGCTTCGCGTGGGATATCCGAGCCGCGACGAGGAGGTCCGGATCATCGACCGCATGGCCGGCGCGGGGAGCGTGCCGCGGGCCGGGGCGGTGATGAGCGGGGCCGAGATTCTCGGCGCCCGCGAGGCGGTGCGCCAGGTGTTCGTGGACGAGAAGGTCAAGCGCTACGCGGTGGAGCTCGCGGCCGCGACGCGGGACCCGGCGGCGGCCGGGCTGCCCGACCTCTCCAGCCTCATCGAGTACGGCGCCTCGGTGCGCGGGTCGCTCGCCCTCGTGCAGCTCGCCAAGACCCACGCCCTGCTCGCGGGGCGCAGCTACGCGAGCCCGCACGACGTGAAGACGGTGGCCCCGGACGTGCTCCGGCACCGAATCGTGACCACGTACGAGGCGGAGGCGGAGGGCCGGGACTCCGACGACCTTGCCGGCGCCGTCCTCGCGCACGTCGAGGTGCCCTGAGCGACACCCGGTCTTCGCGTCGTGCTGCCCGCCGAAATCATCCGCCAGGTCCGGCGAATCCAGCTCACTACCGGCCGGCAGGTCGCCGACGTGCTCGCCGGGGCCTACGTGTCCGTGTTCCGGGGCCGGGGGGTCGAGTTCGACGAGGTGCGCCCCTACGTGCCGGGTGACGACGTGCGCACCATCGACTGGAACGTCACCGCGCGAGTCGGCGCGCCCTACGTGAAGCGGTACGTGGAGGAGCGCCAGCTCACCGTGATGCTGGTGGTCGACGTGAGCGCGTCGCTCGACTTCGGCTCCGCGCACCGTTCGAAGCGCGAGGCGGCGGTGGAGCTCTCCGCCCTGCTCGCGTTCTCCGCCATCCACAACGACGACAAGGTCGGACTTGTCCTGTTCCACCGCGGGGTCGACCAGTACATCCCCCCGCGAAAGGGCTCCCGGCACGCCCTGCGGGTGGTGCGCGAGGTGCTGGCCCGCGGGCAGGACGAGGCGGCGGGGCGGCTTTCGCCGGGGCGCGGGCGTTCGTTCGCGGGGTTGCCCCGGCACGTCCTCGCCCGCCTCGGGGCGCTCGCCCGGCGGCGCCCGCCGGCCGCCCGCGGACGCGCCACGAACATCTCCGGGGCGCTCGAGTTCTGCCTGCGCGTGCTGCCGCGCCGCGCCGTCCTGTTCGTCGTCTCGGACTTCATCGACGAGGACTGGCTCGCCACCCTCGCGAACGCCAACCGCAAGCACGACGTGGTGGCCGTGCAGGTCACCGACGAGCGCGAGTCGAAGCTTGCGAATGCCGGACTGGTGACCGTCGAGGACGCGGAGAGCGGAGCCCGCAGGCTCGTCGACACCGCCGCCCCCGCATTTCGCGAAGCGCTCCGGCGCGGCGCCGGGGAACGGGCGGAGCGTCTCGCCCGCGACCTGCGCGGCGCCGGCGTCGATCTCGTGACCATCGACGCAGCCCGTCCGGTGATCGAGCCTTTGCTCGCCTTCTTCCGCATGCGCGAGAAGAGGAGCCGGCGGTGACCGGCGCGCGGCCGGCGCTCGCGGCCGGGCTGCTCGCGCTGGCGGCGGGCGCGGGCGCCCCCGGGGCGGCCGGGGGCGGGGGGGACGCGGCGCGAGAGCGGGGCGGGGGGGCGCGCCGGGGCCGGGGCGCCGCTCCGGGCCGAGACGCGCGACGGCCCGGTCGTGGCGGAGGTCACCCTGAGCCCCGCCGAGCCGCGCCTCGGAGACCGGATGACGCTCTCGCTCTCGGTCGAGGCGGAGCCCGGGGTGCGGGTCGAAATGCCGTCGTTCGGGGACGCGCTCGGGCGCTTCACGATCCTCGACTTCACTCCGCGCGAGGAGACCGGCGAGAACGGTGGGCCGCGGCTCGCGCAACGCTACACCCTGCAGGCGACCGCGAGCGGACGCCACCGCGTTCCGCGCCTTCGCCTCGAGTTCACCGACGAACGCCCGGGCCGCGGCGACGGGACGACGCGCGAGCTGCTCACCGAGGAGCTGGCGTTCGACGTCGCGTCGGTGCTGCCGGAGGACCGGGAGACGATCGAGCTGCGTCCGGCGCGCCCTCCGCTCGCCGAGCCCGACGGCTCCTGGCTGCGGCGGAACCGGGCGTGGCTCGCCACGCTCGCCGCCCTCTCCATCGCGGCGGCGGTCGTCGCGGTGCGGCGGCGCCGGGCTCCGGAGCGCGCCCGGGCGGGCGCGTTCGAGCGCGCCTCCGCCCGGCTCGCGCGCCTTCGCGGCCAGGGCCTGCCGGAAGGCGACCGGGTGGACCCGTGGTACGTCGAGCTCTCGGACATCGTTCGCCGCTACGTCGAGGAGCGCTTTGCGCTCCGTGCGCCGGAGCTCACCACCGAGGAGTTCCTGTTCGAGGCCGGGCGTTCGGCCGAGCTCTCGTCCAGCCACCGCGGCCTGCTCTCCGATTTCCTGGAGCGCTGCGATCGGGTGAAGTTCGCCCGCTACACGCCGGGCGCGGACGAGTCGCGGCAGGCGTTCGAGGTGGCGGAGCGCTTCCTCGCGGAGAGCCGCGCGCCCGAAGACCCGGCGGGGCGGCCGGCGTGACCGTGGGCGCCCTCGAGTTCCGCGAGCCGCTCATGCTGCTGCTCGTCCTCGCGGCCGTGCCGGTGTACCGGCTCGCCCGACGCGCCCCGGGCCGGGTGCTCTTCTCGTCGCTCGACCTGCTGCCGGAGACCGGCGGCGGCTGGCGCGCCCGCTTCGTCTGGGTTCCGGACCTCCTGGTGGCGCTCGCGGTCGCCGGCTTCGCGCTCGCCCTCGCCGGGCCGCGCACCGGCGAGGGCTTCACCCGGGTCCAGCGCGAGGGAATCGCGATCATGATGGTGGTCGACACCTCCGGCTCGATGAGCGCGCTCGATCTGTCGACCCCGGAACGCGAGCGCACCCGCCTTGCGGCCGTGCAGGACGTATTCGAGCACTTCGTGCTCGGCGGCGGCGCGCTGCCGGGCCGGCCGAACGACACCATCGGCATCGTCAGCTTCGCCGCTTTCGCGGACACCGCCGCGCCGGTCACCCTGGACCACGAGAACCTCGTCGCGGTCGCCCGCAACCTCGAGATCACGACCGTCCGCGAGGAGAACCGGACCGCCATCGGAGACGCTCTCGGCCTCGCCGTCGAGCGCCTTCGCGAAGCGCCGGTGCAATCGCGGGTCGCGGTGCTTCTGACCGACGGCGTCAACAACGCCGGCGTCGAGTCGCCCCGGGCGGCGGCGGAGCTCGCCCGTACGCTCGGCATCAAGGTGCACACGATCGGCGCCGGCACCACCGGGATCGCGCACATGCGGGTCGCCCGGCCCGGCGGATCGGTGCTGCGGGCGGTCCGGGTCGAGATCGACGAAGCGACCTTGCGCGACATCGCCGCACGGACCGGCGGGCGGTACTTCCGGGCCGCAGACGCGGAGGCGCTCGCCGAGGTCTACGCCGAGATCGACCGCCTGGAGCGGGCGCCCATCGCCGAGGACCGTTCGCGCCAGTACGACGAATGGTTCGCGTGGCCGCTCGCCGCCGCCCTCGCCCTGGCCGCGGCCGGGTGGCTGGTACGCGGCACCCTCTTCGCGCGGGCGCCATAGCATGGGCACCGTGACGTTCGCGGATCCGGCCTTCGTCCACCTCGCGTGGCCCGCGCTCCCGCTGACCGGCCTGCTCCTGTGGCTGGGGGGGGGGGGGCGGGGGGGGCCCCCGCGTTTCTGGTGCGCGGGGCTGGAGGGCCGGCCCGCCCCTCCCGGGGAGCGGCCTCCTCCGGGGGCTGGAGGGGAGGGGCCGCGAGCGCCTCTCGCGTTTCGTGTCCGCGGCGATGCAGGCCCGCCTCGCCCACGGCGCCGCCCGGCCGCGCCGGATCCTCAAGGTCGCGCTGATGGGGGCCACCTTGCTCTTCGGCATCGCGGCCCTCATGCGCCCCCAGACCCCGGGCGGCACCGAAGTGGCCACGCAAAGGGCCGGCGGGGACGTCCTGGTGGCCCTCGACGTCTCCCGGAGCATGCTCGCCGAGGACGCGGCGCCCAATCGCCTCGCGCGGGCCAAGGCCGACGTCCGCGAGCTGGTGGACCGGGTGAGCGGGCACCGGGTCGGGCTCGTCGCGTTCGCGGGACGGGCGAGCGTGATGTGCCCCCTGACCACCGACTACGGCTACTTCCACCTCGTGCTGGACGGTGTCGACCCGGGCTCGGTCGCGCGCGGCGGGACCCGGATCGGAGACGCCGTCCGCAAGGCGGTGGAGGCATTCGGGCCGAACCGCGGGGCGCCGCGGCTCCTGCTGCTGATCACGGACGGCGAGGACCACGACTCGTTTCCCCTCGATGCGGCCGACGAGGCGGTGAGGGCCGGCATCCGCATCGCCGCCATCGGATTCGGGAGCGAGGCGGGAAGCGAGATCGTGCTCACCGATTCCGACACCGGCGCGCGGACCGTGCTTCTCGACGGTGACGGGCGGACGGTGCGCTCGCGCCTCGACGGCGACCTGCTCCGCGACCTCGCCCTGCGGACGGAGGGGGTATACGTGCCGGCCGGGACCTCCGCCATCGATCTCCAGGCGATCGTGGACGCCCACGTGGAGCCCCTCGTCGCCGACCCTTCGTCGGGGGTGCGGCGCCGGGCGCCCGCGGAGCACTATTTCTGGCTGGTCCTCGCCGCGGCCGGGTGCCTCGTCGGGGCGGTCTGGGCCGGCGCGCCGCGCTCGCCGCGCAGGTCGCGGACGTGAGCTCCGTCCTCAAGGGCGCCGGACTCGCGGGGTGGCTGCTCGCCGTGCCGGCGGCGGTCGCGGACGAGACGCCGCCCGCGGCCGCGGAACCGATCCCGGCGGACGCGGCCGCCGCCGCCGCGCCGGGAGCGCAGTCCGACTCGTCGAGCGCTCCGCAAGGCCCGCAACGCACGCCCCGCGAGCGGTACAACGCGGGACTCGAGCACCTCGCGGCCGGCGACCACGAAGCCGCCGCCGAGGCGTTCCTCGCGGCCCGGGACGCGGCCGGCCCCGATCCGGAGCTTCGCTACCGCGCCGCGTTCAACCTCGGCCTCGCCCTCGCGGCCGGTGCCGGCGACGACCCGTTCGATGGCGAGGCGTCCGGCACGGACGAGATCGAATCGCGGCCGCGAGCGCTCGAGGCGTTGCGGCGGAGCGCGGCGTGGTTCGCCGATGCGGTGCGTCTCGCCCCCCCGGGGGACGACGACGCCCGGATCAACCTCGAGCTCGTTTCGCGACGGATCCTCGAGCTCGCGGACCGCCTGCGCGGCGCGGACCGGCTCGTGGCCCGCCTGGAACGGCTGATCGACGAT
>MKWU01004784.1_pt1 | contig 15513 bp, 14 predicted proteins | sample 809101 | NCBI WGS metagenome assembly MKWU01 (sample SAMN05860141, study PRJNA318959) | sponge metagenome | host: Aplysina aerophoba | place: Slovenia: Piran, Adriatic Sea, Gulf of Piran | collected 2013-05-07 | reverse complement strand
ACCCCGTTGCACACCGGTCACCTGCGCACGATGCTCGCGCTCTCCGAGGCGGGCGGGATCATCATGCCGCCGGTGCCCGCGTTCTACGCGGAGCTGCGGGGCATCGACGAGATGATCGATCAGACGCTGGGCCGCGCCCTCGATCTGTTCGGAATCGAAGCCGGGATCACGAAGCGCTGGGGCGAGGACGTGGGAGGTGCGCCGGCTGAGCGGAAGTGATCGCGGTCGGGCGCGTGCGCCCCGGGTGCGGCCGCTTCCGCCGTGGCAGCGCTCCGTTCAGACGACCCTCACCGTCATCGCGCCGAGGCCCTCGACCTCAAGCTCCATCACGTCTCCCCTTTCGACGGCGGCAACGCCCGAGGGTGTGCCCGACAGGATGACGTCGCCAGCGGAGAGCTCGAAGTAGTCCGACAGGTACGAGATGATTTCGGGGACCTTCCAGATCATGTGATTGAGGTCCCCCTCCTGGCGCAGCGCGCCGTTGACCGTCAGCGCGATCCGGCCATCGGACGGGTGCCCGACCACCGACACCGGGTGCACGGGCCCGACCGGCGCCGAGCGTTCGAACGCCTTGCCGATCTCCCACGGTCGGCGGAGCTGCTTCTGCTCGGCCTGCAGGTCGCGGCGGGTCATGTCCAGCGCGAGCGCATAGCCGTAGACGTGATCGAGCGCGCGGTCGACGGGAATGTTCACGCCCCCGGACTTCAGCATGACCGCCAGCTCGGCTTCGTGGTGCACGTCGGAGGAACGGGACGGATAGGGAAACTCGCCCGAAGGGTCGAGACCGTCCGGATTCTTCTGGAAGAAGAAGGGCGCCTCGCGATCCGGATCGCCTCCCATCTCGATGGTGTGCGCCGCGTAGTTCCGTCCGATGCAGTAGACCCGGCGGACCGGAAACACGGTGTCCGACCCGGCGATGGGCAGGGTAACGGCTGGCGGCGGCTCGATTGCGAATCTGGACATGCGTGTCTCCGTTGCGGTTCCCGTCCCGTTCTGCGCGGCGGAGCGGAGCAATCGTCGACCATTTTCGGCCAAACGGCGAAGCTTGACGATGGGGCGCCGACCGCCGCGGGCGCCGACCGCCAAGGGCGCCGCCCCGTTCGCGACCGACGGTCCTGGACCGCGTACCGATGAGCCGATCGCGCTCGTCAAGCTGCTGTCCGGAGTGCTCGTCCGCGCCGCCCGGGAGAGCGCCGGACGCATTCCGGTGAGTTGCGCATCCCGCTCGGGTACGCGGTTTCCAGTGTAGTGTGCGGGAATTCGACATGTGCGGCGCCAATCGGTCAAGGCGGGCCGACGAGCGGTCCGGCGGCCGCGGCGCCGCGGTATCGAGGAGGGCGGTGTGGCACCGATCGTCTGGGGGGTTCTCGGCACTGCGAGAATCGCGCTCGATCGCGTAATTCCGGCCATGCACCCGAGCGAGATGTGCGACGTGCGGGCCATCGCCTCGCGCGACGCGCGACGCGCCGCCGAGGCGGCGGAGGCCGCCGGAATTCCGGTCTGTTGCGGCAGCTACGAAGAGCTCCTCGCGGATCCCGCGATCGAGGCCGTCTACAATCCCCTTCCGAACCACCTGCACGTCGAATGGAGCATCCGCGCCCTGCGGGCCGGCAAGCACGTCCTGTGCGAGAAGCCGCTCGCCTGCTCGGCCGACGAGGTCCCGCCGCTCATCGAAGCGCGCGACCGAACCGGATTGGTCATCGAGGAAGCGGTGATGGTGCGGGATCACCCGCAGTGGTCGCGAGTGCGGGACCTGATCGACGGCGGGCGCATCGGCACGGTCCGCAACGTGCAGCTCGCCTACTCCCATTTCACCGACGACCCGGGGGACATCCGCAACCAGGACGCCGCGGGGGGCGGCGGCCTGCTGGATGTGGGCAGCTACTGCTCGGTGATCGCCCGCCTGATCTTCGACGCCGAACCCCTGCGCGCGATGGCGCTGCTCGATCGGGACCCGCGCTTCGGCACCGACCGGTTCGTCACCGCGGTGCTCGAGTTTCCCGGCGGCCACGCGAGCTTCTTCTGCTCGACGCAGAGCTCCCGGTGCCAGGTGGTGCAGATCGTCGGCACCACCGGCTGGATGCGCGCCGAGGTGCCGTTCGCCCATCCGCCCGACCTGCCGGCGCGCCTCCTGGTTGGCTCCAACGTCGCTCCCGGCACCGAGCCCGACGAGATCATCCGCTTCGACCCGGTCAACCAGTACCGGCTGCAGGCGGAACGCTTCGGGCGCCAGGTTCGAGGGACCGCTCCGTCGCGGTGGCCGCTTGAGACCGGGGTCGCGAACCTGCGGGTCCTTGACGCGCTGCGCCGCTCGGGCGAGTCCGGGCGCTGGGAGCCGGTGCCGAGCGCTCGCGCGGTCTGACTCCGCGCCTGGACCTCACCGGGCCCCGGCACCGCGTATTCCACCTTTCGGAGACGTACCGCGCCAGGATCAGGCGGCGTCCGGGTCCCAGTCCTTCGGGGGCCACCCGGGATGCTGGATGTAGGTGACCCTCGACAGCCAGCCGCCGTCGATGGGCATCGATATCCCGGTGATGGCGCGTGCCGCGTCCGAGCAAAGGAAGTGGATTCCGTCCGCGATCTCGCTCGGCAGGATGATACGCCCGAGCGCGCTCTGGCGCTCCATCGCGCGCGGGTCGCGGTGGCCGGCATCGATGCGCGCCTGCATCTGCTCGGAGAGGACGTACCCGGGCACAACCGCATTGACCCGCACCCCGCGGGGTCCGAGATCGGAGGCGAGCACCGCGGTCAGGTGGCTGAGGGCCGCCTTGGCGGGCGCATAGGCGTGCAGCGGGAACGCCGCGATCGCCGAGGTCGACGAGATGTTGACGATGCATCCGCGCCCCCGTTCGGCCATCCGGCCGCCGAACTCCCGGCAGCACACGTACACGCCGCGATAGTTGACGGCCCAGACATGGTCGTGCTCGTCCATGTCCATGTTGCGGATGGACGCCACGTTCTGGAGCACGCCGGCGGAGGTGACCAGGACATCGGTTGTCCCGTGCGTGTCCTCGACGGCGTCGGCGAGGGCGGCGACGCTGGAGTCGTCCGCCACGTCCACCGCGATGTGGGTGGCATCGCCTCCCGCGGCCGCGATTTCCGCTGCGACCGCCTTCGCGCTCTCCTCGTTGATGTCGGCGACGACGACGAAGTCTCCATCCTCGGCGAACCGCTTCGCGGTCGCCCGCCCGATGCCGCTGCCGCCGCCCGTGACAACGACGATTCGTTTTCCTGTCATGCCGCGCTTCTCCCTGACATTGCTCTGCCGCGTAAGGTGTCGCGGGTCTACCGCCCGCGGATAGCAAGACTATCAATGGCTCGATTCGGATCCCCCGGGCCTGCGGTCCGATGCGGACGGGACGTCCGCGCTCCCAGGGACACCCTTGGGTCTTCGACCCGCTGCGTTCGATTCAGATCCCCAACCACGTGTGCTTGATGTTCTCGTCCGCGTCCAGATCGGCCGGCGTGCCCTCCCACCGGATGCGGCCCTTGCCGAGGACGTAGATTCGGTCCGAGATGCGTGCCGCGAACGGGTAGTTCTGCTCCACCAGCAGCATGGTGAGCCCGTCCGCCTTGAGCCGTTCGGCGATCGCCGCGATCTCCTCCACGATGACCGGGGCGAGGCCTTCGGTGGGCTCGTCCATGATCAGCAGCCGCGGCGCGAGGGTGAGCGCCCTCGCGATCGAGAGCATCTGCTGCTCGCCGCCCGAGAGCTGGGTGCCGCGATGGTCGCGTCGCTCGGCGAGGCGCGGGAACGCCTCGTAGATGCGCGCGAGCGGCCAGCCGCCGCGCACGTTCGCGAGCGTGAGATGCTCCTGCACCGACAGCGAAGCGAAGATGCCGCGATCCTCGGGAACGTACGCGATGCCGAGCCTCGCGACGCGATGGGGCGCGAGCCCGGTGATGTCGGCGCCGTCGAACCCCATGCGGCCGGCGCGTACCGGCACGATGCCCATGATCGTCTTCAAGGTGGTGGACTTGCCGGCGCCGTTGCGGCCGAGCAGCGCCACCACCGCACCGGATTCAACCGCCATCGAGAGCGACTGGAGCACGTGGCTCCGGTCGTAGTACGCGTCCACCGCGTCCAGCGCGAGCAGGCGCGGCGTGTTCGCCACACCCGTTCCGGCGGCTCCGCCTGCCGGCCCCGCGGTTCCTCCTGCCTGCGTCTCGCTCATTGCGTTCCCAGGTAGCGGCTTCTGACCACGTCGGAGTCGCGGACCTCCATCGGATCTCCCTGGAGGAGCACCCTCCCGTAGTCGAGCACGGTGATGCGGTCCGCGAGGCCGAAGAGCACCTCCATGTCGTGCTCGATGACGAGCAGGGTGAGCGAGGAGGGCAGCGCCGCGATCATCGCCTGCATCGCCGCGGTCTCCTCGGGGCTCATCCCCGCGGTCGGTTCGTCGAGGAGCAGGATCTTCGGCTCCAGCGCCAGGGCGAGCGCAATCTCGAGCTGGCGCTGCGTGCCGTAGGAGAGGTGCCGGACGACGGTGTCGAGCACGTCCGCGAGACCGAGCGCGAGCGCCCGGCCTTCCGCGGATTCGTGTACCTCCCGGTGGCGCGCGAACGCCCGCCACGCCACATGGGACACCCGGTGTGCGATGGCGCAGGCGATGGAAAGGTTCTCGCGCACCGTCAGGTCGGTGAACAGGTTGTTGCGCTGGAAGCTGCGTGCGAGCCCGTGGCGGGCGCGCCGGTCGGGCGTGTGGCGGGTGACGTCCACTCCCGCCAGGTGCACCGATCCGGAGTCTGGAACGATCTCGCCGGCGATGATGTTGAACAGCGTCGTCTTGCCGGCCCCGTTCGGGCCGATGAGCCCGTGCCGTTCGCCGGGCGCGAGCTCCAGGGTCACGGAGTCGGTGACCACGAGCGAGCCGAATGCGTGGGTGATCCCCTCGGCCTGGAGGATCGGAGCGCGCACCGGCCCGTTCCCCTCGGCCTGGACGGTCGTGGCGTTCATCGAATGCCGGCGCTACGGGTCACTGCCGCCGCAGGCGCCGCCAGGTCGTGGCGAGCCGGCCGTAGAGCCCATCGCCCGCCAGCAGCACGATGGTGATGAAGATCAGCCCCATCACGAATTGCCAGTAGCTCGCGAGATCCGCGGGAAGTCCGATCGCCTCCCAGAACGCGCTGTGGGACAGCTCGTGGCGGAGCAGCACCATCACCACCGCGCCGAGCGCTGCGCCGACGAGACTGCCCATGCCGCCGATGATGACCATGATCAGCACCTCGCCGGAGACGGTCCAGTACCCGAGGTCCGGCGAGACGAATCCGCTGTGCTGAGCGACGAGCGACCCGGCGAGACCGCCGAGGGCGCCGGCGAGCACGAAGGCGGCGAGCTTGTAGTGCTGCACGGGGCAGCCGAGCGCTCGCACCCGGCTCTCGTTGCGGTGGATGGCGATGAGCATCGCGCCGAACGGCGAGCGCACGACCACGCGCAGCAGCGCCCAGACCGCCACCGCGGCAATGAGCACCAGGGCTGAGAACACCTGCGGGTCGGCCGTTTCGAGACCGAGCGCCGTGAGGTCCGGGCGGGGGATGCCGGACATGCCGTTGTCCGCGCCGAACTCGCGCGCCTTGAAGAAGTATGCGTAGACCATCTGGCCCAGCGCGAGCGTGATCATGATGAAGAATACGCCGCCGACCCGGATCACGAACACGCCCGCCACCGCCGCGAGTGCCGCGGCGCATCCGACGGCGGCCACGGTAGCGGCCGAAACCGGCCAGCCGAGAAACACCGTGAACGCCGCGGTGGCGTAGGCGCCGACGGCGAAGAATGCGGCGTGACCGAGCGAGACCAGGCCCGCGTAGCCGCCGAGCAGGTCCAGGCTCATCGCGAAGATCACGAAGATCGCGATCTCCGCCAGCACCTCGTGGCCGAAGAAGTCCGCGCCCCACCATGCGATGCCGGCCACCGCGACGAGCGTGGCGGCGGCGGGCAGGTGCAGGGGGTCGCGGCCGAGCATCGGGTCAGCGCTCGCTCAATGCGCCTGGCTCACCGGGAACAGCCCGTGGGGCCGCACCAGCAGGACGGCGGCCATCAGCGCGTAGATCGTGACCCGCGCGAACTCCGGCGCCACCACCTGGCCGTAGGTGTCGACCATCCCGATGACGAGCGAGCCGATGACGGCGCCCTTGAGGCTTCCCGGCCCGCCCACCACCACCACGATGAGGGTGAGAATCAGGATGGACATGTCCATCCCCGGAAAGATCGAAAACACCGGGGCGGACACCACCCCGGCGAGCCCCGCCAGCCAGCACCCGAGGCAGAACACGAGAAAGAACGCGCGTTCGACGTCGATGCCGAGCGCCGCGACCATCGTCCTGTCGTCCACCCCGGCGCGCACGATGGCCCCCAGCCGGGTGCGCTCGAGTCCGAAGTAGAGTGCGACGAGCACCGCCAGGCCGACCCCGATGATGAACAGCCGGTAGGTAGGATAGACCTCGCCGAGCACGGTCACGCGGCCGTCCAGCACCTCCGGGATCGGGATGGTGTGCGGGAGCACCCCCCAGATCATGCGCACCGCGTCGAATCCGACGAAGATGAGTCCGAAGGTCACCAGCACCTGGCGCATCGGGCTCTGGCGCTGCATGTGCCTGAGCAGCACCGCGTAGAACACCGCGCCGACGAGCGCGACGCCCAGCGGGGCCAGCGCGAGCGCGACCCAGTAGGAGTCGAACCAGCGCACGGTGGACAGCGCGAGATACGCGCCCACCATGTAGAGCGTGCCGTGCGCGAGGTTGATGAAGTTCATCATCCCGAACACCACCGACAGACCGATCGAGAGCAGGAACAGCAGCATCGAGAGCTGCAGCCCGTTCAGGGTCTGGACGATCAGGAATCCGGGGTCGAGCAGCATGGCGCGGGCCGTGCCGAGTGGAAGGCAGGCCCTCTCCCGTCGCGGGAGAGGGCCGGATGCGTGAGCGCGGTCAGAGCGTGCAGCCGCTCGGCGGGTCCTGCACGTTCGGGAAGGTGTGCTGAATCACCGCTCCCACCGAGTCGCCCTGCTCTTCGACGCGTGCCACGTAGATGTTCTGGATCACGTTGTTGGTCATCGGATCGATCCGGAACGGACCGCGCGGCCCGGTGAACTCCACCTCGTGCATGGCCTTCACCAGCGCCGCCTTGTCGTCGGTGTTGCCGCCGGTCGCCTCGAGCGCGGAGACGATGAGTCGTGCGGTGTCGTAGGCGGCGACTCCGAACTCCGAGGCGTCACGCCCGTGCTTCGCCCGGAACTGCTCCTGGAACGCGTTGTTCTCCGGGGTGTCGATCGACGGGTAGTAGTTGAGCGCGCCGAGCGTGCCCACCGCGTCGGCGCCCTGCTTCTTTACGTAGAGCGCGGAGTTGAGCCAGCCGGCGCCCGCGAGCTGCACCTCGTCCTTCATGCCGAAGGCGCCCCATTCCTTGGTGAACTTGATGGCGGGCCCACCCGCGAAGAACACGTAGACCAGGTCCGGATTGGCGGCCTTCGCCTGCGCGAGATAGGGGCCGAAGTCCTTGGTCTCGCCGAGCGGCGGATACGCCTCGCCGGCGATGGTGCCCCCGGCGGCGGTGAACCCCGCCTTGAACGCGTCCATCATCTGGTGCCCGGCCGCGTAGTCGAAGGCCATCAGGAACGCGCTCTTGTAGCCCTGGCCGGCCATGTACGGTCCCATGTCGCGGTTGATCTGCGAGTTGGAGAACGACGTGCGGAGGATCCAGGGACTGCACAGCTCCCCGGTCAGCGGGTCGTTGCCGGCGTTGGTGATGAGGAGCGGGGTCTGCGAGCCGTGCGCGTAGTCGCGCACCGCCCCGGCGACGGCCGAGGAGATGATTCCGACCACCATGTCGACCTTGTCGCGCAGGATGAGCGCCTTGATCGCCGCGAGGCCGGCGGTGGGCTTGGACTCGGTGTCCGCCTTCACGAGCGTGATCTTGCGTCCCGCGACCTCGCGGCCCAGGTCGTCGAAGCCCATCTCGAGCGAGATGTCCTGATCCTTGCCCAGTCCCCCGAAGACGCCGGAGAAGGGCAGCAGCACACCGATCTTGATGTCCGACTGCGCGCTCGCGGTGGCGCCCGCTCCGGCGAGCAACGCGGCGGCGAGCGCGGCGACCATGGTTCGTTTTCCGTTCATGATTGATTCTCCCTCCGTTGACCGGCTCCGGTTCCGGCGGATGCCGGCGCACCGATTGCGCATTTTCTCCCCAGCGACCGTTAGCGTGTCAAATGAGTACGCACTCTGTCCGGTGCGTGGCGTCGAGCGGAAGTGGCGGACGCCCGCCGGCGGCGCATTCCGAAACCGGGTCGACAGGGCGCGGGCCACCGTCCCCGCTCCCGACCCGTGACCGTTCCCACGCCGCGCGCCGCGGCAGTCGGACACGCCTGCGAGGCGACAGGCCGGGTCCGTCCCGCGCAAGGCGCATTGTGATATGAGGTCGGCTCGCTCAAAATCGGCCACCTCGAACGACACGACATGGAATCCACTGCGATGACCGAGCCCACCAAGTATCTCCTCGACGAGGACGCGATTCCCGCCGCCTGGTACAACATCCAGGCCGATCTGCCGAGCCCGCCGCCGCCGGTGCTGCATCCCGGCACCCTGCAGCCGATCGGCCCCGACGACCTCGCGCCGCTCTTCCCGATGGCGCTCATCGGGCAGGAGGTGTCCACCGAGCGCGAGATCGAGATTCCGCTGCCGGTGCGCGAGGTCTACCGCGCGTGGCGCCCGACCCCACTCTATCGCGCCCGCCGGCTGGAGCAGGCGCTCGGGACCCCGGCGCGCATCTACTACAAGTACGAGGGCGTGAGTCCCACCGGCAGTCACAAGCCCAACACCGCGGTCGCGCAGGCGTTCTACAACCAGCAGGAGGGGGTCTCGCGTCTCGCCACCGAGACCGGAGCCGGGCAGTGGGGCTCGTCGCTCGCCTACGCGGCGGCGCTCTTCGGGCTCGAGGTCAAGGTGTACATGGTACGGGTGAGCTTCGACCAGAAGCCGTACCGCAAGGCGATGATGGAGACCTACGGCGCGACCTGCATCGCGAGCCCCAGCGAGGAGACCAACGCGGGGCGCGGGGTGCTGGCGGAGAATCCGGACAGCACCGGCAGCCTCGGCATCGCGATCAGCGAGGCGGTGGAGGACGCCGCCACCCGCGAGGACACCAAGTACTCGCTCGGCAGCGTGCTGAACCACGTGCTGATGCACCAGAGCGTGATCGGGCAGGAGGCGCTCGCGCAGTTCGAGCTCGCCGACGACTACCCCGACGTGGTCGTCGGGTGCACCGGTGGCGGGAGCAACTTCGCGGGCATCGCGTTCCCGTTCATCGGCGCGAAGCTGCGCGGCGGCCGCGACCTGCGGGTGGTGGCGGTGGAGCCGGCGGCGTGCCCGTCGTTGACCCGGGGGAAGTACGCCTACGACTTCGGCGACACGGCGAAGATGACGCCGCTGGTGAAGATGCACACCCTGGGCTCGGCCTTCGTGCCCTCGGGGTTCCACGCCGGGGGGCTGCGCTATCACGGGATGGGGCCGCTGGTGAGCCACTGCGTGGCGCTCGATCTCGTCGAGCCGACCGCGTACACGCAGGCCGAGTGCTTCGAGGCCGGCGTCGAATTCTCGCGCGCGGAGAGCATCATCCCCGCCCCCGAGGCGAACCACGCCGTGAAGGGGGCGATGGTCGAGGCGCTGAGGTGCAAGGAGGAGGGCACGAGCCGCGCGATCCTCTTCAACCTCTGCGGACACGGCCACTTCGACATGCAGGCGTACACCGACTACTTCGCCGGCAATCTCGCGGTCGATGCGTACGACGAGGGCGAGGCGGCGATGGCGCTCGCGGGGCTGCCGTCGGTGGCGTGACTCGGGCCCGGTGCGAAGGACGGCGGTGACCGGGTTCGTGGTCGCCGCCGAGCGGGCCACGGAGCATTGGAGCTTCGGAATCCGACCCGCGCGAGCCACCGGTGTCGGGCGTTCATCGCCGCCCGGCACCACTCACTGCACGATGTCCCGGCCGGCGGTGAACCCCGGGACCCGGACGAACAGGACACCCATCGGAGACTGATTCATGGAAACGAGAGCAGCGGTGCTCTACGAGCCCAACAAGCCCCTCGAGATCGAAACCCTGCAGCTCGACGACCCGAAGGACGGCGAGGTGCTGGTGCGCATCGCCGCGGCCGGCGTGTGCTACTCCGACTACCACGTGATGATCGGGGAGTGGACGATGCCGCTCCCGATGGTGCTCGGGCACGAGGGCGCCGGGGTGGTGGAGAAGGTCGGCCCGGGGGTCACGCGGACGAAGCCCGGTGACCACGTCATCCTCAACTTCCGCCCCAACTGCGGCCACTGCCATCACTGCGTGGTGGGCCGCCCGGTGCTCTGCGACGGTGTCGAGACGCCGCGCTTCATGATGTTCGACGGCACGGTGCGCCTGCACCGCAACGGCCAGGACATCCACCACATGACCCGCACCGCCTGCTTCTCCGAGTACGCGGTGGTGCCGGAGTCGGGCGCGGTGCCGATCCGCTCCGACATGCCGCTCGACCGGGCGTGCCTCGTCGGCTGCTCGGTGATGACCGGCGTCGGCGCGGTGACCAACACCGCCCGGATCGAGGCCGGTAGCAACGTGGTGGTCATCGGCTGCGGCGGTGTCGGCCTGAACGCGGTGCAGGGCGCGGCGCTCGCCGGCGCGGACCGCATCATCGGAGTGGACCTGCTCGACAACAAGCTCGAGTACGCGCGCGAGTTCGGGGCGACGGACGTGGTCAATGCCGGCAACGGCGACGCGGTGGCGCGGGTGGTGGAGATGACCGGTGGCGGCGTGGACTACGTGTTCGAGGCGATCGGCAACACGCACACCATCGAGCAGGGATACGAGATGTGCCGGCCGGGAGGCACCCTGGTCGTGGTGGGCATGGCGCCTGAGACTGACGACTTCAAGGTCAACGCGCTATCGTTGCCGCGCAGCGAGCGCGCCATCATGGGCTCGTGGTACGGCTCGGCGCGGCCGTGGGTGGATCTGCCGAAGCTCTCGGACCTCTACATGAACGGCCGGCTGAAGATCGACGAGATGATCAGCCGCAGCTACCGCCTCGACGAGATCAACACCGCCTACGATGCGCTGGCGGCGGGCGAGGTGGCGCGCAGCGTGATCGAGTTCGACTGACGATCCGCGGCGTGGGAAGACCCGGATACCGGACGGGGCACATTTCCGGCTGCGGCGCAAATCGGAGGCTGATCCGGCCGGTACTCGGCTCCGTCCATGCTTCACGTATATCTTGACGTCTGCTGCTTGAACCGCCCGTTCGACGATCAGCGCCAGGATCGAATTCGGCTGGAAACCGAGGCGGTCCTACTGATACTGGAGCACTGCGATGCGGGCGAATGGCAATGGATCAGTAGCGCCATCGTAGAGGAAGAGATCGACAACACACCGAATCATGAACGATGGCATCGTGTCAGGCACATGCTCACCGGAGCACACGAAACGGTCGAGTTGGCGGCCTCGGATGTTGAACGGGCTCACTCACTCAAAGCGCTCGGTTTTCGTACCTATGATGCGTTGCACCTTGCATGTGCAGAACGGGCGGAAGTAGATGTCTTTCTCACGACGGATGATCTCGTCATTCGCACTGCAACACGCCATGCAGAACATATGAACGTACGCGTGGCGAATCCTGTAGATTGGCTCTTGGAGGTGAGGGAGCTATGAAACGCCAGCTTATGACACCGGTCCAGATTCGTGAAAGAGGTTTGGAGGCACTGAGTCGGCATCTCGGGATTGTCGGCATGGTTCGTTTTCTCCAGCAGTCGGAGCTGGGGTGGGGAAACTATACCGACGAGCGACATCAATGGCTCGATGATCCGGACCTCGATGCTGTTGCACAACGGATACAGGCGAATACCCCAAACCCCGGGGAGTCGACTGCATCGGACTGACGGCTGTCCTGCCCCGGCCACCATCGCCGCCTCGGTGTACAGTGGCCACCGCTTCGCCCGCGACCTCGGCGAGTCGACGCCGGACGACGCCACGCCCTGCGAGCGGGAGCTGGTGGCGCTGACCGCGGACTTCGCCATGCCGGGACGCGTGCGAGGAACCCTGGCCGAGGACCGGACAACTGTTGCCGGCCTGATGGTGGCGCAGGGGTGGGAGAATCGGTGATACAGTCCCCGCGGCGTTCTGCCAAGGACTGCGTCCATCCGAAGTCCGGAGGGTTGTGAGCACCTCCCTCCGGTCGCAATGAGGCGGGAGAAGGAGCCGTAGTGATGGATAATGTGAATGCGCTCAACATCATCGTCATTCTGCTGGTCGTCTTTGCTGGGTTGTTGATCTGGAAAGGGGTGAAGGTCGTTCCCCAGTCCATGGTCTATGTCGTCGAGAGGTTCGGCAAGTATCAGAGAACGCTCCCCGCCGGCCTCAATCTGATTGTTCCCTTTCTCGACACTGTCTCGCACCGCACATCGGTGCTTGAACGCCAGTTGCCCGAGTTCTCGATTAGCGTCATCACTCGCGACAACGTCGAAGTCAACCTTCGAGCGACGGTCTTCTATCGGGTCTTGGATGCTGCGCGTTCAGTCTATCGTATTAGCAACGTCGACGACGCCCTGCATACCGAGGCGACATCGATCGTGCGCTCCGCGGCCGGTCGCCTGGAGCTTGATGAGCTGCAGTCCTCGCGGGAATCCATGAATCAGGAGATCGGCCGAAACCTTCAGGCCAAGGCCGATGAATGGGGCCTGAACATCACATCGACCGCGATCACCGACGTCGAAGTGGATGATGAGACCAAGAAGGCGCAACGACAGCAGTTGAACGCCGAACGGGAACGGCGTGCCGCCATCGCCCGCGCTGAGGGTGACAAGCGTGCAGTGGAGCTTGCCGCCGAAGCGAAGCTCTTTGAGGCGCAGAAGGAAGCGGAAGCGCTTCGCCTGACGGCGGACGCGGAGGCCTACGAGGTTCGGGTCAAGGCTGAGGCGGATGCCGAGCAGACGCGTTTGGTCGCCGAGGCGATCGCCGACAACGGCCAGCCGGCGGTCGATTTCGAAATCTTGAAGCGCCAAGTCGATGCCCTCGCCCAGCTCGCGGCATCGCCGAACTCCAAGACGCTCGTCGTTCCGACGGACGTGACCGGGGTCATCGGAGCACTGCATGTGATCGCTGAGAATATGGGGACGCCGGTCCGTGAGCCTCGATAGCGTGCTGGACTACTGGTCCTTTCAGCCGGAGCTCTGGGTGATACTGGCGCTCGTCCTCGTGGGGGCCGACATCCTTTTCGGCCTTCAGTACTTCGTTCTGTCGATCGGTGTGGCGGCTCTCCTGCTCGCCGGCGTGCTGATCGCGCAACAGAATCTGTGGTTCGGCGACGCGGTGGTGATCGAGACATGGCGCAGCGTCGGAGTCTGGTTTGCGGTGCTTTCCGTGGCTTCGATCTTTTTCATCAAGCTCGTTCTTCGACAGTGGCGAGGCCAGCCCGACATCAACAAGTATTGAAGCGATGCTGCGCGACGACCGGGCTCTCCGTGAATAGGAAGTTCAAACCGCCAATGGGCGTTGCGAAGGACATATCGACCCATGAGGGCAGTCCTGTTCTTTGATGAGGAGATTGGCCGCAGGCGGCGGGTGTGGGCTACGTGTTCGAGGCGATCGGCAACACGCACACCATCGAGCAGGGATACGAGATGTGCCGGCCGGGCGGCACCCTCGTGGTGGTCGGGATGGCGCCGGAGACCGACGACTTCAAGGTCAACGCGCTCTCGCTGCCGCGCACCGAGCGGGCGATCGTCGGCTCGTGGTACGGCTCGACCAGGCCGTGGGTGGATCTGCCGAAGCTCTCGGATCTCTACATGAACGGCCGGCTGAAGATCGACGAGATGATCAGCCGCAGCTACCGGCTCGACGAGATCAACACCGCCTACGATGCGCTGGCGGCGGGCGAGGTGGCGCGCAGCGTGATCGTGTTCGGTTGACGATCGACGGCGTGGGAAGACCCGGATGCCGGACGGGGCACATTTCCGGCTGACGCAACCGGACTCGATCAGGCGACGCGAGCCGGCCAGGTTCATGCAACAGAGGAACCCGGACCGTGACGGGCGCGGCGAAGGCCTCGCCCGTCAGCCGGACTCGATGAGCACGTCCGTTCCGGTTCGGCTCGATTCGGTCGGATACGACGCCGCCTCTTCCCGGATGCGCGCGATGCGTTGCCGTCGTCGGCGCATGACGCGGGCCACCGCCTCGATTCGCTCGCTCTTGGTGGTGCCGAGCCGGGCTTCGTTCATCGCCTCCCGTACGTCGGCAGGTTCGAGTCCTTCCAGCACCACGGAGGCGCTCAGTGGTTGAGGTGACTCACCCGGATTCAAGGCGAGGAATTCGGCTTCGAAGTCAGGTGAGCCCTTCCGACCGTGCAACCGCCACATCTCCCGCACACCCAGGTCCGCGTAACGGTCCGCCTTGCCTGCGTCGGCATTGGTGATCTCGACTTCCACCACGAGATCGGGAGGGGTCTGCTCGAGGAAAGTGTCGGCCGCCGCTTCACCTTCGCGCAACGCCTGACCGTACGCCCTCGCGCTTTCGCCCACGTAGAACGCGCAATCGGGCTCCATGCCGGTATCCGGAGGATCGCCCCTGCCACGCAGCCGCGTGGAACCGATGCTCCGCCCCGCCCCGCTGAGTATCTCCGCCGCAACGTCGACGATGTCGCCGAATATTGTGGCCAGCTCCTCGTGCAGCCGAGAGGGGGACATCAACGTGATGAGCCCGCGCGCCGGGTCCACGCACACGCGGCGAAATCGCCGGTTCCAGTCGATGGCCGCGAGTGCGGCCACGGTATCGGCGTCGGCTCGGAGGACGTGAACGGTGGAGCCGAGCGGGCCGATGACGGTTGTGGGGACGGGATTCGGCATCGTGAGGTCTCCGCGTAACGGGTGCTTCAGTACGCCGTAGCGCGGAACTCGGTGCCAGTATACGGCACCGCTCGCCACACTCAGTTCACAACGAGATCCACGCTCGATCGGCTCAGACACTCGCATCCCTCGCCGGTGACCAGCACCGAGTGGCCGAGGGTCATGGCGCGGCCGGTGTCGGAGTTCATCACGATCATGTGCAGGAAGAACACGTTGCCGGCCTCCATCTCCAGGGGGTTGTCGGCGTGGAACATCGGCGGGTCGACCCAGAGCGGGTTGTAGACCGCGCCCATGCCGTAGCCGCAGGCGTTCATGCGGTGCTCGCCGAGGCCCGCCGCGTCCAGCACCCGCGCGTGCGCGGCGAAGACGTCCCCCATTGGCCGCCCCGGGCGAACCGCCTCCATGCAGGCATCGAGCGCGTCGACGCAGGCGGCGTGCATCGCGACGTGCTCCGGATGGGCGCTCCCGGTGAGCACGGTGCGCATCATCGCGGCGTGGTAGCGCCGGTACGCGCCAGCGAACTCCAGGGTGAGCTGGTCCACCGGATCGAGGTGCCGGCGCCCGCTGAAGTAGCGGCACAGGAGCGCGCCCGGGCCGGAGCCGATGATGAACTCGTTGCCGGCGTAGTCGCCGCCGCCGCGGAACACC
>MKWU01004783.1_pt1 | contig 15514 bp, 13 predicted proteins | sample 809101 | NCBI WGS metagenome assembly MKWU01 (sample SAMN05860141, study PRJNA318959) | sponge metagenome | host: Aplysina aerophoba | place: Slovenia: Piran, Adriatic Sea, Gulf of Piran | collected 2013-05-07 | reverse complement strand
CCAGGCGCCAGTGCCGGTTGCGTCCTTCCTCCTCGGCCAGGACCTCCATGGTATGGATGGGGCTGCGGCGCCCGCGCCGGCCCAGCATGATCTCGGACATCATGATGGGCAGGCCTACCAGGACGATACAGACCAGGTAAATCAGTACAAACGCGCCGCCGCCGTGTTCCGCGGTGATATACGGAAACCGCCAGATATTGCCCAGGCCGACGGCGGAACCGGTAGCCGCCAGGATGAAAATCCACCTCGACGACCACTGGCCATGTATAGAAGTTCGATCAGTTGCCATACCCTTCCCCTTTTTGTTACCGATTGTGCTGGAAATCCCGGGTTGTTACAAGTTTTGGATAGTGATGAGGGATATCTGCCGGATGATATACTGCGGGTGAATGTTCCACGCATAACCACTGGTGTCGAAGAAGAAAAGCAAAATTCCGGAAAATACCATCGCCCTGAACAAAAAGGCGCGCTTTGAATATTATATTGAAGACAAATTCGAGGCCGGCCTGGTCCTGCAGGGGTGGGAGGTGAAAAGCCTGCGCGCCGGTAAAATCCAGCTCAACGAGAGCTATATCCTGCTGAAGGAAAGGGATGCCTTCCTGTTCGGCGCCCTGATTACACCGTTGCCGACGGCTTCCACGCATATCAGGCCCGACCCGCAACGAACCCGGAAATTATTGCTCAACCGGGCCGAGTTAAACCGGTTGTACAACGCGGTTGAGCGGCAGGGCTATACCGTGGTCCCGTTAACGATGTACTGGAAAAACAGCCGGGCCAAGCTGGCAATCGGCGTGGCCAAGGGGAAAAAGACCCACGATAAGCGCCAGACGGAAAGGGACCGCGACTGGCAACTGCAAAAACAGCGCCTGATGAAAAGCCGTTGAATATTTGCTGTGTAAATTCGGGGACAGAATTAATTCTGTCCCCAGCAAGCTGAGTTAAATGCTGTCGGGGTGTGCAGAGATCTGATCATGAGAGTTTGGGGTCAGAGTAAAAATACGCATCCTTGAAACAACAACACCTCTCACGCTGAATGTATTTTTACTCTGACCCCAAATATTTCTTTTTCCGGGCCCGGGGGTGGGCCTGGTCGTATACGCTTGCCAGGTGCTGGAAATCCAGGTTGGTATAGATTTGCGTGGTGCTGATATCTGCATGTCCCAGCAATTCCTGCACCGCCCTGAGGTCGCCGCTGGATTCAAGCAGGTGGGTGGCAAACGAGTGGCGCAGCATGTGCGGGTGTACCGGGGTATCCAGGCCCTGTTTCAACGCCCACTGGCGCAGGCGTTGCTGGACCGACCGGGCGCTGATGCGCCGGCCACGGCTGCTGACAAATAACGCGATCTCGTCCAGCGCAGCCAACTGCGCCCTGACCTTCAGCCATGCGCCGACTGCATCCAGGGCGTATTTGCCTACCGGCACCTTGCGGGTTTTGTTGCCCTTTCCCACGACTGTCACCAGCCCGTCGCGGGGGTCAATACTGTACAGGTCCAACCCGACACATTCCGCCAGCCGCAGTCCCGATGAATAGATCAGCTCCAGGATAGCCCTGTCGCGGATGGTCAACACGTCGTCCCCCTTGATCTCGACCAGCCGGGCTGACTGTTCCGTGTCCAGAATTTCAGGCAGTCTCTTTGCTGCCTTGGGCGTTGTGATCCCTTCAGCCGGGTTCTGTGTTACCTCGCCCCTGTTTAACAGGTACCTGTAAAACGCCCTGATCGATGACAGGTTGCGGCGCAGACTCCGCCCGCCTATGCCCCGCCTGTGTCTTTGCGTTATATACCCGCGTATCTGGCGGCCGTCCAGGTCCTGCCATTGGTTCACCTCGAGTTGTTCGCAGTAATCCAGAAAAAACGCAAGATCGCCGGCATAAGCCTTGCGCGTATGGCCTGAGAGATGGTGCAGGGTTCCCAGGAACGCCTCGATCTTGGCGGCTTCGGATTCCTGCACGCTAATAGGCTATCCAGGGCTTGAGGATGAAGCTCAGCACTTCACCCATATTTGCCAGCAACTCTACCCCCATACCCTTCTGGAAGCGGTCCGGGTCGCTGCTCCCGATCGCCATAACGCCGCCCCAGTTGCTGCCGCGCAAGGGAACCAGTACCACGGATGTGATCTCAGCGCCGTCGGGGCCGAACAAAAATGCCTGTTGTGCCGAGTCCGGCGCCCCTATGGTCGGCAGACGTTTCTCAATCAATGTCTCGAACAACCCGGCCGCCTCTGCTTCGTTCCCGGCAAACTCGGCCATGGTGAGAAACTCCGGTCCTGACGGCTGTGCAAACAACCTGATTGCCACCGCTTCAGCCCTGAAATTCCGTTTCAGGTTTTCGTACAGGGTCTTGAATATCTCCTCGGGGTCAGCCGCATCTATCAGGGTCAGCACCAGGTGATGCATGCGGTGCGCCAGGTCTTCATTCAACTTGGCTATTTCCATTAATTCATGCAGCCGTTTCCGGGCCTGTTCGTTCTGCTCGCGCAGCACCTTGACTTGTTTCTCCACCAGGGATACGGCCTCTCCGGACCTGTGCGGTATCGATAGTTCAGCCAGGAGTTCCGGCCGGGCGAGAAAGAAACCCTGGTTCTTTCTGAGATAATTTTCAACGTCTTCGGCTGTCAGGGAAGAACCGTCCGCTATTTTTTCTGTCATGTTCATAAATTAATGTTTCCCTCGTAAACTGTTGTACTCGGCCCTTTCATCCAGATCGGTGTATCGTCACCTGCCCACGAAACCTCCAGACTGCCGCCCGGCAATGATACATCGACCTTCCCGGCAAGATTATACACCTTAATTCCTGCAGCCACGGCAGCACAGGCCCCGCTGCCGCAGGCCGGTGTCTCGCCGGCGCCGCGTTCGTATACGCGCAGCCTGATGCGGGAATCATCCAGGATCTGCATAAATCCCACGTTCACACTGCTGGGGAACACGGCATGGCTTTGAAGCCGCGGGCCAACCACGCTTACCGGGGCGCTGTCAACGTCGTCGACCAGCAGAACGGCATGGGGGTTGCCCAGGGACAAGGCCACGAACTCGATGTCCATACCATCCACCTCGAGATTGTAAGGCTGCCGTTGTGCTGCGGCGGCAAGCGGGATATCCGCCGGTTTGAAACCGGGACGGCCCATGTTGACCCTGATGAGATCGCCTTCACAGTAAAGCTTTATCAACCCTGCCCCGGTCTCGGCGACCAGTTCGTCCTTGCTGACGAGGCCGTTTTCCCGCAGGAAAGCGGCCACACAACGCATGCCGTTGCCGCATTGTTCGGCTTCACTGCCGTCGGCGTTGTAAATACTGACAAGAAAATCTGCCTGTTCATGACGGCCGGGATGAATCACCAGCAACTGGTCGCAACCGATCCCGTACCTGCGGTGCGCTATCCTGCGGATTTGATCCCGGTCCGGATTAATGGCCTGATCCAGTGCGTTGATTACCACGAAGTCATTGCCCAGCCCGTGCATTTTTGTAAATTTCAGCATCATGATGCAATCCGGCATTATTCCGGCGCAGGCGCGTCCTGTTCGCCGGCGAGGTATACCGTCGAGGTGGGAAACGCGCTTTCGGCGCCGTGTCCCTCGATAATTTCCAGTATCTTCAGCATCACGTCTTCCTTGATCTCGTGGAACCTGATCCATTCAGTCGTCCTGGTAAAGGTATACACAAAAAAGTCCAGGGAAGACGGCGCGAACTTGACAAAATTGACGATCATCGTCTGCTCCGTGTCAATCTCGGGATGATCACGCAGCATCTGTTTCACGTCACGGGTAATCGCGGCCATCTTGCCCGCATCGCCGTAGCGGATCCCGATGGTCTCGTAGATGCGCCGGTTGGTCATCCGTTGCGGGTTCTCCACGGCAATATTGGCAAATACGGAATTGGGAACATACAGCGGCCTTTTGTCAAAGGTGCGTATCCGGGTCAATCTCCAGCCGATGTGCTCCACGGTCCCTTCTATCTCCTTGTCGGGCGAGCGTATCCAGTCGCCCACGTCAAACGGACGATCCAGGTAGATCATCAAGCCGCCGAAAAAGTTGGCGAGTAAATCCCTGGCTGCAAACCCGACCACGATGCCGCCGACGCCGCCGAAGGCCAGCACCCCGGCGACGCTGAAACCCAGGGTCTGTAACAGGATCAGGAAAGCAATGACGATAATTACGATACGCAGTAACTTGGCAATGGCGTCGGCGGTGGTGCGGTCAATCGGCGCGCCCGCCTCCGATCGCTTTTTGAGATAGTGTGTTTCACCCTTGTTGATGAACCTGACCAGAAACCAGCCAATGACCGTGATGACCCCCACCTCGCGTATGGGTTCCACGATCTTGAATATAACCGCGTCGAGCTCGTGTCTGACGATATCGGCAGCCAGGGTAATGCCGACAAGCCAGATCAACACGGTCAACGGCTTGCCTACAGCCTCCAGTAATGCAGTATCCCAGGGAACCCTGGTCTTGCGAACCCGGACCAGTAATCTTGCGGTTACCCGTTTCTGTAACGAATCAGCCAGTAATATCAGGACGAACAGAATAGATATCTGCACTATCCATGCTTCATGCACGAAGTAGCGCCAGGTATCCGTAGCCAATTGATTTAAATCCACTGTAACCTCGTTGTTTCAGCCATCAGAAAACCCGGGTAATTTCAAAATCGTGTTTTTCCAGCAAGGCCAGTACGCCTTCCGCGCCGGGCAGGTGCAGTGCGCCTATTGCAATAAATGCCGCACCGCGCTCCAGTATCGGTTGCATTCTTTCAACCATCCTGTAGTTTCGCCGGGTCAATATCTTGTCAGTCAGGTTTTCGTAAACCGTATTATCGTCAAACGAATAGCGCTGGCCGTAGGAAAACAGTCCCGCCAGGTCTCCTTCCGTGTATAACGAGATCATTTTTGCAAAATCACCCTCAAGTATCTCACGGTGGCAGACCGCATCCGTCAGTAATCGTACCTGATCGGCGAGAGAAAGACTATTGAACACACCACCCAGTTCTTCCATTGATTCGAGCCCCCTGGCAGCGGCCTCCCCGGTACGGGCAAGATGCAGCAACTGCTGGTCCAGCACCATGCCCATCTCGGCCGGATAACTCATCGTCAGGTAGGCGGCCCAGGGTTTCATCGTTGCCACGTCATTCTCCATCAGGTGATAGGCGCGCAGCACCATCAGCGTTTGCGTGTAAAGATCGGCTGAAATGACGTCCTGCAGCCTGGTGCCGTCATCGAAGAACATCATGCGCCGCATCAGGGCGATATCATCCGGCCCGGGGACCGCTTCCATGACAAATACCTCGCTTGCGGCCAACACGGCCCTGACCTTGTCCAGTTGTTCGCTGACGTGACGCTCGACAACGTGGATCGTACCGAACACGTAACTTGGCGGCAGACCTTCCCTGGATACCTTCCATAACAGGCCCTGCCCGAATTCGTCCGGGCCGGGATACGGAATTTCACTGATCTGCAACGGGCGGCAGACAAGTTCCGACGGCAGGACGACACCAGCCCAGAACAGCAACGGAATGATTGCAACAACGCTACGACATAATGTTGTCATCATCCAGTTCCAGTTCCGGCGCCACATCCAGTCCGGACACCTCGCTAACGATCCTCAAGCGCCTCTGGTCAACGCATAAATCGTCATAGGACAGACCGGGTATCGCGCCATGCATTCGAATCAACCTCAGTTGCGAGGCGGGATCAGTATTTATCTTAAGCTCATCCAGCAGCGCGCCGGCCGCCGCCTGGTTATTGCATACCAGCACCATGTCACAACCCGCATCCAGGGCGCAGTACGCCCGTTCCGCATAACTCCCGGCCACCTCGGCCCCGGCCATGCTGATATCGTCGCTGAAAATAACACCCTGGAAATTCAGCCTGCCGCGCAATACCTGCTTCAACCAGAGTTGCGAGAAACCGGCAGGCTTATCATCCACCTGCGAGTAAATCACATGGGCCGGCATGATAGCTGCCAGACCGGCATTGATCAGGCGTTCAAACGGCAGCATATCCGCCATGTATATCGTTCCGTAACTCCGGTCATCCACCGGTACTTCATGGTGGGAATCCCCTTTCACATTCCCGTGTCCCGGGAAGTGTTTCCCGACCGCGGTCATGCCGGCGTCACGCATCCCTCGCACCAGGCGCTGCCCCAGGCGCGCCACAACTTCCGGGGAACGGTGGTAGACACGGTTCCCCAGGAAGGAACTGACACCGGAATCAAGGTCGAGCACCGGGGTGAAACTGAGATCGACACCCACGGCCAGCAGTTCACTGGCCAACAACCAGCCGGTTTGTTCCACCAGCGTCAATGCCCTGTGCGCGTCCTGTTCGTAGAGTTCGCCGAAACAACGGCCCGGGGGCAAGCGGGTGAAACCCTGGTGGAAGCGCTGCACCTGCCCCCCTTCATGGTCTACGGCAATCAACAAGCCGGGTTTGCGCAGCGCATGGATTTGCGACGTAAGCGCAATCAGCGTCTCCGGGTCCCGGTAATTGCGCGCAAACAGGATAACCCCGCCCACCAGCGGGTGTAACAGCATTTCCCGTTCGTCCGCCTGCAACTCAATGCCGCGCAGGTCGAGCATTATCGGTCCTAAAGACAATGTGCTTTTCCCGATTGTATCACTGCTTCATCAATGACAATTCAGCGTACGCAAAGGCTCTCTATTGACACTTTCACCATACTCAATAATACCAATTTCACCATAAAGAGCTGTCCCTGAATGCTGACTGACAATTCCATTCTTCCTCGTCACCTGAGTGCCAGGTTACTGGAAGCGCTCACTTACTCCCGTGTGGTGAACATTATCGGCCCCAGACAAGCAGGAACGACAACGCTCGTCAGAGATATTCTGAATATGGGTAAGTTTATCACGCTGGATGACCAGAATACGCTCAGTGCCATAGAGGACGACCCGTCAGGGCAACTCGAAAGCCTGCTGGATTGGGCTGTCTCAAACTCCCTTGCCGCTCGTTGTCAACAACATGCTTGTATGTCAGCTTCCGGGCAATTCCAACAATGTTTATGCTCTGTTTATGCTCTGTTGAAAATTTAATTTGAGATATTCGAGCCATTCCATTATCATCAGACACATTCAAACCAGAAAAGGAGAAGGCCATCATGGAAAACAACCTGCATCAAGCACCTGCCAACCCTGAAGTAATCTGCAGTACTCTGCGGGCTGTACCGGAAGAGACTCACCCGTGGTTCCCCGACCTGGAAGCGCTTTTTAGCGATCCGCGCAGCAGGCTGATAGACAGTCTGGTGAAGAATGACCTGTATGTACTGCTGAAAAAGAAAGGGATAGAAGTGCAGTCGACATCGGTCAACGGACATGGCATGCATGAAGGTGAGTGTATTTGGTATGATGTTATGGCCGTTGGCAAAGAGGAAGTGATCCCGGTGGAAGTCAGGGTTTCGTTGCAGACAGAGCAGGTCACGGATTTTCTGGAGCGGTTAGCCAAATTCAAAGACTGGATGAGGCACTGCAGGGGCTGGAAAATATTGGGCGCGGTAGCGTACTTGGGAGTTGAAGAATCAGCGGAGGTATATGCGGAGCGGCAGGGTCTGTTTGTCATCCGAGCTACCGGGAGCAGCGCTAGCATCATCAACCGGACAGATTTCCGACCCAAGGTATTTTGCTGATTGACCACTCATTAGGGCAACCATAGCGTCCGATTAGTTAGGGAGGTCCGACCCCTTCCTCTCTAGTACCCTTTCCAGTTAATATTGACATGTTCAGCGGGCCGGGAAGTGGTTGCGCGCAAGGCGCGCCGCGCAGGGAATGGCGGGTCCTTGCCAAGCGGCGTAACGCCGCGGGCGACCGCTTCCCGGCCCGCCCGCAGGGAGCGAAGCAGCGGTTTAACCTTTTTGAGATTAGTTGTCCTCTTTGCGTGCCACAAATCGTATTGATCTTGTAATGCCAGCCAACTCTCAGGTGAACGACCTGATGTTTTCGCCAAACGTAGCGCCATTACAGGAGAGATATTGCTATCACCATTTAACAAACGAGCAAGTGTCGAGGGTGATACTTCAAGACTCAAAGCAACCTGGGACAAAGCAGTATTTCTTTATTGAGTAAATTTACTCAATAGTGTAAAATTTATGGAATGAACAGCTATGAACGCACACAAATATCCATACTTCTGGAACGCCTCGGTGAAGCGCCCAAACGGCTTATTTTTATTACCGGACCACGGCAGACAGGCAAGACTACTCTAGTCAAGCAGGCACTTGAACAAATCGGCAGGCCACACCGTTACCTGTCGGCTGATCAGGTCGCACCCGCCACCTTTCCGGAATTTCCTCTCCTTGGCCCTGACCCAGCTTTAATTTCGGACAAGCCAGCCAATCCTGTTCCTGAAAAAAAAGATATTCATTGGCTTGTACGTCATTGGGAACAGGCCAGGGTTGAAGCAGCCAACTCTGAACGCGGCTTTATTCTGGTATTTGATGAGATCCAGAAAATAACAAACTGGTCGGAAGCAGTAAAAGGGCTATGGGACGCGGACCGCTGGCGCGATATTCCTCTGCACATAGTATTGCTTGGCTCTGCCCCATTGCTTATGCAGCGTGGGATGACTGAAAGCCTTGCTGGGCGATATGAGACGATCCATCTGACTCACTGGTCGTTTTCCGAGATGTCGGCGGCATTCGACTTTGACATTAAAAGTTACATATATTTCGGCGGCTACCCTGGCGCAGCGCCGCTCATCAGTGACCAGGAACGCTGGAAAAAATATATCGCTGGAGCGCTTATCGAACCGAATATAGAACGCGACATTCTCGCATTGGAACGGGTAGACAAACCCGCTTTACTTAAGAAACTGTTTGAATACGGTGCAGATTATTCCGGCCAAATCCTCTCTTACAACAAAATGCTGGGCCAACTACAGGATGCTGGTAACACGACAACCCTGGCGCGCTACCTGGACTTGTTATCAAATGCCGGACTGATTGCCGGCGTTACAAAATATTCCGGCAGTGTTCACCGCCGCAGATCATCCAGTCCCAAGCTCAACGCACTGAACACCGCACTGATGTCAGCCCAATCCGGTTACACGTTTGAGGAAGCGCAATCGGACCGCAGTTTCTGGGGGCGCATGGTCGAAAGCGCGATCGGCGCGCACCTGCTCAATACAGCAAGACCTGAATACCGTATTTACTACTGGAAGGAAAATGCGCTTGAAGTGGATTTCGTTCTGGAACGTCGTCCCAGGCTCATTGCCATTGAAGTAAAAAGTGGCGTACGTCGCAGAAGCATTAGCGGGATTAAAAAATTTGAGGAGCGTTTCAACGTCACGAATTCAATTCTGGTCGGAGCAGATGGCATACCCATTGAAGATTTTATGAGGGTGTCTGCCCGAGACTTGTTACAAGACCTATGACTTATTTCACGCCGCGCACCTGTCAAGCAATCAATGAAACCGGTTCACAGAACCAATCCGAACAATCTTCCCGGCCAATTGAAGAGTTCAGAGAGGAAGCAGCTTATGTATTGCTGGGCGCGCCCGGCGCCGGAAAAACGACTGTCTTCGAACAAGAAGCAAAACAGACCGGGGGTTGTTACGTCAGCGTCCGTAATTTCATAACATTCAGTGACCGCCATGAATGGCATGACACCATACTGTTTATTGACGGACTGGACGAACGTCGAGTGGGCGCCACTGACGGCACCACCCCGCTTGACACTATCCGCAATAAACTCAACGAGCTTGGTTGCCCCCGATTTCGCCTGTCCTGTCGCGTAGCCGACTGGTTTGGAACAAATGATCGTAGCAGTCTGGAAAAGGTGTCGGAAAACGGCAATGTCAAAGTACTGCTACTGGACCCGTTATCCGATGACGATATTCGCAAGGTACTGGAAGCGCGATCTGAAATTACAGATGTAAATCAATTCATCCTCTCTGCCCGCAAAAGAGGAATTGAGGACTTGCTCCTCAACCCCCAAACCCTAAAGATGCTGGTGGAGGAGATAACGAATGGCGAATGGCCTGAGTCATATTCAGAAATATTCGATATGGCCTGTCGTCGGATATTGCTTGAAGAGCATAGCGAAGAAATTCGGATTAAAGATCAAGCTGCTTCAGGTTATTCCGGTGGCAGCGCATCGATGGATGCAGCCGGCAAGCTTTGCGCGATTCAACTCCTGACGGGCAACATCGGATGGATTACCTCACCTGGCAGTATGAACGAACCGGATTATATTTCATTGGATCAAATCCCCGGATTAAACCGGCTTCTTTACACCCGTGTGCTGGAGAGTAAACTCTTTGAGGGAATAGCAGAAAATCGCGTGGCGCCTGTCCACCGTCATATTGCCGAATTTCTCGCTGCAAAATATCTGGCCGACCTCATCAACGATGGTTTTCCAGTGGGCCGAGTCGTTTCTCTGATGTCCGGATCAGACGGCATCATCGTGTCTGAACTACGCGGACTTTCCGCCTGGCTTGCGGCACACAGCAAATCCTGCCGGATGGAGTTGATTAAACGTGACCCCTTGGGATCGGTCCTCTACGGTGACGTTCGGAACTTCACCATTGACGAGAAATGTCGGTTACTGGAACGTTTGGAACAGGAAGCGAATAATAATCCCTGGTTCATCCGGGCACTTCAATCTACCCACAGGATTGGTGAGTTCGCCACACCTGATATGGAAGATGTTTTTCTGGAATACCTGGATGCCTCGAGCCGGGACGATGCACAGCAGGCCTTTGTCTCTTTACTGCTGTTATCGCTACGGCATGGGCAACTTTTTTCAGGAACGACTGACCTCCTGATAAAGATTGTTCGAGACGGTAAATGGAAACAATATATCAGGTCTGATGCTCTCAGGACCTTATTTCGCCATTGGCGAAACGATGAGACGGTTGCACTCAAACTCGAAAAATTACTTGCAGATATTAATGGCGGATTGCTTCCGGACCCGGATGATGAACTCCTGGGTTTACTGCTAATCGAACTGTATCCCGATAAGCTGCCGCCGGCCGAAATTCTGCGTTATCTGCGCAAGCCCAAAAACAGGTCGTTCATAGGACAATATCTCCTGTTCTGGGGTAGCATAGCCCCAAAGACTTCCACGAACGACCAAATCGCTCAAATTCTTGATCAGTTCGTAGAACAATCCGACCGTCTTCATGATGAGTTACAACCCCATAAACGACCGACTTTTTTCCTGCGCGGCGTACCTTTATATCTGTTGCACCGTTTTCTGGAAACATGCGGGGACGAAATTAATACAAATCGATTATTCAACTGGCTGGGCGCTGTCTCGTGGAATGACACCCTTGACTATGACGTTTCCGGTAGGGAAGGGACATATGTTCGTAACTGGATCGAGAGTCGGCCAGAGTTATACAAATCCCTGTTCGCGATAGGGGTTGAACATTGTAACAAATCGCCGGAAAGCGCTGACTTATCCGGTTTAAAACACTGTACATACAAATTGAACCGCAGGTTCTTGAATGCTGAAGCGCCGGCAGATTTTGGAATATGGTGTCTAGACCAGGCAAACAAGGCAGTTGACCTCAGGGTTGCACATTACTACATACGTCAGGTTGCTCGTTTTATACATTACGGAATTTCTGATAAAGGACTGTCTTCTGACATTGTGGAGAAGCGTATCGCCGGAAACAGTTCACTCATCAACACATTCAAGGCGAGGCTTGATGAATTAAGCCAGGTACAAGCCGAGGAGAAAAAATTCGATGATTCGCAGGCAACCGAAAAGGATCTCCAGCGGCGTGACTGGCGCGAGAACCTGAAACCGCATCAATCAGATCTGCTCAATAACCAGTGCGCCCCCGAGGTCCTCAATGAGTTGGCCCATGTTTATTATGGTGCCTACGTGGATGTTAATGGCGAAAACTCAAGGGAAAGATTGCTCGACCTGCTCGGTAATGATGAAGAACTGATCCAGGCTGTCATGTATGGATTACGTAATTCGATTTCCCGACACGATCTCCCAACTGAATCCGAAATTATTGCTCTGGGAGTTCAAAATCGCACACATCTCCTTGCCTATCCATTCATGGCCGGGTTGGAAGAACTTGCTCTTTCTACTCCGAACCACAAAATTTCGCTGAATGAGCAGCAGATGCGCCTGGCCCTGGCTATCCACTATACCGTACCCATCTGGTCTTATTCCGGTAATCAGATAAAAGAAGCAGCGCCATCCTGGTTTCCATCAGTGTTGAAGTCTCATCCTGAAATAATCTCAGATGTCATGATCCGATGCATAGTTTCACAGTTGCGTAATGGCGCTTTCGGCATCTCCGCGTTATACGAATTGGCATCATCACAGGAACATGCGGACGTCGCCCGCCTGGCAGTATTACCACTGCTGGAAAAATTCCCTGTTCGCTGCAAGGAACGGCAATTATCTGACTTGAATTACTTGTTCACAACGGCATTTCTCTATTGCGAAGAAGCGGCGCTTGTGAACCTGATCGAAAGGAAACTTTCCAAACAAAGCATGACCGTAGCACAACAGGTCTACTGGTTGTGCGCCGGTGCGTTTGCTTCGCCGGGTCTGTTCCATGAGAGATTAGAAACATACGTCAATGGAAATCAGAGACGAATCGCATACCTGGCAAAAGCCTTAGTTAAATCCAGCTGTCCGGTCGATAGATTGAGTGCCAATCCTCTGCAACTGCTGATCCGGCTTATCGGTCCCTTATACAGGCCTTTTTTCTCCGGTACCGACGATGCAACATCTGAAGAAGAACGCTTTCTCTCGCCGGGTTTTGATGCGGGCAAACAAATTCAAGCATTCATCAATCAACTTGCCTCCATCCCATCAAAAGACGCATCCGAGTCTCTTGAAAACCTGTCATCCATTGAGGAATTATTGCCGTGGCAACCTTATTTTAATGATGCCATGTACCGGCAGAACATCGCGCGGCGGGAAGCCGAATTTCAATACTGCAATATAGAACAGGCACTTCAAGTTCTTGAAAGCCAAAAGCCTGCAAACGCAGCCGACCTGGCTGCTCTCACATTTGATCATTTACGCGACATCTCAAACGACATCCGTAACGGAAATACATCCGACTGGCGTCAGTACTGGAACGTTGATTCATATAGTCGACCTGAAAAACCAAGACCTGAAGATACCTGCCGGGATACACTGTTATCAGATTTACAAGTCAGATTAAATCCGCTGGATATAGACGCCCAACCCGAGGGCCGTTACGCCGATGACAAACGGTCCGACATGCGGATTAATTATGCTGGTTTCAACGTTCCGGTGGAGATCAAAAAAAGCTGCCACCGCGATCTCCGGAGCGCAATCAAAACACAGTTAATTGCCAAATACACTCGTGACCCAGGCGCAAAAGGCTATGGAATTTATCTGGTATTCTGGTTCGGAGATACGGAACATTGTCGCCCGACCCCCATAGACCGGCATCGGCCTCAAAACGCTGACGAACTTGAAGAACTCCTGCTTGAAACGCTATCAGAAGAAGAAAAACTCAGAATTTCAATTTGTGTGGTTGACGTCTCGAAACCAAAAACTAAAATTGCTACGTAGGTTATCATTGGCACTTAGTTCAGTCATCCCTGGATGAAAAAAGCAAGGGCCGCTCCCAAGAAGCAGCCCTTGAGCCGACAGCACGCTGCCGGCGGGTAGCTAAGTGCATTCCAGCACCAAATCGGTGTATTTTACAAAGGGTCCACCGTTGTGAAACACTGCTGTAACTGACAGTGGGACTGCTTGGTGAAAAATTGTTGACAAGCAAAGGAATGAGGGTAAGATAGCGCCCGTTCCGGGCCTTTGGCAGTAGGCTTTCCCAAATGTTACAAGAGGAAAGCCAAACCCAAAGGCCATTTTATTTATACACATCAGTAAAGGGAAAGACTCATGTCTGTTGCCATTCTTGTCGATGCAGCTTTTTTCATAAAACGGTTTCCTGCGATATATCCTAAACTTGATAAAAGCAACCCAGAAGTTGTTGGAAAGACTTTGTATTCAATGTGTATGGAGCACGTAATCTGATTAGTGGTTCATGGTAAGACAAGTCTTGAAAAAAGCAGAATTCTAAAAAATATGCAGTTACGAATTATCCCCTCGCTGTTAATTTTTATAGGATCATATTTGCCCTTAGGCCTTATATAGCTGGCACAAGAATTCGTAATATCAGCGACTTGATTTACTGTTATTTCTTTTGCGAGTAATCTGGCGTTATCTCCAATTAGATACGTCAGTCAGCAATTGTTTCCCATCTATGGCAGCTTTTTTCGCACCTTCAAGAAATTCCTCAGTTGATTCAACTTGTGCTTTACCGCGCGGAAATTTTACCAGGCCATGTATGTATTTATTTCGGTTTCTCCGCCATTTATCTACGCTTTCAATTAAGTCTGAGCACTCCTCCCATATGCTTCCTGGTCCGACCCTATAAACGGCACAGAGGAACCGCTTGAAATAAACAGTGCAAAAAAACAAAAGAGGTTTTATACTCCCACCTGACGTACCACGGTTGAACAGGTTTCAGGCAAGGAGTTTGATATGTTTAAAAAACGAGCGCACAAACAATCCGAAACGGACGAAGACCGCCCCAAGATATACGTTACCTACAGGGGCGCGCGGTATGTCAAAGCAGATGAAGTGCTCCGTAGCAAAAGAGCACGCGCCCAGATCGATGCGCTGGCGAAGATTGATTTCAAGAGGCCTTCAACCTCTGCACCTTCACAAGAACCGTCTCAGTAAACCTGTACAGGTTTGGCGTCATCGCCCGAATTTCCACTGATGGTTACCGCACCGGGAAAATTCTCGTGAGTGAATTTTCGATGTGCTCCTTTCCCACCGCCTCTAATCTCAAAGCCGAGTTTGGGGATTAAATTACCTACATTGGCTCGACTAATAGCCCAAGGCCACCGACAAATAAACCAAGAACATAGAGGGCTGTAAACCACCACGAATTAAACCTCTCATGGCTAGTTGAGCTTTTCCATGTCTGAATTTCCCAGGTTGATTTGCCTAAGACACCCCATGCGACCATACCCAACGCGCCAAGTCGGAATATTTTAATTTCTTCGGATGATAAGCTGAGACAATTACTGATGTAAGGAGCAGTGATGAATGCGGCTGCCAGGGTAAGACAGACTAGGACTAGCGCTTTACCTATTTTGAATATAACTTGTATCCAACCTTCCATCATGGTTCGTTATATGAAGCTCAACACTGTACTTGAGCGGTCGATCTGGAGTCAAGTTTTGTGTCGGTCGAAACCTAGAAGTCCTTGTTTCACAATATGATGGACAAAAAGGTCAAGTTTTCACGCGGCGATTTTCGCGCATTGGATTTGCCCCTCAATGATTTTTTCTACCCGATTGACAGCCGCCGCCAAGGGTCGGGACAGACTGACGTCGGTCGGGTCGAACAACTGCGATAACCCGCCGCGCAGGAGGCGGCTGTGCACCTTGGTAAAGAACAGACCGATACGCAGCCCCGCACTCGTCACCCGATAGCGGCGGCTCGATGGTATTCGCTCAATCAACCCATGCAGTCGTAACCGGCGCAGGTCATAGGTCATCT
>MKWU01004782.1_pt1 | contig 15515 bp, 25 predicted proteins | sample 809101 | NCBI WGS metagenome assembly MKWU01 (sample SAMN05860141, study PRJNA318959) | sponge metagenome | host: Aplysina aerophoba | place: Slovenia: Piran, Adriatic Sea, Gulf of Piran | collected 2013-05-07 | reverse complement strand
TCGTCGCCCGGAAAACCCCTCTGACCCGGATTGCCCTGAGCGCCTTGCGGACCCGGATCGCCCTGCGGACCGGCAGGACCTTGTGCGCCCTGTTCGCCAGCCGCTCCCGGAGGACCTTGCGCCCCGTCGTCGCCATCCGATCCCGGCGTGCCAGCTGCACCCGGTGGTCCCGGCGGACCGCCCGACGGACCCGGAGTGCCCGGTGCTCCGTCACTGCCGGGCGGACCCGGATTGCCTTGCGGACCTGCAGGACCGATGTCGCCCTTCGCGCCGTCCGCGCCGTCCGCCCCGTCGTCGCCCGGAGTGCCCCTCAGGCCCGGATTGCCTTGCGCGCCGTCGTCGCCCGGAAATCCCCTCTGACCCGAATTGCCCTGTGGACCCTCTGGACCCGCCTCGCCCGGCGCGCCCTTCTCGCCCGGATCGCCCTGCGGGCCTCGCTCACCCTGCGCCCCCGGAGTGCCGTGCGTGCCAGGGGTCCCGTCCGCGCCCGCAGGACCTTGCGGGCCAGCCGGACCCGCAGGACCTTGCTGACCCTGGGGACCGGGCGGGCCGGCGTCGCCTTGAGGACCGGCCGGCCCCTGATCGCCTTGCAGACCTTGAGGACCGGGCGGCCCCGGGGCGCCGGGCTTGCCTAGGCGACCCTCATTACCCGGCGGGCCCTGGGGACCGGGAGGGCCCTCCGCGCCAGACGGACCCGGCGGTCCGGGGTCCTGTGCGTGCGAATTGGTAGTGTACAATGAGCCCAGAGCGATCGCGGATGCGCTGCTGAGCGCAGCGATCTTGATGCCGACGCCGGCGTCGAAACCGACTGACGCCATGGACATGACGGCCAGGAGCCCGGCAGTCGTGCGCTTGCGGCGTTTGGCAGAAGGCTTGCGTTCCTCCCCCGACGGCTTACGGTTCCCGGATGACGGCGCCCACCAGCCCTTCCCACGCGGCTCTCCGCGCAGGGCCGGGCTGCTCGGCGGGACGTTCCCGCCCGGAGGATTCGGCGGACCCGCAGCGCCCGGCGCGCCGAACTGGCCCTCGCGCGATGGAGTTGCGTCCTCGCCAGCATGACCCGGCGATCCCGGTGGGCCGCTTGCCGGACCCGGCGATCCATGCCCACCCTGCGGGAAGGTCACGCCCTCTGGACCCGAAATGTCGTTGCCGCTGCCGGGTGCGCTCATGGATTCGCGGACCGACACAGTCCGAGCGCTGCGAGAGGTACAGGGGGGGGGGGGGAGACGGTGCGACATGCCGGAAGGGACTCCTGCGTCAATCCGGAAGTCGCCGACTGAAACGCAAGCGAGCCCGCTGCCCAAAAGCCGGACGCGCATCATGCCGCGGGCCGCATGCCGGAGAACCCGTCACTGACAATCGAAAATGCAGCACTTCAGGCAACCTGTCGTTCGATGGCGCGGCGGCCAGCATTATCGACAATGAGTCGTAGCCACCGACACGCGTGTCGATGATGGTCGAGAAGTGCATTGACATGATGAAGTCGTCGGTCGAGTCGTTCGGGTTCATGCGCCTGCCGTTGGGCATTGCCGTGTGGAGCGTCGCGGCTCCGGTCTGTGGCGCCACCCCCAGCGGGTCGCCGGGATGTACGTTGGGGTCCACTCTGAAAATGCATCGGCTGCCTCACAAACCGGTGATGCGGGTCGGGCTGATGAAACGGCCCGTGCCTCAATACTCGATCATTTGTGAGAGTGCAGTGTTCTGAACAAAAAATTTCGTGTGGTTTTCGGGTGTACTTGCCGCTGCACCCTCACGGGATCCGCCCCTTGCGCCGGACGATCCGGCCGCCAACCGGGAGGCTCGATTGAAGAGCCGTGACGAACTGGCCCGCGAAGTCGATGCCGCCGGGCGCGCGGGCAAAGCGGCGAACGAAAAGGGTTTCCTGCCTTCGGAACCGGAGAGGACGATCCCCGGCTGGCCCCATGAAGCGCGAAAAAGGCGCTCATTCGTCACGGGACCGGAGTGTTTTGCCAGGTACTGCGTCACCTTCAGCCATGGCGACTTCCCCGACGAGGCGCCTGCGCGGACCGGCGGTCGGACCCCGTGTCGGGGGCAGGGGCGCCGCCGCTCACACACCTTCGCCGGCCTGAAGACGCACTCGGTTCTCCGGCAGCCGAAGGGCCACGCATCAATCAGCCGGCGAGCGGAATCGGGTTGCGCTATCCCGGTGGCGGTCGACAGAACCACGCACCGTCACGACCGGAGCGGCATCGGTCTCCGATCCGGTGCCGGCGGCCGCCTCGAATCCGAATCCGTGATGGTCCCGCCAATGTCCAGGCTGACCGAACAGTCCTCCCTTCGACCGGTCGGTACTGGGCGATATCCCTGACGAACGGTTCGATTTCGGGGACGCCTGAATATGGATTCGTCATCCGGCGTCGTGGACCGCCGCGCCTGGAGGGCGACCGGAACCTGCGGAGAAACGCTGAGCGAAGAAGTTGCAAACCGTAATGCAAGCGGCATCCCGTACCGAAGGACAAGGTACCCAAGTGATCTCGAATCTCGAAGTGACCTGGCTGGTATGCAAGACACTGTCGGGCCATTGAAACTATCCAACCGGCTCGCAAGCCGGTTGCAGTGCGAGACGGGGAGGCTTGGGCACGACCTGGTTCGCGAATGCGGCGACGGACTCGGCATGCGCGGGCTGTTCGGGCGCGAAAACAAGGTTCCCGGCGTCTACCGCTGCTGGATCGACGATGTCGAACAGACAGGAGCAAGGTTGTGCCCATCACGGCCGGCATGCGCGATCACCATCGAGGATCATCGGATGGCGAGCGCGCACAGCAGACCCAACCTGTGGTCGCCGGTCATCCGCCGAGTTTCGTTTTCACGCATCCTTGACGTCGATCGTCCGGTCGGGTGCGATCCCTGTCTGCGCTCATTGGTGCTCGTCCTCGAAATCGCCACACCGCGACGCGTATGGCGGGAGCCCACCTCTCCCCGTCATCGTGGGCAACCCGGTCTGGCTTGATCAGCGCTGAAAGGTCGGCCTAAAGTGTGCATGTCGCATCAAGGCCGTAGTGCATTCCGTCAGAATTGAGACGCCTTCTGCAACCGCACATCTCACTGCCACAAAAGAATTTCCCACATGCTGAGCCCCGATGCACCTATGCGTGGTGAGAAGTCCCGGCTGTCAGGCCGAGCGGGCGACCGACTTGTGCCGCTGTGCGAAGCGTGCGCCCCGGTGAGCGGAGCGGCATCCTCGCGGGCGCACCGTCACCTCGACGAACGCAACCGGCCGTGAACCCGATGCAGTCCGCAGGCGGCGAAGGGCGGGAGGTCTGGGACGTCGTTCTGCACACCAGATACATCAAGGATCTCTCTTTCGAGAACCTCGGTGCGCCAGTGACTGTGAGCAAGGACGACCTTCACATCGACGTATCCGTCGGTGTCGACTGCCGGCAGAGAGGCGACCTGCATGAAAGCGAGTTGACCATCATCGTGACCGCGCAGACTCACCAGGCAGAAGTCGTCTTTCTCATCGAGCTGAGCTATGCCGGATTGTTCGAGTTGAGGGGGCTCGGCGAAGAGTTGGGCCAGCGGTTCATCTTCTGCGAGGCCCCGCGCATCCTGTTTCCCTGGGTCGACCGCATTGTCGCCGACGTGACGCGCGACGGCGACCTGCCGCAACTGAACCTGAGCCCGCCGGACTTTGCCGCACTTTACGAAGCGAAGCGCACCGGACGTCAGGATGTCGACCGAGACCGGGTTTCGACGAAATGACCGCCTCCGCACGTAACGGAACCGTTCTTGTCGCAGGCGGCGCCGGCTACATCGGCAGCCATACATGCAAGGCTCTCGCGGGCGGCGGCTTCATTCCCGTGGTGTACGACAACTTTTCGACGGGCCATCGAAGCTTCGTTCGCTGGGGGCCGCTGGTCGAGGGCGACCTGCTCGACCGGGAGACGCTGGCGTGCGCGTTCCGCGCACATCATCCCGCCGCGGCAGTGCACCTTGCGGCATGTGCGGATGCGGAGCAGTCCGTCGCGGATCCGGCCAGGTACTGGCACAACAACGTGGTGGGAACGCTGAACCTGATGGATGCAGCCTGTGCGGAAGGAACCGTGCCGATCGTGTTCTCGTCGACGTGCGCGGTCTACGGTGCGGCCGCCACTGTGCCCATACGCGAGGATGCTCCGCTGCGTCCGGTCAACCCCTACGGTCACACGAAGCTGGCGGTCGAGATGGCACTGGCCGACTACGACCAAGCGTACGGGCTGCGCTCGATCCGGCTTCGGTACTTCAATGCTGCCGGTGCCGACCCGGACGGCGAGATCGGCGAGAGCCACGATCCCGAAACGCATCTCATTCCCCGCGCGATTCTCGCAGCAATGGGACACCTGCCTGAACTCAGGGTGTTCGGCAACGACTATCCTACGGCCGATGGAACGTCGATACGGGACTACGTGCATGTGAGCGACCTCGCGGATGCGCATGTCGCGGCAGTCCGGCATTTGACCGGCGGGAGCTCGAGCCTGTCGATCAATCTCGGAGCCGGCCGGGGCCTGTCGGTTGGCGAGATCGTGGACGCGGTGGCACGGGTGACGAACCTTGCGGTGCCGTACCGCTTCTCTCCGCGCCGCCGGGGAGATGCGCCGGTGCTCGTCGCGGATACGTCGCGCGCACGGCGCCTGCTCGGATTTCGAACGCCGAATTCCGACATGGAGACGATCGTGCGCACGGCCCACGCCTGGATTGCACGCGGGCAGCAGTGAGTCACGGAACCCTGACATGGGGTTTGCCGGGACGCGCATCGGCCCAAGTGTGGCGACCAAGCTTACCCGTGCCGGAAATTCACCAAGCCAGCCCTGACATCCGGCCTTCTGCGCAAACCGGGTTTGAAGCCGGCCCCGACCCCTCCCGGCTACCCGGGAGGGGTCGGGGCTCTACACACAACCGTCTGCCATGACAAATTGCAGAAAAGTCTGGACACAACTCGGTTCATACCCGTCGCCGCTGGTATGAGACCGGGTGGCGGGCGCCAGGCGGAGATGAGACGGGAGGCACGGTCGCCTGAAGCTGTCGAGCCGGGCCCAGGGAGTCCGCAACGCCAGCGGGAAAGCTCGCGGATGAGAGCGCGCAAGGGGCCTGTCCTACTGTCGCGATCAACCCCGAAAACTGCGCCGCGGCCGGCCTTCGCGCCGGGTGTCGCGCAGCGCATCGCGGTTGAGGTTCGGGAGACCTTGAATGACCTCCGGACATGGCATCGGTCGCGACAACGGGCGGGTGAGCGCGCGGACCTCCGGCGCCATGCCCGAGTTCGTGTCCCGGCGGGGTCCATGGGGTCTTTGGCAAGGGCCCCGCGGACGGCGGAGGGCATTGCGGATCGTCTCAAGCGGGTCGAGGCGCTCGACGAGATTTGCGGTTGCCGCGAAAGGGCGGTCATGCCGAGCCTGCTGCGGACGCCCCGTTGAAAGTTCGTCCCGCAGCCGCAAGCAGGGCGCCTCGCGGCCAACTCAACGGTCGGATGACGGCGGTGAAGGCGGAGCGGCTTGGGGGCGTCGGCCGGAGCGGACCGTAAACGTTCAGAACCCGTTGACGCCGGGCAATGGTGCCTCGACCATGCGCCCCGTGAAAGTCACCGCCAAGTTCCGGCGGGAACAACGGGGATGCCGAATTATGGCCAGGAAACGTGCGTTCATCAGCTTCGACTTCGATAACGACTCGGATCTTCGCGACAATCTGGTTGCCCAATCGAAGCACCGGGATTCGCCGTTCTCGGTAGTCGATTGCTCGTTGAGAGAGCCCTATGACGAACGGTGGCGGCAGAAGGTGCGCGGCATCATCCGTAATGCCGACCTCACCATCGTCATCTGCGGGGAACATACAGATAAGGCCATGGGTGACGGCCGAGCTGAGCATCGCCCGGGAAGTGGGCACGCGGTACTTTCTGTTGCGCGGCCGTTCAGGTCGGCCCTGCGCCAGGCCGGCACAGGCGCTGCGGACGGACGAGATGCATACGTGGAATTGGCCGAACCTGCGCAATCTGATCTATACGCGGTGACCGCGCATGCCCGGCGGTTCCGACGATGGCGTCGTACGATGCCCAAGAGACGCCTATGGCGACACCTTCGCGGCCGATCTGCTTGAGCAATACAAGCTCTATGTGCACTCGGCCGAGAACGTCAGCGCGCGCCGGATCGCGTCAAGCCGGCTGTTTCTCGCCCTCAATGTCGGCCTGGTGGCCCTCTACGGCTTTCAGCCCGCGGGTTTCGGTCAGAGTTGGTGGGTGGTTCCGGTTGCGCTTTTGGGCATCATCGTCTGTCTGCTCTGGCATCGGATTATCGGGTCGCACAGGGATCTGAACCGCGTGAAGTTCAAGCTGATCCACGAATTCGAACGACACCTGCCGGCGATGCCGTACACGCGCGAGTGGCGCCTGGCCGAACAGGGGCAGGGACGGTCGTATCGCGCCGTGACCGATGTCGAGCGGTGGGTTCCCTGGGCATTTCTCGCTTTGCATGTCGTGCTGCCGCTTATCCTGGTTGTCGGGACGGGAATGACGCCTCCGGCGCTGTCCGAACGGTAGCGGCCAACCCAAGTCGCGCGCCGCATTCGAGGATGGTAGGAGAAGCAACGCGTGGCTTTCCAGTCGAGACAGACCGACAAAGGCGGATCCGGCGGGTTCGACGATGGAAAGGGCGGATACCGTCGGCGGTCGCGAATACCGGTGCAGGCTTCGGTGGAAAGTCACGGGGGATCGTAGCAGCTTGCAGCGAGTGTCGTGATGTTCCGGCCTGTCGTCATTCGCCATCGGTCCTTCGTGAGCATCCTGTCGCCGATGCCTTCGACATCCTTGAGGCAGCACAGGCGGGCGAACGGCCGGTCTTTCCGGCTCGTGACGATCCGACGCGCAACATTCGGTAGTATCAGTTTCGGACAACATCTGGTCGCCTTGAAGTTGATGTCTCTGCGTTCGTCTTACTTCCGACGCTTCGCGAAGCTTCAACAGACGCGACTCTATGGTAATCTCAACACATTCCCCGGCGGATCGTCTCAATACTAAGAAACATTCTTGAAGGTCGAGATGGCAGAGGTTGAAACCCCATCGCGTTATAGAATTCGAATCGCCTTCTTGTGACCTCTTGGCCACCATCTTCAATCACGTCAAGTACCACAACCTTTAGTCCCACCTGATCGGAAACGTTCACGGCACGCTCCAAAGCGTCCGCGAGAAGTAATCGCCCGAGACCTTGGTTCTGATGGCGGTAGTCGACCGCAATCATTGATAGATAGATCGCCGGAATACCACCTGTTCGAGGAGCATTCCGTGTCAGACCGGTTGGTAGGTCGTTAGCTTCTAGGTGATGTGCATTTATCGCGTAATAGCCGAGTATTTCAGTTTGCCCAACATGCGTCGCGACCCAAAGTCGCGTGAAATCTCCTGCCTGCTGCTTCCTTGCAGTCTTCTTGAGAAAATTGTCCAGCCGGCCGGTCCCACAAGAGATAGCCAGTCTATTGTGCTTGCTGGGATCGAGTGGCTCTATAGATATCTTTGGCGAGCTCAAGACAGTGTCAGGCGCCACGCGCCACCCGAGCCCGGTGCAGGGCCACAGCCTCGCGCAAGGCTGGGGTCGGCTCGGAAGGCACATCGAAAGCGGCAAGAACCAGGGCGCGGTCCTCAGCAGAGAGCACCGTGTGCTCATGATCTGCAATCGTGGTACGAGCGCGATCCAGTGCCGCGCTGGTCACGAAAGCAGTCTCGTCCACGCCCAGAAGGGCCGCCGCCCACTGAATCTGCGCTTTGACGCTCGGCTTGGTGCGTTGCTCCATCCGCGCCGTCCTTGGCTCTTCTATGGCGGCCGCACTGTCCTTGAAGTCCAACATGGCCTCTACTCCCTCAAATGCAATCTATGTACGGCAAATAACCGGACATTGCAAGTCTCCTCCCGCGAGCGGGGATTGAATGCTCTTCCTGGTAGCGCCAACGTCCCACCATTCCGACCGCTCAGTGCCCCATTCCTTGCACCACGCTTCTTCACGCTGTCTCTTGATGGTGTCGCTCCACGGTTGTTGGTCAGGTGCCGCGCCGCAATAGGCGCTGATGATGTCGGTAGCGGCGATGAGGCCTTCTTCAAACATCCGGGTCATGACCCTGACATTGTCCTCGCCGAGCACCTTGGCGGCATTGATCTAATCTACGTCAGAGCGCGCGTCCAGGACCGCTTTCGGGTTGCGTGCCAACCGACGAAGCCATTGACCTAAGCAGTCAGCGCTCCACACCGGCGCGGTGTAGAGACCGTTGAGACTGCCCGTCAGACAAACAAGTTCAGCCTTCGTTGACGTGATGAAGATGGCACACACACAAGGCCAGGGCGAACAAGAACGTGCGCGTGATCTTTCCCTCCTTCGGAAGAAGGAGAGCGCACTTGACGGTCCGCGATGGTCCCGTACCTCGCCTTGGCCGTGTGCGGTTTGGTGCGCTCTCCACGATTGACACCAGGCCCCAGGGTAGGCTGGGGTCGAGCTGCAACTCGGCTCCAGCCGTGCGGGGCACATGAGACGCTCTACGTGGTTCACATCCCGATCCGGTTGCGGCCTCGGCGGGCGCGGGCCGCACAACACACACGAGACGTGATGCCCGCCTATTCGCCGGACACCGGTGGCCTACCGGTGCCGCTTCGAGGGCTGTTCTATTCGGCGGGAGACCCGACCCAGAGGCCGGACTCGCGTGTGTTGCGGGATCATCGTAGTTGATTGACTGACCTATGTCGCCGTGCCGCCACCCAGGCAGAGGAGACATTGATGACTGACAACCCCACCTCCCAGGAACCTCGGCCCCGCGGTCGTCCGTCGCTACCCATGCCGAAGGTCGACGCCACGCCGGAAGAAGTGGCCCGCGCGATCCTCTCTGCCGTCAAGAAGCCGGATCCTTCGATCCGTGTGCGACAGCGGCCTGATGCGAGATAAGGCGCGATGCCATGATCTATCTTGTGGCTGGTGTCAATTTTCGGCGCAAGCTGCCCAAGGTGGTTGCGGAGGCTGCCAAGAGAACCCTCCAGATGGGGGCTGATCTGGCGGTCTGGTTCGTCGACATCGACTGCACGAGGGCTGAGCTTGTCGACATGATCCGGCCGGATGACGAAGAATATGACGAAGACAATGGTCCGTTGAATGGTATGGGCATGGTCGTCCCCATGGAGACATATGGCGGCTTTGCCGAAAGCGCCGTTTGGCAATGGCTGAAAGCAAAGCGCAAATGACACGCGGCGGGAAATACGATTCCGATTTGGCCCCCAGGAAGGACGCCGTTTCCAGCGCCGATCAGTGGATGTTGTTCGCTCTTGGGCAGATTGACAGGCGCCTCGACGGGATGGACGGGCGCCTTGCCGGCATCGAGAAGCGCCTGCGTTGGGTCGAGAGGCCCCTATGGATGACATTCGGTGCCGTCATGTTGGCGGCTGCAATACTGAAGTTCTTCTAGAGCAGGGGTTATGGCCCCTTCACCCGGCCTTCCCGCGTTCGATTAGATTGCTCTCGAGCCAGAGTGCACTGACAACGCTTATGGTTCAGGCTCGCCCACCGGATGTCAGTCCGTGGGCGGGGCACAGCCATCCGTTGAACCACACCCACGCTGGCTAGTTAGGCATGTAATTCCCTAACGTTATTCCATCTTCAACGTTCAGTGCAAAAAGATGCGTAGAGTCAGAGGGGTAAAGTTCCGAGTGGCACCACAAGTGGGGTGTTGCGGCTGACAAGCCGCTTTTTGGGCTCAGGCAGGATGTGGCGTCAGACCACGGTCTTGCGAACGTTGCGTGGCGGCGCCGTGATGCCCATGGCGTGATAGATGACGGCCTGCTGGTCGTCGGCCAGCGCCGTCTTTCGCACGTGCAGGGTTCTGCCGTCCCTGCGGGTGAAGGTGGTTGTGGTGCGCTGCAGGGATCTCAGGGCATGACGTATGGAGGTCCAGCTGTCTGACGCGCCGGCCCGGTTCATGCGTGTGCGCAGGAGCTGCACGGCCTGGTAGGCGATCACGGAGATGAAGAGGTGGCCGTCGGCGCGGCGCTGCGTGTGATGGAAGATGGGGCGCAGACCGAGCTCGGACTTCGGCGAGCGGAACACGGCCTCGACGTCGGAGAGGGTCACGTAGGTGTGGGCGATGCTGCGCAATCCGGCGTACAAGGCAAGAGCGTGCTTCCGCAAGACCCGCGCCGCGCCGCGCCAGCGCGTGCGGCCTCTGCGCGGCAGCGACGGGTTCGCCGGACGCAACAGCGTCGGTCATGAGCGGCTGCGAGAAGACTGGATCGAAATCCCGGTGCCGACGATCGTAAGCGAAGAGACCTTCGCCCTTGCCGAAGAGCGGCTGCAACAGAACAAGGTCTTCTCCAGGCGCAGGACCAGAACGCACAGCGTCTCGCAGGGGCTCGTGGCGTGCGGCAAATGCGGCTACGGGCTGTATCGTACGTCGGCCCAAACCAGTGCCCGCAAGATCTCCCACTACCGCTGCCTGGGTTCCGACGCCTGGCGCTATCTCAACGGCCCGCTGTGCGACAGCCGCCCGGTGCGCCAGGATCTGCTTGATGACATCGTGTGGAGCGAGTTGGTCCGCCTGCTCGAAGATCCGGCACTGGTAAGCGCGGAGATCGACCGGCGACTGGAGGCGGCCCGTGTCTCCGATCCCAACCAGCAGCGCGAGGCCGACCTTCGGCATCGGCTTATCAGGGTCCGCAAGGGTATCGATCGCCTGGTCACGGCCTGTGGGGAAGAGTTGATCACCATCGACGAGCTGCGCGACAGAACGCCCGAGCTGCGCCGCCAGGAACAGGCTCTGCATCGCGGAACTGCAATCCGCCGTCGATCGCGCTCAGGGTCGGGAGACCTATCTCCGGCTCGCCGAGACCCTGACCGACTTTCTGGCGCGGTTGCGCTCTTCTGCCGAAACCCTGGACATCGCCGAACGGCAGCGTATCGTCCGGCTCCTCGTGAAGGAGGTTCTTGTCACCGAGGACAAAATCACCATCCGCCGTTCCATCCCGATCTCGGGCTCGCCAGGCAGTGGTCCAGACCCATCGAAACCCGACAACGGCGGCTCCGGTGATGGAAGTTACCTCTTGCGTTCGGGGCGTCGCGAGCCCGCTTCTCGCCAACCTGTTTCTGCACTACGCGTTCGACCGCTGGCTTCAACGCCACCATCGGGATGTCCGCTTCGAGCGGCATGCGGATGATGCGGTTGTTCATTGCAGGAGCCTGAGGGAGGCGGAGGCGGTGTTGGAGGCCCTTCGGGGCCGGTTGGCGCAAATGCGGTCTCGAACTGCATCCGACGAAGAAGAAGATCGTCTACTGCAAGGACGATGACCGGAGAGGGGAGTATGAGCGGGTCGCTTTCGACTTTCTCGGCTACACCTTCCGGCCCCGGCGTGCCAAGAACCGTTGGGGGCGTTACTTCGTCGGCTTTCTGCCGGCCATCAGCAATCAGGCTGCCAAGGAGGTGCGCCGCACCATCCGGGAGTGGCGGCTGGCGTCCACCTGGAACAATCGGTCCCTGGAGGACCTGGCCCCCTTGATTGATCCGGCGGTGCGGGGCTGGATGCACTACTACGGGCGCTTCTATCTCTCAGAGTATGTCCAGGTGTTCCGCAGGGGCCGAAAGATATCTGAAATCCACACGAAATTTTCTGCTTTGCGCACTGTCATCTCACAATCGCTCCACTATTATTCAACTGACAATCTCGCCGGTCCTTGTCGGCCGGCAGCGGATACGGAGACAGCCGATGCAGCTTCACCGACCGGAACCGACCCCCATCCGCGCGGCCCTTGCGGCCTTTCTCCTCCGAGGCGGCGGCGTCGACGAAAGCCGCGACGCATCGCCGCCGGGGGTCGGTTCCGGCGCTCCGGCCGGGCAGGCGAATCGACGCTTGACATCGGCCAAGGGTTCGCGCGTGTATAATTTGCCAGCGGCCCAGCGGCCCAGCGGCCCAGCGGCCCAGCGGCCCAGCGGCATGATTTGCGCCCGGCACTTGGCCGGCGCGCGCAGACCGGCTTCCTCCACATCGGCAGAGTCCCCACGCAGGCCTGAGTCGCGCCCCGGGCGCACCCGCCTCTCCGGCCTCCTCGTTATCGTACCATTCAGAGGCACTTGCAAAACGCGTCTGGCTGCGTGTTTTGCAAGTGCCTCTTTGGGTTAGTGAGAGCGTGCTGAGTAATCAGGAGGCGTTCATGCACCAAAGACCGAACTCAGAGCTTGCAGGCGCAGGTTTGTCGGCGGCAGCCGATCGCGATAACCCCACGGCGGAGCCCGTTGACGGCAAGGAGCAGCAGGCCCCGCCTCCGGGGCCTGCTGGCGATGCCCTGCCGAAGTTGCGCGGCAGCCCGCGGGGGCGGAGCTGGTGGGCGCCGTCTGCCGGGAGTTCCGGAAAGAGTCCGTCGCCGTCGGAACGGCGCAGAAATGCGGCGGTGGGTGCGCTGGCTGCAGCGTCCCTGGTATCGCAGGGGTTCGGTGCGGCGGTCTCCGGGACGGGAATCAAGATCGCCGCCCTTGGCGGTGCGTCGGCCCTGGTGGCCGTTGGCGCGCTTGGGAGCGGCGAGGCGCGGGCCCATCCGGGAGCGGCGGGGCCTCCCGGCCCTCCGGGCGCTCAGGGAGATCAGGGAGATCAGGGCCGCAGGGGCGTTCCCGGTTTTACGGGAACTCCGGGTGTCTATTGGGTGCCCGGGCCTCAGGGCGACCCCGGTCCTCCGGGCATGAAGGGTGGCTATGGGGACGATGGTCCGAAGGGGCCACTGGGGGATGTGGGCGAGCAGGGCGTGCAGGGTGAGCCGGGTGAGAAGGGTCAGCGCGGCCAAAAGGGCGTTCTTGGTGATGCTGGTACGGACAATACTACGCCCGGCGCGGCCGGCGCGGCTGGACCGGCGGCTCCTTCGGGCGGTGATCCGGGCCCGCCCGGTCCGCCCGGTGATCCGGGCCCCCAGGGTCCGGCCGGAAGCCAGTCAACTGCCGGCCCGCCGGGCTCGCTGCCGGCGCCGACCGGTCCGCCGGGCCCGCCGCCCCCGGCAAGCAATCCGGGAGCGCAGAATCAGCCGGGCGGTCAGCCCTGGGTAGCCCCGGCGGCGGCGGCGTCCCCTGCGTTTGCGACCGGCCCGGTCGTCCCTGCGGCGCCGTCCGGCGGGAGCCTTGCAACGGCGGCAGGTCTCCGGTCTCTGTGGACGGACCTCGATGAGTTGCGCGGAGAGACGTACGAGACCGCGGCGATGGCCTTCGCATTGGGCGGTCTGCACATTCCGGACGGCAAGGCGAACGACATCTCGGTTCGGTTCGGACACTTCAGGGGCGAGGATGCCATTGCAGCGCAGGGCGCCTTCCGCCTTTCGACACGGCCGGACATCGCGGTCCGGGTGGCTGCGACCCGCGGGCTGCGCTATGGCCAGACCGGCGTCATGGCGGGGTTCCTGCTGCGTTGGTAGGCCGAGGGCGGTGAAGATGCGTTCTGGAGCACGCGTTGCGGCCGCGGTGCCTTGGGCACGAAGGGGGCGCCGCCGTATCGACACGAAGGGGGCCGTTCGGCGAACGCTTGAGGCGGCGGCGAATTCGGAGTCCGGTCGTGCGGTGCCGCAAGGCCGCGGTCTTGAAGAGAGAGTTGTCATGAGAGGGAGCGACGAGCGATGAAGGATGATCGAAGAGATGTACGCGGCCCCGCCGGCGCGATGCCTGCGCTGCTGGACCGGCCGCACGGAAGTGCGTGGTGGGCTCCGTCTTGCGAGCCTTCGGTAGCGGTCAGATCTCCGGGAAAGCAGCGCAGGAACGCGGCGTTTGGCGCGCTGGCTGCGGTTTCGCTTGTTTCCCAGGGGCTCGGCACGGCGATCACGAGCGGTACGGGCATCAAGATTGCCGCGCTTGGCGGCGCTTCGGGGATCGCGGCTGCGGTGTACGGCGGGACGGCGCTGGCGCACGATACGCCGGCGCATCCTGCGGGGCCGCCGGGGGCAGCGGGCCCGCCGGGCCCCCGAGGCCACGCAGGCCCCCCGGGCCGAGCGGGGTGGGCGGCCGGGCCGCCCGGGGAGCCGGGGCCGCCGGGTGCAGTAGGCGAGCAGGGGGAGCTGGGGCCGCCGGGGCTGCAGGGTGATCGGGGCCAGAAGGGGGCGCCGGGTATGAAGGGTGCCACCGGGGCCGGCGGGGATCCGGGTCAAAAGGGTGATACCGGTCCGCCGGGGTCGGACGGACCGACCGGACCGCAGGGACCGCCGGGGACGGCGGGCGGGCTGCCGGGACCGCCCGGACCGCCGGGTGATCCGGGACCCCCCGGCCCACCGGCGGGAACTCCAACTCAACCCGGCCCCCCCGGGTCCCCCATGTGGGTGGCTCCGGGGCCGGCTCCGACGCTGGGTGCCGGTCTGTCCATTCCGTCTGCGGAGGAGGGCGGAGTGGAGTTCGCCGATATCCTGTCCCTGCGTTCGAGCTTCGACGCGTTGCGCAGTGAGTCTCGCGAGGCGGCGGCCATGGCCTTCGCCCTGAGCCGGATGCACGTGCCGGACGGCAACAACAACGCTCTGACCATGAGCCTGGGCCAATTCGGGGGCGAGGGCGCTCTGGCCGCACAGAGCCTCTTCCGCTTTCCCGGGAAGCCGGACCTGACGGTGCAGTTCGGCGCGGCCCACGGAATGCAGTACAGGCAGACCGGCTTCGTGGCCGGTTTCAGCCTGAGCTGGTAGGCGGCGCGCGGTGCGCGGCCGGCCGGGAACCGTGGGGATACCGGAGCGCGGGTCCGAAGAAGCCGGCCCTCGGGGGAGCCGGCTTGGGCCGGCCTGTGATGAGGGCGCGGCGGCACCGGACATCCTGCTGACTGCGTTCTGGAAGGCCGGGTTCTGCGGAGCGCTGATCGATGCCGCCGAGTTCGCCGGCGGCATCGGTCCCTGTCCGCCGGATGTGAGCAACAACGCCGCGCCGGGCCAGGAGTTGCGCATCGACTGCATCGGCCGGCAGTTCGCGCAGCGTTCGGAAGCGGACCTGCGGCAGCGCCTCGTTCCGGTCCTTCAGACGCACCGGTGGCCGCTGAAGCCGGGCAGGACCCGGATGCCTGCCTTTCGTGCTGCGCGATTCGCCACAAGCGCAGGCGGGGCTGGACCCGCACCACGCCGCCGCCCTGGTGAGCCTGGCGATGCCGCTGAACGCGGACTGCGAAGGCGGCAGGCTGACCTTGTCCGCGCCGGCATTGGGACAACCGCGGGGTGGAGGCCGGCACGTTCATCGCCTTTCCCGGCCGGGTCAGCCACGTTCACTGGGTCACGCCGGTGACCGCGGGCCTGCGCTTTGCGCCGACCGTTTGGATTGCGGCTGCCGAGCCGCCGCCCGCGGATCCGATTGTGCCGTGAACGGCCGCCCTTCCGTCGCGGTGATTCATCTGACGCGCCGCCACGAGTTCCGCCGTCGGCTGTCGGCCGCGCTCGGCCGCCACGGCTTCGAGCGGGTGGCGTGGCTGCAGGCGGTGGACGGGCGCGGGCTCGCCCCCGCCCCGCCGTGGCAGCCCGCCTTCCTGCCGCCGGCGATGCCGTGGGAGAACTGGATCGACCCCTACGCGCGGCGC
>MKWU01004781.1_pt1 | contig 15516 bp, 10 predicted proteins | sample 809101 | NCBI WGS metagenome assembly MKWU01 (sample SAMN05860141, study PRJNA318959) | sponge metagenome | host: Aplysina aerophoba | place: Slovenia: Piran, Adriatic Sea, Gulf of Piran | collected 2013-05-07 | reverse complement strand
CCACCTGGAAGTGGCCGGACTCCTCGCCCTTGAGCCACAGCTTGTCCCGGGAACGGCTGTAGTAGTGGGCCTTGCCGGTTTCGCGTGTGAGGTTGAAGGCCTGTTCGTTCATGTAGGCCAGCATGAGCACGTCCAGGGTCTCGTGGTCCTGCACCACCACCGGGACGATCCCTCCGCCCTTGGCAAAATCGATGGTCTCCATTCGGGTCTCTACCCCTTTCATGAAATCTGTCTTCGGGAATGCGCTACGATCCCGCGGCAGCGGGAGTCCGGCAGGCTGCCGGACTGACAGGCCATACTATGCAAAACACGAAATAAAACATACAAAGGTTGGGCGCGCAAACGGACCTGGAGGGGCGCGATTTTCAAGGGATTTGGGGCAATCACATGAGCGAATTCCTGGTTGTCTACATCACCGCGTCGGGTGACAACGCCAAGGAACTGGCGAGCGCCCTGGTGCGTGAAAAGCTGGCGGCCTGCGTCAACCGCGTACCCGGAGTCGAGTCCACCTACACCTGGGAGGGCAGGGTGGAGCGCGACACCGAGGATCTCCTCATCGTCAAGACCCGGACCGACCTCTTCGACCGCCTCAAGCAGAGGGTCCAGGCGCTCCACGACTACGACGTCCCCGAAATCATCGGCGTCCCCATCGACCACGGGAGCGAGAGCTACCTGGAGTGGATGGGGGCCTGCCTGTCCAAGGGGTAGGGTCTGCGGTAGTTGGCGAATCGTAGCGAGATTCCGGGCATCGGATCTACGACCCATTGCGCGGTCTTCCCGGAGCCGCCCGGGCCAGACCGAGGAGAACTTCGTGGTTCAGTCCGTAACGGGTGACTTCTAAGCCCTTGCAGGTTTCAAGTTCTCTTATCGGCGGCAATGAGATATCGAATGGGAAAAGGTGAGGACCTTGAACCAGGCCGAGAACCGGCTGCGGCGTCCCATCCCTGGCAAAGAGAATGGCCTTCATCGCCCAAACGGAGAGCGGGACATCCTCGACAGCGCGTTTGGCGGCCCCACGATAGATTCCTTTCTCGCTGGTCTCCAACAGCACGCCCCAGTCAATAAATGCCCGTAGCACACGCCGCGCAGCGCGGGATACGGTTTCGCGTTCGCCCAACTGTTCGCGGACTCGGCGCTGCACCTGAGCCGCGGCCGTTGTACCCTGCAAGCGAAGCAGCCGCCCGGTTGCGTCGGCGACCGTGCCGAAGAAAGGGTAGACCGCCATGCACATACACCAGTGCACGAGGATTCGGTCATTCGCTTGCAAACGTTGAAGCAGCTCCAGTCCCTTGTCACGAAGCGGTCGAAGCTCCTTAGGAACCGTTACCCAGACCTTTGTCAGGATCGTGATGGCCTTGTCTCGATTACCTCTTTTCGGATTGTTTCCGATGGACAGTCGTTCCTTCAGGTGTTCCTTCAGGGCCGCAAATATCTCGTCTGTGGAACATCCGGCAAGGACCAGGTTCGTCGTGTACTCCAGCCAATCGAGCTGGATACGTTGACTGAAGCCGACCTGTTCCCACCGCTTCATGCCGCCGTCCGCTCAATCTGTACCATCGGGACCACGACTTCTTCGAGCGAAACGCCGCCGTGTCCAACGATGCGTTCGCCTTTTCGAACGAAAGCCGACCGCCCCGGAGCAAGCAGGCCGAGAAAGTCTTCGGGAAGTCCCACGGAGGGCCACGCGACCGCGTCCGGGTACTGTTCCTTGACACGGGCACGTAAGGTTGCATCGGGATAAACGCGCGCGCGTTCGCCCCGGAGGTCCGCGATGGCGCCCTCGGAAGGCCGGCCGATGCCCTCCGCCTCAATGTTCCCGTGGTCCGAGCTCAGAAAAACCGCGAATCCGCCGTCAAACAGGACCTCCAGCAATTCGGCCATGTACCCTTCACCGGCCCACTGGCGAACTTGGTTGTGCATTCCCGCGGTGCCAAGTTCCATGCCGTGCATGATCCTGTCGACCTTGTCGACGACGAGGCCGAGCACCCGCATCCCGGGCCGCGACAGGAGATCGCGAACGTCGTCGATGGAGCCGTCTCCCAACCCCTTGGCATAGCCTACTTCCCGCTCCGCAAGGCCCTGATCCATCCAGAAACGACTCCACAAGGACGCTTCCTTGTCGGTGGTCTGGAGGCTCGAAGGGAAATAGAGCGGCGGCTTTCCCGCGAAGATCGCCTGTCGGGATACGGACGTGATGGTTGGGACCCAGGCGAACACCGCGCTCTCATGAAAACGAAGCTGCGGCCGCTGGGTCGCGAGAGCGTCCCGGAGCACGATCCACTGATCGAGGGCGAGCCCGTCCACGACCATGAGCGCAGCCTTGCCCCCGGGAGGGTCTTCGAGACGCCGGGAGAGATAGCGCGGCAGATGGTGCACCATCACCGGCGGGTCCGGCGGTTGGTTGTACAGACCGGCGTAGCGGCGCTCGACCCAGTCACGAAAGGCTCCGTCCACCTTCGCGCGAAGCTCGACTATCGGCCCACTCAGATCCGATCGCCCTGTGGCGGCCGTCTCCGACCAGAGAACTCCGAGTTCCGACCAACGATAGGCGAACGTCGACCAGTCGTGATGTCTCGCCTCCGGACCCGGCATCGTATCGTCGGCTGTCTTTACAAGACCCTGAACGCGCCGCAGTTTGTCCGCCGCGGGATCGGTTCGTATCCCGGCTGCCACCCATTCTTTCGACAGTCTGGTACCGGACTCGTGAGACACCGGGCGCAGCATCCCCTCGAAAAACAGATTGTCGATGTACACACGAATATCCCCGTGGTCAAAGGGGATGTCCGTAGGTCCGTCGAACCTGAGGCCGTATGGTTCACTCTTGTCATGCAGGGTTTCTTCTCCGTTCGCCGCCAAGCGATCGAGAAACAGGGGCCAGCGCTCCTGAAGAAAGGAGAAGAAGGCTTCCCGGTCCGGGACGATGGCCTCCAGAGGCCAGGAGCCGAAAGCTCCGCTTTGCCGAAGCACTTGCACCAGCCGATCATCCAGGAGGCGCGGCGCGAGTTGCCCTCTGTAGTGTCTCCGCAAAAGGACGCGCAGCAGCTCGACCGGGCTGTTGATGAGCGCTGGCTCGAGATTGAACACGTGCAACAGCGCGAAGTCCTTCGTCGCGTCGTCCCCGAGCCGTTTCGGTCTGTGCTGTTCCTGCGCCAAGTAGAGCGCGTCCAGGTTGCTCCGGTCGAGCGTTGCGATGACCGGATAGCTGAGTTCAGGAAACAGGTCCGCCAAGTTGAAGGAAAGCTGCCTGCCGATCCGCAGAAGGTCGTGAGGAAGCACGGCGAGATCGTGACGTTCCGCCCGCAGGACCACCACGAGATCGCTGGTATCGCTCCGATCCCAACGGGCCCGGAACCTGGATTCGTAGGTGAAGCGGAAAGCGACGCGATCGTCGAAAGGGACGAGTTCGAAGCCCTTCTCGCGGATGGCTTCAAGCAACGCCTCCTCCAACAGCAATCCGTCGGGGTCGGCAACCAGGGTGATGGGCGCGACCCTTGGCGTGAGTTCCTTCAGAATCTGATCGCGCCAGTCCGCCACCTTCTTGTCCGGCTCGGTCACGCTGCTCCCGAGCGCGTCAGCGCTTGGTCGTACCAGAGCATGAGCTTCTGGTCCTCCTGGAGAACGGCGTCCGGGATCTTTTCCGCGACCGAGATGATGGTGCCGTAATCCTGGTCCCGGTAGGCCTTGAAGAATCCGGCGCGCACCGCTTCGAGGCGGAACAGCTTGAGGCGTTTCTGCGGCGACTGCCGGTATTCCTCGAACTCGCGCAACAGGGCGCGCGTTCGGCGCATCTCCACATCGGCCGCCTTGTTGGGATCGGGCACGTACCAGCGGTCCTTGGCTTTCGCACGAAGGGCCGCGTGATCCTTGGGCAGGCCGCGCAGTTCCTTGAAGTTGGTCGAGAGGTAGGCGTGTATCTGACTCGGCACGTCGCCGGCGCCCGTGTAGCACAGGAAATTCTGCTCCAGCATTTCAGAAAGCTCGGGCAGCTTCTCGTGCTTCTGCCAGCCCGCGATTTCGCGGATGAATTGGGGGTGGATGTCCTGGAAACTCTGCGGCTTCCGGCTCAACTGCCGCTTGAGCCACTGGATGGCGGAGGATTCGTCGACCACGAAGATCTCCAGTTGCACCACTTCCTCAGCCGCCAGCCGCTTCTTGTCATACTCCGCGACTTGATCGGGGAGGAAGATCATGCCGTCACGTTCCGGGAAGCGCTGGTTAAGCCCGCTCAGGAACTCGCCGATGGACAATGGTACGGTTACGTTGCGGAGGACGTGGAAGGCGACCATGCGGTCGAAGAGCAGGTGAGGTTGGCGCTCGTTGACCACCTCGACGCGGCCGTCCCTGGCCACGAACACGGGCAGTTGGCCAAGATGGGTGCGGAGAAAATCCCAGACGCCTTCCTCGGTACCCTTCGTCAGCGCGAAGCGCGCGTCCAACCCGTCGTTGGGCTTGTAGGCCGAGATCACTAAATCCTGCTTGACGGCGGTGCTGGTGATTTGGCGGTACGAGCCCTGCCGCTTGTCCATCGTACGCACGTCCGCCACGACGAAGCCGGCCGCAAGCATGGCTTCCTGGATCGCCGTCCAGACGGCGTTCCTGGAATTGTGGAAGACGACCGTGATCCAGCGTCCGGGCTTCAGGACGCGCTGATACTCCTCGAAACAGCGCTGCATCAGGCGCTGATATTCAGGAAGCCCCTTGTTCTTGAAGCGGTCGACGATGGCCTCCGGCACGGCATTGGTCAGCACCCGGTGCCAGGATTCGACCAGGAAGTTGAGATCGGCATAATAGATGTTTTCACCGAAGGGCGGGTCGGTGAAGATGTAGTCCACAGAGTTGTCGGGAATCCCGAGGGATGCCGTTGTGCTCGCCGTCGCGATGCACCCGGAAGTCCCTTGCGCGCGCGCTCTGTCGAAGGTCTTGATCAATCGGGACAGCTTATTCCCGAGGTTGTATCTCGGAGAGACCTCGGAGATTTGCGAGCCAACGTAGTAAACGCCGCTCAGATGTTGGTTTACTTGCGAATAGTGTGTCGGGGCATATCGGGCGAGGATCGACATTCCCCAGATAGCCTGCTCCACGAAGTAGAGCAGCATGTGACGGATACGGAGGTTGGCGTGGGCGTTGGCCCGACGCCACAGAGCCGCTAAAGCATGAGCGGCCCGGGGAAGAAAGAAGTGGTGCGCGAAGTTCACGCCCTTCGGCGCCAACCGCGAGCCGTGCGACATGTTTTCGACGGGCAGCCGGTTCGTCGGGATTTCCGCTGGGAGCGGAAGCCCGGCGATGCGCCGGACAAGTTCGCGATCATCGGCGTCGGGTTGCTTTTCGAATGTGTCACCGTCAACCGTGTACCGGATGAACGACGGACGGAAAGCGACATGTTTCCACACGTCACCGGTAGCCGCGTCCACGTCGGATTCAAACACACGTTCCAGTTTGTCCTTGTCCAGTTCGACATCGCAGTTGGGGCATGGAAACGTGTCTCTCACCCGGCCGCTTGTCCGGTCCAATGCCTCGTTGAGAAATTCGATCTCGCTCGCGCACTCGGGACAACTGAACACCTCGCTCCAGACGGTGTAGTCGATCCGCCCCTTGGTTTTCCCGTCAATGTGCAGGGTTTCGTACATCCGGCCGAGTTCATTCTCGACCTCGGCGAGCAATGTCCGCCCTGCTTCGGCGAAGGCGTCCAGATCGAACGGCAGGCTGTAGTTGGCGGCGATGAAGCTGGCTATCGGCGACAGATCGTTCTGGATGGTGCGCCGGAGCCCCCAGTTCGGCTTGCCGAACCCCTCGCCGGACCACTGCGCCTCAAGCGACTTCCGGTAGCTTGCCGGCGCCGTCCCGCACCATTGGGCCGCGACGCCGGTCATGCCGGAGCCGGCGAAGCCGTCCAGGACCAGATCGCCCGGCTCGGTGTAATGGAGGATCGACGGCACGATCGCGAGATGGGGCACCTTGGTGTGATAGCCGTGCGCCCGGTAGATCGCGTGAGTCTTGCCCACACTGACGTCAACGGCGAACGGCTTGCGGCGGTACGGTTCGTCGGGGTCGTAGGGCTTGCCGTGGGCCTCCACGAACGCGTCCAGGAACGGGTTCGGGCACGCCGTGTGCCAAGGCGGATCGGAAAGGTTCAGGATGTCTTCGATCTCGCCGTGGGGAAAGCCGACCTCGTCCTTCCAGCGCTGGAGCAGGTCCTTGGACTTGTCCGCATGGCGCATGCGTTCGGCGACACCTCGAAGCCGCGCCTCGTCTCCCATCGGCCAGTGCTCAATGGCCGCCATCCGGGCTACCGCATCGTCGTCGCTCGTATAGGGGATCCCTCCGAGTTTCGAGTGCAGTTCTTGCAGCCCTTCCCTTAGCTCCCCCGAAAAATGCGCCCGCCGGGCGTCTTCGTTCTCGAAGGTCAGCCCCAGGCACTCGACCGGCTGACCGCGCCGGACTTCCATCTCCTCCTCGTAGGACTTCTCGAACAACTCGTCCTGCCCAGACGTATTGCGGAAAAGCCGGTTGTTCCGTTTGTCCGGCTTGCTATCCGCCATTCGTCCGATCCCCGTTGTCCGGCCCAGCCTCCCCGTCCACGCGGCGGGTCTTGAGCGCGACACCGGCCTCGGTCAGCAGATAGGCTTGGCGCGGATGGTTGGGCTGATCCGGGTGGGCCATGCGGAGCACGCCGCCCCGCAACAACGGATCAAGGTGACGCTTCTTCAAATGTCTCCGGCTTGTCACTCTCAACGCATTTTCAATCTCCATCAGACTGCGCGGAATGTCACAGAACTCCACGATTTTCCGCTGGGTCGCGGAAAGTTCGGTCAATGGCTCAACTTGTGCAGTGGACAAGCTCGTGTTCGGTGTTTCAACTTGGTCAGTGACCAAGTCCGGCGGGCCGGGATCAGCTTGGCCGGTTCCGCCGAGACGCTCTCTGAGGTGTTTGGCCAGCACATGGCTTTCGCCCGTGCCGGTGGGTTCAACCAGCCCCTGTGTCACCAAGCGGTCCGCGACCGTGACGGTCTCGGCGGCCGACAATCCCGTGACCGCCTTGAGTTGCGACAGGGTGGCCTTGCCGTCCCGGCAGATGAAAGCGAACGCACGCGCCTGCTCGTCGGTGAGACGTACCCCAAGTTGGGCCTGGAAGAGTCGTTGCCGTTCCGACAATAACTCCTCCTTGAGCAGGACGAGCTCGAAGCACTTCCGGCCCTTGTCGTTGGTGATGCGGGGCGGCACGTTTCCCAGTTGCTGCCAGTTTCGGAAGACGTCCCGCAGCCCCCACCCCGCGTTCTCGCTCAACCCGATCCTGCGGAAGGCGGTCACGATTCGGGGATTACGAAGCTCCTTCTCGCCGGGCTCGAGCAGGTCATCAGCCATGGCGAAGGCATCGCCGGGATTCCAGAATGCGGTCTGGTCGACGTAGTGGCGTATTTCGGGTTTCCGCGCATGATCGGAATAGTCCTGGTGAATGAGCAGATTGACCAGGGATTCACGGTAGGCGAGGTAGTCGGGCGGCGTATCGTCACGCTGAAACGTGGCGGAGTCGATACGGAACGGGTGTTCGGCGAACCGTTCATACCAGTCGACCAAGGCTCTCCAGGTTCGAATCAGGTTCTCGTCGAGCACAGTGCGATCCATCCAACGCGCGCCGGTATCGGCTTGGTCGCGCGGAACCGTGAACCGCTGACAGTCGACCACCGGGCGAGGCAGCAATTGCCGGAAGGCCTCATTGCATCCGAACAGCAGGACGGCAGCCTGGGTCGGTGTCCTTCGGCCGTCTCGTTGGGCCAGGAGACCCATTTCACCGAGGAAATCCAGATCCGACAGGTCAGCGTGGGAACGATTTCCGGGCCGTCTTTCGTAGGTTTCGCGGTACCACCTGACGCTAGCGCTGTCGAAGGCGGTATCGGGGTCGCACTGGACAACCCGGCCGTCGAAACGCTCCGCGGTCGCGTCGATCAGGAAGCGGTCCCTTTCGTTGTCCGAGCAGCGGACGTCGCTGCCTCCCCTGCGGACGAACGAACGGCGGATATCCCCGCTCAGGTAGACCGGTTTCTCAGCGCGGCTTGCCTCCGGAACATAGAAGACCAACAGGTCGGCATTCCCTTGCCGGTGCAGTTCCTCCTTGACTTCGAGAGTGACGCTAATCTTGTCACGTTGGCGCAAGGTGGTAAGGAAATCGCCCTGCACCTTGTCAACCGACAAGACGCCAACGACTTCAAAATCCTTGCCGGCTTCCTTTACGCCGAAAACGAGATGGCCGCCATCGGTATTGGCAAACGCCGAGACTGTCTCGTAAGCGCTCCTTGGAACAGCGTCGCGCGCCTCTTTGAACTCGATGTCGTTCCACTCGTAGCCCTTGAGGCGTTCAATAAGCTCTTCTCTATCCATCGGCGCCTACTCCAAGACCACCCGGACCTTGGCCTGTTCCTTGCCCTTTGCAAGGTTGTCCAGATACTCATCGAAGCGCTTCTTCATCTCGGCGGGGCTTGCGGGTGAACCACCGTCGAGAAGCGCGGCTTTCAGGTCCGCGGTCGTCACAACCACTTTGACGAGGCCGGACAAAACCTCTCGGACGGCCTCAATGAAGTCTGGATCGAGGGAATCGGGAAGCTCGCCTTTCTCTGTGAACGCAACGATCCGTTTGTTGTGCTCCGGCTGGAGCAATGACAGGTTCTCGCGGGTGGCCGGATCGCCGAGGTTGGTAAGCAACGTCCGCGTCCAGTCGGCGAGGAAACGGTCGAGAGCGTCGTCAAGTTGCGCAAGGGTCGCGCCGGCTGGGACCGCGGTTGTCTCCAGGGCCGGCCTGAACCCGCAGTGCGGGCAGACGGGGGAGGCGTCGAGCTCTTCCCTGGTCAGATCGAAGCAACTCTCCAACCCGTCGAGGCGGTCCTGGAATTCCGTCAGATGTCGCACCGGCATGAGGTCGATGACTGAGAGGTCACGGAGCCGGGTGAGCCGCTCGTCGCGCATCAGTGCAGTCTTCTTCCTGTCGTCGTTTGCGCCGAGCCGGGCCTTGGCGTGGAGATCGAGATAGACGCCGACAAAGCCCTTCTTCAAGTCGTTCAGCTTGCGCTGCCACCGGCGGCGGAGCGATGCGGCCTCGCGTCGTTCGGTGTGCTCGAACTCAGCTAGCACCTCGCGCCGTGTTTCCTTCATCCGTCCGGTCCATTCGTGCGACGGGGCAAGCGTCGCCTCGGCTGCGGTGAAGAAAGTGGCGGTGGCCCCCAGCTCCGAGATCAGTCCCTGGAGGCTTTCGACCTCGGCGAGAGAGCCGAGCCCTGCCTTGTGGCTGCTCACGTCCTGGGCGTCGTGGCGGAAGTTCTTGAGACGGCCGAGCGAGTTGTAAGCCTGGAGAGATTCGAGGAAGGACTTCGTATGTTCCAGCTCCGAGATCAGGCCCTTGGTCTCCTGTTCATCGATCAAGCTCTTGCCCCAGAAGGGAATGCCGGTCTGGACGGCACGATGGGCCACGACCAGCCTTCCGACAATCTGAGCAACGGCCGTCTGAAGCGCTTGGACTGTGTCGTCTTTGCCCTGTGTGACGGAGTCCGCCATGCCTGGCGGTAGGCCGAGCAGATCGAACAGCGCTTTGAGCCCAGGAGTGTTCCATTCCTTGGGGCGCTCGATGTGTTTGAAGTGAACTAACCCGTCGAGCGGCGTGGCGGCCAGCGCAGGCAGGTCAGCGGCATCGAACTTCCGGCCCGGAACGGCAAGCACGAGATCGCCGGAATAGACCAACGCCGCGAGCAGAACGGCGCCCCATTCGGGCTCCAGGCGTAGGGTATCGGCGGCGAGGTACTCGACGCCGAGCAGTTCCTGAATCAATTCGGAACGGTTAACGACTTGGCCGTGTCCCTTCTGCTGTACCAGGGCGAGAATGTGATTGGCATATTTCGACCGATAGGGATCGAGCTTGTCGCCATCAAGGAGTTCGAGCGAGTCGAGAACCGCAGTGGCCTGTTTCGTCTTCGTCGCGCCGACGATCCACCGCAACGCGTCCTGGGCCGCCTGGGCGCGATTGGTGGATGTGATGAGTACGGAGAACCGTGGGTAGTCTGGCGCCTGCTGCGCAAAATGCGTCTCCAGACAGATGCCGGCGACCGCGTCGATGAGATCACGGAAGTTGATGCGCTCGGCTGGGGACGTCCCCGAGAGTTCGCGAAGAGAGTGGCCCTTGGCCCACTCCAGCAGTGCCTTGCGCCGGCCCTGGTGGCCAACCTCGAAGGCCGCGCCCATGTGTTCTTGGAGCCAGTTGACCAGATCGCGGAGAAAGCTCGACGCCTTCGACTCGTAAGTGGCCTTGGCGTGGCCGGAGGATGTCGATGCCAGATCGAGGGCTGCTGCGTAACTGCGCAGAGTGTCCCGAAAAAGGTCGTCCATACCGGTCAGGTGGAAGAACACTTCGTCTGACGCCTTCTCGTCCTTGAAGCGCGGCGGCTCGTGAGGCTGAACGAAGTAGACGTAGAAATCGCGCGGCGGTACCGCCGTGGACCGCTCGTTCGGCGCGCCGAAGAACAGGTACCCCTGGCGGGCCGCCTTCCGCTCCCGCCATTCGATCTCGTGCTCCCAGATGCGTAAGCCGGTGACGTACTTATGGTCCGTGCCCTCCACCACCCGCCGCAGGGCATCATAGTAGTAGCGATCCAGCCGCGCAGCGTCCAGGCTCTCGGCCCGTTTCTCGATCAACGCGTCGAAGTCGTCAGTTTTCTTGAGGTCGAGGTAATATTGGCGGTTGTCCGGGTTCGACGAGATGAACTGCCCGCTAACCGTCTTGTGGATTTCGCGAAGGACTGTTTCCACCTGTGACAGGAGGTCGTCTGCCGGGTCTCCACCGAGATCCTCGATTCCCGGCTGATACAGGCAAAGACCGTCCCTCAACTCCTCGGCGGTGGCGCCCAAGGCGGCGTGGATGTCACCGGTGGTCAGCCGGTGCACCGACAAGGCATGGATGACTCGCATCGCCATCGGCTGGTACGCCGGTCGGGTAAATGCTCTCTCGATCCGCGATTCCAGCACTTGGCTGCAATCGATGACGGCCTTGATGTCCGTATCGGCGCGGAAAGACGGGTTCTCTCGCAACATCGACCAGTAGCCGTCGTAGGCGATCAGACCGGCGTGATCCGCTGGCAACTCCCGCCCGAGCAGCCGTTTCATCGAGAGCGAAAGGGTCCGGAGGATTTCGCGCTTCTCGATCGCGGTCACCCGCTCGAAGGTGTCGATGTAGTCAGGATGGACCGGGAACAGATCGACGTATTCGTCCATGCGCTCGTTCATGAGGCCGTAGAACCGGGCGAACGGCATCAGATACTCCCTGACCTTGGCTTGTTGCTCGCCGGTCTTCCGGAGCAGGCGTTGCGACACGACGAACTTGACGTCTCTTCGGGCGATCAGAACCTGCTCGAAACGATCCTTCACGCGCCGAATGCTGTCGGCCACGAAGCTGAAGCGGGGGCTGTCGAAGATGGCCTCCTGTACGCCGGCGACGAACCGGAAGCGGAGGTCCTTGCAGACCTCGCCGATCTCGCGCAGGAAATTGAGGTCGAGGATCAGCTCATGGTCATTGCGCGACCGCAGGTAGTCCAGCAACTCGTCCACGACCAACAGCAGCCCGAGGTCCGGGTACTTCTCCTGGAACGCCGCCATCATTTCCTCGAAGGCGCGCTTGCTGCCGGCGACGTCGGCAGCGCTCGGGAAGGTGAATGCAACACCAAGCCCCGCCAGGTGCTCTTCGACCTCGCCGACGACGATGTCACGGAGCGACATCGTCGTCGCACCGATCTCCGTGCGGACGACCTTGAACTTGCCGGTCACGCCACGGGCTGTTTCCGCGGCCTTCGGACTGGAGATTTCCGAAATCAGCTCAGCGTGCTCGGCGATCGCTGAAATGACCGACATCAGGTGCGACTTGCCGGTACCGTAGTTTCCGACGATAAGCAGCCCTTTGTTGTCGGCCGGTTTGTCGTATTGGAGTTGAGGAAACACAAGCCCCGACAGCTTCTCGGCCATATCGCCGGAAATGACGTAGCTGTTCACGAGATGGCGGGCCGCATCCATGTCGTCGGCATCGCGGAGTTGCACCACAGTTTCGATTGGATCGAATTGGATCAAATCTTCGTACTTCATCTCGCCTTCTCCTGGCCGGGCCGGAGTCGATCACTCCGTCGCATCGGTGCTCACCGCCAGAAGGCCGTCAATCGGATAGCGCCGGTACTCGGGATGCCCAGGTTCGGCGTAGCGAATATTGCGGTCTTCGATGGACCCGTTCCAGGCCGCGGCTACCTTCCTGGCACGTGAGAGACCTTGCAACAGCCGGAGCGGATCTTGCCGTAGCGCAACATCGAAGAGAATCTCGATGTTGTCAAGCAGGACGACGTCGCTCTCGTGCTCTGCGACGATCAGTTCTAGAAGACGTTGGACCCGCAACGGGCGTTGTCGCTCGGTCAGGTCGAGCATGCGGCGCGAAAGCTCCAGATTGACGTTAATGAGTGCCGCGTTGATGCTTTCGGCAACCGCCTGCAAGGCGCTTGTCTTACCGGCGCCCTCCCGGCCGACAACTAGGACGAGTTGATGGTAAAGTCCCTCGGCATGCAGGAGTTTGTCGCAAATGTGATCCGAGAGGAGGCTTGTCATCTCCGGCGTCCTTCTGTGATTGCCCGCACTGGTAGTTCTTTCTATCAATTGCCGGCAGAAGTTACCAAACGGCGTCAGGATGTCGCACTACAGAACGATCGGATCATGGTGGTCCTTGCGTAGCTTTCAGAAACCTTGCGATCAACCCCGCTTTTGTCTAGGAATACCGTTCGAGGCTAGATGGCGTCGCATGGGAATAGGCGCGTCCTTCCGAGCTCGATTTCGCCAACAATCAGGGAGTACAAACCATGAGAGACCTCCAGGAATTCATCGCGGAAGAAGAGAGCAGACGCCCGGGGGACGTGATCCGGGTGAAGGAGCCCATCGACCCCAACAAGTGCGAGACCATCGCCTTCTTGAAGCACCTCGACGACCGCGGGCTGGAGAAGATGGTGCTGTTCGAGAACGTCACGACGCTGGAAGGGAAGCCGTCGCCGTTCCCGCTCTTCTACAACCCCTGGGTCAGCCGGCAGTTCTGCGCCGACGGCATCGGCATGGGCGACCTCACCTCCAAGATGGCGTTGAGCCTCGAGGTTTCGCGGCTGGAGAAGGAGAAGGGGGACACCGAGGTCATTGCGCCCGACAGCGCCCTGTGTCAGCAGGTAGTGTTGAAGGGGTCGGACGTGGATTTGGCGAAGTTTCCCATCCCCATGCACCACGACCTCGACATCGGCCCCTACTGGACCATGGCCTGCGTCATGAAGGGGGAGTCGGCGCCGTTCTACGACATCACGTTCACCAAGAACCTGTATTACGACGGCCGCACCATGAGCTTCTCGGCCCACAAGCATCACCACCTGGAAGCCATCGTCACCGAGAACGAGGCCAAGGAGCAGCGGGCGCCGGTGATCATCGTGCTGGGACACCATCCAGCCTTCTACTTCTCGTCCTGCTGCATGACCCCCTACGGCAACGACGACTACCAGAGCGCCGCGGCGTTCATGCACGAGCCGCTCAGGCTGACGCCGTCGGTCACCTGGGGCGAGGACTTCCTCGTGCCCGCGGACGCCGAGATCATCATCGAGGGCGAGGTGCCCCCCAACGTGCGGCGGTCCCAGAACCCCTTCGGCGAGGTGTTGGGCTACTACCAGGTGACCATGGACGTGCCCATCGTGGAGGTCACCGCCATCACCCACCGCAAGAACGCCATCCTCCAGGATATCTGGGCCGGCCAGAAGGACCACTGGAACCTGGGCGGCATCACCAAGGAAGGCAGCGTCTACAACTCCATCAAGCGCAACATCCAGGGCCTCAAGGCCATCCACCTGCCGCCGTCGGGCTGTGGCCGGGTGATCTGCTACATCTCCATCGACAAGAAGTTCCCCAACGAGCCCAAGAAGGCGGCCATGCAGGCCTTCGCCGACATGCCCAACCTCAAGCTGTGCGTGGTGGTGGACGACGACGTGGATGTGTTCAACGAGCGCGAGGTGCTGTGGGCGGTGGGCACCCGCACCCACTGGGACCGGGACCTGGACGTCATCCGCGAGGTCCAGAACTTCCGCGGCTGGCTCGGCGACAGCGTCGCCGTGGTGGACGCCACCAAGCCGCTGGAAGGCGAGTTCCCCATCCGCAACGAGGTGCCGCTGGAAGCCATGAAGCGGGTGGACGTGAGCAAGTACGTCTGACGCCACGGAGAGAGGGAAGGGGAGAGAGGACCGGGGAATGGCCAAGCTGAAATTCTATTACAAGAACACCTGAACGACCTGTCGCAAGGCAAGAAGTTTCTTGCAATCACAAGGGGCGGAGCTGGAGGAGCGGGAGTACGGCAAGCAGCCGTTGACCGAGACAGAGCTGGATTCCATCATCGGGACGGGGCCGGTGACGGATTTTCTCAACACCCGGACGCCGCTTTACCGCGAGCGGAAGATGAAGGACAACCCTCCCACCAAGGAAGAGGCCATCCGGCTGATGCTCGGGGACCAGAACCTCCTGCGGCGCCCGGTAACGATCAAGGGCAAACGGAAGGTGACCGGCTTCGACGAGGCCGCGCTCAAGGCCCTCCTCTAAGCCGCATGTCCGAGATCAGCTTCGACGACTTCCTGAAGGTCGACGTCCGCGTCGGCACCATCACCCGGGTCGAACCCTTCCCCGAGGCGCGCAAGCCGGCCTACAAGCTGTACGTGGATTTCGGCCCCGACATCGGCGAGCGCAAGAGTTCCGCCCAGGTCACCCACCACTACACCGCGGAAGAGTTGGTGGGCCGCCAGGTCGCCGCCGTGGTCAACTTCCCGCCCAAACAGATCGGCCCGTTCCGGTCCGAGGTCCTCGTGCTGGGTTTCCCCGACGCCGGCGGCGAAGTGGTGATGATCGAGCCCAACCGCCCGGTGCCCAACGGCGGCAGGCTGTTTTGAAAAAAACCGCCCGCCCCGGATACGGGACAGGCGGCTTTCGTGCAGGATGATCTGACGCTTCGAGCGCGCGGTTTCCCCTACGGCGCCCCCTTCTCGTCCGTCTCCACCGCCTGGTAGATCTCGCTGCCCGACTTCTTGAACTCCTCGGCCTTCTCCTGCATGCCCGCGGTCAGCGCCTGGTCGGCGGCGATGCCCTTGCCGGCGGCGTAGTCGCGGACGTCCTGGGTGATCTTCATGGAGCAGAAGTGGGGGCCGCACATGGAGCAGAAGTGGGCGACCTTGGCGCCCTGGGCGGGCAGGGTCTCGTCGTGGAACTCCTGGGCGGTGTCGGGGTCGAGGCTCAGGTTGAACTGGTCCTCCCAGCGGAACTCGAAACGGGCGTCGCTGAGCGCGTCGTCGCGGATCTGGGCGCCGGGATGCCCCTTGGCCAGGTCGGCGGCGTGGGCGGCGACCTTGTAGGTGATGACGCCGTCCTTGACGTCCTTCTTGTTGGGCAGGCCCAAGTGCTCCTTGGGGGTCACGTAGCAAAGCATGGCGGTGCCGTACC
>MKWU01004780.1_pt1 | contig 15521 bp, 8 predicted proteins | sample 809101 | NCBI WGS metagenome assembly MKWU01 (sample SAMN05860141, study PRJNA318959) | sponge metagenome | host: Aplysina aerophoba | place: Slovenia: Piran, Adriatic Sea, Gulf of Piran | collected 2013-05-07 | reverse complement strand
CGCCAGTCGGCCATTTTCGCTTACATCATTCTACCCACTTGGCCAGGACCCCTTCCACTGCTCTCTTGGGGGGAGGGGTGGGGGGGGGCATACAAGTGCACCCCACTGGATTTGCTCTTGGGCAAGTCCAACATGTGGGTGTCAATTTGAGAAGCAGGCACATGCTATGATATCAAGACAAAGGACCTATATTCAGCATATTGTCTTACATGAGGGTGTACACACCATCCACTATTTTGCTTTAGTCAGTCAACAGCGAGGCTCCTGCATTCTTATGTATGCCCTAGCGTACACATATACAAATACAGAACTGCCACAGTGCTGTATGGCTACTATATACATGCCAATAGTATTATTGTATGTATTTTCATTTATGTTCCTATAAAATATTATACATTCTATGCACATACATCTTTAAGCTCCATAATTTTATGATGTCATTCAGTGTACTATAGCAAAACATATAGAACGCCTTTGACTCAGTAGATCAGGACCTCTTATGGCTCATTTTTCAAAGCAAGGAGTCCCTCCCAAGGTGCTGGCAGCCCTGCGCAACCTCCATGAAGGCATGGAAGGCTATGTCCAGTATATGAACAAGACATCCAGAAGGTTCCTCATCCATACCGGCGTCTGACAGCTAGGGCTCTGTTGAAGGACCTGTGCTCTTCATCCTATATCTAGCAGATCTTACAGACGTTGCCTTCCCCCACAACTCAGCCTACCGAAGGGATCTGGGGGTAGAACTGCTGGCTGAGGGCGGTGACATCACTGACAACAAGTCGCACCGGGTGATGGACTGCACCTGTGTGGATGACACTACCCTACGCACCAACTCGCACGGGTCCATGAACACAGCCATTGAGAGGTTTGCCTTTGTCTCACGGAAGTTCGGAATGGTGATCAATGACAGGATGACAGTAGTGATGCGGCACGACCCCACTAGCACGGGCCAAACGCCAATCACCATTGGCAACATGTAGCTTCAGTTATGTTATGTCCTTCAACTATCTGGGAAGTAAAATCTCCCCTGGCAATGACATGACAGCCGAGTTCCAGAGGAGGATCGGCCAGGCACTGAGTACATTTCTCTGCCTGAAGAGGCAACTGTGGAACCAACATGGAGTGAGGAGATGCACCAAGACTAGGATCTTCAATACCTTAATTGGTCACCTCTACCTTCCTATGCGGATCAGGCTCCTGGACAAGGCGGGAGGTGGACACTACTCAGTTGGAGACCACCCAGTACCGCCTTGCCAGGCTAATGCTGGGGTCTAGACCAACTGACCACGTTCCTACGACTTCTGCTTACGAGGTGCTGCACATGCTTCTCCGAGTACGTCTTGCAGAGTGCACACTGACCTGGGCTGCTAGACTGATCAACCTGCCCGTAGACTGCTTACCCAGACTGGTGATGCACTCACAGCTAGCAGAGGGAAAGCGAAATCATGGACGTCCTGCTGCCAGATAGAGCGACACAGTGACATCTGTGCTGAAGTGGCCTCGCCTGCCACCCTATCATCAGTGGGCTGTGGATGTGCACACTGAGGCGCGAAAGCACATAATCAGTGCCTATCGGGTCAACCTCATCGCCACATTTAAAGAAAGACGGGACGATGGCCCATTAGAGTAGCCATGTAACATACAATGAACTGCCATTGAACTCTGTAAAATTAATAAACACTCACATATAGGCTGGCTAACATGCTTCTGTGGTGCAGTACTTTGTAGCGTGTTTAAACATGCTGATTGATGATGATGATGATACAAGCACTTAAAATAACATAAATGGCCTTGAGCTTCTCAGTGACCGTACATACCATATATGCTCTAATGTTCGCAGATTGCAGATTTGAGCAATTTTGGTGTTTTTACTTTCATAGATGCAGGATCTTTATCTTTGATTCATCACTTTTTTTCTGAATCCTCGTCGTATTGATGTAATCAATTGCTGCAGTGGAGGTTCTTAGCTGCATATCAAATTGCCCTAGCAAATTGCTGCCACTTTTGCATTCTTGTGACGCAATCATCTTACAAACGCCGACTTGTTGCCAGACTGATCTAACTTTTTGCAGAATGAAACTTTTGCGGGATGGCTGATCCATGAAAACCGCAAAAGTTTAACCCCACGAAAGTTAAAGCGTATATGGTGCCACAGCAACCAACCCAAACACAGGCTGTTCCCATGCTGCCACACCATATTATAGTCACATGCAACTATATGCATAGGGCATGAGGACTCGAGTTTACCCCAGTCATCGACGCAGTGTGCTATGCTTATAACATTGCAGTTCTATAATGTGCAATTATATCATCAATGAACGTCAATGTCAAAGTGAGAACTGTCGTTCATCGCCCATACTTTCCTCCACTTCCTCCAGTGACTTGAAGATTAGGGATATTGCCAAAATCCTGCAAAACAAAGAAACAAAGCTGGATGCATGAACACTTCGGGTACATGTTGCAGGCCAGATAATGAGCAATGTGAAATGTACCAACTAAAAACGTGCATTAATCATATACACAAATATGTAGCATATAGAAAAGAAATACGCATGCCTTTCTCTGTCAACTACTATATGAATTACCAATCTTGCCGTGTATATTTAAATTTAACATCTTGCATTTCATAACTTAGCCAATCGTACGGTTGATATGAATGGCATGGCAGCCAGTCAAACAACATCATACAAATAAAAGTACAGCAATTAAGGGGGCTATACAGTTGACAAATAAACCTTTCTACCTTTGTTGAGAGCTTAGTTCTGTGAATATTGTGAAGCACACTCCCTATTTAACCCCAAGTCTAGCAATGTGCATGACTTGAAAGTAATTCCATGTTTGGTGGTTCAGAGGATATCCAAGTATGCAAAACTGAGATCTAGAGTACTCTGTGGCAAGTAGATAGGTTGCTTTTCAGAAGGGGCGAATCACATACAATGACACATACCATGACCAGAGTGTTATAATATTCATGAATGTGTTAAGATATGAGCATATCTGATATCGTAGAGGTTCATTGCTGTGTGGTCGTGATGAAAGGGTAAGTTAGTGAGCTTAAAACACAGCATCAACTTCAATAAGGTACAGGACGTTTCGATCCATAGATTGTAACAGCTGAAGAAGATCTACGGATTGAAACGTCCTGTACCTTATTGAAGTTGATGCTGTGTTATAAGCTCACTAACTCACCCTTTCATGAGCATATCTGCCAATTTGCTAATGTGACAATTAGTGCTGAGCAATAATACTGATTGTGCAATTATTGCAGTAGTAAATATTTGGGGCGAGCCTGAGCAACCCCCACCTAGTGCGTAATATGGCTGGAAGTGCTATGTTTGTATATATATATATATGTATATTATATGTCGCGGTACGTTCAGCTGTCACATTTTTGCTGTCTGCCCGCTACAAGTTTGCACAGTACAAAAATGGCTGTCGCTCGCGAGCCGTTCAAATTTTCCCTTCGGAGCGCTTCCAGTGAGCATTATATCGAGCAAAACGAAAGTAGCAGCCCTACCTTGCCGCTCGCCATTGATATACGCTGTGAAATCCGAAAGACAAGCGAGTACTGTAGTTGCCCGGTCTATTCGCTGCAGTGTCAGACAAGTCAGTAAAGAGGGGCTGAAGCACAGCCATAGGGCGCAAATTGCTCTTGTGCCAGCTAGGCAGTGTGTGTGCTGCCATCTTTGATTGCAGTCGCTCCTGCATACTTGCCACCACAGCATCAGCACATCCAATGCTCAGTTTGCATCCATGGTGCAAGAGTGGTAGCTAGACGTTGTGTGTGTTGCTGTTCTTGGTTGCAGTCGCTTGCTGTTCACTGCCGCCACGTGCAATGCTCAGCTAGCTACGAGTCTTGCCCCACAATGCTGTGCATTCGTCTAGTATAATATATTATCATGATAGTGAAGTGCACTAGGAACTGTTACAATAGTGGGTCTACTTACAGTATAAACTAAATATTCTGACCTAATCCCTAAGATTCCGATGATTATCACTACAGATAGTGGATCAGTAGCTTCTTAAGACTGTTCATGTCATGGCACTTTCCGAAACAATAGCAGCAACGTACTTCGTGCGCTTCTGCCATTTTAGGATACGAAATCATGAGAGCTGTTCAACTTGCAAAAGCTGCTGTTGCTGGTTTAGAATGCTTTTTATATTACTCCACGATTTTGTGTATGAATTACACATCCATCCATTCTGTGAGTAATTACTTGTCATTGTGTTTTGTCTTACTATTGTGAAACTATCGAATATCGTGACTACTGTCCTAGCCAGTGTCCTGATAGTAGAAAATGCACTATCGCTCAGTCTTAATAAAAGCTACATCCACAATAACGTGAATCAACAAACTACACATGTCCCTAACTCAGTGCATTCAGTGCGTAACACCAGCTGCTATGCAAACATACCAGTGTCCTGAGCATCTCCTTTGTGTCCTGGTCCACTTCAAGCACATCAACATCCAAGGCTGACACCTACAAAACATAAGTGAACCATACGACTTACTCTACGATTTGTCCCATTCATGAATTTTACTTGCAACATTAATAGGAATGCCAAAGCAAAGAAACAAGTGGTGTCAACTCAATACTTGGACTCGTCTCATTTCTTCGCAGATCCGCATTCCGAAATCCCTCTTGCAGAGGGGGTAAGCTCTTACCACAATACATGCCAGATCTTCAGCATATATAAATATACATTCTAAGTGCACATGTTTTGTCACTTGCGATGCAGCAAGCATTAATGCACCCTATACCTATAGAGAGGTTAGATATAAATATATACAAAAGATGTAGCTAGCTGTAAGGGATTTAGGAATGCTGATCTACAAAGTAATGAGATGAGTAAAAGTACTGAGTTGACACCACTGTTTCGCTTCTTCGAGCATTACTGAATTTCTTCCCATTTAATTGAAAATGTTTAATATTGCTAGTTATTTCACTTTTTATATACACACACTAACACACTAGAGTCTGTTTTGTGCACAACTGCACTAATGTTTACCCCTAGCTAAGTAGCTAATTATATTGTTGTCAGACGCGTTTTAGCTACCTACTATGTGAGGGTTACGTTCTGACAGTTCTGCGTATATACAACAGAGAAAATGTTTAATGTCAACGACTAGCTGCATAGCTACATACTGTCGAATAGCCAACACATCTTCTCTTGTTCGGAAACATGCCACTGGCTATGGCAGGTATAAGGGTATATAACAAACTGGCTGCCTTCGTTAACATTTGTCTCATATAACACCTTGAAATAGCCTATCCATGTCCTTGTACCAGTTTGTGGCTGTTTCGCTAGTTTTGTCGACACATGCTAATACATTAGATAGGAGCCGTCATTCTTGAATCGAAAACATTTCCAAATATTAGTCACCACTGACATCTGATTAGGAAAGTCCTCATAAAATGGCTACTCCTATCCTAATGTACTGGCACACTTAAGCACAACTGGCAGTGGTGAAAAGGACAATTCAAAGCAGTGGATAGACCTACTTCAAGGCATTCGTATAAAATTCTTTGTACCTGAATTTACTGTCATAGCTTCCAGAATCGTCTCACAATAGAGCAAACATACATTCGTATTGGTGCAGCTCTTGTGACAATGAGCAGACAAGCAAGACTGGGGGTAGACTAGACTCTCGAGCTGCTTGGATGACTCGGATATGGAAGGAGACCGGTCCAATTCCATCAAGGAGTTCATCTTAGAGCTTGCTACTGAACTAATGTCATACGACAGCATCTGGAAAAAGTCCTGCAAGTGTACTACCACAGCCATCGCTAGACGCACCACCATCTGCGCGTTTCTGCGAGAGGGATTTTCCATCGAGCAGCGAAAACAAGCACCAGTGCAGAATATGCAGCAAAGATGGCAACCAAAGAAGAGTAGTGTACTGCTGCTCGGATTGCAATCCCAAGGGGCCTGTTTTCTTGTGCGCAGAGCCCTGCTTCCGCCTCTTCCGCACATAAGCGTAACATTGACTGTATATTATCCGTCATTTTTATCATTAAACAAGTATAGCGTTTTTCTTCGCTTTTTCCATATTCGCCTTGTATAACTCGGTATAACTAACTTTCTCCTGCCTGTAACTCCATTTGTGTAGAACGTACGTCGCTGTAACTGCACAAATGATGTGTCACTGATACCTATAGCATGTATGCGAAACGCGAACGAAATCGAGTGAAGTAAATGTCGCGAACATTTGCATAGTAATACATTAGATAAGAGGCAATATTTTGAATCGGGGAATTCCTAACAGACGTCACTGCTGTGACGTCAAATAATGTCTTCAGGTGAGTTATTTAGTGTACACTGTGCAATTGGGAGTAAAATCAGGAAATGTCAATACATAACTGCAACTATACACCTGTAAACTGCTGTCCTCATAGTACATTCCTGGACCTCTGGGCACATCATTCCCACACAAAGATGCTGAGCCCCATCATGGGGTAACTAATGTCTTAATACTACTGGAATTTCAACTACTACAATGCTCCGCACCTCTGACTGTCCAAATAAGTGGACAATACGTGATAGGTGCATTCAAACAAGAGCATTACAATATATATAGACAAGACAGCAGATGAAGCTTACATCAGGAACGTAGTTGTCTCTGCGTTCTCTTTCCTCCTCCTGAAGCTTGATGGAGATGCCACGTACTGGTCCCTTTTGGATCCTCTTCATCAAATGTGTCACAAAACTTCGACGAAAGAGACAACAAAGTGGGAGAAAAGTGAGCAGGAAGAACAAGATGAAAGCAGCAGCACACTACCTAGACATTTTAGCACATGCTTTCATACATTACGGCTTGATACACGGCCGCAAAAGCTTCTCACCCTGCTATTTTATTCCGGAGCTTTTTGCTTGGGATTATTGCTATTTCGTCACATACCCTTTTGTTCACGTCAAAGTCATCTCCTAAACGGGTGTAGTACTTTTCGATTATAACCCGAGCTGCTTTCTTCACCGTCTTGGTCCTCACACGACCCTATAACAGAAATGCACAACATTCATATGAGTTATTGACAAGTGCGGAAATATCGCTCGTTACGATGGATTACAACGATTACTGTGCGTACAATATACCTCACCATTCTTCTCTCTCAGCTCGCTACAAGTGGGAGGAGTTCGACGGAAATGCTACATTGCATTAGGGTTTCCCCTTTGGCTTCAAAATTTCGCGCGCAAAGGCAGACAGCTATTTCCCGTTCACAATCTTCTATGGCGAATCTTTTGAAAGTTTAGCGCGGCTTTATCATTGGACGGAATTCTTAGTTACAGACATTTAAGAGTTCGATCATTCACTTTGCGTTCGTCAATGATCACGAGCCTCAGTGAGTGATTTTGAGCTTCGGCGAGTGATCAATTCTAATAAGACACGCAGTTGCCACTGATCGTAGTTTTCAAGCGAGATTTAGTCTTGTTGAAAGCACTCTCGAGTAACCAACTCTCGGCAGAGTATCACTGGGCGGGTGATTGGATCAGTTATGTTATCGTCAGAGTATTTTTCCTTGCGGGAACATGCCCATCTGTCAGAGCGACATATTACGGGAATGGACATCAGAACCTCTCGGATTCTACCTTGCATCGTGAAAGAACGTCCAATAACACTTGGCGAGACAGATAAAGTGTTTGCAGCTGAGTGGCTATCAGAGCAGTATGTAATGTTTGGCACCAAATGCAACAAGGTATACCTTAATGTGGATGTTCTTATATGTAGTACCTATGATCAGCATGCACCATTGTTTTGACCACCTGTTTAGCACTAGTATACTTAACATGTGGTATGGTAGTTTATGGGCTGAATGTGCTTCCTTCTGTAGCTATTAGCTGTGGAGGTGGACTCTAGTAGGTTGTTTTCAATTCCACTCATAAGAAATGGAGGAACCCCGATGAGCTCCAATTCATGCGGTATCCACAGCATTGCTGTCAGCCCCTTGTCACACTATGTGTCTACGTGTGGACAGAATCCAAGTGAATTGGCAGTGTACAAGCACCACACACTGGATCCCCTCATTCTTGGACGAGTATGTTGCAAGAGTGTTGTGTGTACACCTTCCATTTGTTTTTTAACTAAGGCTTCTTTGTATACAGTGGCATAAAGATTGGATTTTTTCAAGCTGCTGGATTGATTCATCACTTCTGGTTACAGGTAATAACGTGTGTGCTTACCTGTTTGCTTACCCATTTATATGAAGACTTATGTACACCTACACCGGTAACCATGCATAGGGTCACGAGACTCAACAATGGCACTGTGGTCAGTACCTGATGCCTCATATGACCGTTTATGCTTGGCCGAGGACGTCCCATCAATGGAACCGTTGTGCACCTTTTCCAACATCTCTGAGCCACAGCCAATGGACAAAGTGAGAGATCTGGCCTACAGTCATCAGTCCAATGTAAGTACCAAGCTGCACACACACACGCACTCATGCACATGCAGAGAGGGGTACTTGCAGAACCATATCTATACAGTGTAAGTTACCATATGCAGTACCAATATAAAGAACCTTATGTAGACAAATGCATTGCATTGTGGCAAGTGCATGATTAATGAACATGAGGTGGTAAATACAGTAATTAGGTGCCGTAAGGATACTTAACTTGCCTCATTATGAAACAGAATTATGGTTGCATAATGTGGCAAAGTGCACTGCCCAGCTAGAGAACTGGGTGCAATAGAGAGCCGCCCAGTTAGACTAATGAGCGATAGAGAAGTACTGGGTTAGGCAACTGGGCAATAGAGAAATGCCCAGTTAGACAAATGTTCAGTAGAGAATTGTCGGTTAGGCAACTGGGCAATATGGACATAAGGGCTACCTGGTTAGACTGGGGAAGAGAGGGCTGTCAGGTTAGGCAACTGGGCGATCTGGAGCTGCCCGGTTAGACAACTGGGTGATCTGGAGCTGCCCAGTTAGACAACTGGGCGATCTGGAGCTGCCCGGTTAGACAACTGGGCGATCTGGAGCTGCCCAGCTAGGCAACTGGCGATAGAGAGCTTCCTATTTAGACAACTGGGTTATGTGGTGCGGCTCGGTTAGGCAACTGAGGCATAGGAAGCTGCCCAGATAGGCAACTGGGCAATTTGAAGCTCCCCAAGGTGTTACTTGAATGTGCGTAGAACATACGTGTAATACCCTTTGTACCCAATACCCATCATCAAGAAACGCCCATACGCGTATGCATACTACACCCGTAATTGAAAGAACATCCATTGTATGCTAACGTTTTTCTAAGAGATACTGTATGTAAATGTGCTTCTTCAATCTGACCCTTTCAAGCCAGCCAGTCCCCTTCATTGAAGCTTTGGTTAACGATCCTATCCCACTAAGTGCTGCTTGTCTCATGGTTACAAGCACTTTTGTTCACGTTCGAATGCGCTACTGAAGTTATGATTACCTGCTACTAAGATCAGTCCGTTTCTGATTGCCAAGTGCATTTGTTCATAAAGTTTAGTTCACTTTGTGTTCAAGAGATAAATATTGTACCCTCCATTGACACTGCTTACTGATTAGCTAGATGCTGCTGCCAGATGTAAGGATATGGTGCACTACCCTTGTGTGCGGAAACCATCGGCCTTAAGATAACAGACCACTCTTACCACAGCCATTTTGTTAGCAGAAGTGGTGGGATGGGTACAGGTTTGTGACATACATACATAGAGAAGCAAGCACTTTCATTGACCCCAATGACTGTAGGTGGCTAGGTAGCTATAACACAGCTACAGCTGGCTATTGTTAAGTCCAGAAGTAGTAAGCAACTATAAATCAACTGTTTAATGCTTACATCCACAGACCCCTCTAACTCGCCACCTTCCTGTGAGGCTCATGCATTGCACATATGCACTAGTAATGTCTGAAATCAGGCAACATGATGGTGTAGTAATTTTAGGAAGAAACCTGACCATGCCGTTTATTGTATTGCCTTTATACCTCCACTACAGCTACTTGCATCGCTCCAGTCAAGTCAGTGTACAGCTTGCATTCATATTTGGGACTGTCACACATGCAGGCAGGTCAGCGACTATAATATGTATTTCGACTGTGTAATGTGCTACAAAACAGTTATATCATTCATTATATACAGAATTATTTGGTATTGCTTGCTCCGCCTATCATCTGTGTCTACTACCCTTGTCTTCAATAGCATGCATGCTAGGTGCTCTTGCTTGTATGTATACATATGTAGGTCTCACGGTATCCAATGGAATACGGTGCAGAGAATGTGTGTCTGTCACTGGATGAGAGCAAGTCTCTCTTTGCAGTAGGTTCAAGAGCACATGTGACCTTGCTTGACACCAGACTACGGGGCACCTCAGGGACACCGCTGTGTAGAACCATTTGCTCACCAGATGGAGGAAATGGTAAGGGAGGCGACTGACCTGTCTCTTTTTAATAGCAATGCATTTTTAAGTGTGTGTAGTAGAGTACATTTATATAATGATGACATCTATTTATTTGAGTACTGAATGAGAGATTTTCATTGAAATTTGCTGCAGAAGTTAGAATATCTGAAAAGTAAAGAAATAAGTGGTTTCGGCTCAGTGCTTTGATGCATCTAATTTCTTTGAAGCTGAACTTCCTTCAGCGTACATGCATTCCAAGAACGTTGTGCTATGATTAGTTAAGTGGTATATAGGTATCGAATGTATACAAGCATTCTTTAAGGATGGCCATATTATGTGCTTAGCAGGTAAGCAACAATACAAGTATAATTTGCATTGATAAGATTTGTCGAAAGCACTGACTTGACACCGTCTGTTTCTTGTATTTTATATCTTAATCCCGGCAAAGTTAATGACAAATTTATTTTACATGTCTTGCTTCCTTGATCAACAAGACCATCTATTAGATGTAAATCATCATTATCAGACCTCACGGTCTTAGGCAAAATTACCCAAACGACTGGAAAGGTCAATAGTCATAGTCTGGATGAACCCATTTAAATGCTGTGAAGAAGTAACACATCCAAAGACGACACAGAACGCATGAACGCAGAACACACTTATTTCTTTACTTTTCAGATATTCTAACTTCTGCAGCAAATTTCAATAGCTTGGTGAGGGTGTTAAACGTCTATTCTAAAGTTTTTTTAGCTATGTTTCGCTTAGGAAAGCTTTAGTCTCGCGTAGCCAGACCACTTCCTCCCCTCCATTTTATATACTGACGTCATCGGTCGGGGAGGAAGGGTCTGGTCAACAACCTATACCGTTTTTGTGCAGACAAAACTAATTAGTCACTTCCGTTAACGAAAACGGTTAAACACGTTTTCTAAAGGTGGTGGAAGAGCAGAGCTCCAAACACCTTCACTTGGGCGTACTAGAGGCCGGTGCTGCTGGATGAGTCGATGGCGGCATTGGTGGAGATGATGAAGACAGAACTAGGGAGTCCGCGCGGTTTTCAAACATGTCTTCTAGCTTCTGGCAGCTAATGCGCAGCTTCTCTAACCTCTCCAGGTCGCTAATGCACCAGAGGCAGAGCTCCATCCGCTCTAGCCAGACTTGTCGCACCTGAGGCTTACTTTTCTGGTCGAGGTATAGCACAGTTTATCGCTATGAATAAAATTATTACCATGGTTACTGCATATTAATGAGCCACCAAGTTCCGGTGACTCTGCACAAAAACAGTATAGGCTGTTGACCAGACCCTTCCTCCCCGACCGATGACGTCAGTATGTAAAAATGGAGGGGAGCATGCACTGAAAACATACAAGAATACTGTCTCCGGGAGTGCGCTCTGTTTGTACTCAAACGAATTCACTTCTGCCTTGACTAAACACCTGCTACTGAGTCCCTGCAACCAGTGTGTGTGCATGTCACTGCATTCTTAATTGTGTTTATGTCTTGAAACACAGAAATACAATCAATGTGGCTAGGTGGTATAACATGTGCATGACTAGCTAGCCAGATTGTTTGATACAACTCCAAATGAGGAGGGATTCAGATAAAGGAAAATGCATGCACAGTCTGTCTGTGTCTGTGTGCCCATGCTGTATGGGCATATGTTGTTGCATTGTGCGTGCTCTGACATGTTGTCATGTCCTAACTTGCGACTGACGACAGCAAGTAGTTTGAGTTGGGGCGGCAGCCCCACGAGTTTTTTAACTCGAAATACTTGTTCTACAGTACATTTCACTGTTCTGTGCCTAACTTGATTTATTGTACATATACATGTTTCATTGATTGTCTTCCCATTTGTTCACAGCTGCACAACAATATGCTACATTTGTCTACATCATGCATGGGTGTACAGTACGTGTGTGTGTATACGTGGTAGGATGGCACGCGGTCGTCCAAAGATAGCTACAAGTAGTGCTGAATGGAGGGTAGGGTCATCACATGTCCACACAATGGTTAATTGACACGGTGCAACAGAATAACCAGAAACCAAGTTAATCAGCTTGGACAGCTGCATGTATGTATGCAGTACAAACACCACCTGGGCCACCTTGTCAATGCATGCATGGTTGTGCTTACCACAATTGCTTTACAAATGATGTACATACCCCTCATTCCTATTGGTTGTCCTTATATTTATAACTATAGATCAAACTTGAATGTATACTCACGAACTTCTAATGGGTATAATACAACAGATGTGAGAACTGCAGAGCTCCCCCCTCCCCCATTCAATTGCAATAGTATATTGTTTGCTCTGACTGCTTTCCACATCAACATTGTCTATAAATATAATTATAGCTATCGAATGCACGTCTGTATAGTATATCATACAGTAACCTCATTGAAAAGACTAACTCAGTCTGAGTTTGTAGACACGTAGGGAGGAAGAGACATGCTTAGTAGAGAAGGGCATCTTGACGCAGTGGCATTATTGATTGTGGTATAATATGAATCCCCACCCCACACACACACCACAGTTGGAATGATCCAACTGTGGGGTGGGGTGGGGATTGTGTGTGCATATCTGTGTGTGTATATCATCTTAAGTACATTGTATTGAGAAAGCTGTATGTAGAAAAAGTAATATTTTGCTAATTTAAATTATACCTCATACATATGCTTGCAGACCTAGCTGGTCAATTTAGCTATTTCCAGCATGTATATATATGTATGTGGTTAAACACCTTCACCTCTGACTTGCTGGCTCATTGATCGCTAACTCCAGCAGATTAAATTGTGGACAGCAGCTTCTTGCTGCACTTGCTTTCAAGCTGAATACGCTGTATTATAAAGTATAAATTGTGCATATACAACGATCGATGATCATAATAAAGTGCACAGAAGTATGTATAACAAACTGAGTATGTACTGTATGAATAAACACACACGTGTGGATTTGGTCATTTTAGACTGTCGCTAATAATGGGGAAGGCAAATCAAACGGTACATGGCAAGTGACAGTGCATTCATAGTCAACTTTAAGTAGAATTCATGAATGCTAATGTTTTAGTATAAGTGCTATAAGGCCTATGGCTAATAACATTGTGACTAGCTATATAAAAACCTACTCCAGCAAAAGCACCACAAGGTACAAAATGGCAGCTAGTGCAGTGACAAGGAGTCCAATCCATGGTACACGAGGCAACTGAGGAGCATCAAAAGAAGCTGTGGGCTGACATGGACCAGCACTGTACAGCTCCGTCCATTCAAATTCCTCCTCATTCCCTAAACCTTGCACCTCCCCAACACCAGACTTATGTTCCTTCATTCCTTTGTCTCTTGCGCTCAAATTCATGTCATCACACATAGCAGACAGTGTGTTAGGTTGCAGAAGTTTCAGCACTGGTGCCCCAAGCACTTGTGTTAGTTCGGTTGCCTTCTGCCCAATGTTCTTCACCCCATTTCTGAACAGGTAGCAGAGAGGACCTCCTTCTTGGGGTGGGAACCGCATCAGCCCACCAACACAGAGCACATCAATGGTGGAATGGGGAACAGTGAGGCCCGGAGCAGCTGCCACACGCAGAGCAGCCTCAATTGCTGCAAGGAACAGGTACAGGGTCACTTGCTCATCTGAGAGGGAAGCTGGTTTTCTCTGCTTTTCTGGTCTTGTGTGACTTCGTGAGGAAGGACTCAGTTGATTAAGGGCCTTGTTCATCACATCTGCTTCGTCTGACTTTAGCCAATGGGATGCTGTCATAGTTGCCACCAACAGGTCTACATTCTGAGTGCCAATCTGCAGCACCGGAATGGAATAAGAAGCTCACCCAAGTACTGTACATGTATACAAATTACACAGCATACTGTATCTACTGTAAAGACATTTTGATCAATGTAGTGTGCAACTAGCTCAAAATCACTTGACATCCGTGTATACTTGCCTGGCTAAAGTCATTTTATTGACATTATTATGTAGTGTTACCAATGACAGGCACTGTTCTGTGCATGGGTTACGTGTTTTGGCCTAATCAGCATGATTCTTTGCTCAGTTCATAGAATCAGATCATTTAGTGAGTACTGAAGATGGTAGAGAAGAAGGTGGTAAGATTTAGGTCCATGGCAGCTCAGCCTGGGTTGAAGGATTGAGATGCTGGCCGTGCAGCATGGCCTCGCATCACACCCAGCACAAAGTACGATGCCAACTGGAACCCCAATGGATTAAACACCTTGAACTTTAGCACTTGGGAATGGCTGAGAGGACCCAACCAAGTAACCCCTTGTGGATCAAAGCAGGACTGACAGCTAATGATGAGATGGTTTGTAGGACTGCTAGCAAAACCTGTTTGTGTGAATCAAAAATGCCGAGGAGTGATCCAGGTCACAGTGGCAATGCTGGACTGAAGGATTGGTGTACAGTTTGGGAAAGAAAGATAATTTGTGGAAGAACGGAAATTCGAATAAGTGCTGTGCCAACAGGTTATGCATGCAGAACAAATGTGGCAGATCTTGGTCATCTCTTCATGTATATAATATAGAAAGGCCTCTTGTTTAGTACAGTTAATGGAAATGTGAAAGTGCAAAGAAGACTTTCAAAACACCCAACTCAATCCTATATAGTAAAGGTATGAGATACCGTAAATTGCTCTACCTGCGCCGCACTCCCCCTCTCTCTCCTATCTACCACAGCCCACTCTTCACTTTCAAGCAAACCTCTTTCATGGTCTCAAAGGGGCCCTTGGTGAATCCGGCGAGATGTGCAGCAGCCCTGTCAATGTCAAGAGGACTCCTTGTTGTACTACACAGCAGATGGGCCAGTGCAGCCCAGAATGTCACGAGCAAGCGCTGCTCCACGGACATCTGAGACATGTTGGTCAGAATGGGGAGTTTTCCAATAGCACCAAAGAGCCTGCAAACCGCTCTAATGCTCTCGGGAGGCTAAGCAAAAGGAGAGAGGAGGGTGAAGATTTACAACCCACACTTGCTCATGCATGTACAATGCACCATGCACACACACACACACCCCTGGGTACACCTTGCCCTAACAAAGTACAAGGGCGTTGGGCAGGACCCAGCCAGTAGCTTGGGTCCTGTTTTGAAGGCCAAGAAACTGTCGAAAGGGTGGGCTGGCATGCACACACACACACACACACGCACACACACACACACACACACA
>MKWU01004779.1_pt1 | contig 15526 bp, 16 predicted proteins | sample 809101 | NCBI WGS metagenome assembly MKWU01 (sample SAMN05860141, study PRJNA318959) | sponge metagenome | host: Aplysina aerophoba | place: Slovenia: Piran, Adriatic Sea, Gulf of Piran | collected 2013-05-07 | reverse complement strand
CAGCCAACGACAACATCAGCTCATCCGAAGACCTGGCAATCGCTGCATGACCCAAATTATGGCCATACGAGAATCGCACCCGGCCAAACGGATTAGAAACAAAATCAACCGTGCCGCAAAGCAACTGCAGCCTGCATCCGGAAAGGGCTTCCCCACCTTGCTCGTCGTGGGGTATTGGACGCCGGTACTCGATCAGTTCTTGGACTTCGAAATCGCTTGGGCGATGAGGGGCGGCGAACACCGCATCAGAATCTCAGCTGATGAAGTGAGCTATGACCTCGTCGGGCCAGAGACTGGAGGAAGAAAGGCGTGGGGCGACGTAAATCGCTCGATTTCCGGAGTGGCGCGGATCATGGGTCCGTGGCACGGCGTCGATCACCAAACCCCGAAATTGCGCGTCTTTTCGCACAACGATCCGAATGTAGGCATTCCACGAGGATTGCCCGGGGTAGAGTACTTGGACGCATAGCCTGGAGGTTGGTCGATTGATCGATGACTGCTTGCGAAAATCAGGGACGGTTGAGCCTGACCCATTCGAAATCTCCAATCGTGATCGAGCGCTGTTCCTGATTGAGGAATATGACCTCGAAGCTCAGCTGCTCGCGATCAGAGGTCTCGTGAAGCGCAATAGCGAGAGCGACAAGGCCCTGGAGGAGGAAATCAAGGCGTTGGGCGCCGAAATTCCCAAGCACACTGATGAGTACGCCGACTACATGCAGGATTCGTGGATAGACCACCTGCATGGCTCGGTATTCCAGGATGCCGCGCATAGCATGTCAGCCGTTGGCATGTTGGCTCCATTTGTAGAATCCCTGTTTGTTGCGATTTTTTCTGGGCTTCGCGCAGACCGACGGCCAGTCGATGGCGCATTGGATGACCGTGCAGCGGCACTCCATGGTGATTTCTGGAACCCGCGCTATGTGTTCGAAGGAAGCCAACGGCGAAGAGACGTCGTCAAGGGAATAGGACAGCTCTCGGAATCCACCGGGCTCACCGCTTATCTGCCAGCAAGTCTCCCCAAGACCCTTTCCGCGCTGTTCGAATACCGTAACAAGTTGTTTCATAACGGCTTCGAATGGCCGATGGTTGAGCGAGAACGGTTTGGGAATTCCATACGTCAGAACCAGTGGCCGTCGGAATGGTTCAGTCAATCTACTAGTGATGGAGAACCATGGATATTTTACATGAGTCCAGAATTCATTCAGCACTGTCTTGCTACCATTGATGAGGTCCTGGCGGGGGTAGGTAAATATCTCAGCAGGAGGGACAATGCCACGCTCGATGGGACGCCCCGACTACGGGACGAACAGGCCTAGCAACAGACCTACAAGACAGGTGACGTGCCTTTTGTTTGTGGCGGTGGCGGTGAATGAGCAGGGTTGGCGCGAGGACCTCGGTATGGCGATCGGCGCGTCCGCGGCCGAGGCCTCCTGGGCAGCGTTTCCGCGCAATCCCACCCGGTAGGGGATGAGCGTCGGCACACACGCAAGTGCAGCGTTTCCACTGTAAAGCCGCCGATGCAAGTGCGGGCTCAAGCCTGAGGCGAGCAATCTTCCGTTGCCATTGACACTATCTGTATAATTGCGAATGCGTTGGCAATTGGGCAATAGAATTGCACAGAATGTCGAATACATCCGACTCCTGAAGAATTTGGTTGAGAAGCGTTTCTAGTTGGTGATCAAACTGTGTATTGTTTATGGGTGACTCATGTGGTGCGATCACGAAATTGTAGGGAGTAGTGTATCTGCTTCGTAAAACGACCCGGCCGAGAATACTAACTGGATTTCCTTCTATGATTGCAGCTCCATCGTCATACTCGGCTCGCGTTACTGGCAACGTTCCATCCACCAAGCCATATTCTTCATAGTCATATCCTGATTCTTGAACTCTTCTGATAACGTCCCTTTCGATGACAGAATACAAGCCTGTGGGATTGTCCGCCGATGTTTCGACATATAGCCACTTTCTATGATACACGTCCCGAAGATTGATCGCTGCTAAGCGAGATAGATTAATTTCTTGACCGTCCATCAGAAAGTGTCGGCCTTCAATTTGCTCAAAGCGCCCAATCTGTAAGTTACGATGTCCCCGCCACCACCAAGCGATCTCTCCTTCATCATAAACCAATGGTTGTCGCAACAATATCTTGAGACGCTCCGCAATGACTTTCGGATCCTCAAACCACTGCATGCCTCGCAAACCAGGGAAAGCCTGAGAAAATCTGTCGCTGAATTCGACAACTGCGCGCTTGCCGAGAACTGGCGACGTGGTTGACGCGCTTTGATCGAATTGGGGCGGTGATTGTTCCGGAACAAATGGACACAATCCCAACGGCGGTTTGGTTCTTGGTACTTCGTAAATCGCACGCACCAAATCAGTACGAGACTTGTCATTGTCTTGTCCATTTGAAAGATCGGAATATAGGGCTGCGCCAAAAAAGGTTGGTAGTTTCTGTTCACCTGCTACATTGCGTACAACGGGGATAAATCTACGTCTATTCATGTAGTCGCGCAGCATTTCGGCGGTGCAAATAGTTTTTTCGTATCCGACGCCGCCAATCCCGGCATTTGCTTTTCTGACGTATTCATCTGTGCAAATTACTATCACGCGATCAGACGTTGTAATTGCGCTCTCCATAAATGCCGCAAGATCATCACCGTACTCGACATCCCACCGATCCAGTATAACATCAATGCCATTGCCACGCAGGAATGTGGCAAGTTCTAGAACCCAGTTTTTGTGTGCGTTTGAATCGTGTGAATAAGAAAGAAATACTCGTTTGGGCATTTTTTGACCTTCATGTGTGGTACTCATGGCTTAGGATGAGCACTGTACGAAGAACCAATCAATGTTGGATTCGGTGATGTGCAAAGGAGTGCTGCGAATTGCGGTCATGTGTAGCGCGCTCCAGGCTGGCGAATGGTCATCTGCGCGTGTTGGATGCCGTATGTCAAGGAGGCCAGAAGAGTTGGGAGACGGGTAGGACCAGTGCCGCCAATGGGACCCAGCTTGTCTCCCGGCCGGGAAGTCGGAGCGGTTGTCGTCTTCGGTCTCACGGCGGATCGCAAAAGCCTGATGGATTTCCCAATCCTTTGGGCATGTCAATGGATCACGGATTGTCTTGATTCCGCGGGTGTCCAAGCAATGAACGCGGACCGGGGCATCAAATCGAATGCGGAATTATTCAATACCAGGACTTGGGCGGGCGGCATATGGCGCAAAGACACCATTTCGGCGCGCGGCGACAATGTCTAGGCTGCCAGGGGCAGGAGCTCCGTGCAGACGTATCTGGCCGACAGGGAATTGCCCCAAACCCACTGCCCCAGTGAACAGTCGGATCCTTGCCACGTGACGACGTTCGGGGACTTGCAGGAAAGGAGTTGGCCATGCGTAAGCTGCTTCTCATCGGACAGGGCTCGATACTCACCTTCATGGTGTTGGCGATTGCCGCTTGCAGTATCGGTCTTGCAGCGGGACCACTCGGTGCGGTCGAGATCAAACGTGGCGCGCCAATCGAAATCCGCGCGCTCCTCTCCGAATCGGTCGTGCCGTCCGTGTCCCCTCTCATCGGAACCGCCATGGAGCTGGCGATTCGGGACTATGGCCCCATACACGGGCACCATGTTTCCGTCCAAACTCTCGACGAGAAGTGTTCGGGCCCAGGTGGGCGCGCGGCGGCCGAGGCCGTCGTTGCCGACGCAGCGGTCGTCGGCGTCATCGGGACCTTGTGCTCCGGTGCGGCGGTGGAGGCATCGCCGATCCTCAGTGCGGCAGGTCTCTCGATGATATCGCCGGCAAACACGTCGCCTTTGCTCACATCCGATCTCGCCGGAAATGCCGGCCCGCACCACCACGAAGGCTACTACCGCGTTACGGATAACGACCTCATCGAGGCGAGCGTCGTCGCGCACTTCAGCTACGACGAGCTTGGCTTGCGCAGGATGGTCACGATCCACGATGGCGACGCCTATACCAGTTCCATCGCGAATGCCTTTGCCGTCGAGTTCGCCAGGCGTGGCGGTGCGGTTCCGATCGTCGCTCGGGCGGCAAAAGGCCAGACCGACATGGCCGCCGTTCTCGCCCGGTTCGAAGAAGCCGAGCCCGATGGCGTGTTCATCCCGCTCTTCCCGTCGGAGGCAACCAGTCTGGTTCAACAGGCAGCCAAACTCCGTGCGCTGGGAGGGGCGACAATGATCGGCGGTGCCGCCGTACTGACGACGCATGTCCTGGCGTTGCCGGAGTCGGAGGGCCTCTATTTCACGGCACCCGATCCCGGAGACAGCGGGAACACGAACCAGGCGACGGGCCGAAGCGCTGCCGACGTCCTGGCCGCGTTCGAGGCCGCCTTTGGCGCGCCGCCAACGTCCGCATACTGGGCGCACGGCTATGACGCCACGACGCTGTTGCTCTCGGCCATCGAGCAGGTTTCGGCCGTCGATGGAGACACGCTCACGATCGATCGCGCGGCGCTCCGCGATGCGTTAGGTGGCACCAAAGAGTTCCAGGGCATCCTCGGCACGCTGACCTGCGATGCCTTCGGGGATTGCGGAGTTGGCCGCAGCGTGATCCGTCTGCACGGGGACTCCGGCGTCACGGACCCGTCACGCCTGCCCATCGTGTACAAGGGCGCGCACAAGGGCGCGCGGGACTCGCACCGGCCTCAGGAGTGACGACGAAGAAGGCGTGGGGCGTTCCGGGGGGACCGATCGGGTTTCCCTGAGGTGGTGCGGCGGTTCGTCAGTGATTAGCTCAGGCGCGCGGACCCCGACATCGCTTCACGAGTCTGTGGTGCTCGCCGCCCCGTGGCGTGCCTGCCGGTCGAAGAACACCACCCATGTCGCCGCGTCGGTGCAGTCAGGGGAGAGCGTCGAATCGAGGGCCATGAGCTGGCGGTCTTTGAATGGCGCGAGGAGCGCATCGTGGCCGCGTGGTTTCACCCGGGGGACATCGCCGATGACGAAGTGTTCTGGGGAGATGACCGACCTTCCCGATCGGCATGGCCCGAACTCTCCCGAAGGGCCATAGCCCGGTCTTTGGGGCTCAAGTGGGGTGAGCGATGAGCGTACTGCCGCCCACCGTGTTCGTGGACGGTAACAACGTGATGGGCTCGCGTGCGGACGGCTGGTGGCGCAATCGCGCCGAGGCCGCGCAGCGGCTCGTCGCGGACATCGCCGCCGTGGCGTGTCGCCAGAGAGGTGCATGGACGATCGTGTTCGACGGCCCGGAGCCGCCCAGCATGTCTCCGGCGCAGGGGTGCCTTTCCGTCATTCACACGGGGCATCGCCGCCGGGATGGCGCGGACGACTGCATCGTTGAGCTGGTCGCTGTCCTGCCGGACCCGTCGGCGGCGCTGGTTTACACCTCCGATGCCGGGCTGCGCTCTCGGGTGCATGCGTTCGGCGCTCGCGTTTCGGGCGCGCGGGCGCTTCTGAACGAGATTGCCGCGGTCCGCGAGACAATGGAGCCGCGCATCGGGGATCGGGGGACCTTCGGTCGCGGACCGGTCCAGGAATGAACTCGCCCAGGATGGCTCGGGTATCTGACAGGGCGGGCCCGCAACCTGCCGGTCCCATCCACTCCTATTGGATTGGTCCACCCTCTTGTCTGCGCAACCGTCCGTCAGGCGCAGACAAGAGGGTGCTGAAGCCCACTAACCCACAACCTGCCTGTCACGAGGTCCATCGTAGACGCTGGCTCGACGCTCACCGCGAACTCGGACTGCGCCCCGAGCATCGCGTTCAAGGACTTGTTGTCAGGCGTCGGACATGGATGCCCGGAAACATATGGGTTCAACAGGTCGGGACGTCGGTCGGCGTCGAACCGGCGCGCCGAACGACACCGGATTCGAGAATCTGTACACGGATCGGGGTCGGTCGGCCCCCGGCGGCCGGGTTGTTGACCTGCGGGCAGTTGGAGACGATTGCGAGGACGTCGCGCTCGGCCCGCAGATCGACGCGATCGCCGGGCCTGGACGGGCCGCCGACGAAGGTCCGCTCTGCCAGACGGCCTCCTTCGTAGACCGGCACGGCGCAGAAGAAGTTCACGTTGGGCACGATGTCTGTCCATCCCAGGCCGTGCTCCGCCAAGGCGGCCAGGAAGTTCTCGCGGCAACCCGGCACCGCCTCCACGCCGTAGAGCATGGCGTTGCTGGGGGCGCTGCAGCAACCGGCGATGGTATCGTGATGGCCGCAGGTGTCGGCCACGATCGTGAAGAGCGGTCGTCCCCGGTCCGAGTAGAGCGCATGGCCCTTGGTCAGGCGAAGAGTGCCGCTTTTCTTGATCGTGTTCGGCGCGTAGTAGCGTTCGCGCGGGTCGGCCGCGTCGTAGCACAGGAAATCGACGCCCTGTTCACCCTCCAGATCGACGATGCGCAACACCTGGTCCCGCCGCAGGCGGGCCGACCACGGAGCGCCCGGCGCCACGATCTCGTCGTGGACAACACGCAACGCACCCTCTTCGTCCATCACCGTGCCCTCCAGTCTGACCCGTCGCCCAGCCTAACCCATCTCGGACTCATCGAGTTCCGGCGATTCATCGTTGCATGGACCAGCAAGCCCGTCTGAGAACGGCGGATGGTCCTTCGATGCCCAACCTGGCTGTCGATAGGTCCGACGCAGAGACTGGGTCCACCCCGGGTCTGGCGCAATTCCGCCATCCCCGGGCGCCACTGCCAGGGATGGAGAGTGATCGGGTCGGGGCACCGGGAATCGGCGGGATTCGATAGTCTGACCGCTTGAGGCACGCGATGGCGCAGCGGCGCCCTCTTGCACCGCTGGCGCCCGGATTGTTCCATCGGGCACATCTTCCTGCCGGGAGCGGAGCAAGGCGGCGTGCGCATCGAGACGGCGGATCGCCGGTACGAGGTACGAACCCTGAATGACGGCGTCGTGCACATCGAGGAACCGCACATCCTGCCCTTCTACCGCTGCAGCATCCGGTTGGTGCACGGGCGGCTGCGCACCTCCCGGTCGATAATCGTCATCGGCGGCCCCCCTGTGTGGATCCCGGCCTGTCGCAGGACGGGCATCGGACTTGGTGCGCGGGGGCGCGCTGGTCGCTCGGGTCGGCGCCCGCCCCGAGCCCGGAGGGCACGCGTCGCGTGCAGGCAAATGACGATGCGCTCGAATACGGTGTGAAGTCGGGCGCCTTGGTACGTTGGTAGAGGGCTGCGGGACGATCCCGCACCCTGCAAGGCGGTGAGATGGACCGGGAGGGACGATCTGCCATGGCGACGGTGACGAGACGCGATCTGACGGGGGCCGTCTGCGACGAGGTGGGACTTGTACACGGCGACGCGGCGGAACTTGTGGATGGGTTCATCGAGGCGATCGCAGAGCGGCTGTCGGCCGGGGAGGAGGTGAAGATCTCGTCGTTCGGTAGTTTCACGGTGCGCGACAAGGGCCTGCGTATGGGCCGCAATCCCAGGACGGGCGAGCCGGCGGCGATCCTGCCGCGGCGCGTCGTGGTGTTCCGGCCTTCGGCGAAACTGAAGGAACGGATCAACGAGATGCCGGGCGACGCGGGGGAAGACGCGTAGGTCGGCCGGCATCGGCACGGCTATAATCGGTTTGGAGTTCGGAACCGGCCAGCGGAGACAGGATCATGGACCGCGCATCATTGGGAGCGATCGACGAAGGCAGCCTGACGAAGGGCCAGTTGCGCAAGCTGACTGCGCTGCGCAAGTCGGTGGGGGACGAGATCGGCGAGCGCACGTTCGCCACGTGGTTGGCGTCGCAGGGAACGGTCGACAGGAAGGAAGACGGGAACGCGGCGACGATCGTCAACACTCTGTGGCCTCTGGTCGAGGATGGCGCTCTGGCGATCCCGCGCGGCGGCTACTTGCTGCGACGCGGCCGCGGCCGGATCGTCGTCGAGCCTGCGCGGCGGTAGAGCGTCCAAGGGTCGTCCGCCGGGTCCGAGCGCCGTCCTGCGCCTGGAAGTTCCTCGTCGGCGCGGAGCCTTCGGACTACGGTGGAGAGAAGCACCAGCCCTCCGGCGAGTGCTTGCATCGATCGCTCTTGCGCCGGGATGGCGCCGGAACATGGCCGGTTTGCCTCGGTACATTGGCAAAGGCCCGGCGATCCCCACGAATGCGTTCGATCATGAATACCCTCGTCCTGACCCTGTTGCTCGGCGTCGCTCTCTTCGTCCCCGCCGCGGCTAAGGAGGACGATCGCCTCGCCACGATCCATCTCCCGGAGGGCTTCGTCATCGAGGCCTTCGCGAAAGTCCCCAATGCACGGCAGATGGCCTGGGGAGAGAAAGGCACCCAGTGGCACCGCATTCGCTGCCGTGCCGGGATCAAGGATGTGCGCCTGCATGACCTCAGGCACAGCTATGCCAGTGGCGGCCTTCTGGTCGGGGAAGGCCTGACAATGATCGGGAAATTGCTGGGTCACAACAAGGTTGAGACAACCGCGAGATACGCGCACCTGGCGAACGATCCGATGAAGGCCGCCGCGAACCGGATCGCGAGCCGCATCGCCGACATCGCAGGTTGACGGTTGGCACAAGCATCGCCATTGCGGGCTTGACGGTGCTGGCGGGATGGGTCTGTTGTGGGCGCACTGCTTGGCCCCCAATCGGCAAGACAGCCTCTTGATTTTTCGCATGTTCAAGAGGTTAGGAGCCGACGCAAGACGACACGGCAGGGCACGCATGTGCTAACCCGGAGGCTGCAACAGCGATTGGAAATACGGTGTACATCTGGATCGAGAGGAGCGATGCCATGGAGAGGTGCTGCCCTGTCGCGGCGGTCCCGCGGTCAGCTACGCAATAACGAGTACAGCGCAAATGCGTCAGAGCGAAAGCACGATTGCGTTCTTTCGTGCTTTCGTTATAATCTAGATTGCGGGTACGATTCTCTCCCAATGGGCGCCGACCCCTCGGCGTTCACAGAACATAAATCGGTGTGATGGGCATGCAGGAGACCAATTCAAGCAAGACACCGTCTCAAGACGTGTCCCATTCGGCAAGAAAACCCGCTAAGCGGAAAACACCGAACTCAACGCCGCTCAACTTCAAAGTATCCGAAGAGTTTCGCCGTGAATTTAAAACCTACGCTGCCCAGCACAACATGAAACTCAATCAGCTTCTTTTTGTTGCGTTTGCCGCTCTGAAAGAAAAAGATGTCGAGTAGCGCGCGGATACATGACGACGTACCGGCACTGAGGCACCACCCCGGAAGCCACGAGGATATAGGGAAGCATGGTTGCGACGACTGACACTCCTGAATCAGCCGATGATCTGCTTGATGCTGCGTACCAGCAGCTTGAATTCGATCAGGGTTCTTTGCTGTCAGCCGCGAACGTGCCGCAATTGGATACAATAGAAGAATGGGTCAACAGAGGCGATTGGCAGCAACTAGCAGCCCAGGTTGGCGCAGAGAGCATCTTTTTTGTCGATCAAGACCCGGTTGTTGTATTTGCGAAGTCCGTAGACACCGCGCAGAGCGTACTGCGGATGCTTTACGAACGTATCTGGTGCATGGGCCGACCCCAGATTCTCTTCCTCGCTACACCGGGGGAACTATCCGCATTCGATTTGACGAAACCCCCACCAAAGCCGCACGAGGCGATCGCCGATCATGATCGTTTGATAGCAGTCGCGACCTCTGTTGCCGATGTACAATTGAAGCTTGGCGCTTATCACCGAGAGCACATAGAGACAGGGGAAGCCTTTGGCGAAGACCGGTTTCGCGATTCACTCAGTCGTTCAGATCGCGCCCTTATCCGAGACCTTAAGACGGTTCGGCAACAATTGACCACGGTGGCCTCCGAAGCGAAGCTTCCAGAACTTCGGCATTTACACTCTTTAATCGGCCGCGCTATATTTATTCGCTATCTCGAAGATCGCGAGATCCTGCTGCCTGCATACTTCGCCAAAGTCGCAGCGCAGAGCAAGCGTTGGACACAAATTCTCGAACAACCTTCCTCCGCGCCCGCCCTAGATCCAAGATTCACAGAACTACGATTTCCGCGGGTCCTACTGGATAAGGAATTCACGTATGCGATTTTTGAGGCACTTGCCCGAGATTTCAACGGCGATATTTTTCCTATCGATGATGATGAATCCGATCGTATACAGCAGGAACATCTCAACAGACTGAGGGGCTTTCTACTCGGGAACACGTCATACCAAGACAATCTGTTCTTTTTCGCCTACCGATTTGACGTAATTCCAATCGAGCTCATCAGCACGATTTATGAGGAATTCTACAACGAGCGCAATGGTAAGGGTAAGAACCAAGGCTCACACTATACTCCCCCAGCCTTGGTAGAATACGTGTTAGCGAATACCCTCACTCTGGATGTACTCGCCAAGAAACCGCGAGTAATTGATCCAGCCTGCGGTTCGGGAATCTTTCTCGTTGAGTCTTTCCGGCGCATGGTGCGACACCTTTGTGCTCAGCAGAACGGTAGACGCGTGAGTCCGCCGCAGCTTCGAAAAATGCTGCGCGACCAAGTCGCCGGCGTGGATATCAACGAAGAGGCCGTGCGCGTCGCCGCGTTCAGCCTTTACCTCGTCTACTTGCACTACCAGGAACCGCGAGAGATAAACAGCGAGCGAAGACTGCCATATTTGAAATGGGTGCCAAGTGAAGAGCGACAGCGGCGCGAGCAGTCAATGCCTGGAGCAAGGTTTCTAGATGTGTTGCTCCATGCAAACTCATTTGAGGTAGTTGACGGCAAGCATCCAGTCCAAGTTACTCGGCGATTTGGCAGGGCCTGTGCCGAGGTCGTTGTAGGCAACCCTCCCTGGGGCAATCCAAAGAAGAATGATGCGGATGGCCAACAGGCGATGCAGGCGGTCAAGTCGTGGTGCGGTTCTAAGAAGGGACGTCCGCTCGGTGACAACGAATTGTCGCAGGCTTTTATCCACCTCACCGGAGCGATTTTGAAGGAAGGTGGTCGGGCCGGTTTGCTGGTCTCCTCCGGCGTGCTTTTCAAGAGTCACAATAATAGCCGGGAGTTCCGGCGCGTATGGTTGCGGTCTGTCCGGCTAGAGCACGTTGTTAACTTTGGGCACGTCCGGCGTGTGTTTTTCTCTGGAACTCAGCGCGATTCGAAGGGGGTATCTCCGTTTATATCTGTGGTCTTCGAAAAAACTGCGAAAACGCCGACCGATAGCCGCTTTCAGTACTGGTCGGCCAAACGGACAGCGGTAGTGGAGAATACGAGCTCGGTTGTTCTTAACCGTGGCGACATGCATTGGCTCTCCCAACGAGACTGCCTTGACTATGAAAAGCTCTGGAAAATCTACTGGTGGGGCGGTCACCGGGATGAAGCGTTGATCCGATCTATTGAAAGATTCCCCGCACTTCGGGACTTGCCAAATCATATCGCCGGTGTGCGCTTTTCTTCCGGACGGGGGTTTCAGGAGGCCAACAAAGCAAATGTGGCGGGTTGGTTAAGCAAATATCCGGAACTTAGACCGCGCGATTTTCATTCGTACGGCCCAACTTCTACTAGCCGACTTGTACCCGTTCCGGAATATGTAGAGCGTCGGGGCGTCGAGGATATTTATAGTGGGCGGCGCCTACTTGTTGCACGCGGTATTCGAGCGGATGGTCACATCATATCACGCTTTGAGACGAGTACCTATAGCTTTCGTAATTCGACCCATGGAATTCGCTTCAGAGGTCTTAATACGTGGCAGGAGGCTGTAATAACGGCTGTTTTCTGGTCGTCTCTAGCCCGTTACTATTATTTCATGACGTCTGGTTCTTGGGGACTTTGGCACGACGAAATCCATCTAGATCACGTCAAGGAGATGCCTATCCGATTCCCGGAGAATAAACGTCTTCGAAACCGGATTGTGCGCGTTGTCAAGAAGCTTCAGAATCTGGACCAAGATCTAGCCGGGCTGGCACTAGGTTGGGAGGTGGCTCATGGACGACTCCCGGGACTCGAAAAAGAGCTGGATGATGCGGTCTTCGACCTCTACCAGCTGAACACTGCCGAACGCGACCTCGTGCACGAATTTTGCAGTATCGGACTTAACTTGTTTTATCGAAGTCGGAACAGTGAAGCAGTCAGAGAAGTCCACCGTCCGGAGCGAAGCGTCGGCACACTGGAGGATGTATCAGGCGCGAAAGTCGGACTGGCTGCGTATCTTCGTGTGTTCCTTGAGAGCTGGAAGCGGGAACTGGATGCAGACGGCGATCTTGTTTGGCAGGTGCTTTCTCCTCCCTCACGGGCACCGTTGCTGGCTGTGTCTTTTAGCATTTATGACAAAAGAGTGCCGCTACCGGACGGCGAGGATCGAGAGCAGTGGCGGGATGTTCTCGCCAAACTGGAAAAAGTATCGCTAGTCCCGATGGGTCGGTCCCGCATCTTCGTCGACACGTTCTTTCGACACGTAGGCGATCAAGAGCTCCTGTTCGTCAAGCGAAACGAACAACGCTTTTGGTCGCGCTCGGCCGCGCGCGAGGATGTAGGTTCGACTCTAGCTTTCCTTATGAATCAAGAGGACATTACCTTGAGCAAGAGACTATGAAGGTACGGACGTTGCGGCGGCTGACGAATAAGCTTTGGGCTACGCGCGAGGCGAAGTGCCTCGCGATAGCAGAACGTGCCTTGATAATGCTTCGAGAAACAAATGAAGCTCCGGAGACAGAAGTTGAGTTGAACCGCCTGTTGTATTTTTATCTGCTCACCGCTAGCCGAGAATTGTACCCTGATGAGGTGGTCGCACCGGTCACCGAGTGCAATAATCAACCAGATACTGACGATGAAGCAAGGGCTATACGCGAACAAAAGCGACCTGATTTTCAATGGATTTATCTGGACCGCTACGAACCGGACCCTCAGCGCAGCAGTAAGCAGTTCGTGATAGAGTGCAAGCGGCTTGGGAAGGCCCGTCGACGCGATTGGATTTTCAATGCGAATTACTCCGAATATGGTATAAAAAGGTTTTGTGATCCGGAATGGGCGTATGCAAAACAAGCACCTAGCGGAGCGATGTTAGGGTATTGGCAAAGCATGGAAGGAAACGATGTTCTGCGTGAAGTCAACGAAGGTTGCTATCGTCGTTCAATCCCAAGCCTGGTGTTCATTGGGCCTTTGTGTTCCAACGGAATAAGTAAATTCCAGCAGGAGTTGGTGCGCCCTTTTCCAATTTCACCCTTTAAACTACATCACTTGTGGATTGATCTAAGGTCATGAGTCAATAGAAGTGCATGAAGAGGCTCGAAACGCCCATTGCCGTGCGGACAAGAATCGCCTCGAGGCTCGGATGAAGTTTTCATATGGCGCGTTGAGATGCAGACGCGGCGTGGTAATTGCCGCCGATGGCTGGGGATGCAATCTGCGTCCCATTTGAATGCGATGGCGAAGGCCGGCGCGCCGCCCGAGATGATGTACCGGCATTGGGGTACCCCGCCGCCGGCCTGGCGCCCGAGATTCGGGTCGTGGCGGTGGCGTCGTGTGGCAGCACCTGCGGTCACTTGTCGACCGGTGCGCTGCGGTGAACCACGGTCCGCTCGCCGTGATATTCGGCAGCGGACCGAAAATCGCGGCCGCGGTGCCCGACGGTCCCCCGCAACGGGTGGAATCATGCCTTGGTTTCCGGGAGTTAGAGAACGTCGGCGCGCCGCCTGTGATGATCCACCGTCATTTGGGTGCCGCGCTCGCCCGGCGCCCAAGACTCCAGTCGTGGTGCCGGCGTCGTGTGGCAGCGCATGCAGCCGTCTGTCGACGGTGCGCTGCGGTGAACCACTCTCCACCGGTCGCACTGTCAGCGGCCGGGAAATGACGGTTGCGGTGCCCGGAGAAAAGTGGAATCATTTCGTGGTTGCAAGGGGTTAGAGAACGCTGGCGCACCGCCTGTGATGATCTACCGTCATCAAGGGAATGCGTGACAAGGGTGCGCTTGGCGTCCCAATCGTTCTGACTTTCTTGGCTTCAGGTTCTTCCCAACCCGGCAATGAGCGCCGACGATACACTCGGGTTTGAATCTGGTCAGAGACCCATACGGTGCCCCGGTGGAAGAGAAAGGCCGCTCTTCCAATGCCCGGTGTCACCATATGAAGCGCCAAACCCCCTGACCCACAATAATCCCTGTTCGCACTCTCAGACGGGCATCAGGGATTTCCCGGTTCGTCCTGGAGCCCGAGGGATCTCCGGCTGGGCATCCATGTCGTGGGCGCGAAGGTCTCGGTGCGCGTGGAACCGCGAGGGAAGCTGCGGAATTGGAGGACCTGACGTCCATGCGAGGCCTCCGGGCGGTGGTACCGGTGCGCGCACACCGCGGCGATCGGGCCGGCTTCCGGCCTCACGTGTGTGCCGGCCCGGGCATGCGGTAGCCGAGGCCGCGCTCGCTGGGGGCAGGTCAAGGACCCGATTCCGGAGCCGATGGCGGTGAGGCTGGCCGACGGCCGGACGTTCAACGATGGGATTCAGATGTTGGTCGGCGAAGGGTGAAGATTGCACGTCCTGCGCCCCCTACGGGGGCGCAGGACGGCCCCACCTCGTGTCCCGGCCCCAAAGCCGGAGTGCGTGTTGTCCGGGGTCTTGCGGCGGATCGCGACAGCCTGACGGATAGCCCGGTTCCTGGTGCCTTTCAACGGATTGCGGATTGCTCCGCTTCCGCGGGCGGCCGAGCGATGAGCGCGGACCGGGTCATCAATTCGAATGCGCAAATCTTCAATATCGGGACCAGGGCGGGCGGCGCGTGGCGCGGAAGCACCGTTTCGGCCCCCCCCCAGGAACTAGAATTCGAACCGGATCGCCGCGAGCACTGCGTGGGTCCGGTAGTCGGCGGCGGTCTCGTCGATCCGGACCGGGATCTCTCTCCGGGTGCCGTCCTCGCGGTAGCGCACGATGGCGATGTCGCCCACGTCGGTCCGGATTTCTCCCGCATCGGTGTACCGGTAGCTCAACTCGAGGTGGATGCTGCCGCCGATCGGTATCGCGATCCCGGCGGTCAGCATCCAGGTGAAGTTCCGCCCGCTTCCCCCGGGAAGGGCGGTGAAGGGGATCTCGCGGCCCGGACCCCGGCGCAGGGGGCCCTGCGGATCGTCCGGTTCGGGGAAGCGCTGGACGTAGCCGCCGAGGCGGTAGCCGGCGATTCCGAGCCCGGCGCCCAGGAAGGGGCGCGCCCGGCGGCCCGGGGCGATCTCCCATCCCGGCAAATCGTGGAACCCGGCAAGGAGAAGCTGCCAGGTGACCTCCCCCATGGCGTCGACGAAGGCCGCGACCGTCTCCGGGACAGCCGGCACCCCCCGCAGGCCGCGCTCCGCGCACCACGCCGCATAGATCGCCAGATCCGACCGCAGCGCCCGCTCGGTGTTGTCGCTGAACGCCCCGCTGCCGGCCTGGACAAATCGTCCGAGCGCCTCCGCCTCCGCCGCCTCGCCGTTCGATTGCGACCTCTCCGGAACGTCGAACGGGGTCTCTACGAACATCGGCGCGCCTCCGGAAGGTCAGGGGTCCCGCCCCCGGATTGCGCTCGCGAATAAGAGCTATCGAGCGCGAACCGGTTGCATGGGGCTGTGACGAGAGCAGGAGGCAGCGTCGGATGACAC
>MKWU01004778.1_pt1 | contig 15531 bp, 9 predicted proteins | sample 809101 | NCBI WGS metagenome assembly MKWU01 (sample SAMN05860141, study PRJNA318959) | sponge metagenome | host: Aplysina aerophoba | place: Slovenia: Piran, Adriatic Sea, Gulf of Piran | collected 2013-05-07 | reverse complement strand
CCCGCCATCGAACGTGCGCTCCACCATGAATCGCAATTCGCCGTCTACGATCTCCGACTCGAGAAACGGCTGTGTCCTCCCGCCAGCGGCCCCGGTCAGGAATCCGGCAAGCACATCCGTGCCTGCCCCGCTGACTTCGAGCGCCATCGGTTCATGGTCTCCATCAGCAGCGTCGAGCACCCACTCGCCATTGAAGCGCGCTGTGTCCAATCGGTCGTCCACCGACCCTCGTTCAGATGAGCAACCGATTGTCAGCACGCACACAAGGGAAAAAACAACAGTTGCTTTCAACATGGGGCTCCTCAACCAAACAGGGATGGCAATGCGTCCATCGAGATAGCATTCCCTCGCGATTGTAAAGCCTAGCCTACACTTTGGATTTCAGGCTCACACCCTTGCCGTGCTACGGCTCTGCGGAAACGTATTGTTCGTGACGAGCCTCCTCACAGCCGTGATGCATCCGAACACCAAGTTCATTTATATGGATGAACAGGCAGCCTCAACCATCGGCGAGCCTCGAAATGCTCCAGCTCCAACCCCGTTCGACTGTTTCGGGAAGGAATGCAGGGTTTTAGCACCTTTCCCTACAACGAGAGCGACGGCGGAAATGGAGTGGCGCCAACAGAGCCGTCCCATGCCGGACCGGTGTGCGGTGATTCGGCAACCGCGATAGACTAGCTTCGAACGATGAAGAGCCCGAGCCAGGCGCTCCTTGTCTCCGTCTCGATGTTGACGGCGGCGACAGCCTGGGCGCAAGGCCCTGAGGAAGTCGAAACGGCGGCTCTGGAACTGATCGAGAACAAGTGCCTCGTTTGCCACAACACCGAAGCCAGGACGTCCGGACTCGACCTCACCACCCTCGACGGCGCCTTGGCCGGCGGTGCGCACGGCCCAGCGCTCGTCCCCGGTGACGCCGAACAAAGTCCTCTCTATGGCAAGATCGCGGCGGGCGAGATGCCTCTTGGCAACCCTTTGCCCCGCAAGGAGCACGACATCGTTCGCCGCTGGATCAATGCGGGCGCACCGTGGTCACGTGCGATAACCCACGGAGAAAAGCGTTCACGGGCCGTCTCCGATTGGTGGTCGTTGCAACCACTCAGCGAGTCCGATCCCCCCGCACTCCAAAACGCGCCGGAAGGCTGGCAGTCACCCATCGACCGCTTCATCTACGCAGAGATGGAGCACAAGAGGCTTGCGCCCTCGCCGCCCGCCGACCGTGCGACGCTCATCCGACGGGCCACCTTCGACCTGACCGGACTACCGCCGACGCCCGAAGAGATAGACGCCTTCAGCAATGACCCGAGCGACAACGCCTATGAACGCCTGCTCGACCGGCTGCTCGCCTCGAAGCACTATGGCGAGCGCTGGGGCCGGCACTGGTTGGACGTCGTTCGCTTCGGTGAAAGCCACGGCTACGAGCAGAACCATTTGCGCAACAACGCCTGGCCTTTTCGCGATTACGTCATCCGGTCGTTCAACGACGACAAGCCGTTCGATCAGATGGTTCTCGAACACCTCGCCGGCGATCAGGTCGCCGCCGGCAACCCGGATGTCGAGGTCGCGACGGCTTTTCTCGTCGCCGGCCCACACGACACCGTTGGCATCGACAACATCGAAGGGCAGCTCCAGAAGCGCGCCAACGACCTGAACGACATCATCACGGCGACCTCGGGAGCGTTTCTCGGTCTCACCGTCCACTGTGCGCGTTGCCACGATCACAAGTTCGACCCCATTCAACAGGCCGATTACTATCGCATGCAATCGATCTTCGAAGGGGTGCACTTCGACCAGCGCGTCGTCGCGAATGCGGAGCAGATCCAGCAGCGCGAGCACCGCACCCGTCCCATCGAGGAAGCGTTGGCGCGCACCGACAAGGAGCTTCAAACCATCGCTGAGCAAGCCGAGCCTCTGATCGAGCGGCAAAAGCCATCGATCGTCGCGAGGTATCGTCCGCCGGTCGACGCAAAAGGAACCGAAGAGACATTCGAACCGGTCGAAGCGCGTTTCGTTCGGATGCGGATCAGCGGCAGGTACCGCGGTACGCCACGCCTGGATGAACTCGAGGTTTGGACTTCCGGACCCAAGCCACGCAACGCCGCCCTGGCGTCGGCCGGAGGCAAGGCCTCCGCTGCCTCGACACGCAAGGCCGATGACGATCCCAATGCGTACTCGGTTGATCACGTGATCGACGGCGATTTCGCCAAGCGTTGGATATCGAATGACCCCGACCGCGGCGAAGTAACGGTCGAATTGGCCCAGCCGGAGACGATCTCGCGCATCTTCTGGTCGCGTGACCGCCTGGGTGGGTTTCAGAAAACATTCCTCAGTGGCGTTCCCACTGAGTACGTCGTTGAAACATCGCTCGACGGGAAGAGATGGCGGAAAGTCGCCGATACCGAAGACCGTCTACCCTACACCGAGGCGGAACAGGACGAACTCATCTTGATGACGGTTCTCGATGCCGACGGCAAGAGGCGACGGCAATCACTTCTGCAACACAAGAAGAAACAGCAAGCCGAGCTGGACGCCATCCCGAAGTTGCCAACCGTATACGCCGGCAGGTTCGAGCAACCGGAAGACCCGACTCACCTGTTCAAGCGCGGCAATCCGATGAACAAGGGGGAAGCCATAGCGCCAGGCGGTCTCAGCACGCTGGAGAACATCTTTCCGCGCTTCGAACTCGGGCTCGAGGCGCCTGAAGGCGAACGGCGGTTGGCGCTTGCAAAGTGGATCACAGACGACCGAAACCCTCTCACGCCGCGCGTGCTGGCGAACCGCGTCTGGCACTACCACTTCGGCCGGGGGTTGGCAGGCACTCCGAGTGACTTCGGCTACAACGGCGAGCGGCCTACTCACCCGGAACTGCTCGACTGGCTTGCCCAACGTGTACAGGCCTACAGATGGCGTCTCAAGCCGCTGCACAAAGAGATCATGATGTCAGCCGCCTACCGGCAATCGAGCCGCTACGACATCGATGCGGCGAACATCGATCGCGAAGCACGCTACCTATGGCGATTCCCGCCTCGACGGCTCCAAGCCGAGGGGATTCGAGATGCGATCCTGGCGGTGTCAGGCAAGCTCGATCCGACGATGGGCGGACCGGGCTTTCGCTTATACAAGTACACCGTCGACAACGTCGCCACATACTATCCGCGGCAGGAGTTCGACGAGGCCACGTTCCGGCGCTCGGTCTATCATCAGGCAGCGCGGTCGGTAAAAGTCGATCTACTTGGCCAATACGACTGCCCCGACTCAGCCCTGCCTGCGCCCAAGCGAGAAGTCAGCACATCGCCGCTGCAAGCACTGAGCCTACTCAACAACCCGTTCATGCTTCAGCAAGCCGTGTTTTTCGCCGAGCGTCTGACAAGCGAGGCCCGTGAACCCCACGCGCAGGTCAATCGAGCCTACCGGCTTGCCTTCGGGCGCGCTCCCACTCCGGAAGAACAAGCCGCCGCCGTCGATCTGATCGGTGAACAGGGCTTGCCGATCTTCTGCCGCGCGATCTTCAACGCCAACGAGTTTCTCTATGTTATGTAGGCATTGCGTGAGCCGCAGAGAGTTCCTGGGCGACGTCGGCCAGGGTTTGGCAGGCATTGCGCTGGCGCAATTACTCGGGGCCGGGACACTGAGCGCCGCCCAGAGCCGAACGCACTACCCCGCCAAGGCGAAACGAGTCTTGCAGATCTTCTGTCCCGGCGGATGCTCGCATATCGATACGTTCGAGCATAAACCAGCACTTGAGAAATGGCATGGCAAGCCGTTGCCCGGCGCAGAGTCGTTCGTCTCGTTTCAGGGCAAGAACGGCAACTTGATGAAGAGCCCGTGGACATTCGTTCCAGGCGGAGAAAGCGGCAAGAAGATCACCGAGCTATTGCCGCATCTGAGCAAGCTGGCGGACGGCATGGCGTTCATTCACTCGATGACCTCCAAGACCAACACGCACGGCCCGGCCTGCGTGATGATGAACACCGGCTTCGTTGTCGAGGGATTCCCGAGCGCCGGCGCCTGGACGAGCTACGCTCTGGGCTCGGAAAACGACAACCTGCCGACTTATGTCACCATCCCCGATGTCCGCGGCATTCCGCCCGCCGGCCCGGCGAATTGGGGCGCCGGTTTCCTGCCCGCCGAGCATCAGGCGATTGTGTTCAACGCCGCCGAGGGCATCCGCAACCTGGAGCGTCCGGCGTCAGTGAGCGCCGAGGCGGAGGAGGCCACACGCAAGTTCCTCGAGCTGATGAATCGCCGTCATGCCGAAGCGCACCCAGGGAATCCCGAGCTGACAGCACGCATCGCCTCCTACGAGCTGGCGGCCCGCATGCAACTTTCCGCGCCCGAGGCCGCCGACTTGTCCCAGGAGACCGCCGCCACACACCGCCTCTACGGCACTGAAGATCCGAATCCTCTGCTGGCTGCGTATGCGCGCAACTGCCTGCTCGCCCGGCGCTTGATCGAGCGCGATGTTCGCTTCGTGACGCTGTACTGCGGGTCGCGCGCCTCGGGGGTCGACGGTCTCCTCAACTGGGACGCGCACAAGACTCTGCAGGCCGACTACGAGCGCCACTGTCCCATTCTCGACCGGCCTACCGCGGGACTCATCAAGGACCTTCGCTCACGGGGACTGCTCGACGACACACTGGTGCTATGGACCACCGAGTTCGGCCGCATGCCCACCCACCAGGACGGCACCCTCGGCCGCGACCACAACCCCGATGGCTTCACCGTGTGGATGCTCGGGGCGGGAGTCAAGGGCGGCGTAAGCTACGGCGCAACCGACGAGTTCGGACGCAAGGCGGTCGAAAACGTATCAACCATCTACGACTTCTACGCCACGGTGCTGCACCTGCTCGGGCTCGACCACCAACAGCTCACCTACTACCACAATGGAATCGAGCGGCGCCTGACCGACGTTCACGGACACGTTATTCAAGAAATCGTCGACACGCCCGCATAGATCGATGAATAACCACTAACCTGCATTTCTCACCACCCGACGGTCGAAGCACGCGAAAAAAAGACCGTGATTCGTGTTTCGTGACTCGTGAAAAACCTTAAAGGCTGTGTTGTGCGCGCCAAGCGGCTCGCGCCTTTTTCCTCCGCCCGGCTCGCGCCTCGTCCTGACGTCCCTCTCACGCACTTCACCTCGCCTCGTGGTGAGAAAAGCAGGCTAACGAATCGGATCAAACACCCTTCGGTGTGCTCCAGTGAGGCCGATACGCGCGCTTGACGTGCAAGTTCGCTTCAGCGTCGCCGATGACGGTTTCCGATTCAGCGTCGAAACGAAACGTGCGGCCGGTACGCGCCACGATGTTCGCAAGATGGCAGAGCAAGCCTGAAAGGTGGCCGATACCGATATCCGCATTGGGGTGCTTGCGCGTACGGACGCAATCAATGAAGTTGCGCATGTGTTGGTCACGCTCATCGTCGGCATCGTCGTACTCGACGAGCTCGCCGTCGCTGTCGAAGGCCTTGAAGCCCCAGCGACGGTCCCAGCGGCCGATATCGACGCGACCCTTGTCGCCGTAGACCGCAACGCCATTGCTCTGGTCGTCCTGGCCATACGGATTCCAGATCCGCATCTCCCAAATCAGCGCCTTATCGCCGTAGTCAAACGTGACGTTCATCGTGTCGGGGGTTTGCTGATCGTCGTTGAAATAGACCTTGCGGCCCATGCCGCTAATGATCTTCGGATAGTTCTCACCGAGCGCCCAGCGGGCGATGTCGAGCTGATGCGCACCGTCGTTGCCGGCGTCGCCCGTGCCGAAGTGCCAGTGCCAATGCCACTTGTAGTGGAAGCGGTTCTCGTTGAAGGGAATCCATGGCGCCGGTCCCAACCAGGTGTCGTAATCGAGGCCTTCGGGCACAGGGGAGTCCTCCTTGTGACCGATGTCGTCCCGCATCTGGATATTCCAGGCCTTTGCCATGAGGACCTTGCCGATTTTGCCTGAGTTGGCGTATTCGATCCCGCGGATGGTCGACCCACGGCTGCGCGACTGCGTACCGACCTGCACGATCCGCTTGTTCGAGCGAGCCGCCTGGACCATGAGGCGGCCTTCGCGAATGTTGTGCGAGGCGGGCTTCTCGACATAGACATCCTTTCCGGCGTCGCAGCCAAGAATGGCAGCCGGAGCATGCCAATGATCGGGGGTCGCGATCACGACCGCATCGACTTCGGGGTCATCGAAGAGATGCCTCATGTCGTTCGTCTCTTTCGGTTTTTTCGCGCCCACCTTGGCCACTTCCGCCTGGGTGCGCTCAAGAGACGCCTGGTCGGCGTCGCAGAGATGCACGACGTTCGCGTCTTCTATTCCCAGGAAGGTGCGTGTGAGACCACGTCCGCGACCACCTACACCGATCATTCCCAGATTGACTTTGTCATTTGCCGCGACCGCCTTGCTAGCTGCTGCGCTGGCGAGTGCGGCGCCAATGAAGTATCGCCTGTTCATATAACCCCCCTGCTGCCATTCTGTAGTTGTGGTCGGAACCACTCCCTCAGCCGGCCGACACTGCCGGACGGCAGTCGGGTATCAGACCGCTACATCCCGGAAGCGGAAATCAGCGCTTCCTGCACCATCAAATCCTCGTGCGGCGTCACCGCGATTGGCTTTTCGCCGCGCACGGCCGCCGCCAACTCGACAAACTCGTCCTTGTACCTTTTGTATATCGGCAACTCGATCTTCTGAGCGCCCTTCGCGTAAGGCCCCGCCGCTTCGGTCAGATCCATCAAGAGTTCGGGCGGCTCGATCGGCCGCAACGTCGCCGTCCCCTTTGTACCGTGGATGATGAAACTCCGGTAGCGTGACGTAAAGTGCAAAGTCGCGCCGATGACCAGTCCCAGCGCCCCCGGGAATTCGAAGACGGCAATCGTGTTGTCGGCGAGGTTGTCTCCCTTGTCTCCATGATTCTTGAGAAACGGCGTGACACGGTCCGGGCGACCCATCAGCCGAATCAGCGGATCAACCACATGCCCGCCGAGTTCAAACATCTGACCACCACGAAACTCGGCCCACGCCGCACGTTTGGAATCGGGAAGCCACTTGTGGATCGTGGCCTGCACCAAGTAGACCATCCCCAGCCAACCTTGCCTAGCTGCTTCCAACATACGATTGATGCCCGGATGGTGGCGCCACATGTAGCCCATCTGCACGGCGAGCTTCTTGCGCTGTGCGGCATCGAGCACTGACCGCAACGACTCCACGTCGGTCGCCGGAGGTTTTTCGATGTGGACATGCTTGCCCGCATCAACGACCATCGAGGCGTGGCGAATATGGTCGCGCACCGGACTCTCCACTGCTATGGCGTCAATCGACGGATCGCCCAGCATATCGTCCAGGGCCATCATCCGCACTCCCTTGGATTCGTACCTTGCGCGGACCTCCGGGGCATCCTCCACCATTCCGACGAGTTCGTAGTCCGAGTTCGCCAGCACGACATCGACTTTCGCACCGGCGTGGGAGTGGCTGCCACCGAGAAACCCGATTCGCACACGGCCGCCGCCGGTCCGAGCAGGCATCAGCGGCGCTGCCCCCGCACCCATCAGAAAGCCTCTGCGATCCATAGCAGTCATCTCTTCGTCTCGTGAACGAAAACTATGCCTGTCACGAAATCTCCGAGCCGCGTCTCGATGTCGACCGGCAGCGTCTTCCCCTAATGGATCACCCCTCGATAGCGGAACGTCACCGATTCGCCTACGGGAATTGTATGACTTCCGTTCCTACCGACAGCCAAGTGGTGCAGGTTTGCAAGGTGATCCAGGATGGCTACGCCGCCTGTCCTGGTTTCTATGGTAGCCGAGTAGTCGATCCACCAGAACGATTTGCACCAGATGTTCGCCGTGTCTCTGAGCACTAGCGCACGGTTCTACAGTCGGGAAGGGACAGGAAACCGAATCTTGAATTCGTTGCCATCGGCATTACGTAATACCGGAGCCGTGCCCCTGCAGGCGATCAAAGCACGGGATCGTTGCGAGGAAAAACGAACCCAACAGCAAGAACACGGCACTTATTGATGCTCGCTAAATACTGTGTAGGGGCACAAGGTGCTGCGACTGTTTCAGCGAGGTATTCTCTGTGTCCGAAAACAACACTGTATTCTGCGGATATCAATAGACCCAGCGGAGAGGGCTAACCTTGCATTTCTCACCACCCGACGGCCGAAGCACGCGATGTGACCGCCATGACTTCGTTGCGCTTGCTCGCCGTGCTCGATGTACTTTCAAGTACACCTGCGCGCGCCAAGCGGCGCGCGCCTCGTCCTGACGGCCCTCTCACGCACTTCACCTCGCCACTTGGTGAGACATGCAGGCTATAATTCCTTGTCTCCAGCGTATTCCCCGCTAGGTGTTGAAAGCAGCAACAGGAGGCCGAACTGACACGACGTAACTGGATGGCTTCAAGTACAGCGGCGGTCCTCGCGGCCTGCACGTCTACTGATGAATCCGCCGATCAGACATCCGACGAGCCAAACATCGAGGGACGCGTCATTGACGCACATGTCCACATCTGGACGTCGGATACCGAGAAATATCCACTCCACTCGAACTACAAGAAAGAAGACATGGATCCGGCGACCTTTACGGCGGAGGAACTCTTCGGGCACTGCCGTGCGTCCGGCGTGAACCGTATCAACCTGATCCAGATGTCCTTCTACCACACAGATCACAGTTACATGCTCGACATGATGGAGAAGCATCCAGACAACTTTGTGGGGACCGGCGTGCTGCCCGATGTGCTGGACGAGAAGTCACAGGATCCAGCCGAGATGATGGTCGAGTTGAGTGCGAAGCGCTGCTACGCCTTCCGCGTGCGCGGCGGCTACCGCCGTCAGGACCTGGAGCAGCCGCATTGGATGAGTCATCCGAAGTGGGACAAGATGTTCGAAACCGGAGCGGAGCACAACCTCGCGCTGAGCTTCCTGATGAATCCCGGCGATATGTCGGAAGTCGGCCGCATGTGCGGCAAGCATCCCGACACACCGGTCATCATTGACCATTTGGCGCGGATTGGCGCGAACGAGTCCGTCAAGGACGAGCAGGTGGACGAACTGTGCGGGCTTGCCAAACACAAGAACATCCAGGTCAAGGTGGGGGCCTTCTACGCACTCGGAGACGCAACGCCTCCCTACACCGACCTTCTGCCAATGATCGAACGAGTCGTGGATGCATACGGTCCCGACCGCTGCATGTGGGAAAGCGACTGTCCCTTCCAGGTGCAAGACCCACACACCTATGACGACTCAGTCGCCCTCATTAGAGATCACGCCGATTTTCTCAGCGCTTCCGACAAAGAGAAGATCCTCGTGACAACCGCCGAAACGTTTTTCTTCAACCGCTGATCTCCAGGCTGGTGGCCCCTTTCCCGTTCCGGACCAACAGGAAAGGCCGGCTTCGCATACTACGGGCAGCAATGGGCTACTGGATTCTGCTGGCAGACGGCAGCCGAGCAGACATTGGATGTTCTGCTGCGTACCGCACGGGGTTGCGTTTCACATAACGGCGCGGAGGCCGCCAAGCAACCCCACGGAGGGTGCTCACATCACCTGCTGGCCTTCCCACTCGGTGTGGAAGACTCCGCTACGGTCCAAGCGGCGATAGGTATGCGCTCCGAAGAGGTCACGCTGCGCCTGAAGCAAATTGGCCGGCAGAAACTCGCTGCGGTAGCTGTCGACGTAGGCCAGACTGGCACCGAGGCACGTAGCGGGAACTCCCGTTTCTGCGGCTAGTTTGACAATGGTCCGCAATCCATCGACGGTGCGATTGGCGACGGCGCTGAAACTATCGTCCACCAACAGGTTCAGCAAGCCGGGGTTCGACTCGTAGGCTTGCCTGATCGGATCGAGCAGGCGCGAGCGGATGATGCAGCCGGCTTTCCAAATGCGCGCAACCTCGCTGAGGTTGACGCCGTACTCGTACTCCTGGGACGCGCCCTGAATCAGCGCCATGCCCTGCGCGTAACTCGTTACGATCCCAAGGTAGACCGCATCGTAGAGTGCGCTGACCATGGAGCCGCGGTCACCGGCAGCAGACGCTTGCGGCCCCCGAAGAATCCTCGCCGCCTCAACCCGCTGCGACTTGAGTCCGGAAAGGATGCGGGCTTGAACGGCCATGCTCAGTGTTGGTGTCGGGACGCCGAGGTCGAGAGAGGTCTGCGCTGTCCATTTCCCGGTGCCTTTTTGTCCGGCCGTATCGAGAATCAACTCGACCAATGGTTTACCGGTTACGCCATCTGACTTCGCGAGGCAAGTTGCGGAGATTTCGACCAGAAAGCCACTGATCTCGGTTTCGGTCCACCTCGCGAAGACCTGTTGGATCTCGGCCGCCGGCATGCCGAGAGACTTGCGCATCACATCATACGCCTCGCACAGGATTTGCATGATCCCGTATTCAATACCGTTGTGGACCATCTTCACGTAATGACCGGCCGAGCCGGCACCGACATACGTGCAGCACGGGCCGTAGTCGGTCTGCGCGGCGATCTTCGTGAGCACGGGTTCGACCAGCCGGTAAGCCTGCTTGTCTCCGCCCGGCATGATGCTCGGTCCCAGTAGAGCGCCTTTCTCGCCTCCGCTAATACCGCAACCGATGAAGTGGAGCCCGGTTCCGCTCAACTCTTCCTGGCGACGATTGGTGTCGGGGAAGTGCGCGTTGCCGCCATCGATGATGATGTCACCCTCTTCCAGGACACCCCTGAGATCGGAGATCACAGCGTCGGTTCCTTTGCCCGCAGTCACCATGATCAGCACCTTGCGAGGCTTGGCGAGCAGCGCAGCGAACTCACTGATCGACTGCGTGACCTGGACATTCTTGCCCGTGGAAAGCTCACGCATGCGGTCTGCTTTCTCCGCGCCACGGTTGTACGCAACGACGGGGAAGCCGTTCCGCTCGATATTCAGGGCAACCATTTGCCCCATCACCCCCAGTCCTGCTACACCGAACTGGCCTTCAGCCATTTTGAAACCCCTTTTCCCACAAACACGATGCCGTCATTCAAGACACTTGCAATAGCGGATCGCCCGAATGCGTCCGCACAGCCTATGAGACTGGATACGGAGCGATCTGTCTTGGAAGGCAAACTCGAAACCAACATGTTAGCGAAGCGCGCCATCGTCACGACTCCGTCGACGTAGCCGCCCCCTGCAAGCGACAACGCAACTCAGAATCAGAAAGGTCTACCGCGAGGAGCATCTCCACTCCCGCAGCCACAGCCCTGGATCGTAAACGGATCAAATCGGCCGGAGAAATTAATAAGGACCTCAAAAACCGAGGCCGAATTCGAATTTTTTAAGAAGGTGTGCTCGAATCAAGGAGTGCCCGCTGTCAACTGCTACTGAGTCTCGGTCGTTTCTCGGCCCTGAGAAGACCGGCTGGGATCAAACGTGTAGCCGAAGCCGCGAACGGAATGAATCCACCGCGGGCTGGTGGGGTCGTCCTCGATCTTGTGCCGCAAGCGCAGCACACATACGTCCACGGCTCGCTCGGCAACCACGCGATCTCGTCCCCAGACTTCATCCAGGAGCTGCTCGCGGCTGCATACGCGGCCGGTTCCGCTCATCAGGAACTCCAGCAGTTTGAACTCCGTGGCTGTAACTCGAATCTTTCGGCCGCCACGGCGCACTTCAAGCCGTCCGCGGTCCAGTTCCAGCTCTTGACTGGCCAGAATCTCCGGACGGGGTTGAGTCTCTCTCAGTTGAGTTTTGATGCGGGCAATCAATTCCCGGACGAAGAAGGGCTTTATCAGATAGTCATTGGCGCCGACCTCGAATCCAACAATGCGATCCGTTTCATCGGCCCGGGCGGAGAGGAAAATAATAGGAAGGGCAGACAGTTGCGGATGTCTTCGGATGGACTTACAGATATCAATCCCATCGGTGTGCGGAAGCATGACGTCAAGCAGCAGCAGGTCAGGCTGAACATGCTGAAGGAATATCAGAGCATCTTTTCCGCTCTTGTGACTGACAAGGCGGTACCCCTCTTTTTCGAGGTTGTATCGGAGCAACTCGTGGAGGTCGATATCGTCTTCGATCAGCGCGATCGTTTTCATGGAGCCCGTCATCCACAATGCTAGCGATGGATCGTTAAAAATCGGTTACGGTACGTTTAATCTCTCATGAAAACTGACTACGACAAGAAGGGCCTCGAGTAGAGGCCAAGTGATAGACCCCTAACCTGCATTTCTCACCACCGGACGGTCGAAGCACGCGATAAAAAGGCCGCGGTTAGTTGCTAGTTGTTAGTGAAAACCATTGGCGGTGGCTTGGTCCGCTCCAGAAAGAAATGTCTGACGGCCGGTGAACCGTACAGGCCGTGACTCGTGATTCGTGAAAAACCTCAAAGGCCGTCTTGCGCACGCCAAGCGGCTCGCGCCTCGTCCTGACGGTCCTCTCACGCACTTCGCCTCGCCGCGTGGAGAAATGCAGGCTAAGCCATTGATATTCAATAAGTTTATTTCACCAACGGCGCGGCTGGGCTAGAAAAGCACCGCTTGGCCGAGGACGGCCGGCTCGCGGGCCGCCGAAGCTGGGAGTTGGAAATAAAAGGTCGAACCCTTCCCGACTTCACTTTCGACTCTGACCTGGCCGTCATGCGCCAGGACGAGATGCTTGACGATGGCAAGGCCGAGACCGGTGCCTCCGAGGGCGCGGGAACGGGCCTTGTCAACCCGATAGAAGCGTTCGAACAGCCGAGGGATGTGCTCCTGAGGAATGCCGATCCCCGTGTCCCGGACGAAGAAGCAGACATCGTCCCCAACCAGGAAAGCCCCGAGGTTGATAGACCCACCCTGGGACGTGTACTTTGTCGCATTATCCATGAGGTTCAACAGGACCTGACGAATCGCCTCGGAATCGCAATCCACCTGCAAACCCTCTTCGACGGGTTCAACGGTGATACGAATCTGCTTCTTCTTGGTCTCGGTCTGGAGAGCATCGGCGGCCTGAATGAGAAGCTCATTGACCTTGTGCGGCAAGAAGGAGAACTCACGCGCCTTCACTTCGATCTGGGACAACGCCATGAGATCGGCTGTAAGCTGCGCCAAGCGTTCGGAGTTCTGACGGATGATACGCAGAAAGCGGCGATTGTTCTCGGCCTCATCGATCGCTCCATCAAGCAGCGTTTCCGTGTATCCCTGGATTGCCGTCAACGGAGTACGCAGTTCATGGGACACGTTGATGACGAAATCCCGCCGCATGCGGTCAACCATCTCGAGTTCAGTGATGTCGTAGAAAACCGCAACTGCCGCCTGAACCCCACCCGACGGATCGGTGATTGGAGCACACGATACCTTCCAGGCCCGATGGACAGGCTCATTGGTCGTCAGATCCACCGAACGCCACTCGCCGTGCTGAAACACATCTTCGAACAGGAAACGGATCTCGTCACGTGACCAGGCATCCAGTTGCTGACCGTTACTGCAAGGCTCGGACGGGAACATGTTCTGCATCGCCGGGTTGGCAAGAACGGTGAGCTTGTCGCGACCGACCACGAGCACTCCTTCACCGATACCGTTCACGGCCGCCTCAAAGCGCGAGCGTTCCTGCTGAACCTGCTCGAATGTGGAGCGAAGCTGTTGGGCCGCGCTTTCCAAGGTACGACTCAGTTGACCCAGTTCTCCGCCCGACAGACTGGGGCGTTTCCCCTCGAACTTGCCTTGGGCCAAGTCGCGGGCGAAGCGAATGATCTCGGATACCTGGGCTGAAACCCGCCGCGCCAACCATCCCGCGAGGAGAATGATCGGTATCACGGCCAACACGGCGGCACTCAAGACATTCGACCGAATCTCCTGGGTGTGAGCGTCAATCTCCGGAGTGGGGAGAGCCAGCCGCAACGCACCGCCGGTGGTCGGGATGGCTACATAAAGGAACTCCCTACCCACGGTACGGCTGAGGCGAATATTGCTTCCTGTGCCTCCCTTGAGCGCCACAACGAATTCCGGGCGCTTTGCATGATTCTCCATCGCCGCCGGATCTGCTTCCGAGTCCGCGATGACGCTGCCGTCCGTTCGAATCAGAGTAACCCGGACACCCGACTTTTCAGCAATTTGGTCGATGGTGCGCTCAAGGGTTCCCGTCCGGGCGACCCGCAACGAGAGTTCCGAGATGCGAGCCTGCGTCTCCAGGCTCCGGCGCAACTCGTCCATATACGAACGTTCCGTAACCAGAGTGACGAGGTACTGCATGCCGATCGCCGTCACAGCGAGCAGCCCAACCAGCGTCAGAATCAGTTTGAAGAAGATCCGAGTCGTCATTCAGGCATTTCAAACCGGTAGCCAAACCCACGAACGGTTTGCAGCCACTGGGGGTCATCAGGCGCTTCTTCGATTTGTTCCCGCAACCGCCGCACGTGAACGTCGACGTTGCGAGGAGTAACATGCCGACCGCGGCCCCAAATCGTCTCCAGCAGTTTCTCGCGGCTAAAGACTTTTCCGGGGTTGGAGAGGAAGAACGCAAGCAGACGAAACTCGGTCGCGGTCAGGGCGATCTGACGGCCATTGACGAAAATCCGGCGGGCGGCCGCATCAATCTCCAAAGGACCTGTGGCCTTGGGCGCCGGAGCCGTCTTTCGGCGAAGGTGCGCTTTGACGCGAGCGACGAGTTCACGCGGGCTGAAGGGCTTCGTGATGTAGTCATCGCCGCCAATCTCCAGACCGAGAACTCGCGCCATTTCCTCACCGCGAGCCGTCAGAAAGAGAATCGGAACTTCAGCCAATGCCGGTCGGGCGCGGATACTTCGGCACAAATCGAAGCCGTCGCCGTCCGGCAACATGACATCAAGAAGGATCAGATCCGGCGAGATGCGCTCGGCGGCGTCCAGAGTGCCCTCGACCTGATTGGTCGTCCGGACTTCGTAACCGGCCCGACTCAGATTGTATTCCAGGAGGCCGCAGAGATCTTCGTCGTCCTCGACAACAAGGATCGTCTTCGCCATGTGAGCCACCCATTATATCCCTGATTCCGGAAGTCGCCTTTTCCTACACGAACTTGCCGCACGATACGCCGCGCCATCCGTTCCGCACAGGTGGCGCGCGTCATCCGGTTGGCCGGAGCCGCGATCAATGAAGGCGTCCACACGCTCGTCGCACGACAAATGCTCACGCATATCGAGGCCCAAGAAGCGAAATCATCGGGATGGGAACTGGCGTATGTCAGCGCGTGATCTCTACAGACTCGACAGCTCTGAGTGCAAAGTTTGTTTCGCCGGCCTTACTCACATCGATGACACAACCGCTCAAATGCTTTTTCGGCATCCTGGAGAACTTCGTCCATGCTCTTCCCCAGGCGACAACGCCAGGGATGTCCGGGAAGGTCACGCCGCACCGCAGTTCACATTCATGAGTGTGTGACCGCGGTTTGAGCAGGTCTCACACCACAGCGACTTTGACGCAATTGATCGGTGGCAGAGAATCAAACAGGCAACTCCATTCCTCCCCGCCGTCTCTCCCGATCCAGAGTTGCCCGGTCGTCGTTCCGAAATACAACGCAGGCACAGCGAGTTCGTCAAACGCCATCGCATCCCGCAGTACCGTGAAGTAACTCTGTCTT
>MKWU01004777.1_pt1 | contig 15532 bp, 10 predicted proteins | sample 809101 | NCBI WGS metagenome assembly MKWU01 (sample SAMN05860141, study PRJNA318959) | sponge metagenome | host: Aplysina aerophoba | place: Slovenia: Piran, Adriatic Sea, Gulf of Piran | collected 2013-05-07 | reverse complement strand
CTTGAAGCCGCGATCGTTCACCCCGTAGAACGAGGCGTCGAAATAGCTGTTCCGGGTGGGACGCCCTCGAAAGCCGAGCCTCGTCGCGATGCCGCGCTCGCTGAACCAGGCGCCGCCGATCGTGGCGTCGTAACTGCGGTTGATCGCCCAGTAGTAGGACTGCCCCAGAACGAGGCCGAAGCGCGAGCTGTTGCCGATGTTCGGCGTCAGGAAGCCGCTTTGCCGAGGCAGGCGCTTCAGCGACTTCCGGAAATACGGGAAGTAGAAGATCGGGATGCCCTTCAAACGGAAGACCCCGCGGTGAATCGTGGCATGGCCGCCGGTCACGATCTTCGTTTTCGGCGTGCTCAGCGTCCACCAGGGGTCGTCGACTTCGCAGTTCGTCACGTAGCCTTTGTGGACCGTATAGTGGCTGCCGGCCTTGTAGACGATCTCGCCTTCGATGTAGAAGGGGTTGTCGGTCGAGAGCAGGCGCGGGCCGCCCTGGCTCGCGGACTCGACGATCCCGTGGACCTTGTAGAACGTGCCGGACCCGCTGCTGGCGTTGTAGCTGAGCTTGTCGGCGTAGATGTCTTCCCGCCGGGTCAGGTGACGGTAGCGAACGTTGCCCTTGGCCTCGATCTGGCCGGTCGCCTCATTGTGACGGGCCTCGTCGCCCGTAACCACGAACTGGTCGGTGGCGATCTCGACACGGCCCTGCAGGAACTTCAGGTCGCCGTGTTGTTCCTGATAGTCGGCCGTGGCGCTGGTGTCGCCGGGCTGCAGGTCGAAAGCGCCGCTGTCCTGGGCGGGCAGCTCCGCTGAACCCAGGGCGAGAACGAGAGCCAGCGAGAAGACGCGCCATTGAGATCGTGGGGAAAGGGCAGCCATCCGCAGGGGCGTACTCTGAAGCCAGCCTACCTTTCACAGTACCTGACGAGGGAAGCACGCGATACGGCCGCCATGACTTCGCTTTTCCTTCGCAACGCTTGCTTGCCGTGCTCGATGTACTCTCAAGTACGCCTGCGCGCGCCTTTTTCCTCCGCCCGGCTCGCGCCTCGTCCTGACGGCCCTCTCACGCACTTCGTCTCGCCGCGTGGTGAGAAATGAAGGCTCGTTTTTCCTCTGCCCGCGTGCGGATCATTCTAGCGGGAAACATCCGGATCGATGTCAACGACGCTTGATCAGGAGGATGTTTCAGGTCAGCATGCACCCGGAAACGCCGCAAGAGAACGGATCCGGCTGTCGGCGCAATGGGAGAAGTTCCCCGGCTGAGCAAAGCGGATGGCGAAGGGAAATGTTTTTTTGGTACATGCAGGTACTGAAGCCCTTCAGTCTTTTTTTTCCGCCCCGGCCTGCCTAGCATGGGGAAAGAAGAGCCGTCACAAGTGATGCCTGATCCGTGGCGCAAACGAAAGCAAGGTACACCGGCCCTCCGGCGGTTCCAGGTAGAGCAACCCCAAGCCCGGCCAACGGTTTTTCACGAGACACGAAACACGAAACACGAAACACGGCTTTTATGCCAGAACCCGAAACCGAAATCCGCCGCCCGGACCGCCGCGCCCGCCGGTAAGTCGCTGCTTCCCTGTTCACCATTGTTCACTATTGTTCACTAATGTTCGCCATGGTTCGCCATTGTTCGGCTAAAAATATTGCCCCGCAAGCAGTGTCCACGCTGGGAGACGGGAATCATGGCCTGCCTGTCTCGCCAGGTGGCGAGGCGAAGTGCCTGCGGCTCACGAGACACGAAACACGGCCTTTATGGCCGTTCGGTTCCCCGGGGGTGCGCAAGTGTCCCGCAACCAGAAACCGCCGCCCGGACCGCCGCGCGTGCCGCCAAGTCACGACTTCGCTGCGAATGTTGACGGGGCCATTCCCGGATATTCCGGGTTTATTGCCGCGTGAGAACGGGTCTTTGCCGCGTGAGAACGGGTTTTTGCCGCCTGATGACGACTTTTTACCGAAACATAACGAGTCAAAAACTCGCTATTTCCCACAATTCTTCGGAATTCTTCGGAATTCTTCGGATACCCCCCAAGCCGCTGTCCGCGCGCCGTTGGCCGCCGCTCCCGCCGGGAGCCGCCGTGCGCGGTGGTTACGCGTAGTCCGGGAACTTCCAGATGCGCAGGGCATTCTCGCCGAGCAGGAGCTTGCGGTCTTCGTCGCTGTAGAAATCGCAGATCTTGTCGACGAATTCGAGCTCCAGGTCCATCGGCAGTTCCCAGCGCGGGCGCGGGTATCCCGTGCCCCAGATGATCTGCTTGCCGCCGAATTCCTCATAGATGGCCTTGTAGAACGGCAGCGTGTCGAGATAGGGGTATTTCTTGATCTCGGACATCTCGTAGGGCTCGGAGTTGCTGATCCATACCTGCGGAAACTTCTTGAGCCGGAACATCTTCCTGAACTCAGGCCAGGGGTCGCTGAGCTTCAGGTCGGGCTTGCCGGCGTGGTCGACGACGATGTTCACTCCGGGGAAGCGGCCGGCCATGTCCTCGAGCATCGGCATCTGGTGGGGAAGGATGTAGTAGTTGAAGCAGACGCCGAGCTTCTCGGCTTCCGTCCAGAGGGGATAGTGCTCTTTCGAGTTGAGCCAGGTCGATTTCGGGTGGTAGATCGGGCTGAACCGCATGCCCTGGAAGCCGTGCTCGGTGACCCAGTAGCGCAGATGCTCGGCGACCTTGGGATGCTCGGGATTGATGAGCCCGTGCGCCACGAACAGGTTCTTGTAGGTGTGGTAGCAGTGGCTCATGTAGGAGTTGTCCCAACCGAAGTAGCGCGGATTGATGATGACCGCGTACTTCACGTTGAAGTCCTTCATCTGCTCGACGAAGTTTTCGACCGGGGCGTCCATGCGGGCTCGCTTGAAGTCGGGGTTCTCGGGGTGGTTGAAGGGGAAGCGCGGCTCGGACGTCCAGAACTCGATGTGCGTGTCGATGATGAGGCGCTGGTGCTGGTCCGCCGTGGCGGACTTCGCGCCCGCGGCGGCCGCGGCAAGGGCTTTCGTGGATCGGGTGAGGAATTGTCGTCGGGTGGGCATGGGGACTCCTGCTGTACAGGCGCTGCGCTGACATCGTAACGCAAGCCAAGAAAGGCAGTCGTTAGTTTTTAGTGAAAAACATTAATGCCGTGATTCATGTCTCGTGTCTCGTAAAAAACCGTTGGCCGCGGCCTGGTGTTGCTCGGGTTGGAACCGCTGGACGGGGGGGAACGGAAAGGCCGTGATTCGAGAAAAGGCGGTGAATCGTGATTCACGGCCCATGAATCGGCGGACCTTGGTGATGCCGTCATTGACATTGCCCAGGATCGCCGCACGACACAGGGTAGAAGATGTATACTTGATTCTACCTCCGGGAATGCGATGAGCCTCAACATCAAGAACGAGGAAACCTGCCGGCTGGTCCGTGAGATGGCCCGTTTGACGGGCGAAACCATGACCGGCGCGATTACGGTCGCGCTGCGCGAACGCCTGGAACGCGAGCAGCGCGCGCGCAGCGTCGAGGCCCGCGTTCAAGACCTGCGCGCCATCGCGGATCGCTGCGCCAAGCTGCTGGGCCCGGGACCCTCGGCCGTGGAGCATGGCGATGTACTCTACGACGAGCGGGGATTACCTTAGTTTTCTTCGCCCGCTATGGTTCATATTCGAGTCAGGTTCATGCGGCGATTCGTTGTCCTGCTTGTCGGTCGGATGCGGAGCTTGGCTAGTGATTGTCGATAGCTCGGCGCTGCTCGCCGTTCTGTACCGCGAGCCGGATGCGGAACGCTACGAGACGGCGATCGCCGCGGCCCCGAATTGCCGCATGTCGGTCGCCAACGTGCTGGAGGTATCCATCGTTGTGGAAGCCCGCGGCGGTGCGGAGGCGGGTCATGAGCTCGACCTGTTTCTGGAAAGGGCCGCGGTCGAACTGGTTCCGGTCTCGGTCGCGCATGTTGAAGCAGCCCGCCGCGCCTGGCGTCGCTTCGGCAAAGGCAATCACCCGGCGGCGCTGAATTTCGGCGACTGTTTCGCCTACGCGCTTGCGAAGACGACGAGCGAACCGCTCCTGTTCAAGGGCGAGGATTTCGCCCGCACCGATATCGAGCCGGCATGATTTGCAAAAAGGACGTGGTTCGAAAAAAAGGCCGTGTCTCGTGCCTCGTGGCCCGCACGCCTGCCTGAAGCGGGCAGGCACTTCGGCGCGCCGGTTGGTGAGATATGCGGGCTACTTCGTTCGGCGGATCCTGGCGCCGACGTTCGACAGCTTCTCTTCGATCCGCTCGTAGCCGCGGTCGATGTGGTAGACGCGGTCGATGATCGTCTCGCCCCGGGCTGTCAGGGCGGCGATGACGAGGCAGGCGCTGGCGCGAAGATCGGAGGCCATCACCTTGGCGCCGCTGAGTCGCGACTTGCCCCGCACGGTGGCCTGGTTGCCTTCGAGCACCACATCGGCGCCCATCCGAAGAAGCTCGGAGACGTGCATGAAGCGGTTCTCGAAAATGGTTTCGGTGATGTGCGACTCGCCTTCGGCCTGCGTCATCATCGCCAGGAACTGAGCCTGCATGTCGGTGGGAAAGCCGGGATACTCCCTGGTGGCGAGGTCGACGGCCCGGAGCTTGCCGCCGGCTCGGACCTCGATGCGGTCTTCGTCCGGGAACGAGAAATCGGCGCCGGCTTGCCGCATCCTGTCGGTCAGAGCGGCGAGGTGCCGCGCATCCACGCCGGCGATCGTCAAGGGGTTCCCGGCCAGAGCGCCGGCGATGAGGAACGTCCCGGCCTCGATGCGGTCGGGGATGATGGCATGGGTTGCGCCGTGCAGACGGGACTTGCCTTGAATGCGGATCGTCGAGGTTCCGGCCCCGTCGATCGCGGCGCCCATCTTGCCGAGCAGGGCGGCAAGGTCGGCGACCTCCGGTTCGCGGGCGGCATTCTCGATGATGGTTTCACCCCGTGCGAGGGTGGCGGCCATCATGAGGTCCTCGGTGCCGGTGACGGTGATGCGGTCAAACTGGATGACGGCGCCCGCAAGTCCGTTGGGCGCGTGAGCGCGGATGTAGCCGTGCTCCTGGCTGATCTCGGCTCCGAGCTTCTCGAGCCCGGCCAAATGCAAATTGATCGGCCGCGCCCCGATGGCGCAGCCACCCGGCAGCGAAACGCGCGCCTCGCCGCAGCGGGCAACCAGCGGTCCGAGAACGAGGCTGGACGCGCGCATGGTCTTGACCAGGTCATAGGGAGCTTCCGGAGAGCTGACTTCGGCAACACGCACCGCATAGCCGCCGCTGTGCGGCGTAACATCCGCGCCGACGCTCTTGAGAAGCCTGGCCATCGTTCGGATGTCGCGAACCTTCGGTATGCGGTCGAGCCTGACCTCCTCGTCCGTGAGCAGGGTCGCGGCGAGAACGGGCAGAGCGGCGTTCTTGGCGCCGCTGACGTGGATCACGCCTTCGAGAGGGCGCCCACCTTCAATGGCGAATTTGTCCATAAGGCGTTCAGCGATCAGCGATCAGACGAGGCGGGCGGGGGCGGCCGTTGTCCCGGACAGGTCCTGCGGCACGGGCAGGCCGCGGGCGTACACCTGTCTTACGTTGAGGTCCTTGTCGAGGATGACGAGGTCGGCGTCGGCTCCTTCCTCGAGTTGTCCCTTGCGGCCGGCGATGCCCAGGCGCCGGGCCGTGTTGAGCGTGGCCATCCGAATCGCTTCGGCCGGCGCCGCGCCGACGAACTGAATCATGTTGCGGACGGCGCGGTCGAGGGTCAACACACTGCCCGCCAAGCTCCCTTCGAAGCGGCAGGCTCCGTCTTCGACCCGCACCCGCAGGCCGATGACTTCGTACTCGCCATCCGGCATGCCGACGGCCGAAATCCCGTCCGAGACGAGAATGATTCCCTCCACACCCTTCGCGCGGTAAAGCAACTCGATGGCCTTGGGGTCGACATGAACGCCGTCAGCGATCAACTCGGCCTTGACGTCCGGATCGGTGAGCACCTTCGCAATCACTCCGGGGTCGCGATGCCCGAACGGCCGCATCGCGTTGAACATGTGGGTGGCCTGCCTCACACCCAGCCTGACGGCGCAGTCCGCTTCTTCGAACGTGGCGTCGGTGTGCCCCATCGAGGGCATGACGTTCGTGCCGAGCATCTCCTCGATCAACTCCGGCGCATGGGTCAACTCGGGTGCGATGGTCATGATGCGCAGCTTGCCGCGAGCGGCCTGCGCGAAGCGGCGGTACGCGTCGAGCGTCGGCTCGGCCAGCAAATCGATGGGGTGGACGCCGCGGCGCTTCGGATTGAGATACGGCCCCTCCATGTGAATGCCGAGCGGATGCGCCATCGCGCTCGGCAGCGAGGCTTCCTCAACGGCATCTGCGAGAAACTCGACCGCACGGCGGATGTCGGCGGTCGCGGCGGTGCCGGTCGTGGGGTAGAAGGAGGTCGTCCCGAAGCGCGCCAGGGTGCGGCGGATCGTGTCGAGCGACTCCGTCGTCGCCTCCATCACGTCCGCCCCGCCCGCGCCGTGGTTGTGAATGTCGATGAACCCCGGCGCGATGGAGAGTCCTTCCAACCGCACTTCGCGCGCGCCGGCCGGCAGTTCGATGCTCTCCCGCGAACCCGCCTGGAGAATGCGGCTGTCCTCGAAGAGCACGACGCCGTGCGCGATCTCGTCGGGCGTGTAGACGGTGTCCGCGGTGAATGCGGTAATCGGCATGGGCTGTCAGGGCCTCGACTCCAAAGCCTGCCAAAGGCTGTCGCCCGCGTCGGCCAAATGGCGCTGAGCTTCGGTGGCGTCGAAACCGTACTTCATGATCAGTATCGCGACTCGGACATCGTTCCCCGCGGTTTCGAGAGCCGTGGCGGCCTCGTCAAGGCCGCAGTTCGCCGCTTCGGAGACGATGCGCCGGCCGCGCTCGATCAGCTTTTCGTTTGTCGGCTGCACCTTGACCATCAGGTTGCCGAGCACGTACCCCATGCGGACCATGACGGCCGTCGAGATCGTGTTGAGGATCAGCTTCTGGGCGGTTCCGGCCTTCATGCGGGTGGAACCCGTGACCACTTCCGGCCCCGTGGCCGGGACGATGGCGATCTGCGCCGCGGCCGCGAGGGCCGATCCGCGGTTCGAGGTGAGACTCACCGTCAGTGCGCCCATCGACCGGGCGTAGTCGAGTGCTCCCAGCACATAGGGCGTGCGACCGCTGGCGGAGATGCCCACCACCGAGTCGACCGATCGGCAGCCGCGGTCGCGAAGATCGCGGGCGCCGGCTTCCCGGTCGTCCTCGGCTTTCTCGACGGCCCTGAAGACCGCGCCGCCGCCACCGGCCAGAATGCCCTGCACGCGATCCGGAGGCACACCGAAAGTCGGCGGGCACTCCACGGCGTCCAGCAGGCCTAACCGGCCGCTGGTTCCGCTGCCGACGTAGAGCAGGCGGCCTCCCTTCTGAAAGCGGTCCACGACCCCGTCGACCGCTTTGGCAATCTGAGGCAGCACCGCCTGGACGGCGAGGGGAACCGTCTGGTCCTCTCGATTGATGAGCGCGACAAGGTCGGCTGTGGCCAGCCGATCGAGATTGCCGGAAGCCGGGTTGCGCTGCTCGGTCGTCGGCGCGGCCATCGGGAGCCACGCAGTATATCAGTCCGCTGATGCGGTCCCCGGTGCTCGACGAACAGGCTACCTTGTATAGATGGGCTGCCGGGGCCGCCGCATAGCGTCTTTCCCAAAAGGGTCTGGAGAGATCGCGCTGGTTCTTTGCGCGGCGGCGCTGTTCGGGGTTGCCAGCGCCCGCCTTTCGGCGCAGGATTGGCCGACTTCCCCGGTGCTGGATGAAGTCATTGCACAGGCCGTGGAGAAGGGCGTCACGCCGGGAGCCGTCCTGATGGTCGGTCACCGCGGACGGCTCGCGCACCGCAAGGCTTACGGCTCGCGCAGCCTCAAGCCGGCAAGAGAGCCCATGACGCTGGACACGATTTTCGACTGCGCGTCGCTCACCAAGGTCCTGGCGACCGCGCCGGCGGTGATGCAGTTGGTGGAGCAAGGCAAGTTGCGCCTCAGCGACCGGCTCACCAAGCACCTGCCTGCGTTTTCATCCGGCAAGTCGGACATTCGCATACGGGAGTTGCTGACACACTACTCCGGCCTGCGCCCTGATGTGGACCTGGAACCGGAATGGTCGGGGTACGAGACCGGCATTCGGAAAGCGTACGCGGAAGTTCCCGTGGCGCCGGTGGGTTCGAGGTTCCTCTACAGCGACATCAACTATCTGCTGTTGGCGGAGTTGGTTCGGAAGCTGACGGATATGCCTATCGACGAGTATGCCCGGAAGCACATTTTCGGGCCGCTGGAGATGAACGAAACGTCGTTCAAGCCGGCTGCGCCGTTGAAGCCGCGCATCGCTCCCACCGAGCAACTGCCGACCGGCGAGATCCTGCGGGGCGTGGTGCACGATCCGACCACGCGTTACATGGGCGGCGTCGCCGGCCACGCCGGTGTTTTCTCGACGGCCGACGACCTGGCGCGATTCGCCCGGATGATGCTCGATCAGGGCCGGCTCGGCGAGGCGAGAATCCTGAGCCCGCTCTCTGTCATCAAGATGACGACTCCGCAAAGTCCGCCCGGGAAGGCGGCTCTTCGAGGTCTGGGCTGGGACATCGACTCACGCTACGCGTCGGTGCGAGGCGACCTGTTCCCGATGGGCTCGTACGGACATTCCGGTTTTACGGGGACTTCGATCTGGATCGACCCTGCGACGGACACGTTTGTCATCTTGCTGACCAATCGAGTCCACCCGACGACGAAAACGTCGGTCGTCAGCTTGCGAAGTCACGTGGCGAGCGCCGTCGCGGCCGGCATCGGCGTCGTTGACGAAAACCGGCTGCGAAGGGAAGCCTTCCAACGGCGCTCGGGTGGTCCGAGCGAGTCGGGAGGCAGCAAAGCTACGGAAGTCTTCACGGGTCTTGACGTTCTGGCGCGGGACGGATTCAGGCCGTTCGCCGGCAAGCGCGTGGGGCTGATTACCAACCAGACGGGAATCGACCGCAACGGCCGGACGAATATCGATCTTCTTGTTGAAGCGGAGGGTGTTCGGCTGAGCGCTGTTTTCAGTCCCGAACATGGAATCGACGGCGTGCTGGATCAGGCGAAAATACCCGACGCCGAGGGTTCGCATGGCGCGCCCATCTACAGCCTGTACCAGCCCGGACGGCGACGCCCTACGGCCGCCATGCTGGACGACGTCGATGTGCTGGTCTTCGATATCCAGGATGTGGGTGCGCGGTTCTACACCTATGTCACGACCATGGGCTACGCCATGGAAGCGGCCGCCGAACACGGTGTGCCGTTCTACGTTCTCGACCGGCCGAATCCGATTACGGGAACGGTCGTAGAGGGCCCCGTGCTCGACGAAGAGCTGAGGTCGTTCATTGGATATTTCCCGATGCCGATCCGTCACGGGATGACGGTGGGAGAGCTGGCCCGCATGTTCAATCAGGAACGTGCGATTGGCGCGCGGCTGGAAGTCATCGAGATGGAGCGCTGGAGCCGCGGGCAGTGGTTCGATGAAACCGGACTGCCCTGGGTCAATCCGTCGCCGAACATCCGCACGCTCGATCAGGCTCTGCTCTATCCGGGCGTCGCGATGCTGGAGGGTCTCAGGGACTACTCCGTCGGTCGAGGGACCGACACTCCGTTTGAATTCGTGGGAGCGGACTGGATCGACGGCAGGCTGCTGGCCGAACGCCTTAACCGCAGACGACCCGGCGGCGTGGGGTTCTACGCTGTCGAGCGGACGCCTCGGAGTTCAAAGTTCGCAGGTGTCCCGATTTCCGGAGTGCAAATCGCCATCGTGGATCGCGAAGCGGTTCGCGCGACGCGGCTGGGGCTCGAGATCGCGAACGCACTTCGGGAACTCTACCCCGATCAAGTGATGCTCAGCGAAGCGGATCAATGGATTGGGGATAGATCCGAACGAGAGGACCTCGCCAACAACCAATCCACGGACGCCATCTATCGGCGCTGGCAGCGTGCGGCGCAAACCTTCTTGCGTCAAAGGCAGCGTTACCTGCTCTACTGAGCGACCCGCGTCCGTCCGTCCGTGATGGCTGCCGCGTCCGTTAACGAGTTTCTCCCATGAAATGACGGCATCCTCGCTCTGCACTCTCTCGATGCTTCAGCTTGTTGTCTGGCTTGCACCTTTTTCCCCTCGAAAGAACAGGGATGCAAGCCAGCCGCTCGTGAACGTCAGCGTGGCTCCAATGACCGTGTACCAGGTCCAGGCAACGTTCGTATAGAGGGACACGTAGATAATCACGGCGAGACCGAAGATCATGGCTCCGATCGCCATGCCTTCCGTAACGCGGCGCGTCAACACACCGAGGGAAAATACGCCGAGCAGGGCTCCGAGAGGGACGGAAGCAATGGCAAGGCCGGCCTCCAGCACCGAACCCCACGAGCGGGCAAGAATAGCCACTCCTAACAGAACGATCCCCCAGGCGAGAGTCGCCCAACGCGAAATCCGGACATGATCGGCTCCGGTCAGATCGGAGCGCTTCGTCAAGGGCAGATAAAAGTCCATCACCGTCGACGACGCCAGGGAGTTCAGAGCGGCGCTCAGGTTCGACATGGCGGCGGCCAAAATCGACGCAATGACGATGCCTGCAACAACCGGCGGCATATGGGTCCAGACGAAAGTCGGATACAAGCGGTCCAGCGGCTCCGGCGGGGCGGTGCCGGTGACGTCATGCAACACATACAGCGTGATGCCAATCAGGAGGAACAGGGTGAACTGAAAGGCGATCACGACCCAACTGGAAATGAGCGCCAATCGACTTTCTGCCCGATTGCGGGCGCTGAGCAGGCGTTGCACGAACAATTGGTCCGTCCCATGCGTTGCCGTTGCCAGGAAAAGGCCGCCGAACAGGCCTGCCCAGAAGGTATACGTTTCAGCGAAGAAGCCGGCGTCCCAGGAGAAGCTGAAATCGAATACGCGAAACTTCTCCGCAGCCGACGCGAGGACCTGCACTTCCGGCCAGCCGCCGGGCACGTGGCCGAGGATCATTGCGAACGCCAGTATCGCGCCGGAAACGTAGAGCACCATCTGGACGAAGTCCGTCCAGATCACGGCCTTCATGCCTCCCTCGAACGTGTAGAAAAGCGTCAGCAGGGTGATGATGATGATCGAAGCCAGATCGCCCGTATCGAGAACGACGGAAACCACCAGCGAGATGGCGAAGACGCGCACACCTTCGGCCAGCGATCGCGTCACCAGGAAGGTTGCGGCCGTGAAGCGCCGCAGCCGCTCGCCGAAGCGCCGGCGCATCAGCTCATACGCCGTGAACATCTGTCCCTGAAAATAAGCCGGCAGGAACAGGAACGAGATCACGATCCGCGCGACGAGATATCCCAGAACGACCTGCAGGAAGCCCATGTCACCGCTGAACGCCAGGGCCGGAGTGCCGATGATGGTAAGGGTGCTCGTCTCGGCGGCGACAATCGAGAGAGAGATGGCCCACCAGGGGGCGTCACGGCCGCCAAGGAAGTAGTCGGTCAACGACTCCTGGCGCTTGCGGAAATGCACGCCGAAGATCGTGATCGTGATAAGATAGACGACGATCAGGCTGAGATCGAGGACTCGATCCGGCAATATTCGCTCCTGCAGCGAGCACGGATTGTAACAGATCAGGGAACGCCTCCCGCCGCCGACTCTGTAAACTGAGGCTAAGTTGACGAGGGGCGTCTGCTCGTTACGAAAGTCCGCACCGAGGTAAACGAAACTTCAGCAAGAAGCGATCTTGCCAACCGCTCCGTCCTGCTATATACTCCCCGTTTGAGTTTGAGTGTTTGCGTCGCACGACAGGAGCCGCTCGGCCGGTCCGAATGACACGAGGGTGAAGAGATACTGTTTTAGGAGTCAGATCATGTTGACACGCGTCACAAACTTCGCTTTGGCCGCTGCACTCTTGATGCTTGTCTGGGGTGCCGTGATACCGCCGCCAGCTCAAGGTCAAGCCGAGAAACGCCCGAAGGACCAGAAGGAGTACGAGCTGATCAACGGCGTATTCAAGGAAACGGACGCAGCGAAGAAGCTGCAGATGCTGCAGGAATGGGAGAAGTCATATCCCGAAACGGCGTACAGCACCGAACGCGTGCAGTCGTTCATGCAGGCGCACCAACAAGCCGGGAACGCGAAAGAAACGGTTGAATGGGCCAAGAAGGTGTTGAATCTGATCCCGGGCGACATCCAGGCCAACCTCGCGATCACCGCCACGACGGCGGTGCTCTACCCCGGCGCCAGTGACTCGGAGAAACCACAGATCCTCGAGGACGGCGCAACAGCGGCCGGCGCGCTCTTCAATTTGCAGAAGCCCGCCGGTGTGGACGCCGCACAATGGGCCGCCGCAACGAAACAGATCGGAGAAACGGCTCACGAAACCCTCGGCTGGATCGCGATGCAGCGCAAAGACCACGAGACTGCCGAAAAGGAGTTCCTGGCGGTGCTCGAGAGCAATCCCGCCAAGGCCCAGGTGTCGTATTGGTTGGGGACCGAAGTCCTGGCCCAGAGCAACCCTAATAAGAACGAACTTGCTCTATACTCCATCGCCCGTGCGGCGGCCTACGAAGGACAAGGCGCATTGCCGGCCGAGGGCCGGGTTCAGGTGGATGAGTACCTGAAAACGGTCTATACCACCTACGCCGGAACCGAGGATGGCCTCGAGGACCTGAAGGCGATGGCCAAGAACAGCCCCCTTCCGCCGGCGGACCTCGAGATCAAGCCCGCCGCGGTCCGCAGGTACGAGGAAGAACAACAATCACGCAAGGAGAACCCGCTGTTGTGGGCCTTCCTGGATTTGAAGAAGACCCTCCAGGGTCCTTCGGGTGACACGGTTTGGAGTGACCTCAGAGGCAAGCTGACACCGAGAATGCGCCTGTATGTGGTTTCCGCGCCGGCGAGGTCCAGGACCATCAGACTCAGCAGCACCCAGGGCGGGCCGGTGGAAGTAGAGGTCGGCCTTACGAACATGATGAGGCAGGGTGTGGGCGGCGGCCGGCAACTCACTTTCGACGGCGTGGCGTCGAGCTTGACGAAGAATCCCTTCAAGCTGACCTTGACGGACGGCGCGGTTCCGGCATTGGGAATCAGCCGCTAGCACACCAGCGCTGCCCCCATCGAAGGCGCCGAGTCTCAGGCCGGAGAAGTGGCTGAGAACCGGCGCCTGTCCCGTTTTTCACGGCTTGGCCTTCCCACCACTCAGCAAGGATGGATGGAAGCGTCTCAGGAATGTGAATCTTCGAAGGGACGAACTCTGCAATCCGGTTTCGGACCTTGGGAGCGAGGGAAACGGCCGGCTTCGGAATTTCCATGCGACGGGCAGCCATGTCCAGTGTTGGAACAACATCACGAGGCCTTGTGCGGAGTAGCGAAATCGGATTGGCATCGGGGGCCGAACCCTCGTCCCTCGCGGCAAGAGAGCGAGAGGCGGTTGAGATCGCTCGGTGCTGCACAATGGACGGTACGGATGCAACCTCCCGTCTCCGTGCGGCGTGGGTGCATGCGGTCAAGCTCTCACCACAGGGACGGCCGGCCCGGGATTGATATCCTCGAAGATCATGCTCTTTTCGAAGACGCCTGCCAAGGCAAATGAAATCAAGGCCGCGTTCGGGTTGCTGATGCTTGCGGCGATCAGCTCGACCGCCTTCGCGGCAGAGTGGCCCTTGTTTCTTGGCACACCGGAGCGAAACGCTGTCCTGGAGAAGACTCTCGCCCCTCCGCTGGAGGTTGAGTGGAGCTACGACGCCACCGAGCCGATCGATTCGACGGCGATTGTCGTTGATGGAACGGTTTACTTCGGTGACATGAACGGTCGGTTTCACGCCGTCGACCTCGAAACAGGAAAAGGCAAGTGGATCTATGAGGCCCGTTTGGGCGTTCCGGCTTCCGGCTGTGTTCAGGATGGCGCGGTCTTCTTCGGCGACGAGGAGGGCTTTTTTTATGCTCTGGACATCGCAACCGGAAAGGCCCGTTGGACGTTCGAGAGCCTTGCGGAAATTCTGTCCTCGCCGAACTGTTTGCCGAGCGCGGTCCTGTTTGGTTCTTACGATTCCAATCTCTACAGTCTTGACCCCAGGAGCGGGAAGCTGAACTGGTCCCTCGCCACGGAGGACCGTGTTCATTGCAGCCCGGCGATCGAAGGCAACTCGACTTTTGTGGCTGGCTGTGACGGACACCTCCGGGTGATCGACATCACAAAGGGTGAAGAGACCAAGGCGATCAAGATCGGCGACTATGTGGCGGCGACGCCTTCAGTCGTAAACGGCATCGTTTACATCGGTACGTTCGGCAACCAGGTGCTTGCGATCGACTGGCGGAAAGGGGAGATCCTCTGGCGGTATTCTCACCCCGAGACCGACCACCCTTTCTTCGCCTCTCCCGCCGTTGTGGACGGCAAGGTCGTCATCGGCGGACGTGACAAGCGCTTGCACGCCATCCATCGGAAGACGGGCACTCACATCTGGGACTTCCCGACCAAAGGCCGCGTGGATTCATCACCCGTCGTTACGGGGGATGTTGTCTACTTCGGGTCCTATGACGGCAATCTCTACGCCGTCAGCCTCGCCGATGGCAAAGAACTATGGAAGTTCACGCTAGGGGGAGATGTCGTCGCTTCCCCTGCAGTCGTGGGGAACCGGCTGTTGATCAGTTCGCGCGACAACGTCCTCTACTGCTTGCGCGCCAAGTAGGCGTCAAGCCCGCGCTTCACAAGTCCATTCGGCAGACAATGCCGACATCGTCGCAATACCACAGCTTGCCCTGCCGGATCGTCATTCCGTGCGGCAGTGGGTCGCTGTCGGCCAATTGGATCCTCTCGACGACCGCGCCTGTTTCGGAGTCATGCTTGTCAAAGACGTTCAGGTTCGAGTCTGTGACCCAGAGAAATCGGCCTTCCCAGCCAATGCCGTGGGGACGGTTCCCGGCGGTGGGGAAGTTGGCCTCGACGATCCAGTTGTCGGGGTCGATGCGGTAGACCATACGGGAGGGGGGGACGGCCACCCAGAGCTTCCCGTCGCGCCACTCGAGACCGTGAGCGCCGGTTCCGGTCGTATTGAGCGGTCGAGGACGCTGCGGTGAGGGTGCGGCGGCCGGCGCCGGTTCATTCTTGATCAGAGGGCTGCTGCGCGGCGGGGCGTCGCCGACCCTCTGATAAATCACACCCGCTCCCGGCGTGAAATGCTTCTTGATCGTCTTGCCGGTCTTGGCGTTGGCTTGAATCAGCTCACGGTTGTAGGTGGAAGCGAGCCAGAGAGCCTTGCCGTCGTAAGTGATGCCACTGGCTCTGTCGGCTTCGGTTGGCAGGTCGCGCAGCACTCGGCCGTCTTCGTAATCGACCAGATAGACGCGGTTGTTGCCCTGGTCCATGATCCACAAGCCGTCCTGGGTCGCCTGGAGCCCGTTCGGCTTGGGTCCGGGCGATTTGAAGACCGTTTCGACACGGCTCGCTTTGCGCGTCGGTATTTGTTTAGCGTCCAGGGGAATCGCATCTGCCAAGACGGGAAGAGCGGCAAGCCTGAGGAAGGTTCTTCTGGTCGTGTGCATG
>MKWU01004776.1_pt1 | contig 15533 bp, 20 predicted proteins | sample 809101 | NCBI WGS metagenome assembly MKWU01 (sample SAMN05860141, study PRJNA318959) | sponge metagenome | host: Aplysina aerophoba | place: Slovenia: Piran, Adriatic Sea, Gulf of Piran | collected 2013-05-07 | reverse complement strand
GTCGCCCTTCGGCTCGCTTCGCGCCGCCCGCCCATCCGCCAGTAGCGTCCTTCCTGAGATGATGGCGCCGTCCGGCGCCGTTGGGATTTGCGGGGGGCGGAGCGGCGCTTCTGGCTCGCCTGCCGCGTCCTCGTTTGGCGTTTCTCGCCGCCCATCCGCCAGTAGCGTCCTTCCTAGCATCGTTGGGATTTGCGGGGGGCGGACGAGAAACGCCTGCTCTGCGGCAGGGCGGCGCAACCGCCAACGGACTGTCGCGCCCGGGCCGCGCTACGCGCGATAGCAAGCCAACCACTCCGACACAGCCAACCCAGCTTGTACCGGCAACACCACTCGCAAACCTGCTGCCCTTAAGCCCGCCACTGAGACAGAGCCAGCAAACCCGTCATACTTCAGCCAACGCTTAGGCGGCGGCGGGGAGCGATAGCAAGCCAGCCACTACGACACAGCCAACCCAGCTTATACCCGCAACACCACTCGCAAACCTGCTGCCCTCAAGCCCGCCACTGAGACAGAGCCAGCAGACCCGTCATACTCCAGCCCGCGCGGAAAGGCGGCGGCGGGGACGGGAAGGCGAAAAACACCAGGCGGGGGGCGGGGCGCCACCGCGCCCCGTCCGGCGGATCGCGCATCTCGTTTCGCAAACAGCGCGAAAACTCGATTCGCAACCGCCGGCAGACCCCCCGGTTTTTCGCCTTCCCTCTGGGCGCGGGGGGCGCGCTGTGGTCGCGCGGCTGAAAAACGCCGCGCCCGTCATTCCCCGCGCCCTGCCCCGCCGCCGCCTATGCGCGCCTTCGCGCTTCGCTTGTCGGCGCGCCCGCGCTATCCCGACGCCCGGAAGCGTACGGTTGAGAGAGAGAGAAGATAGACGGACGAGTTGTCGGCGGATACGAAAGGTCTGCGACCGAATCCATTTTCCGCGAACAGGTAAGACTTGCCCGCCGACAACTCGTCCGTTCTCAAAAACGCTCCGTTGTTGCGCTTTCTGCGAGCGGGCGAGTTGGCTACCAGAAAACCTTGCTCGCCCAGAGAATCCGGGTTCACAAGCTCACTGCATTTTTTTTGCCCTACGTACCCCACCCTAGAACATATTTTCTAAGGCGAATAAAGATTCGCTGCCAAATCCACTTGCGTCTTAAGTCTTAATAAATACACTACAGAAAAAGCACAAACCGCCGAGCAAGCTCGGCGGTTCGGCGAATTCAGCTCGACCAGCACAAATTCACACTTTAGGATAACACGTTGACGCCGTCTAAGCAAGCAATATCAACACCTTTAGAGAAACTCGACTTTCGTGTGCTGCTCGACAAGCCAATGCGCCGGGAAAAATACGTCGAAGGCAACCGCAATCCATTCATCGCAGCCTGGACATACTACGCGCTGATTCCGCATCGATACTCCACTGCCGACAACCTGCGCGACATCCACGCCGCCGCCAAATCCGCCAAAGAAGCCAAATACATCCGTCGCCGGACGGAGCAGATCGTCAAACAGCGCCGCGCCGAAGCCTTCCACGCCGCTAACTACATACTGCGCAACCACAGCGACGAAGACTGGCATCCAACCGCCGGGCGGGTCCTGGGCGCGATACTGCTGTACATGTACGTCAACGGCTACTGTAGCGCCAAGCAGGAAAACATCGGACGGGCCGCCGGGCTGTCGCGCGAGCAGACCAACGTCTGGGTCGGACGCCTCAGAGAGGCCGGAGTGATCGAACGCGTAAGCTTCGACTGGCGCGGCTGCTTTGTATGGCGCGGCCGCCAGTACGACAAATGGTGCCACGTCTACCAGCTGGCCGCATTCCCAGGCGTGCAGTGGCTGGCATGGTATCGCGCCCTGCCAAACCGCAAAAACAGCACCTTGCGGGATAGTGTGAAGCCCAAACCCGAAAGACACCCCATCCACGACTTTTTCAAGCTGCCTAAACCCCCAGGATTCCGGATCCCGCCGGCAAAACCCCCATAACAGGCATAATTTGACCCCTGCTCGCCATTGTGCTACACTGTACAGTATCGCCCACCACAGCGGCGTACAGTTCAACATACGGAGAAATTAATATGACCGACCAAGTCCTAAGTAAAAAAGTCCAGCAGGCCCGCGCGCTCGCCGACACCGGTGCGCCTCTACCAGAAGTCGTTCTGCGACAGACGATGACCGCCATCGTATGGCCCGCATTCAACCGCTACGCCCGCTTTAACGAGTCCCAAAAATGGAAACACTACGAAGACTTTGTGCGCTTGTGTTCCGCAGTCGACGCGCTCCAATCGAACTACGAAGCGACGCCACAAGACCCCGCGAACCTATCCCAGATAGGCGCAGAGTAAATAAAAACAGCCCCTTTCGGGGCTGCCTTTACTTCTGCGGCGCACGAGCGCGCCCGTCAATCCAAATGACCGGACAAACCCTGTAACTCCACCAATTGCGCTGTCGTGGCCCCCGTCACTTCAAAGAGCAGCTGGCCGCCGGTGTTCCGCACATCGAACTTGAGATCGTATTCTTCACATTTTTCCTTCACGGCGCCGATGCAGGTATCCATAACCGGAAACGACCAGGACAGCAGCCCAAATTCCAATTCAGTCATGATCAACACCCTGCGCTATCATATGGCGCATCTTGCCGCGCACGCCGCCGAAAATCGCCTCATAATCCTGTCCTTCGGCAGCGCACAATCTCTTAAAGAAATCGTCTACTTTCCGAAGGAACTCTGCAGGATGCTCATCGTCATTCCGCACATCCTCGAATAGACACCGCGCCTCATCTCTGTATTCTGGTGGCAACAACTCAATCATCTGCTCAATCACGAGCCACCCCCTTCATACACTTTGTACTACGAAATCACGCCGAAAAACCTCGAATTTCGCGAATTATCCATAAATTCCTACACGTTGTCGGAAAGACTATCAAACCCGCTTTCCGCGCCCTGCTCGACCTTCTCAAGAAAATCAGCGTCAAGCCCTCGAAATGTCGCTATCAAATTGGCTCCCTTGACCTCGAGCTGCATTTGGTCGCACCGCGACACCCCCAACGCCAAGAGCGCGACCAACTGTATCCGAATCTTCTCTCGATCCACCTCTAACTGCCGAACGTCTTTAGGCACAGAGCCGCTCCCCATACAAGTTCTCGATAATGTCCGCATACCTTACTACGTTCTCCGGCCACTGCTTCTCAGGATGCTTGTCGTACCAGGTCACATTGCCGGGACCCATCACATAGCCCGCGAGACCCCGCCGTAGATACTCCATATTCAGCCAGTCAATGTCATCTGGAGACGACCAGCCCGCGCGAATGTGGCTCAGGTAGAAAGTATCCTGTATCAGAACGTGCGTGCCTACTTCGATATTGATACCCGGGTCCTTCAAATCCACGTCAGGATGATACTTCTGCACCACCTGGAGAAGACCTACCGCGCCCGCGCTGGACACAATATCCGGCTGCCCGCCCGATTCTTCCTGAATCTGCGCTACCACCAAGTCCGGTGGCAGCCCGCTGCCATGCTCTAGCGCCAACTCGCACAACTGGTCGATCGTCAGCGCGTCATGCGCCCATACACTGCTTGCCGCGAACAACAGCGCCAACGCAACCGCTATCAATCTGCCGCGCTTAGCCATCGTCGCCATCCTTGCCGGCCAGCGCCGACTCAATGTACTCGGGCAGCGCGTCAACCAGCGCCGACACCTTGGCATGATCAGGATGCTGGGCATCCATCACGATATTCTTGAATACCGCGAACTGCGAGCGCAAGCCGTCCAGCGCTTCCAGCCGCGTCTGCGCCTTGCTTTTACGCGCCATCATGCCCCCTGTGCGTCTCAACAGCGTCGCTCGCCGCCCCGCCACCGATAAGCGCGAGAATCGTAGCCACAAACACGCCCTGAGTCTGCTCATTGATGACGTCAGATCCAAAGACCTCATGCAGCACGATACCCGCCAGAGTGAATACAGCCGTCCAAAACGACCGCATATGAACCAACTTGCCGATTCCAGTCATGCTATGTCCCTTCACCAAAGGGGGCGCCGAAGCGCCCCGGTATCTCAGTCTTGCAAATGCGGATGACCATCCAGCGTATCGCGAATGGCTTGCGCCGCGGCCTTCGCGCCCTCGACGCCCTCTTGATCATGCGCGTGATTGATGAGCGCGGCAATGGCAGCCGCTATCAAACCAGCCAACATAATGAACCTCCATAAAATTTGCCAATCGATGCTGCAATTATAACAAAAAAACAACTACATCATACCAAGCGGTTGAATCAAAAGGCGCAGATCCGAGACAGTCCCAGCCCCGCCGATCCCGCCGACCTGCGTGCTGTATTGACCCTGCCGAGCGCTGAACGTCAAATCACTATCGCTAGGCAGCACAAGCGACATATGCCACACCGCCGAGTCTTCGCCCGTCGTGCCACGAAAGTACACCGGCGCCGTATCGCCACCCACGCGCGGACCGGTAACGCTGAACTGCGGATTGAAACGCTCGCCCGTCGCGTCTACATCACCCATGAAGGTCAACAGATACGAGCCAGCCTTGAGTCGAATCCCGCTGCCAGGACGACCGCCGCCCGCCGACAGCGCCAGCACCAGCGTTCCCACAGACGAGACCGATGTATTCACCAGCACATTCACCGTATTCGCATTGGCTCCGATGCTGACATCCTGCAAGCCGATCATCTCCGGCGACGCGCCACCGCTCGGCGCAGCTGACGCTACCCAGTTTGAACCGTCCCACTTCGCAAAATCACCAATCGTGGGATTCTCAGGCAAAAGCCTGCCACGCGTGCGCTCTACCTCAGCATTCACAAGCTCAGACGCAACGCGGCGGATGAAAGGATCAGCAGACCCATCATCAGCATGAAAATTCACATTAGATATCGCAACCGACCCGTGATACCGCCCTTTGGTGGCAACGCGGATTGCCCATCTCAAGGTTATAGCGGCCGTTTCCGCAGATACATCGAATGTAAGATGACTAGCTCTGTAATCCTGCAACGGCTGACGGTCGATAATTCTGCCGTCCCCAGTCATACGCAGAATCAATTCCACTTCAGTCGGTGGCTGCCCCGAGCGCGACGCGTCAGTCATATCATAGTCAATCCGAATCTGCGCGTTCGGCTCGGCAACCTGAGTTTCAGTAACGGTGAACGTGCCGGTGCTGGCAATTGTTTCCCCGCCAGGCACATTATTCACGTCAAAATTGATAGTCGCCGCAGCGCCCGATATCGGAGTCAATACATCCGAGTCGAAAAGGAACGGGCGCATTTTGAAAAAAGGTATACCCTCGCCGTTGTTGATAACCGCCCACGCCGCCGGGACCAATAGCGACTCATCATAGAGAAAAACCCAAGTATCGCCTTCATAGCGATAATAACTCACCAAAAAATCGATGTCCGAATAGATCGCAGCGATGTCATTATTGCGCTCGCCCGCCACTGTCTCCGTCAAATAGGTCACATAATCCCCGGCCCGACTCGGACGGTCAAATATGCCACGAAAGACGCCTAAGCCCGCGCCGGGCGCGATGTCAGGCAATCTCCGGTAAACCAAGCCGTTTTCAGTAGGCGCGACATACTCTCGCGTATCCCTATCCCCCGAAACCGCCTCGCTGATAGCCGCGAACATGGACAGATTATTGAGTTCCCCATCCCAGCGATAATGCCGCACAGTCGCCGTCACCTGCGTCAGAATAACAGCGCCCAGATTAAGACCGCTGAACTCACGGCCGCCCGCGTCCGGGTGAATGCGCTGATAATAAGCGAACGAGTTGTCGGAAAATTGCAGCGTCCAGCCCGACGCCCCTACCACTTCGTCATCATCAGTCGCCGGGTAATCAATCATAACCCGCGTGTTCGTCAAATCCCGACCAACAGCAACACGCAAAAATATCCGGTAATTGTCATTGCTAGAAACTGTGACACTGGACGCGTAGCTGAAGCCGCGAATCACGTCCTGAGTAAACGAGTCATCCGGGCTGTAGACACCGATGAAGACCGCCGCGCCATTCACATCCGCATTGTCAGCCCAGACCGCGACCTTGTCAGTCCCAATCTCGCTGGTGACCGCTTCCAGCCCGTCCAGCCGCCGCTCATTGTCCGAATTGTCAAAGGGAATGATGCCTTGCTGAATTATCGGGCGCGCGCGCTGCATTTCAACAACAAACGGACGCAGAGTCCCCGCTTGCGCCATCAAAAAGCGCGTCGTATCACTAATCGGTTCCCCGTCATCACTATTATCGATGACCTCAGGTTGCTCTGTCACGTATACCACCTAACGCAAATCTGATCATACCGCTCGTCACGACTGGCAGAGCCGCCCCACAGGCCCAAAACGCCGCCCGTGCCCTTGAATACATACCCGCCTACAACATGCTGCTCAAGATAACCCTGCGCTCGAAACGGCCAGCGCTCCGCCGCCGGTACAGTCACTCCGGCCTCGTACTCCGGGAACATTTTCCAAATCGCGTAATCTATTAAAGGCACCGCCGTCCAAGACGAAAAATTCTCTATCCGCACCCCGATATAAATAAGTTTGGTATTTGCCGGCGGTGTCAAATTCGTCAACACTTGCTGACCGCGCGATGAAGTGCCGAAATTTACATCCCGCAGCATGGCGTCGCTGAACCCGCCCACCTCAAGCGTCCCCACGCGCTGACTCAGCGCCGCCGCGTCCGCTCGAAGCGCAATCTGGTTGTCGCGCACGTAACGATTCAAATTCGCCGCGTTCAGTCTGTCTTCAGTGTCTACCCAGGTCTTGGGACTTTCCCATGCCATAGCTATCTCACATCCACATAGCGCATCAATTCATATTCTACTGTCACTGTCGCCGGATCCCCAAGCCCGCGAGCGCCAACGATCCAGTACAGTTCCGCGCCGCCGGTGATACCTTCTCTGTCTAGCGCGTCCGTCCTCAACAGGCCGCCTAATTCGCCACCCCAGACATCCGCATATCGCCGCCCGTCTAGGCGCACTGTCGCGACCTCTGGCCCGCCTTCAGCGCCGACCACGCTCCAATACTCAAGCGCGTCGTTCAAGCCCGCTTCGCCACCCCCCACGCCCACCAGCTCCACGCTCGCGCCGCCGTAGCGGCCGGTTACGCGATCCCCATAGGCCCCACCTTGGTAAACGCGCAAATTGCCCGTCACTTCCAGCCAGTCCACTTGCGCCGCCGCCCCCGTTGAATTGAAGACTTCAAGCAGCAGATCGCCCGCCACTGACGACGCCAGCGCGCTTACGCCCGCTGTCTGCGCCATCTCTACCACCAGCGCCCCCGTCGCTTCCGCCGGGCGACCTCTATCGCGCACCACCACGCGCCAGCTTGACGCGCCCGGCGGCGCTATCAAATCCTCTTGACGATAAATCAAGCCTTCGGATGCCTGCACATCCGGCAGCCGCCCCACAAATTGCGCCGCCGCCGCGCTGCCGACGCGCCACTCGTACTCGTAGCGACCAAACCGGGCGCCGGTGACTTCCATTGCCGCCCCGCTTGGCGCTGCGCTTTCCGCCCGCGCCTGGAAAGCTATATCACTCTCGCCGCCACTGTACAGAAACCCGCGCTCGATGCTCGCCAAGACAGACAATTCATCCAAATAACGCCCATATTCGTAATTCTCTATCGCATATTCCACAGCCGTTAAACGATCAATCACCGTCGCCGCGTCGCCCACTACTTCCGGCTGCGGCGGACCAACCAACAGACCGTCGCCCACCGTATCGCTATCGCCCACACGTCCATAGGCATACGTGACCCCCGTTTCTGGCCCGGTAATCCAGTACAACGGCCGCTCCGATGACACCCACTCTAGCGGGCGATCCCCGCTTATCCAAAACAATCGTCGCGCCGGGTCGAGATCATGCGCCGCTTCCAACACCGCCGCCGATGGCACTCGCGCCCCTGGAAGACCCGCCGCCGCTTCACTCACTATCCGGCGCAGCCCGTCACTCGCTCCCAATCCAACCACATCCGGTGTCCGACCCCGCCACGCCATGAACTGCAACCATGTTCGCGCCTGCACGACAACGCGCCCGAAAGCGCTACCCCGCGCCTCGATGATGAATCCCCGAAAGACAACATGCTCGCCCGCGCGTCCTTCGATCAAACGCCCGACGCGCCACCACGACGCCCTTGCGCGACCGCGCCGCAGAAGAAATTCCGCCCGTCCTTCGCTTTCCGCCCGACTGAACCTGTCAACAGCGCGAGAAGTTTCCCAGCTCACAATTTCATCTGTGATATCCAAAGTGACGCTGACATCAAAATCATCGTCAGTATCCAGATAAAATCGAATCACGACGCTTCAATCCTGATAAGCAAATTCAAGTCAATCACGAGGCCTAGATAGCGCAACTGACTGCCATCCAATACCCCCGCCTTGCGCAACCTGCCGGACATCGGACGCGCCAGATTATCATCGAGAAGCAAATCTGAGGCCAACATATCCATAAGCCGCTGTATCCACATAGGCAGGGAAGCCACCGCGCCCGGCTGCCCGCGACCGCGATATGGTTCGATCACCAACGTCGCCACTACGCCCATCTGCAGCGTCGCCGCCCCCGCGTCATAATCTTCCGGCTCAAACTCCCATCCTTCAGAACTGGCGAAGGAATAAAAGATGAGCGCTTCGGTCGCCAAATCCGGTTTGCTCGCGCCAAGACTGTAATGCTGCTCGGCCGCCACGCCTTCACAGCGCAGCGCCGCAAGTCTGCTCAATGCTCCCGACACGCTCACCGCGCCCTCCTATGACCGCTCAACAAAAATCCGACCAGACCGCTCCCGATGTCCAACGTAGCATCAGACGCTTCACCGCCAGACCCCACGCGATAACCTTCCGTGAACACGCCCATCGCGACGATCATGACCGCCTCTGCTACCTCTGACGGTGGCTCCGTCCCCTGTCCCCAGATACCCCTTATGGATACTTCATCCCAATCGCCATTCACGCGAAACAAGTCCCAGGGGCCCGTCCCTGTCCTGCTGTACCGCACCAGCAACACGTCGTCATCCCTCGGTGTTCGCTCAGTGCCGCCCCTGCTGACCGTTAAATCCGTGTAACTCAACAAGCCCGGATCAGAGACGTCAAAGACGGACTTCCGGCCGCTATAATACGAACGCTGAAACAAGCGCGCCTCACTGTCTACCAGGCCCCAGCGATAACCGCAATACGACTCCACAGCCCCCCGCGCCACATTCAGGGAATGCTGCAGAAGATCGTCTTGCGCCGTGCCGGTGATGGCAAGACGCGCTTTTATCTCAGTCAGCGTGGGATATGCCATTTTCGACCCCAGACAACCGGTTCAATTTCGCTTAAAAAAGGACACAGGGCATCTCAGTACCCCCTAAACTGTCGAGTTGTAGCCCATTGCCGCCGCGCCTGGCTCCATCAAATTCACGTCCGCTCGCAGCGACGCCGTGATGAAACGACCATCAACGCCGGGCTGACGCCCTTGCTCGATCATGGGCATACGTCGCATACCAATCATGATGGCATTGCGATTCGCTACCACCCAGGCGCCCTTGCTATTCTCCGACGCTGTATCATCTACGCGCCCATTGGCGTCCGTCTGCGGAAATTCCTCAGTGATGATTACAGGGACCGAACGCCAGAAGCCCAACTGACCGCTCAACAAGGTTGCTTGCGAGCCGACCTTGTCCAATCCTTCATAGGCATCCAGCGCGTCCAGCTTGTAACCCACCTCTGGTGGACCGATGCAGACCAAATTACCAATATCCCGACCAATAATGCCGCGATTGCCCATCGTCGCCATCACGCCCAAGATAGAATCGTCCGCGATGTCGGCGACGGCAACTTGATCAGCGGCCGCAATCTTCTTACGGATGCCGTCAAAGGTCAAAATCCGCTTAGTCTCAATCGCAGAATTCGGATTCGTGCCATAGAAACTGATATTGGTGGCGTTCGCGTCCATATCGCCATTCAGAATAACGAAATCGAAGGCATGCGCCATCTCTTCCACGTAAACCCGCGCCGCGGCCTCCGCCCAGGCAACGGTCGAATCCTCTACCAATTCCTCACTGTACAACGTAATCGCCGACAGCTTGCCCGCCGTGAACGTCACCTTGTCCGTGCCAATTTGCGAGTAATCGATATTCGAATTTGCTATATTGAAATTCGTGGAATCCTGCAACTCGGCCCCGCGCACGAAGGTCGGCCCGCTGGTAATCTTCGGATAATCAAAGGGCTGGCTAGGCATCCTGAAAGTTCGGAACAATGGCGCGACCATCGATTCCAGGCGCATGAAGTAATACAAAGACGACGAGAGCAAGGTCGGAACAAGTTCATCCCCTTTATTCGCCAGCGTCGACATCATCGCTTCATCCGCCCGCAAATTCGGTATGGCATTATTCCAATTCCGGTACGTCTGATAATCGATCGCTCGCATCGGAATCACTTCGAGAAACCCTTGCGACGTCGGTATCCACTCTTGCTCAACCTCTTTGTCCTTCTTCCACTGATCCTCAACCTTGTAGGCCAGCGCCCGAAAATACTTGTCGTCAAATTCCGCCATCGTATCATTGCTTCTGCTGCGAAACGCCGCCTTGCCCTCATAGTGCATCGCCATGCCCAGCAACGACACCTGGTCATATGGACTCGCGACGCGAATCACCGGGTCCTGCTGATTAACTGGCGATTTCGCGCCTTCCTTCGGAAGCGCCCGCGCCGGCTTCTCGCCTTCCGGCACTATGCCTAATTCTTCCAGCATGGCGCGCATTTCCTCTTTGCGCTTCTCTTTGTCCCGTTCCGCCTGCCACGCGCGGAACTCCGCCATTTCATCCGTCGCGCCGCCTTGCGCGCCCTGCTGCTGCGCTTGCTGCGCTTCCTGCTGCTGGCCCTGCTGCGCTTCCTGCTGCCCTTCATGCTGCGCTTCCTGCTGCCCTTCATGCTGCGCTTCCTGCTGCCCTTCCTGTTGTGCTGTCTCCATGAAACTCGCTCCCGTCCAAACACTTCGTAAATACTGACCGCCCCCGCGCACACCAACGCCCGCGCGAACATAATCCGCCTTCGTCAGACCATGCCGCGCTACCACGACGCGATGATGGGCGATGCTGCCTTCAACAATTGGCCAACGCGCGATATAGCCATCCATCCGCGCCGGTGACGCCACGCCAGCCATGCTGCCACTGCTCCATGCCGCTTGTCCACTGTCGACAAGCGCATAAATCGGACTGTCGCGGCGCGTGATTTGTCCGCGCACATGCAGCCCATCAGCTTCAATCCCGAAATCTCGCAAACGCCCGTGCTGCTTGAGATCTTTCACGCCGTGCAAATACAACAACGCATGCGGGGCGTACAGATCCAAGGCGAAATCAGTATCCGCGTCCCACCAGGTCCCAAAGCCGTCATCATCCGGCCCGGCGAACGGAACGAGAGTGCCTTCAACGAAATCACCCGTCCGTGTAATTATTGACATTGCTCTAGCCCCCCACATCTGGGGCTTCGCCCCAGACCCCACAAACTTTTTGAAAAAAGTTTGACAAAAACTTTTGATCGCGCGCCGCGCCGCCGCCTGCCCTACGCCCACCACACCCTGCGGCGGCGCTGCCCTTCGGGCGCGGCGCGCGCTTACTGGTAAAAAACGCGCTATGAATCAAGACCATACAAACATGAAACCGATTCCGATGAATCCCATCGCCCAAACCCTTTAATCCCGTCGCCCAAACCCTGCTCTTCCGACCAGCGCTCATACTCTACCGCTCGATAACCGCAATACTTCGAAGGACTGACGCCGTTTGTCTCCAAATACTTGCGCTGATCCATAGATAAACGAGACCATGCGCAATCCGCCTCAAGAACAATTCGCAACCTGCATCTAGCGCACAGAGTCTGTGACATTACGCACCCCCTGGCGAGCGAAGACATCCCCGCCGGCTATAGGACCAAGACCGAGATACGACGAACGAACCTCATTTATGGTCATGAACGGACTGACAGCTTGCAGCTTCTTCGACTCCCGTTCCCAATCCGTCGCCCGGACATCCTCAAAATCTACGCGCAGACCCCGCGACGCCGGCCAAAACTGCAATACCGTATTCAAGGCGCTTGCCGTACGCCGGTGCCGAGTCCAGGCGCTTTCCCGTACCAACGCTTCCGCCACCCGCGCATGCGCTTCTGTCGACGCTTCAGAGACCGCCCCGACATGAAATCCCAAAGCATCGAAGGCCGCTTGACGAGTCAGCAGCCGCCCCTTCTCAAAATCCATATCGCGCTGCTTTGCGCCCGCCTCATTCCAAACCGCGCTGCCAGCATTTGCGCGTATGACCGCCAACCGCCGACCGGCATCCGCGCTTTCGTGGAATTCCGTCTCGATTAACTTGGCTTGCTTGCTATCCACCTCACCCGCATCGACGATGATAATGCCGCTTGGCGCACCCGTCCGAAAGAATTCCTGCTGAAACTTGGTCATATACCGATCCGTATTCGCCACATTCCGCAGCTTGTCTATCGCGGACAGACCCCAAAACGCGCCGCTGGCCACCACATTCGCCCGCTTGAAATGCGTCACTTGCTCAGGCGATATCCGATACTCAACACCGCCGACATTATAGATATACCACTGCTCGCCATCGATGACCCGTATCGTCAGCGTCCGCAAATCGAGCTGATATACTTCGTCAGGAGCGCCGCCACCCCGCGACACCCAATACCAGACATCATTGCCGAATATGTCCATACGGCGGAAATGCGACTCCAAAAACTCAAAGCTATCCTGATGGCGATTCGCCTGGCCGTAAGTCCCTAGCAATCCCAACAGCGGATGCTCCGGGCGCAGACCAAAGCCTTCAGATTCGCGCACGACCATCGGTACCGAGACGCACATCTCAGCGACGCGATCGATCGCCGTGGAAAACCACTCTCGATACGCATAGGTCGCCAGATAATCCGTGAAATCAGGATTCGCGACCCACATCCACTCCGGCGCGTCATGAATGTCTGCTACCCGACGACCGCTGCCGCTTTCTACGGTGCGCTCGCCGCCAGCGCGAAAAAGCGCCCGGAACCGATCAATCACTCCCATTGCGATCCTCTAAATCCTCCCGCAAGCGACTCAGCTCCGATTTCATATCTGACGTAACCCGTATGAGCGTCGCCAACTCCTGCCGCAGAAATTCCACCTGCGCTACCACTAACTCAAATTTATCGACCTCTACCGGCTTACTCCGCGGATCTTCCTGCCCCCACCAATCAGGAAACCACTTATCACTCACGACGCCCCCCCACCCATAAAGAATTCAAATTCGCGTGGTACGCCCACCCAATGCGCCGCCACTGCCGCCGCGTCCACACAGTCATCAAAGCGACCCTGGGGAAACAAGCCTAACTCGCTCACAAAATAATCATTCTCTTTACTTGGCGTCGCCACAAAGCGATCGTTCGCGACAAGGGTCGAGACCGGTATCGCCTTCTGCACCTTGTCGCCCTTCATGCTCACTTCCTTAAGCCGCCCCGCGCCAACTTCGCGACCTAAATCCTTCAGCATTAAGAGTTCCAAGACCTCTTTGGGGAAGACAATCTTATCATCCGGATATTTCTCAGAAATCTCCAAAAGACGCCGCCGCACCGCCGCGAATGTTTCCCGCTCCCGATAATTCTGCAGCAAAAATAAACGATCCTTGTCATACTTCCACCGCGCCAACACTGTATAATCCGCCGTTTCCAGCCGTGACGTCGCCAGATCGCAGGTCCAGAACGCCGACTCGCCTGGCTCCGCGTCAATCCACTCCACACGAGAGACATCGAACATCAAATCATCCGCGCCGCGCGGATTATTCTGATACAAGGCCTGAAAATACCGATCGTTCAGCGCTTTTATCGCCAATAAATTCGCGCGATCAAACCGACCTGGCCACAATGCTTGTCCCGGCTCGCGTCCAAGCAGATCCCCATCTTCCGCCAGCGCCGGCAAGACAATTTGCCGCCACTGGTCGCTATCTTTTGCATCCAACAGCCGCCCCGCCAAATCCAGCATATGCCAGCGCGTCATAATAAAGACGATCGACGCCCCTGGACTTAACCTTGTTCTCGCCGCCGTTACATACCAATCGTAAATCTGGTCGAGCGTCGTCAGACTTTCCGCGTCGCCCTCTTTATGCGGGTCATCTATCACCATGAAATCCGCGCCGTGTCCGGTGATGCCGCCCTGGACGCCAAGAGACTTGAGACCACCGCCCGCCGTCGTCTTCCAATCAAGCAATTTCGCCCGCTCAGGATCGAGACCTACATGCGGGAAGACATGACGATACAGACGATCATCACGCACCATAGCCCGGATCCGCCGACTGAATTCCGCCGCCAGCTCGCTGCCGTAGCACAACAATACGACCTGCTTCCAAGGCCAGCACCCAATATGCCAGGCGATGGTCCGAATCGTGCCGGTTTCGCTCTTTCCATGGCGCGGCGGCATGCCAATATATAAGCGCCCGTCAGGGCGCTCAATTTCTTGCTGTATCGCAGACATCATCAAGTCATGATGCGGCTGCAAATCATATTCAGGCATTGTGTACAGAACGAAGGACTTAAGACTTGTCCGCGCTGATGTCCGCAGGGCGCGAGACAACAAATCCGCGCGACTGTAAATATCTGAGGGCCAGTGATTCAAGACCGTCATGTTCGCCTTCTGCAATGTCATCGTCACCCGCTACCGCTGGCATGCCGATTAAGGTCTCTATCGCCCGGCATTGCGCCGAGCCGCCGTTCCCAAACGCGATCTCTACTAAACGCACCCGCAAAGCCGCTTCTAATTTAGTAAAATCTTGCGCAAGCGCCTCAAAATCATCCCATGTTTCCGGTTTTTGCAAATTTTCCCCCAGATTTTACGAGGGGCCAGCCCATCGCGCAAGCTCAAAAAACCAACATTCTAGCAACAACGCCCTACTGCCATCTACAGCAATAGCATCTGACCAGCCGCCTCACCTGCTTCACGCTCACGACGAGCAGCATTCACACGCCGATTGATCACGTGCGCTCGCATGTCCTCTTTCAAGTGACACCGTTGACACAGCGCCACCAAGTTGGCACGACGACAATCCTCTGGCAGATGATTGAGATGGTGTACACTCAAGACCACCTTGCTTCCCGTCACAGGATGAGCTTCGCCCAGGCCAGCATCACACCACTGACAGCGAAAGCCAGCTTCACGCCGAACGCGCAAGCTGATCTCTTTCCAGTTGCGCGGATACAGCTTGCGCCTCTCAGGACTGATTGGCATCATCCACCCACCACTTAACAGACTGCTCATTCTCGGGGCATTCAGCGCAACACCAGATACAGACCTGACACTCGTAGCACCAGCCAACGCCACGAATCACTACCTCACGACACCAGGGACAATACTTAGGACAATACTCAGGCATGCCACCAAACTATCACAAACCTTTAGAAACTGCAAATGCCCGGGCGCTTCTGTCCGTTGGCGGTGTCGCCCTTCGGCTCGCTTCGCGCCGCCCGCCCATCCGCCAGTAGCGTCCTTCCTGAGATGATGGCGCCGTCCGGCGCCGTTGGGATTTGCGGGGGGCGGAGCGGCGCTTCTGGCTCGCCTGCCGCG
>MKWU01004775.1_pt1 | contig 15544 bp, 14 predicted proteins | sample 809101 | NCBI WGS metagenome assembly MKWU01 (sample SAMN05860141, study PRJNA318959) | sponge metagenome | host: Aplysina aerophoba | place: Slovenia: Piran, Adriatic Sea, Gulf of Piran | collected 2013-05-07 | reverse complement strand
CTCCGCTCCTGTAGCCACATCGTCCGGTTCATCCAGGTGCCTCCTCTCCGAGACACCTAACCGGACAACTCACGTGCTACCTAAGCCGGACAGATCATGTGCTAGCGACAAATCAATCCAATGCACTTGACTTCGCGCCCAAATCCCGGATGATCGGACGCGGTGCGAGCGAACGTGAGAGTTGCGCCGACTTAGCGGTCTGGTGATCGAGGGCTTTCCGTTAACAAGCTGAAATATGCACCACATGAGGCGGCCTGCGGGCCGCCTCTTCTTGCTTGGTCGATCCATTTCCGAGCGATCCCCTCGCCTTCATCGTTCCCCTTGGTCTTGGATAACCGGCCGATTGTCTCGTACGTCCTTATGAACGCCAGAGACATACTGCTCGCACTCACAATCAGTCGAGATGTCCATGATCGTGCTTATGACTTGCCCCTCCCTCTCGGCGGCGGCTTCGAAGTCGCGATCCCCGAGATGGGCGTAGCGCAGCGTCATCCGCACGTTGCATTTGCCGAGCAGGCGCGAGACCACCGGCACCGGCACGCCATTCATCACCGCCTGGGTGGCGTGCGCGTGGCACAGGTCGTGTGGCCGCACGTCCTCGTTCCCAGCCTCGCGCCTAACCCGGTCCCAGAACCCGGGGTTGTGCCCGCGTGGCCGGAACGGATCGCGCAGCGACGGAAACACGAACGGGTCTCTCCGCACGGCCGTCTCTCAAAGATCCGCCTCGACCCGGCACCGAGGGGAACCCCTCTCGGTCCGCTCTTGCTGTCGGCCAACAGGAGGGTGTCGTCCCGGACCTCGGACCCGCGCAGCCGGACGACTTCGTTCCAGTGGCAGCTGCGCGAGACGCCGCAGAGAATCGACGACCGCATCCAGGCGCTGACGAACGGCAGCGCGCCAGAGGCCGGGACGCCGTAGCGGCGCCCGTTCTCGGCCCGTTGCCCGGCGTCACGGTCACGCGCGCCTCTCCGGTATTATTGACCGGATCGTTCCCGTGGTAGACCGGCTACTCTCCCGTCCATGTCGCCGCCCCCGATATCCGGTCTTGAGAACGGGCCGGGAGGGTTCCATTTCCCCGGCATGCGCGACGCCCTGCAATTCCTCCCCGGCGGCGGGATCGGCGGATACGCGGCCGGGCGGCGATCTCCGGCCGCGACCGGTCGCGGCCGTTGCCGCGGCATGCCGGCGGTCCGGCCGCGCTGCGCGGGCTGATGCTGTCGGGCCCGCGCGCGCTGGTCTCGGCGTCGGAAGCGTCGGACTACATGCTGCACGAGTATCTGGTGCGCAACGACGCGGCGCACCGCACGGCGAACCGTTGGCACGGCGGGGGCGCGGAGGCTCTGGGACTGCCGGAACGGGTGAGCCGGCGTCGCTTCGTCGAGGTGCTGGAGGGCCGCGTGCCGGGCACGGACATCCGGCTGGGCCGGGTGGTGGACGGCGAGCGCCGGCACCGCCCGGGCTGGGACGCGACGTTCTCGGCGCCGAAGTCGGTGTCGCTCGAGGCGCTGCTGCACGACGACAAGGCGGTGATGCGGGCGCACGACGCGGCGGTCCGGGCGGCGCTGGACTGGGTGGAGGCGGAGTTTCTTCAGACCCGAGGCTACGACCCGGCGACCGGCAGGCGGCCGCGGGAGAAGGCGGACGGTCTGGTTGCGGCGACGTTCCGGCACGTCGCCAGCCGCAACAACGACCCGCAGCTGCACACCCATGCGGTGATCGCGAACATGACGCGCAACGGGTCGGGCGAGTGGCGGAGCGTCGAGCCGACGGCACTCCAGCGCAACCGGCGACTGATCGGTGCGTGGTACCGGAACGATCTGGCGCGGCGGCTGGGGGAGCTGGGCTATGTCCTGGTTCCGACCGAGGTGGGCGGGCTGCCGAGCTTCGAGCTTGCGGGGTATTCGCCGGCGATGCTGGAGGCGTTCTCGACGCGGCGCCGCGACATCCTGGACTACATGGCGGAGAAGGGCTGGGAGTACGGCACGAAGACCGCGCAGGCGGCGACGCTGCACACGCGGAAGCGGAAGGACGAGCCCGAGCGCGGCGAGCTGGCGGCGATGTGGCGGGGGGGGGGGGGGGGGGGCGGGCGGGGGCGGAGGCGCTGGGGCTGGCGCGCGACGCGGACGCGGTCCGGCTGGACCGGACGGAGCGCGGGTTCGCGCGCCCGCCGCCGCGGTTCACGGCTCTGGAGGCGGTATGGCAGGCGGTGGAGCACCTGGAGGAGCGCCATGCGGTGTTCGGCGAGTCCGAGCTTCTGGCGGCGGCGCTGGGCCGCGAGCCCGGGCGGCACACGCATGAGGAGTTACGGGGCGCGATCGACCGGCTGCGCGCGGACGGCCACCTGGTGGCGGCCGGCGAGGGCGCGCTGACCACGCGGCGCACGCTGGCGGCGGAGAAGGAGGTCGTGCGGCGCATGCGGGAGGGCCGGGACGCGGCCGTGCCGCTCGCGGCGGAAGACGCGGTTGCGGAACGCCTCTCGGAAACGGTGCTGACGGAGGGGCAGAAGGAGGCGGTCCGGCTGATCCTGCTGTCGCGGGACCGTGCGGTGGGGGTTCAGGGCTTTGCCGGCACCGGCAAGACGCGGATGCTGAGCGAGGTTGCGCGGCTGGCCGGCGGGCGGCGGGTGTTCGGCCTCGCGCCGTCGGCGGCGGCGGCCCGGGTGCTGGGGGTGGAGGGCGGCATCGGGGCGACCACGCTGCAATGGCTGCTGACGCGCTACGGCTCGATCGCCGAGGGGACGGCGTCGGCGGAGGAGATCGCGCGCGCCCGGGAGACCTTCGAGGACGCGGTGGTGGTGGTCGACGAGTCCTCGATGGTGGGGACGGTGCAGATGCGCGACCTGCAGCGCATCCTTGAGCCGCTCGGGGCGGCGCGGCTGGTACTGGTGGGGGACAGCCTTCAGCTGCGCTCGGTGGATGCGGGCCAGCCGTTCCGCCTGCTGCAGCGCGCGGGGATGGCGACGGCGCGGATGGACGACGTGATCCGGCAGCGCTCGGTGGACCTGAAGGCGGCGGTGGAGCACATGGTGGCGGGCGATCCGGCGCTGGCGGTGGAGAGCATAGCGGCGGACGTGCGGGAGCTGCCGGCGGACGCGCTGGCGGGGACGGCGGCGCGGCTCTGGCTGTCGCTGCCGGCGGATGCGCGGCGGGGGACGGCGATCCTGGCGCCGACCCACGAGATGCGGGAGGAGATCAACGCGGCGGTGCGCCGGGGGCTGGCGGAGGAGGGCGTGCTGGGCCGCCGGTCGGTGGAGATCGACCGCCTGGTGGACCGCAAGCTCACCCGGGTCCATACGGCGGATCGCGGGAACTACCGGCCGGGCGACGTGGTGGTCGCCAACCGGGACGTGTACGGCCTGCGCGAGGGCGAGGCGTGGACCGTCACCGGGACCGGGGAGGGCGAGGTGCGGCTCGAGCGCCGGGGGGAGAGCCGCGGGTTCGCGCCGTCGGGCAACGCGGCGCGCAATATCTCGCTGTGCGAGACGCGTCCTCTGCCGCTGCGCGCCGGGGACGAGATCGTGTGGACGCGGAACATCCGGCGGCGCAAGCTGATCAACGGCGAGCAGGCGACGGTGGAGCGGATCGCCGGGGACCGTATCGACGTGCGCACCCATTCCGGCCGCGCGCTCCGCTTCGCGGCGGGGGACGACGATCTGCGCCATATCGACCACGCCTGGAGCTCGACGGTGCACCGGGCGCAGGGTCTGACGCGGGACAACGCGATCGCGGTTCTGGATTCGGCGAGCATGATGTCGGACCGGGCGATGCTGTACGTCGAGATGAGCCGCGCGCGGGACGGGTTCGTGCTGCTGACCGACGACACCGAGCAGCTGGTGTCTCGTCTGGAGCGGGAGGGGGAGGCGGTCTCGTCGGCGCTGGAGGCGGCGGGCCGGGCGCCGTGGCTGGAGCCCGACCTGGCGGTGTCGGAGAAGCCGGCGCTGTGGCCGGTGCTGGAGGAGTGGCACGCCCATGTCGGGCGCGCGCGGGAGGCGGGCGTCCCGCCGTTCCATCTCGACGGCTGCGACGCGCTGATGGCGCGCATGAATGCGCTGGCGGAGAAGGAAGCGCTGCCGGGCGAGCTTGCCGGGGTTCTGGAAGAGCGCAAGCCGTTCGCCAAGGACCGGGCCGTGGTGTCGGACTGGCTGTCCACGATGCTGGAGACGGCGGGGTGGCGCGAACGGATGGTTGCCGAGGCGGCGGCGTCCGAAACCGCGGTGACGTCGCTTCGGGGTTACGCCGCGTGGCAGGGCCAGGCGTTGCGGGCGATGGCCGGCGGCTTCCGGCTGCTGGCGCGCGAAGAGCGCTACGGGGTGCATCTCGACCGCATCGCGGGGGCTCGGGCGCAGCTCGGCCAACCGCTCCGCGAGCTCCCCCGTGCGCTGCGCGTCGACGGGACGGCGCGGTCGCTGCTGTCGGAATGGCAGGCGCGGGAACGCGGCATGGCGGAGATGTCGGCCGAGGATCTCGCGGCGGGCATCGCCGGGCTCGCGGCGGAGGCCGGTCCCGGAGAGATGCCGCCGGACCTGATCCAGGCGGCGGACGAGATCGCCGAACGGCGCAAGGAAGAGGAGGAACGGCGGCGCGAGGAGGAAGAGCGGCAACGGGCGGAGCGGTTGGCCCGGGACGAGCAGGCGGCCCTGGAAGCGCTGGCGCGGGAGAGGACGGCGCTGCTGTATGCCGCCTCGGGCCTCCAACCGGTGGCCAGGCGGCCGGGCTGGCAGGACTGGCGGGAACGTGCCGAAGCGGCAACGGAGAGGGCGGCGGCGGACGACGCGGCGCTCGGCGAGGACAGCCGCGAGGCGCTCTCGGCATCGCGGGAGGAAATTGCGAAGGGCCTCGCCTTCGACCGCGAGGCGGCGGAGCTTCACGGCGACTGGCTGGCGCATCTGGAGGCGTCGCGGGCCGACGGCATCCATCCCTACCACGCACCCGGAAGCGAAGAGCTCGCCGACCGCATGGCGGCGCTGGAGGAGCGGGCGGAACATCCGCTTGAGATGCCGGGTCTTCTGCGGATGGGGCTCGCCGACCATCGGGCGATGGCGGAAGAATGGACCCGGATCGGAGAGTGCCGGGAGGCGCTGGCCCGCCTCGCCGCCAACCCGGAGCCGGACTCCGCGAGGTGGCTGCATGACGCGCGGCAGGCGGCGGGCGCGGCCCAGGCGATCCTGGCCGACCCCCGGATATGCAGCGCCCACGGGCTGAACGGGACCGGGCTCGGCGAGGAGATCGAGACCGACGCCCTGGCGCTGGGCCGGGAGCTGCGGATCCCCGATGCGTCGGAGGCGCTGCTGCGAGGCTGGGAGGCGCATGCCAACGCCGCGGCGAAAGAGGGTATCCACCCCTTCTACGGGCCGGGCTACGGCGAGTTGGCCGGGCGCATCCGGGACCATGCGAAGGAGGCCGGGGAGAAGCTGCCCGCGCCGCTCGCCCGGGTGCTGGAGGCGCACCGACCGCTGGTCCGGGCGGAGCGCGAGGCGGGCAGGCGCGCCGGGCAGCTCGATGCCTGCCTCGAGAAGCGCGACGCGCTGCTGGAGCGGGCGGAGCGCGAGCTCGGCCCCTGGCAGCCGGTGGTCGAGCTCGGCAAGCCCTATGCGCGCTGGCAGCGCGAGGCGGGCCGTGCCGCGGAGGCCGGGCGGGAGCTGCTCGGGAACGACCGCCATGCGGACTATCTCTCCGCGCCCGGCCGCCGGGCCGGGATCGAGCGCCAGCTTGCCCGCATCGGCAACGCCGCCGTGCTCGACCACCTGCCGGGGAAGGCCGCGGCCGCCTGCGAGGCCCTCAACGACCGCCTCCGGGAGACCGACCGGCACCGCTTCTTCCTGCCGGAACACGAGAGAGCCTGCGAGCTGATGTCGCCCGTGCAATACCGCACCGGGGATCCCGCGGCGTCGGAGTTCGTGAAGCGGGAGCTCTCGATGCGCAAGCGGATGAGCGGCGACGCGCAGTTCGTGGACAGGATGAGGACGATGCTCGCGGAATGCCGGCAGGAGCGCGAGCGCGCCGCGGCGAACGACGTCCCGTTCGTGCAGCAGGAGCGTTACGGCGCCTGGCAGTACAAGGCCGAGCTGGCGGTCGGGAACGCGAAGTCGCTGCTGGAAGACGAGGAAAACCTTGCGCCGTTCTTCAAGGAAGATCCCACCCTGCGGCAGGGGGGCGCCGGCCCCCGGGGGCGGCCGCGGCCGCGGGGCCCCGGCGCGCGCGGGCCCGGTGGCGTCGATCGGCCAGATGCTCCAGGACGAGAAAGAAGAGTGGGAGCGTGCCAGGCGGGAGCGCGCCGAGCAGCAACGCCTGGCGCGGAGCCGCGACAGAAGCGAGGGGATGTCGATGTGACGATCCGTTCGCGGCCGGCGCGCATCGCCCGCGCGGTCAGTCGATCAGCCGTTCCCTGCGCGCCCAGGCGACGAACCGCTCGGCGATGCGGGCGGCTTCCTCCTCGCCGTGCGGAACCGCCAGCAGCGCGATCATCTGCCGGGTCCGCCCGTCCCGCACCAGGTCCAGCATCGCCGCCCTCGCCAACAGGGAAACCGAGCGGCCGAGGCGCTCCACAAGCGGCCCGTCCCCTTCCGCCGAGCCGGTCGACATCCTCTCGAACATGTCCCCGATCCGGTCGTGCATGCGGCGCTGCTCGTCCTCGTCCAGCACCAGCCGCGGCGGCGGGCGGAGCTTGCCGTCGCCGTCGCGCGGCAGCTCCACCGTGAGCGCGCGCTCGACCAGGAAGCGCGACATCGACACCCCCGCCGCAAACGCCCGTTCCCGCACCCGTTCCCATTCCGCATCCGTGCAGGAGAGCGAACGGACCATCGTCGCCGGGTTGCGGGGCCGCCTCATTCCCGCGTCTTCCGCCGCAGATCCGCGGCGCGCTCGAGAAAGGCGAGCGCGTCGAACATGGAGAGGTCGATCCCCGGCAGGCGCTCGTACATCGCCCGGGCGCAGCGGTCGAGCAACGCCACCCTGTCGTACAGCGTCCTCTGCTCCGCCTCCGTCAGCGCCAGCACCGTGTCCGGCCTCTCTTCCTCTTCCTCGGCGAGCGCGCAGGCGATGATGAAGGGAGAGCTCTTCATCCCCGCCGAGCGGGCGCGCTCGGTGATCTCCGCCCATTCGACCGGGCTGCAATAGATGCTGCGGCGTCGGGCGCGGATCACGGCGGGGCGTCCCCGGCGACCGGGCGCTCGGCGCGCAGCCTCAGCGCGACCCGGCGCGACGCCGCCTCCCAGCCCTCCGCCTCGCCGCGCTCGGCGAGGCGCTGGCGCTCGACCTCGGCGAGCACCAGCACCGCCGTCTCGATGCGCTCCAGCCTGGCGAGCACGGCCTCCGGCGCGACGCCGGGGGTCGGGCGCCGCTCGGGACCGGCCGCGCGGTGGCAGATAAAGCGCGATATCTGCATGCCCGCGGCCCTGGCGCGCTCGCGGATGCGCTCCCACTCGGTGTCCGTGGCGGTCACGGTTCGCGGGTGCCGTCTGACGTCCGGCGCGTCTTCCATAGTGCGCTCCCACGCTATGCAGCGATGATCCCGATTGGTACAGTAGCACCCCTTCAACACCATGCAATACATTATTGCATAGGACCTAACCCCAACCCGGGATCGCCGCGCCCGGATCGCGACCGCGTATCGGGCAGACAAGCTCCGCCCAGCCTGAATGCCGATGATCTACCTGGCACGGTAGGTCGGCTTGCTTTCCCGATTGCAACAACCGATCTTCCTGAGGCGCGAGTCTGCCGATGAGCAAGATGCCGAACACGGCCTTGCGTTCTGCCCTAACTCATTGTAATGTAGCCAAGTCTACGGGAGATCGACGGCCCTACGCAAAACCCTATGTAACGGCTTGCGCGTACTTGGTTCCTCTACACCGAGATTCCGTCTGGGATCGCGGCGCGGTAGGGCCCGCCGAGCCGCAGCAGGACGAGATCGATGCGATAGCCGCGCTCGATCAGCGCCCCCGCCAGCGTCAGCATCGCCCGCTCCGCGCCGCCGCCGCCGAGGTCCGGCAGGACGATGCCGATATGGGGGGGTGGAGACCCGTCGGCTTCGCGAATTAGCTCTGACACAGGCCTCGTCAATGCCAGTCAAGGTCGATGGAAGGAGGCTGTGAGAGTCGAAGCGTTCGCTCCCGCAATGCCTTCACGCGAGGCCGATGTTCCGGGATCGCGTGCTCATGCGTTTCCACGAAAATATGGTCTATGCGCCTCAGGATGTCCGGCCTGTCAAGAAGGGCTTCCAGCAGATCGACCTCTGCTCCTTCGATATCGACCTTCAGTACGCCGATGTCTTCATCGAGGTCGGCAAGAAAGGCGACAAAGTCGATTTGCCTGACTTCGATGGCACTCTCTCTCGACAAGGATGTCTCATTGTAGAGTAAGACGGATGTCGACTGGGAACGGCTAGCCGGATCTTCTTCGAACAAGGCATGCCGATAAATCAGAATTCTTCCTTCGCTGGTCCCCGCCGCGACTTGTTCGAGTCTTACGTTGTCAAGATCGGCGACATTGTCCTGAAGGACGGAATGGGTCCATGGGTCGGGCTCGAATGCGATAACCTGCTTGGCGTCCGACGCCATTTTTCGAGTGTATACGCCCAGATTTGCGCCCAGATCGATACATACCTTGCCTCGGCAACGCCGTAGCGCGTCCTCAAACCGCCTGTTCACGGAATAGAACCGGAATCGTCGACGGAACCGATCTCCCAGCTTCCCCGGCACATAACGGAGCAAGCTGTATTTGAACAATTTGTCCACTTCTTCGGAGCCTTGACGAATGGGGGGACGGGCGTTCGGGCAAGCGCGGGACGACCCCCGCGATACCGCATACCGCACGCCCGCCTCTGATTCCGACCGACCGATATGCAACCCTAGATGGCGGATTCGAAGAACGCAACGCCCTACCCCGCCATCAGCCGCGGCAGCCAGGTGACCGCGGCGGGGACGGCCATCAGGAAGGCGAGGATGCCGATCTCGAGCAGCACGAAGGGCGCGACGGCGGCGTAGATCTGGCCCATCGTGGTGTCGGGCGGGGCGACGCCGCGCATGACGAACAGCAGCATGCCGAAGGGCGGGGTGGTCTGGCCGATCTCGAGCGCCAGCAGCATCAGGACGCCGAACCAGATCAGGTCGATGCGGATCAGCTCGGCCAGCGGGATGAAGAACGGCAGCGTGATCAGCATGATGCTCACCGGGTCCATGAAGCAGCCCATCAGCAGCATCAGCGCCATCATCGCGATCAGCAAGGAGAGCGGCGTCGGATCCATCTGCTGGATCAGCGAGAGCAGACCCGTGGTGGCGCCGGAGAACGACAGGATCTGCGAGAATGTGAGCGAAGCCGCGATGATGAAATAGATCATCACCGCGAGCTTCCCGGTCTCGACCATCGCGGTCCACAGACCCTTCCAGCTCAGCGAGCGGTAGCACAGCGCCGCCAGCACCGCCCCGATCGCGCCGAGCGAAGCCGACTCGGTCGGGGTCGCGACCCCGGTCAGGATGCTGCCGACGACCACCGCGAACAGGCCGAGCAGCGGAACCACATAGACCAGCACCGGGCGCACGCGCTGCCACAGGCTCACGTCGGGCATCTCGTAGCGCGGCGCGAGCGACGGGTTGAGCCGGCAGCGGATCATCACATAGGAGAAATGGACCGCGGCCATGATCAGCCCGGGGATCGCGCCGGCGATCAGGATGGCGGCGATCGAGATCCCCGACAGGCTGCCCAGCAGCACCGCCAGGCTCGACGGCGGGATCAGCATGGCGATCCCGCCGGTCCCCAGGATCGGCCCCATCGCCATCGAGTTGTGGTAGCCGCGCCGGCGCATCTCGGGCATCAGCGTGGTGCCGAGCAGTGCGGTGTTCGCCATGCTCGAGCCGGACAGGGTCGAGAACACCGTGCCGCCCGCCACCGCCACCAGCGACAGCCGCCCCGGAACCCGCGCGATCAACTGGTCGACCGCGTCGATCGCGCGGATCGCGACCCCGGTATGGAACAGGATCTCGCCCATCAGGATGAACATCGCCACCGGCGCGAGCGCGAACCGCACCAGCCCGTCGACCACGTTGCGCTCGAGCTGGATGAGCCCCGCCCCGCCGCCCAGGAACAGCATCGCACCGATGATGTTGGCGGAGAAAAAGGCGATCGCCACCGGCACGCCGAGGAACATCGGCACCAGCACCATGCCGAGCAGGAAGCAGAGCGCCCAGTACCATTCCATCGCTCAGAAGGCCTCCGGGCGGTCGCCGCGCGGCGCCTTCTCGCCGGCGTCGGGGCCGAGCGAGCGGATCAGCTGGCGCAGCGCCTCGATAAGGAACAGCGCCATCCCGCCCGGCACCACCGCCATCGGGATCCATTCCTTGATGTCGAACGACTTGTAGAGCGTGGAATCCTCGACCCAGGCGAGATGGGTGGTGATGACGCCGAAATAGACGATGACCGCCGCGACCAGGACGATGACGAGATCGATGCCGATCCGGAAGTGCCGGTAGACGCGGGGCGGCAGGGCGCCGAGCACGAGGTCGACAGTGACGTGGCGCCCGATGCTGAGGATGTAGGCGGCGCCGACCATGGTCAGGGTCAGCAACCCGTACTCGACGGCCTCCAGCATCCAGTAGAAGCCCGAGAGCCCGAAGTTCCGCGCCGCCACCTCGGCGGCGACGCCGACCGCCAGCGCCGCCACGATCACCCCGGGCAGGACCCCGGTGAGCCCGAGCAACCGGTCAAACAGACCGCCGGTTTTCCACATCCGACCGTCCCAACGCCGTTGGCGGCGGAGCGCGGTCCGAAATGCCCGCGCTTCGCCGCCCTATCCGCAACGCTACTTGCCGATCAGGGCGCGCAGCTTCTTGCCGACCACCGGATCGCGCTTCTCCACCACGTCCCATTGTGCGGTGTAGGCGATATCGAGGAACTTCTTCGACTCGGCGTCGGACAGCTTGAGCAGCTTCATGCCCTTCTCGCTGACCAGCTTGTCGCCGATCGCCCGGTCTTTCCTGCCGAGATCGGTGGAAAGCTCGTTCTCGAGATAGAGCCCCGTCCGGGTCAGCACGTCCCGCTGATTGGCGTTCAGCTTCTTCCACTTGCCGATATTGACGCCGACCACGATGATCGGGTGATAGAAGCCCGGCAGCAGCTTGTACTTCGAGACCTCGAACCAGCCCAGCGCCATGACCTCGCTGTCGAGGTTGGCGTAGGCGTCGACCGCGCCGCGTTCCATGGCGGTGAAGATCTCGCGCCTCGGCATGTTCAGGGTCCGCGCTCCGAGCGCATCGAAGAACGCCTTGTAGGTGTTCGACGTGCGCATCTTGAGGCCCTTGAAGTCGGCCAGCGACTTGATCTCGGTGTTGGAGTAGATGTGGAACACGATGTCGCCGCCATACATCGACAGGAGATGCATGTTGGCCTGCTTGGCGAACAGCTCGCTGAAGATGTCCCAGGCGCCGTTCTTGCGCATCTCGGACGCCGACTTGGTGGTCGGCGTGAATCCGGTCGCGAGCTTCACCAGGTTCGCCATGTAGGCGGGCGGCGTGCCCGCCAGGTCGAGCAGCCCGGTCTTGACCGCGTTGCCGAGCTGGCGCGACGGGATCGCTTCCGGCCCCACCACCTGTCCGATCCGGATCGCGCCCTTGCCGTCGGCGTTCACCTTGGCGACGAAGGAGTCGAAGGCCTGGCGGGTGAGCGACTGCTTGTTGCTGATGAAGTAGCCGGCCTTGAAGTTGACCTCCGCAGCGGCGACGGTCGCCGCGGCGCAGACCGCGCCAGCGGCCATCGCGGCGACGGTGAGCGAAAGTTTCATTGACATCCTCCCCCAGGGTATTCGTTGCGCGCGTCGAAACGTTGCCCGACGCCGGACTCGGTGTCAATCGAACCCGCCCGCGAACCCGCCCGCGAACCCGCCCGCGAACCCGCCCGCGAACCCGCCCGCGCCGCCCCGACCCGGACCGCAAATATTGGCGCATTTGGCATGGCACCGGCGGGGCTCGCATGACAATATGCCGCGCTTCGAATACTATCGATGTCTTTGGAATCGGGAGAATTACCGCATGCTCAGGTTTTCAGAGGAAATCATGCTTCTCTTGCTGAGCGACAATGGCGGGAAGTTCGTCGACGTGCCGGCGCCGTCGCTCGACTGCGCGCTCGCCGGCGCGGTGCTGATGGATCTGGCGCTGGAGAACCGGATCGATACCGATCCGCAGCGCCTGTTCGTCGTCGATCCGGCGCCGCTCGGCGACGATCTGCTCGATCCGACGCTCGCGCGCATCGTCGACTCCGAAGCAACCCACGACACCGCCCACTGGATCAGGGCGACGACCGACCAGGCCGACGCGATCCACGACCGTTCCCTCGAGCGGCTGGTCGAGCGCGGAATCCTGCGGCGCGAGGACGACCGCTTCATGTGGGTGTTCAAGTCGCGCCGCTACCCGGTGATCGACGACCAGACGATCCGCGAGGTCAAGCTCCGGCTGATGGGCGTCCTGTTCAGCGACGAAATCCCCGATGCGCGGGACATTCTGCTTATATCCCTTTCCGACGTTTGCGGCATTTTCTCAAGCCTGCTATCCAGTTCCGAACTTGATGCGGCCGCCCAGCGGATCGGACAGGTTCGCAAGCTGGATCTGCTGGGCCGGGAGGTCACGAACGCGGTGCGGGAGATCGAAGCCTCCCTCGCCATGGCGGTGGCGATGCCGATGCATTGAGGCGCGGCGGCCCGGCCGCGCGGCGATCGCCCCGGCCGAGCCGCCCGACCGAACCCGATGCCATCGCCCGGGAGCGGGCCCCGGCATCGTACCGACCAAAAGGTGATATACACACCGCACGCAGCTTGGAGACGAAGACGATGGATGTGACGACGGAACGTCAGGAGGGTGTTCTGACCGCCGAGGTCGGCGGGCGTATCGACGGCTCGAACGTCGCCCAGTTCGAGGAGGCGATCAGGACGGCGATCGACGAGAACGACCGCGCCGTTCTGATCGACTGCGAGAATCTCGGCTATATCAGCAGCGCCGGGCTTCGCGCCGTGCTGATGACCGCCAAGAGCCTGTCCAGCCGGAACGCCAAGTTCGCGCTCTGCTCCATGTCCGATCCGATCCGGGAAGTCTTCCAGATCAGCGGTTTCGACAAGATCGTCGCGATCCACCCCTCGCGCGCCGAAGCGCTCGCCTCCTTCGATTCCTGAGATCCCGGCCGCGCTGCCGGATTACCGGGCGCGCGGCGCCGCGGCGGCCCGGATGAACCGGCCGGCGGCGCCGACATACCAGGGCAGCCGGCCTCCCTTGCCGTGAAACCCGACATGGCCGCCGCCCCGCGTGACGACCGCCTCGAGCGGCGGGCGCGGGGCGATCGCGGGCGGCGGCACCCAGGGGTCGTCGTCGGCGTGCAGGACCAGGGTCGGGACGCGCAGGGCGCCGATCGCGCGGCCCGGCGCGCATGTCTCGTAATACTCGGCCGCGTCGCGGAACCCCGCCTCGCCGGCGGTGAACGCGTCGTCGAACTCGCGGATGTGGCGCGCCCGCTTCAGCGCCATCCGTACCGGCGGCGGGGCATGCCGCCACACCGGCTCCGACTCCTCGCGCAGGCGCGCCAGCAGCCATCTCTCGTATAGCCGGTTGCGCGGGCGCGCGATGCGGTCCGCGGTCGCCGCGAGGTCGAGCGGCGCCGAGACCGCGACTACCGCCCTGACCGCCCGCGGCAGGTCGGGCGACGCGGCGAGCCGCAGCGCGAGCGCGCCGCCCAGCGAAAAGCCGAGAATGGCGATGCCGCGTTCGCCGATCCCCGGGTCGAGCCCGGCGACCGCGCGGCAGGCATCGGCGAGGTCGCCCACCCTGTCCATGTGGTAGTGGCCCCGGGCGAGCGACCGGCCGGGTGCCGAGCCCCTGAGGTTGAGCCGCACCACCGCGGCGCCGCCGGCGAGGAACGCGCCCGCCGCCTGCAGCACATGCCGGCTCGCCTCGCAGCCGGTCAGCCCGGGCACCAGCACGACCGCCGGCTCCTTCCCGCGCGCCGCGTGGTAGCGCGCGACCAGCCGGTCGCCGCTGCCGTCGCCGAGCGCGATCTCGAACCGCTCGCCCGTCTCCGGCGGGATCCCGGGCAGCCGGAAGGGAAGCACGTTGCGGATCGTCTGGAGGTCGGCGGTGACCCAGGGCCAGCGCCGGCGGAAAGGGGGGCCGGGCGTCATCGGCCGACAGAAGACGCATCCGGCGGACCTTCGCGCAAGCCCGGCCTTGGGCAAAAGCGTGGATGGCCGGAACGAGTCCGGGGCGACAGCGGGAGACGCCGCGCCGCCATCCCGGCCGGATGCGCTATAACCGGGGCATGTGCGGCCGCTTCACCCAGCGCTTTTCCTGGCGCGAGCTCCACGCGCTGCTCGACCTGGCCGGGCCGGCCGCCAATCTGCGGCCGCGCTACAACGTCGCGCCGGGCCAGACCGTCGCGGCGGTGCGCGCGGATGGCGGGGTGCGCCGTCTCGCGATGCTGCGCTGGGGGCTGATCCCGTCCTGGGCCAAAGACGCCAGGATCGCCTACAAGCTGATCAACGCCCGGTCGGAGACGGCGGGCGAGAAGCCGTCCTTCCGCGCCGCCATGCGCGCCCGCCGCTGCCTGATCCCGGCCGACGGGTTCTACGAATGGACGCGGCGCGGGACGGTCCGCCAGCCTTGGCTGATCGCCAGGGAGGACGGCGCCCCGTTCGTCTTCGCCGGGCTGTGGGAGCGCTGGACGGTGCCGCGCGGTGCCGTTCTCACCGGATCGCTCGCCGAGCTCCGGCCGGGCGAGGCGATCGAGACCTGCACCGTGCTCACCGCCGCCGCGAACCAGGCGCTGGCCCCGCTGCATCACCGCATGCCGGTGATCCTCGCCCCCGACTCCTTCGACCCGTGGCTCCGCGGCGAGGCCGTGCCGCTCGGCCCCGCACCGTCCGACGGCATCGTCTTCCACCCGGTGAGCACGCTGGTCAACAAGCCCGCCAACGACGACCCGCGCTGCATCGAGCCAGCCGCGCCGCCCTGACCTCGTCGAAGGGGGGAAGCCTCGCTCGTCATTTCGACCGAAGCGAAGCGCAGTGGAGAAACCTCCCTGCCCCATGGGGACGAGGTTTCTCCACTCCGCCGTGCTGCGCACGGCTCCGGTCGAAATGACGAGAGGGGGGCCGCCGTGCTGCGCACGGCTACGCCCCAGCCACCCCACTCGTCATTTCGACCGGAGCGCGCAGCGCGTCCCCCACCTCGTCATTTCGAACGGAACGCGAGGCGCGGAAGGGAGGAACCTCCCTGCCCATGGGGACAAGGTTTCTCCCCGCCGCCGTGCTGCCGCACGGTTCCGGTCGAAATGACGAGAGGGGGGGCCTGCTGCCGCACGGCTGCGGTCGAAATGACGAGAGGGGTCCGCCGTGCTGCGCCCCCGAGGTGGCGTCGTTCCCCGCCCCAGCCACCCCTCCGTCATTTCGACCGGAGCGCCGAAGGCGCGGAGTGGAGAAACCTCCCTGCCCGCGTCCTCCCCCCCTCGTCATTTCGACCGGAGCGCCGAAGGCGCGGAGTGGAGAACCCTCCCTGCCCCATGGGGACGAGGTTTCTCCA
>MKWU01004774.1_pt1 | contig 15548 bp, 16 predicted proteins | sample 809101 | NCBI WGS metagenome assembly MKWU01 (sample SAMN05860141, study PRJNA318959) | sponge metagenome | host: Aplysina aerophoba | place: Slovenia: Piran, Adriatic Sea, Gulf of Piran | collected 2013-05-07 | reverse complement strand
CAATCTCGTGGGCGTGACACGCCCAGCCCGAGATGACGCCCACCCCGCTCTGGAAGGAGGCGGCCCGGGGATTCTCCAGGGTCACGGGAGAGACGAAGTCTGTTGCGGACACGACTACGTCGTCGATATACCACCCGTCCGCGGTCCCGCTCGCGTCGGACCAGAGACCGAAAGCGAGGCGTATACGTGCCCCAACGAAAGGGCTCAGGTCAAGAGATGTCTGTATCCAAGCGGGCTGCGTGCCGATGACAGACCGCAAATGTGCCTCTGTCCTCCAGCTTCCATCCGCCTGTTGCCGTGCGATCCACACACCGCCATGATCGCCACTGGCAACGTCGTACCGCTGCCAGAAGGTCAGGGTGGCGGAAGTCACCCCTGTCAGATCAATAATCGGAGACCAAAGGGTAACATTCTGGTTATTCTGATAATTCCCCCCAGGACTGTCCGTCCAGGCCTGGGTCCCGCTCCGTGAAGAGGTACTGGTCAGTGCCCAGGGAGAATCGCTAGAACAGGGGAGGGGTTCACAAGAGGCCTCAGTCCAGTCCCCTGTGCCCCTCTCCATATTGTCGGCAAACAGGCGATCATTAGTTCCCGCCTGAGTCACCGTGAACGTCCAGCCGTCAATCGTCAGCCTGCCGGTCCGGACAGCGGAGCTGGGATTGGCCGCCACTGTATAGCGGACACTGCCGGCACCACTTCCCGTGCCGCCGGACGTGATGCGTATCCATTCAGCGTTGCTCGTGGCGGACCAGCGACAATCGCTCGCTGCCGCTACCTGGACACTGGCGCTGTCCCGTCCCGATCCGAAGACATGAGAGGAAGTAGACAGAAAATCAATACAGGTGCGGAACGTGTCAGGATCCGTGTTGATGGTCACGCGGTAGCCACTGGTATAGGCCGCGTCGATGGAGACCTGGAGGTTGTTCTCGGCATCAGTAAAAATCTCGCCGACCGTCCACATCGCGCCTTCGTCGTTCGGGTCGCCGTTGTTGTCCACGTCCACTACCTGGGCCAGTCGGTCTTCTAACGTGGTATCGACTTTATGGATGACAATCGCTTCGTCCGGGATACCCTCGTCATAACCGGCAAACAGCCGCACCTCGACGGTATAGAAGTCGGTCGGTGACTCTCCAATGGGAATCTGGGCCAGCAGGTAGCCCTCGGCACCGGGCTGAGCCAGCCGTTCGAGGGTAATGGTCTGGGTGCTGTCGGGCGCGGCCACATACTTCCGGTCTGGGGGAATCCAGCCCAGAAAGTCCTTGTGGTAGGCAATGGTATGCACGCCCAGGTAGCCGTACTCAGGGTCGGACGACATCACAGAGAGCCCGCTCATCACATCCCAGTCAGAGTCATAGGTGGTGGGACTAGATGGGGGATCATCTTGGCCATAGGGACCGGAGGAATGCAGCAAGCCCAGGGCATGGCCCATCTCGTGGGCCAGAGTGTGGTGATATGTTTCTTCAACATGACTGGGGTGTATCCAGGTGATCCCCCAGAAGCGCGTCTGCCCATCCAGGGTCAGCCGCTGGCTACCACCGTTGCTGCCACCGCGGGTAGCATCACTGTAATTAAAGACCAGGTTGATTCCATCAAAATCCGGAAAGAACACATCAGCATCGGCGGCCGCCGTGCAATCGTCTCGTGCTCTGTCGGTCGGAAAGCTTTCCCATCTGTCCTCGTCCATGGAGCGGTAATACGACCGGGGCTGGGGCAGGTTGTACCAACCGACCACCCGACTGCCGGCCAGATTCGGGATGTTTCCGTATGAGAGTTCTTTCCAATAATGCGCCAGGCCGGGATAGGACGAGCCCATCATCCCTTCATAAAAGCTGACCGGATGCGGGGTAACATCGGTTGCATCGGCAAACCGGCATAAGATCGTCACCCAGACCTGGGAGCTACGCGTGCGAGAATTTGTTGTCGCAGCCGGGAGCGCCGACCTGGGTGGGGGAGGCTCATCTGGAGACACATCGGCGGCGAAGGCCCCCCCTGGCGCAGCGGTCGACGGTGACGCAGTCAACTCGATGGAGCGGACGCGGAACCGGACCGGGTCGGGCTCCCACTCTCCCTCGACTGTCACCCGCTTGCGATTCAACGCCACCGGGCCGCCGAGCGGTTCCATCAGCTCGATAGCGACCAGGAGTTCATGCCGTGCGCCTGAATCCTCCGTCAACGTGTAGGTGATCTCAGCGGCAAGACCGGACTCGGTCGGATAATCGGCGACGGTGAAGCTGAACCAGCCGGTGAGGGGCGCGGCTTGGGCCGGGGCGGGCGGAGCACTGACCGCCCATACTCCCAGCAGGAAGAAAACGAGAGCGAGTTTGTAGGCAGCGAGGCGACAGTTCACCTTTACCTCGTGAAATCTTGGCCGATGCCACTAAGTAACCAGCCTGGACGGCCCTACACCCGCTCGTCAAACAGCTGCAACTGACTGCCTTTGGGACGACTCCCCAGCGCCAGCGGGTAGCGGCCGGTGAAACAGGCATCGCAAAAGCCGTTCCCGTTGGCCTGGAGCCCGGCGTACATGCCCGCCTCGCTCAGATAGGCCAGACTATCGGCGGTGACATAGCGGCTGATCTCTTCGACCGAATGGGAGGAGGCAATCAATTCCCGTCTGGTCGGCGTATCCACCCCGTAAAAGCAGGGAGAAATCGTCGGCGGGGCGCTGATCCGCACATGGACCTCTCGGGCTCCGGCTGAACGAATCATCTTGACGATTTTGCGACTGGTCGTCCCGCGGACAAGGGAGTCGTCCACTACGATGACCCGTTTGCCGCACAGCAGCTCGGCCTGGGCGTTGAGCTTGACCTTGACCCCGAAGTGGCGGATGGACGACTGGGGTTCAATGAAGGTCCGGCCCACATAGTGATTGCGGATCAGGCCCATTTCAAACGGCAGCCGGGCTTCTTTCGCATAGCCCAGGGCCGCCGGCACCCCGGAGTCCGGAACGGGAATGACGACATCCGCCTCGACCGGGGCCTCGCGCGCCAACTGACGCCCGAACGCCTTCCGCGCCTGGTAGACATTCTGCCCGAACATGGTGCTGTCCGGTCGCGCAAAATAGACCTGCTCGAAAATACAGCGGGCCGCCGGCGCCTGCGGGAACGGGCTGTAGCAGGTCATGCCGTTGGCATCAAACAGGATGACCTCTCCGGCCTGGATTTCCCGCTCATACTGCGCCCCGATCAGGTCCAGCGCACAGGTCTCGGACGTGACCACATAGCCCGTCTGGCCCGCGTGTTTGATGCGACCCAGCACCAGCGGCCGAAACCCGTAGGGGTCGCGCGCCGCAACCATATGACCCTCGCTCAGGAAGACCAGAGAATAGGCCCCCCGCACCTGCGATAAGGCGTCGATAATACGGTCAACCGGCTGCCCGGCCTGCGAGGCGGCAATGAGATGCAGGATGACCTCGGTATCGACTGTAGACTGAAAAATCGAGCCGCCCGATTCGAGCCGCACGCGCAGTTCTTCGGCATTGACCAGGTTGCCGTTATGCGCAATCGCCACCGAGCCGAGCGTATACTTGGCCAGCAGGGGCTGGGTGTTCTTGAGCATCGTCGAGCCGGCGGTGGAATAGCGGTTGTGGCCTATGGCGCTTGACCCTTCCAGGCGACGAATCAACTTCTCGTCAAAAATATCGGCCACCAGGCCCATGCCTTTATGCGTCAGCAGGACCTGGCCGTTTGAAGAGGTAATGCCTGCCGACTCCTGGCCCCGATGTTGCAGGGCATACAAGGCCAGATAGGCCAGGTTGGCCGCCTCCGGATGACCATAGATGCCCACGACCCCGCACTCTTCGTGGAAACCATCGAACACCGCACCGGCTGTATCGTGCACCCCGCTATCCCCCCCGCTCAGCATGAGTGAACGTGCCCTTCAACAGACCCGCAGATGGCGGCCCGTTTACTCATGTGTCAGCTGTTGAGCCAGCGCCGTTTGCCACTGCCGGCGTAAGGCCGCTGTTGCGATTTTCATATAGCCCGCGATTTCGAGATCCGTCCCGCCAACTTCACCCAAGACAGTAAAGGGTAAGCGATGCGTGTGGAGCAGCGCCTTGAGTTGGTCCCAGTCGGCCGGCCGGACAGAAACAATAGCACGCGATTGGCTTTCTCCAAAGAGCAAGGCGTCGGGGCGCAGATCGCCGGTCAGCGTCACCCGTGCTCCAAGCGTCTGCCGGGGGTGGCTGATACACGCTTCCGCCAGGGCCACGGCCAGGCCGCCTTCGGCCACATCATGGGCCGAGGAAAACAGCCCGTCCCGGGCGGCCCGGACGCACACCTGCTGGAGGAGCTTTTCCCGCTCCAGGTCAAGCCGGGGGGGCCGGCCACATTCCTGCTTATGGATCGTGGCCAGATATTCACTCGCGCCGAGTTCTTCGTGGGTCTCTCCCAACAGGACAACGAGATCGCCCGGGTACTTGAACCACTGGGTGACATGGTGCGTGACCGTGTCCACAATCCCGACCATGGCTACGGTCGGAGTCGGAGGAATTGCCTGACCATCGGTTTCATTATAGAAGCTGACGTTGCCGCTGACTACCGCAACTTCCAGGGCTTCGCAGGCCGCCCGCATACCGTCAATGGCCTGGACGAACTGCCACATCACCTCCGGCTTCTCGGGGTTGCCAAAATTGAGGCAGTCGGACAGGGCCACCGGCCTGGCTCCGCTGACGGCGAGATTGCGCGCACTCTCGGCAACCGCAATCGCCGCCCCGCGGTAGGGGTCGAGCGCGCAGTAGCGGCTGTTACAATCGACACTGATGCCCAGCCCCTTATCCGACCCCTTGAGCCGCATGACGGCCGCATCCGAGCCCGGCTGAACCACCGTATTCCCGCCAACCAGAAAATCGTACTGCCGGTAGACCCACTCCTTGCTGGCCAGATTCGGCGTGGTGAGGAGGGTGGTCAGGACGGCGGCGTAGTCGCTCGGCAGGGGCAGGGTGCCGAGGTCGAGCTGTTGTTTCGCCGTCAGGTCGGCCGGTCTGGCCGCCGGGCGTTCGTAGGCCGGCGCCTGCGAGGTCAGGGCCGAGACCGGAATGCGGACGACTTCCTCTCCCTGCCACATCGTGCGGAACAGGCCGTCATCCGTGACTTCTCCAATAACGACGGCCTGGAGGTCCCAGGTGGCAAACACGTTTGTGACCGCCTCTTCACAGCCCTCCTTGGCGACGATCAGCATCCGCTCCTGGGACTCGGACAGCAGCAACTCATAGGGGGTAATGCCGGCTTCGCGGGTCGGGACCGTATCCAGGTCCAGGACGATGCCGGCCTGGCCCCGGTCGGCCATTTCAACCGACGAACTGGTCAGGCCGGCAGCCCCCATATCCTGAATACCGATAATCAGGTCCTGCCGCATGAGGGCCAGGCAGGCTTCAATCAAGACATTCTCGGTGAACGGGTCGCCCACCTGGACGGCCGGCCGGAGTTCTTCGGACTTGTCGTCAAATTCCCGTGAGGCCAGCAGGCTCGCGCCGTGAATCCCGTCCCGACCGGTGCGCGAGCCCACATAGATCACCGGATTCCCCACCCCCGCGGCCGTGGCCCGAAAGATCCGATCGGCCGGGGCAATGCCCAGGGTAAAGGCATTCACCAGGATATTGCCGTTATAGCCGGGGTTGAAGTAGACCTCGCCACCGACGGTCGGCACGCCGACACTGTTGCCATAGCCGCCGATACCCCCCACCACCCCCTTGAGCAGCTGGGCGGTGCGGGGATGCTCTATCGCCCCGAAGCGGAGCGAGTTCAGCGAGGCAATCGGGCGGGCGCCCATGGTAAAGACATCGCGGAGAATACCGCCCACCCCGGTGGCGGCCCCGTGATAGGGCTCGATAAAAGACGGATGGTTATGGCTTTCGATCTTGAAGACCGCGGCCAGACCGTCGCCAATATCGACGATGCCGGCATTCTCGCCCGGCCCCTGCAGGATGGCCGGTCCGGTTGTCGGCAGCCGCCGCAGAAAGCGCCGGGAACTTTTATAGCTGCAGTGCTCCGACCACATGACGGAGAACACGCCCAACTCCTCGAACGTCGGGGTGCGTCCCAGGGTCCGGACGAGGCGGTCGTACTCGTCGGTTGACAGGCCGTGGTCGTGAGCGAGTTGCAGATCAACCGGTATGGATGCCATAGGGTTACGCAAAGACCGAGGTAAAGAGTCTACGCCCGTCTTCGCCTCCCAGCAGGGCTTCGACGGCGTGTTCGGGATGGGGCATGAGTCCGACCACGTTCCCGTTCGCGTTGGTCACGCCGGCGATATTCTGCACGGCCCCATTCGGGTTGGCCGCGTCCAGCGCTTCGCCGGCCCGATTCACATAGCGGAAGACGATCTGATCGTTGTCCCGGAGGGCCGTGAGGGTCGCCTCGTCCGCCACATAGCAGCCCTCGCCGTGTTTGATCGGCAGGGACAGGCACTCGCCCGCCGCATACCGGGCCGTAAAACGGGTGCGCGTCGTTTCCACCCGGACGGAGACCCACTCGCAGATAAACGCCAGCGAACGGTTGCGGACCAGCGCTCCCGGCAGGAGCCCGCTCTCGCACAGAATCTGAAAGCCGTTACACATGCCCAGCACCGGCCCGCCGGCGCGGGCAAACGCCACCACGCTGGACATGACCGGCGAGAAGCGGGCGACCGCCCCGCAGCGGAGATAGTCGCCATAGGAAAATCCGCCCGGCAGCACAATCGCCTCGACACCGTGCAGATCCCGGTCTTTATGCCATAACGGGACCGCCTCCTGCCCGAGGACGCGCTCCAGGCAGTAGAGGGAGTCCCGGTCGTCGTTCGAGCCGGGGAAGGTGACGACACCCCACTTCACTCGGTGTTACTCCTCGACGATCTCAAAGCGAAAGTCTTCAATGATGAGGTTGGCCAATAAACGCCGGCACATCTCCTCGACGCGCTGCTCGGCGTGCTGTTTGGAGAGGCCCGCCAGCCGGACCTCCAGATACTTGCCCATACGGACCTCGCTGACTTCCGGGTAGTCGAGGGCGTGCAGGGAGTGCGCAATGGCTTTCCCCTGGGGGTCGAGAATGGCTTTTTTCGGCGTGACGTAGACTTTGGCCAGCATACTCCGCCTCATTCCGACCGTGCAAACACGCGCTCGAAGATGCGGTCGGTATGCCGCAGGGCGTGGCTTGCGTCAAAGAGTCGATCGATTTCAGCCGGCTCCAGCAGCCGGGTGATATCCGGGTCCCGGCGCACCTCGGCGGCAAAGGAGGCCTGGTCTTCCCAGACCTTCATGGCGTTACGCTGCACCCAGCGATAGGCCTCTTCGCGGGAAATGCCCTTGCGGACCAGGGCCAGGAGCAGATGTTCGGAATAAATCGCTTCCCCGAGCACGGCCATATTGGCCTGCATCCGCTCCGGATGCACCACCAGCCGGTCCACCAGCGCGGTCAGCCGGGCCAGCATGAAATCGAGCAGCGTGGTCGCGTCCGGGCCGATCACCCGCTCGACCGAGGAGTGGCTGATATCCCGCTCATGCCACAGGGGCACGTTCTCCAGGGCCGACAGCGCATAGCCGCGCAGCAGGCGGGCCAGTCCGCTCACATTTTCCAACTGCCACGGATTGCGCTTATGCGGCATGGCCGACGAGCCCTTCTGGCCGGGGGTAAACGGTTCCTGGACCTCAAAGACCTCGGTGCGTTGCAGATGGCGCAGCTCGGTTGCAATCCGGTCGAGCGAGCTGCCGATCAGCGCCAGGGTCGAGAAAAAGGCGGCATGCCGGTCACGCGGGACCACCTGGGTGGCAATGGTTTCCGGCACCAGCCCCAGGCGCGCGCAAATAGCGGCTTCGACCGCCGGATCGATATTGGCATAGGTGCCGACCGCGCCCGAGATTTTGCCGACCGCAATCTCGCGCCGGGCCTGCTCCAGGCGGTCCTTGTTGCGTTCCATCTCGGCGAACCAGTGGGCGACTTTGAGGCCGAAAGTAATCGGCTCGGCATGCACGCCGTGGCTGCGGCCGATCATGACCGTGTGTCGATGTTCCCGGGCCCGGCGCCGCAGCACGTCGAGCAGGGCATCCAGGTCGGCCAGAATCACGTCCGTCGCCTCACACAACTGCACGGCAAAGCCGGTATCAATCACATCCGACGAGGTCAGGCCGAGGTGCAGATAGCGGCCCTCTTCGCCGACGCTCTCGGCCACCGCGGTGACAAAGGCAACCACATCGTGTTTGACCTCGGCCTCGATTTCCTGCATGCGGCCGATATCAAGCCGGGCGTGTTGTCTCAGCCGCGGAATAACCGCCGCCGGGATGTCGCCGCGCTCGGCCAGGGCCTCGCACGCCAGCAGTTCGACCTCCAGCCAGGTGGAAAACTTGTTCTCCTCCGACCAGATCTTGCGCAGGGCCGGCCGGGTGTAACGTTCGATCATGAGCGCAGTGTTATCAGAACTTCAGCAACGACCAAAGAGGGAGCGGTTGAACTGTGCGAATATGCTGCCGTTTCGACGCAGGTTTCCGCTTGTCGGCTATGGGAAAAATTGATTCCCAGGAACCCGCGCTCCCCTGCGCAGTGCCTGTCTGCGCCAGGGGGCCAGGAGTGCGGGCTTCCAGCCCGCAAGCGGCCATCTACTGTGGGGAGAGGGAGATGAACCAGCCGATTTCTCCTGATGGGGATTTCTTCTTCATTTCGTGTGCTCCAGGAGGCGCTCGATCCCTGCACCCATCTTCTCCAAGGCTTGCGCTTGCTGATCAAGCTGCCGATCCCGTCGCTGTCCAGCCTCCCGCATCATCCAGAGGCCCCCGCCAATGATGAGCAGTTGGAGATAGTAGGCAGTAATGGACAGCCATTCAAACGTAGTCATCAGCTTCATTCCCCATCCCTGTTATCTGGCGACACATGTATCATATGGACGACATCTGCATCCAGTCCTTCAGTCCATTAAAAGGGTGTTGCAAGCAGGTGAGGGGCGGGATAGATTGACAAATCCTGCTTCACGGCAGCACCGACGCGGCGGCGTACCCAAGTGGCTAAGGGAGAGGTCTGCAAAACCTCCATTCACCGGTTCGAATCCGGTCGCCGCCTTGTCACCCTTCCTCAGTCCGGTCTCCGTGCTGCGGTCCGGAAGAGCGCCGCGGCCCAAAACACACCCCCCTTTCCGAGCTCCGGATGAAATCGAGCACGACCCGGACATCCTGGGACGGATCGCTCTCCAACAGCCGTTCGACCTTGGGGCGCATGTCTCCCCGCTGGCGGAACAGGGCGGCAAACGCCCGTCTGAGGGCAGTAATGCGCTCCCGACTGAAACCGGCCCGCCGCAGGCCGACGACGTTGAGTCCGCGCACGGTATGGGTACCGTCCATAATACAAAAGGGCGGGACATCCCGGCTGGTCCGGGACAGCCCCCGCAGCAGGGCCAAAGTCCCGATCCTGACAAACTGATGCACCACACAGTTGCCCGACACAAAGGCCCGGTCCGCGACTTCGACATGCCCGGCCAGGAGTGCGCCGCCGGCTATGATGGTTTGATTGCCCAGGCGGCAATTATGGGCGACATGGGCGTGCTGCATGAGATAATTATCGTTGCCGATAATCGTAGCGCTCTCGGGCTGCGTCCCGCGGTGAATCTGGCCGTGCTCACGGATGATATTGCGGTGACCGATTCTGAGATAACTCTTTGCGCCCGAGTACGACACGTCTTGCGGAACGTGGCCGATGACCGCGCCCATATGGATTTCATTGTCCTGGCCGATTTCGGTCCAGCCGGTCAGGACGGCATGGGCCAGAATCCGCGTGCCGCGCCCGACCCGGACGGCGCCGTCGATCACGACATAGGGGCCAATGTCAACGCCGGGATCAATATCGGCCTGCGGAGAAATAATGGCTGTCGGATGGATCGCCATGCCGGACACGCGAGGGTCTTGAACCTTGTTTGCTTATTCCCCCTCACCCCAGCCCCCTTCGACTGGGCTCAGGACAGGCTCTCCCTCCAGGGGAGAGGGAGCAGATTTTCCCTCCCCCATCTGAGGGGGAGGGTCAGGGAGGGAGGGCGCTCCGCCGGCAGATCTTTGGCGGGTACGCTTACTCATTGTCGTTCTCCGGGTGTGTCGGGTCGGCCGTCTCTCCAGGAAGGTGATACGTCTCGCTTACCCACGCCCCGCGGTCCAGCGTCCGGCAGCGCTCCGAACAAAAAGGACGGTAGACGTTGTCCTGCCACGACGTTTCCTTGCGGCACAGCGGGCATCTGACTATCGGCATAACAGATCACTTCACGAAATGGGTAAACGCACCCCCCAACAGCCACGGGATGTCGGCACGTTTACTCAGTGGGACGGAAAAGCGGGCGACCGGACTTGAACCGGCGACGTCCAGCTTGGGAAGCTGGCATTCTACCGCTGAATTACGCCCGCTCAGGATTATTGTCTGGCCCTCCACCCAACAAAGCCGGGAGAGAAACGTTGAAAAAGGCTGAAAAAGAAAACCCCGGCCTCGACCTACTCTCCCACAGCATGGCGCTGTAGTACCATCGGCGCTGGAGGGCTTAACGGCCGTGTTCGGGATGGGAACGGGTGTGGCCCCTCCGCCATTGAGACCGGGGAATTTTTCCAGTCATGTTTAATACCCACCTCACCCCGGAGTGTCAAGCCTCCCGCCTTTCTGGTCGTGGTTCAGTTTGCTTGTTCCCCCTCACCCCAGCCCCCTTCGACTGGGCTCAGGACAGGCTCTCCCTCCAGGGGAGAGGGAGCAGATTTTCCCTCCCCCCTCTGACGTGTGATGCAAATTGTGGCCTGAGCCCCCCGGGACCGGTCCGGCGGCCCCCGCCTCGGACCACTCGCCCGCCCGCTGCCTGGAAGCCCGCACTCCTGGCCTCCTGTCACGGACAAGAACCGAGCGCGGGCGGTTCGGTGAGAGGAGAAAGAAGAACAGACAGGACGAGGAGCAAGACACGAGAGGGTGACAGTTGACAAGTGACGGGCGACAGTTTAGCGTGACCTGTCGTTGGTGAAGCGGGGTGATTCCCGCACTGGAGAGGCGCTGTAAAGTCGGAGCCGGTGAATAAGTCGTTTCAACATCGTGGACTCCAGGCCCTGTACGAAAAGGGCGAGACGCGGAGGCTGCCACCGCAACACATCTCGAAGCTGAGAGACATTCTGACCACGCTTGATCACAGCCGGAGCCCGGCGGATATGGACCTCCCGGGGTTTAGGCTGCATCCCCTGAAAGGCAACCTGCGCGGGTATTCTGCGGTGTCGGTATCGGGCAATTGGCGGGTGATTTTTCGGTTCGAGGACGGTCATGCGGTCGATATCAACTATACGGACTACCATTAAGGAAGGGATGATCCCACAAGCAAAACAAAGGAGCACGGCATGTACAACCCTCCACATCCGGGCGGCGTGGTAAGACGGCAGTGTCTTGAGCCGCTGGGTCTCTCGGTCACGCGGGCGGCACAAGGGCTCGGGGTGACCCGGCAAGCGTTGTCCGATCTGGTCAACGAAAAAGCGGGCGTCTCGGTAGAAATGGCCATCCGGCTCTCGAAAGCGTTCGGGTCGAGCCCGGAGACCTGGCTGGGGATGCAGATGGCCTATGACCTCTGGCAGGCCCAGTCCCGTGCTGAGCAACTGACGGTGGAGAGATTCACAGCGGCTTAGGCCGGAGCCTCAACGAAAAGCCCTTCTGCCCGTATACCCCGCTTCCCGCCTTCCCCCATCCCCTCCCGAGAGGGGTGGCCCGCAGGGCCGGGGTGGGTTCCTGGAACGCATATACGCGGAAACCCACCCCGCCGCTCCGCGGCACAAAGAGGAAGCGTGTCCTCCACCAGCCAAGTAAATGCGGGACACGTTTCCTCTTTCCCTCCAAGGAGGGGATTTTGAGGCAGAGTTTTGTTTTCCTCCCACGTGCCGAGAAAGCATTTCTTTATTATCCTCTATTTCCAGGGGTTGACTATCTCAACACCTGTCGGTGTAAAATCAGCGATATTTCGAGTGACGACCGTCAGCCCATGAACCAGGGCCGTGGCTGCGATGAGCGCATCACGGTCCGGGCGTGGGGTAGGGACGTGCAGTCTGGCGCACCATTGGGCCACTGCGGTATTGACAGGCAAAATGCGCTCACGGAATGTCGGTAACACATGCGTATCGAGCCAAGAGCGGAGTACTACACCCTGGGTCGGGTCTCGACGTTCGATCAAAAGGATGCCCTTTTCCAGTTCCAAAACCGTAATCACCGATAGGAAGAGGCTCGCTGCCGAAACACTATTGGCCCACGCCAGGACGTTTTGATCGATTTTCGGGGACTTCGCCTTTCTCAACTCGGCAATGACATTGGTATCGAGCAGATACATTAGGAGAGGTCCGCTGTTCTGCACATTTCCCCATCCAAGCGGGGCGGCTCAAAATCGATGTCTGCCGCTTCCGGCATGGCGAGTAGTTCGACGATACTTGCTTCCGTTTTGGTGATCTTGAGGTAGTCCTCAATCGTCAATAAGACGTGCGCCGTCCGGCCACGATCGGTGATAAAAACCGGCCCCCCCGCCGCGTCCCGCTTGGCCTTGCTCACGTCCTGATTAAACTCCCGGCTGGTAACGGTCGTGACCCGCATGTCCTGGACCTCCATTTTTCTGCCTATTTGTAGGTAGATTACTACAAATGGAGGTCCGCAACAACCGATGAATCCTTCCGCGAGCACTCCGCAGGTCGGATGAGCGGAGCGTAATCCGGCAGGGAGCCGCGCCCGCGTTGGTTGACGCCCCCGGTATCCGTCGTTACCGTGATGCAAAGTTCCTGTAGGGATCCAGAGGTAGCAGAATGGACAGCATCAGTTATACTGCGGCTCGAAACAGTCTGGCGAAAACCATGGAACGCGTCTGTAATGATCACGCACCCGTCGCTATTACCCGGAAGGGGGAAGGAGCGGTCGTGATGATTTCCATGGAAGACTATCAGGCTCTGGAAGAAACGGCCTACCTCCTCAGAAGCCCAGAGAATACGAAGCGCTTAGTTGAAGCCATGACAGAGCTTGCAAAATCGTAGATGGCGCAATTCTTATAGCTCAGTTACGCTACCATTACTGACGCCTATACCCTTCTCTCTGAATCATCGACGTCCGCTTGCTTGACGCAGTACAAGCGGCCTCTTAAGACCGGCAGCTTTACCCATGAAAGAAGCAATCACACATATTTTTCAGGCGAGTATCGAGGCCAAAGAACAATTCCTACGGACGCACAGCAGTGAACTGATCGCCGCAACCAACACGGTTATCCGGACGCTGCGTGGGGGTGGAAAAATCCTCCTGTTCGGGAATGGCGGCAGCGCCGCCGACGCGCAGCATTTGGCCGCCGAGTTCGTGAATCGTTACCTGATCGATCGCCCGCCGCTGCCGGCCATTGCGCTGACAACCGACTCCTCGGCTTTGACCTCGATTGCCAACGACTACGGCCCCGCCGATATTTTTGCCAAGCAGATACAGGCGCTTGGCAAAGACAACGATATCGCTATCGCGCTCTCGACCAGCGGCAACTCGGCAAACGTGCTGCGCGGCCTGGAGTGCTGTCGCGCGATCGGCATGCCGACCATCGGGCTGACGGGCGGCAGTGGAGGAGAGATGGCCGCCCTGGTCGATCACTGCCTGTGCGTCTCGTCCACAACCGTCACACCCCGGATTCAGGAAACCCATATTCTGATTGGCCACGTGATCTGCGAGATGGTTGACCGCCGCCTCTACGGGGCCGGCGGAGGGTGAATCAAGAACGTCCCCCCGATGAAAACAGGGGCGGGCGTCTTTTATACCGGGCGCCCGCCTATTGATTCATCACGCGCCCGGCTCCCGCCAAAAGCTGCCGACCGGCCGCCGCCGGGTCTGCCCCGCACGCCGGGACTATGCTATAGTCGCGTTCCATGTCCGAAGCGATCGCGTTTGACACCCATCGGTTCGTCAAGCATCTGACCGAGAACGGCTTTACCGAGCAGCAGGCCGAGGTTCTGGCCGACGAGCAGGTGCATCTGCTCAATTCCAATCTGGCCACCCAAGCCGATATCGCCGCCATCCACCAGGATACCGCTGCGATCCAACGAGATATCGTCGAGGTCCGGCGAGAGATCGAAGTCCTGCGCCAAGAGACGAAGGCCGGGATTGAAGCCCTGCGTCAGGGGACGCAAGCGAATATCGCCACCGTCCGCCAGGAAATCGAGGTCCTGCGCCAAGAGACGAAGGCCGGGATTGAAGCCCTGCGTCAGGGGACGCAAGCGAATATCGCCACCGTCCGCCAGGAAATCGAGGTCCTGCGCCAAGAGACGAAGGCCAATCTCGCCGAGGTCAAGGCCGACCTGATCAAGTGGATGGTGGGGGCGCTGATTGCCCAGGGCGGGGTGATTGTAGCCCTGCTCAAGTTGCTGCCGGGCTGAGGCCGCCGGCAGCCCGGTTCTGTGATTGTCTGCACGCGCGCGCGGTGATTGCTATCGGCTGTTTTGCCGAATCTCCGCCTCTCATCTACCGGACGATAACCGCGTTGACAATCGGCTTGACACGGGACTGGGCATAGGAGAAAACGACCCCATGAGTGAGTTTGAGGCAGCGACGACTGCTTTCCAGAATGCAACGATTGCTTTCCGGGATGCTTCTCTATGGGCAACCTATGCCCAGGCCGGGGTCGCGGGGCTGGTAGGCTTGGTACAATGCGGCCTGATTGCCTACGGCTTGAAGATGATGCAGCGGAGCAATGCCGACCGGCAACGCCAAACGGACCTTGCCGAGAAACGGCATGAGGAAAGCATGCTGGCCTTACACCAGCAAGGGGAAGCCTTGCGGACGCTGATCGAACGGACCGCACCACGGTAAGCCAGCGCCACCCCGGCAGCCGCCAGCGTCATGCGATTGTCGGCTGAAGTTTGACACATACCATCTTATCGGCTGCGTTTCCCGCATACCCTCTTGTTGACAAGTGTCGATAGACACATTACACCTTGCCCGTGATACGGAGCTTCCAACACCGTGGGCTCAAGCGACTCTATGAGCGTGGTGACCGGAGTCTTATCCGCTCCGATCTGCACGACCGGGTGGAAGTCATGCTGGCCCAGCTTGATGTTGCGAGTTCCCCCGAAGCGATGCGTCTTCCCCGCTATCGGCTGCACGCCCTCAGCGATGCGTCTTCCCCGCTATCGGCTGCACGCCCTCAAAGGCAGATTGAAAGGGTATTGGTCGGTGACGGTGAGGGCAAACTGGCGCATCATCTTCCGCTTTGAAGGCGGGGACGTCTATGAGGTGGAACTGATAGACCACCACTAACGGAAAGGAGGGCCGCCGTGTCGATGAAGAATCCGCCACACCCCGGCAAGGTTGTCCGGGTATCCTGTCTGGAACCGCTCGGATTGAATGTCACCGAAGGCGCGAAGGTGCTGGGCGTCAGTCGCCAAGCCCTCTCGAACCTGGTAAACTGCCGCGCCCGCATGTCTACCGACATGGCGGTTCGGCTCGCGAAAGCTTTCGGCTCTACAACGGAGACGTGGATACGCTTGCAGGCGGCCTACGATGTTGCACAGGCGCGAGCGCGTGAAGATGAAATCGAGGTCAAGCGCTACGAGCCGCGCTCAGCGGCGGGCCAATAGGAAA
>MKWU01004772.1_pt1 | contig 15551 bp, 13 predicted proteins | sample 809101 | NCBI WGS metagenome assembly MKWU01 (sample SAMN05860141, study PRJNA318959) | sponge metagenome | host: Aplysina aerophoba | place: Slovenia: Piran, Adriatic Sea, Gulf of Piran | collected 2013-05-07 | reverse complement strand
TTCTGGTCTCCGAGCCGACTCTGCTCGCGTTCGGGACTGTGTCTGATCTAGCCAACCGGATCGGAACGAGCCGACCGTCGATCGTGCGGTTCGCCAACAAGCTGGGGTTCGACGGCTACGCATCGCTGCAGACTCTGGCCCGCCGGAGAGTCGAGGACGACCTCTCCCGCCCGCGTGACCGCATCAGGCGCGACCCCACCGAGGGGCCCTCGGCGCTCGACGAGCTCGTCGAAGGGTTCGAATCGGCCGCAGCCACGGTGGCGCGAGGTGAGATACGGGCCATCGCCGAGCGGGCTGCGTCCGCAGGGTCGGTCTGGATCGTCTCGGGGGAGACCTCATTGGCCGGTGCCTACGCACTGCGCAGCGGCCTCTCAATGATCCGGCCCCGGGTGTACCTAATCGAGGGGCACTCCGCCGGCCGAGATCTGGTCGACGCCGGACCGGGAGACCTGGCGATCGTCATCGCCTTCTACCGCTACCGCAACTTCTCGGTGTCCGTGGCCAGCACCCTGGTCGGCCAGGGAGTTCCACTAGCAGCAGTGACAGACAGCCCGCTGTCCCCACTGGCAGACGCAGCCGAGGTGCTCTGCCAAGTGTCGGTACCCGCCGTCGGCCCATTCGACAGTTCCGTTCCCGCCGTGGTCGTCGCCGAGCTGATAGTCGCCGACGTCGCGGTGCTAGTCCAAGCAGAAGCCAAAAAACGCGTCGACCGCCTCGAAGCACTCTGGTCCGCAACCGAAACGTTCCTCCCCCGAAGCTAGACCCGGGCTCTGCGTTGGCACTGTGCCAGAGCAGCCGGTGACACGGCAGCGACCAAGGCCAGAGCCGCGCATCACCGCGGTGCGGCCCCTCGCCAACGGTCGTTTCTGAGCAGCCAGCGACACGGCGGCGCCCGGGCCAGAGCCACGCGTCACCACGGTGCGGCCCCTCGCCAACGGTCACCGAGGATCAGCCAGCGACACGGCAGCGACCAAGGCCAGAACCGCGCATCACCGCGGTGCGGCCCCTCGCCGACGGTCGTCGAGGATCAGGATCAACCGGGTTCGGTGCCGTAGATTCCGACGAAGCTGACCATCTCGCCGGGATAGCCACCCAGGTTGTGCGTCAGCCCGAGGGTCCGGTCGCCAGCGCGGATGCTGCGATCGGCGGGGGCGGCACCCCGCAGCTGCAGCCACACCTCATAGAGCATTCGCAGGCCCGACGCCCCCACCGGATGGCCGAAGGACTTGAGGCCCCCGTCAGTGTTGACCGGCAGACGGCCGTCGAGCGCGAAGGCCCCGTCGAGCACGTCACGGTAGGCCCCACCCCTAGCCGAGAAGCCGAGGTCCTCCATCAACACGAGCTCGGTCGGCGTGAAGCAGTCATGCACCTCGGCCATGGCGATATCGGACGCGGGGTCGGTGACTCCAGCCTGTGCATAGGCGTCGTCGGCGGCCCATTTCGACTCGTTAAGGGTGGTGTAGTCGTAGTCGGGGTCAAGCGATCCGGCACCGGTGCCGGCCACACACGAGAGAGCCTTGATGTACAGCGGGTCGTCGCAGTACTTGTGGGCGTCGGAGGCACGGCACAGGATCGCACCCGCAGCCCCGTCGGCCACGCCCGCACAGTCGAAAACCGACAACCGGCCCGCGACCGCGGCCAGTTGGCAGATCTGCTCCGCCGACATCTCACGCCGGAACTGCGCCAGCGGGTTGCGGGCACCGTTGTAGTGGTTCTTCTCGGCGATCCTGGCCACCGCATAGCGCAGATCGTCCTCAGCGATCGAGTACTTCGCCGCGTAGGCGGGAAGGATCAGGCTGAACATGGCCGCCGCGGTGAGTGTCCGCTGAGTTCCGTCGGTCGGGATCGGGAAGGCGTTGAGGCCCTGGTAGCCGCCGTCCTTCACCTTCTCCGCGCCCAGTGCCATCACCAGGTCGTACGCCCCGGAGGCAACCGCGTAGGCAGCCTGACGCATAGCCTCCGAACCGGTGGCGCAATAGTTCTCGACACGGGTGATCGGCTTGCCCTGAATCTTCAGAGGCCCGCCCATCGCCAAGCCCGAGGCAGCCGACTGCGACGTCCCGAACCAGAAGGCGTCGATGTCGCCCTGGGCCACCCCCGCTGAGGCGTAGGCAGCCTGGGCGCCGTCGATGATCAGGTCGTCGAGCGATTTGTCCCAGTGCTCGGCGAAGGGCGTGCAGCCCACCCCGATGATCGCCACCTGGTCCTTGATTCCGTGCGACCCCATCAGCTCTCCCCGTTTGTGCCGGCGCTGCGGACGGGCCGCACCTTCCAGAAGTAGTTGTGGATCTCGTCGCTGGTGTAGAGGCACCTGAAGGTCGGCTCCACCCGTGCGCCCACCTCCACTTCATCGGCGGCCACGTCTGTGAGTTCGAGCGGGGCCCGCCCTCCCCCGTCGAAGTCGACCACCGCGAACACCACCGGCGGGCTCGGAGAGTACACCAGCTTGTCGACGGTGAAACTGGCGATCGTGCCCTCCGTGTCGGCCATCGGGATCGGTTCCATGTCGTCCAACGCGCCGCCCTTCTCCGACACCCTCGCAGGCGGGAGGTGCACCATCCGGCTGGACCGGTCGCGGCTGCCGACGAACCCGAACTTCCACGCCCCACGACGATGCACAGCGCTCGCTGAGGGACGATTTGGTGCCGGCCGGTTCGGGGGCTCGACGGCCACCATCTGACGCCACGACAAGTACTTGCCGTAGCTCACCGACCCGCCCGCGGCTATCTGGGCGGAGACCGGCGAGGACACATGATGGTCGACGACGGCTTCGGTGGTTCGCAGCACCACGGCTTCCACGCCGTCGGCGAGCACGGCCAACACGATGACCTCGCCGGGGCCCGCCGACTCGAGGGCGGAGGCGAGCATCAGCGCGCCGTGGGCGGTGCCCGTGTTGCCGACCGTGTTGGCCAGGTCGTCGACCAGCTTCTCGGGGGCGACCCCCAGCCGCGCCCGGTTGCGGGTGACCGCCCGGCTGTGCATACCGGTGATGGCCAGATGATCGACATCGTCGGTGCTGATCCCCGCATCGGCCAGAGCCGCAGCGAACGCAAGCTGCAGCAGCGGCGCATAGGCGACCTCGCCGAACCGTTCCTCCCAGACCCGCGAACGGGTCGCGCCCGGGATCCGCCAACGTTCCAGGATTTCATCGGTGGCAACGCCCGAACCGAGGTACTCGGCGATCACCGTGCCTGCGGCGTCGTCGTCGCCGACCAGCAGCGCCGCGGCGCCGTCGCCGCCTGTCGCCTCGTCGTTCGAGGCAGCCATGCCGTCGCGGATGTCCGACGACACGACCAGCGTCGTGCCCCCGCCCGTCAGGGCGGTGCGCAGCGTCCCGATACCGGAGCGGAGCGCCCCGCCCAGGTCGAGCGCGCCCACCGACGGGGCCAGGCGGAGCGCCGCGTGGATCGCGGTGGCGTTGGTCTTCTCCAGATACACAGGCGTGGACGTGGCGAACCACAGCGAGTCCACGGCGACGTCGCCGGCACTGTGCAGCGCATTGCGGGCCGCCTCGGCACCCATGGTCGTGGTGTCCTCGTCGTAGGACGCCACCGAGCGGGTCCCTTGTCCCCCGCCCTTGCCGAACAGCGCCGCGATCTCCCGCCGGTCGAGACGGTGATGTGGAACGTGGACCCCGGCGGCGATGATGCCACGCATGCGCTCTCCTGTGGCTCTGACAGCCTCGCTCAGATGTGACAATGCGAATCAGACCCTACCGGTTCACAACATCTAGCCCAGCATTTGCGGTGTACCCCGAAGGCGATGTCGTTGAGGTTTCTCTTCTCTACGTAATCCTCTCTACGTAATCCGCCTCGGGCATGCTCGCCATCATGTCGCCGAACTCGGGCTTGGCAGCACTTGACGAATCAACGGTTCGGCGTCATCACCGGTCGGTGCGGAGTTCGGCGATGCGGCGCCGGGCGGGCTCGAGGTCTTCGGGGTTGGTCACGCCGACCCACGCTTCGGTAGTGGGGATCACCTCGACGGTCAACTCGGAGGCATGCATAAATTCATCGACCAGTCCGGGAAGCAGGAACTCCGCCTTGGCGTCGTTGCGGTGCCTGCGCAGGAACGCCCTGAAACCGGCTTCGAGATCGTCGAAGACCTGCTCTGGGAACGCCCAGAAGTTCATCGAGACGACCGCATCGGGGGCCAGCGGGCCTGGGGGTTCGGTCGCGAATATGGATCCGTCTCCACGGCGCTCGATGCCGTGGGTCTCGACCAGCGAAACGAGTCTGTTCCCCTCAACCGTGCAGACGCCCCGGCTGACCTCGCCGGACTCGGGCAGGGTCAACTCCAGGTTGAAGCCCGCGAGCAGGGCACGCCGCGCGGTCAGGCCGCCCGCCCGGGCGACAACGGACTCATAAGTGGAAGGGCCGTAGTAGTCGTCGGCGTTGCAGACGACGAACGGGCCGTTGACCTCCGCGGCCGCCGCCAGCACCGCGTGGGCGGTCCCCCACGGTTTGGCCCGGGCCGGACCGTGCCCGTCCTGGCAGACACAGCTGATCTCAAGGTCTCCGTAACGGTCACCGATATGGCGTTTCACGTCGTCTTCGATTTCACGGCGGACGATCAGCACGACCTTGCCGACACCGGCATCGACTGCGTCGCGGATCGCGAAGTCGACGAAGGCCTCGCCCTCGGCCCCGACGATCTCAAGCTGCTTGGTACCACCGAAACGCGAGCCGAGACCCGCCGCCATCACTACCAGGGAGACCATGTCTGACACCGTGAGATCATAGGTTGCGTCGACCGGGAATCACGCTCAGCCGCGCAACTCGTACCCCTGATGAGTTCCCATGCCATCCGGAACCGTGTTCGACCGGAGGGGTCAGGACATGCTATTCTAACGCGTCCGCGGCTGCCCGACATCGCAAATCACCTTGGAAATCCGTGCCCCGTAACGACAACGCGTTCAACGACGTGGTGTGCGCACCCCCACCCCCACCACTACAATCTCGAGCCCCGACAGTTAGGCTGGTTCTCTCATGAAGTATTCGCTAACTATTCTGTTTATCTTATGCACTGGCTTGCTAGTACCTGTATCGTCAGGTTCGGAGGTCGCAGGTTTGGCCAATGTTGCAACGGATTGTTTCTATACAAAACCAGTGCAACCGAAGTGAATCAAAATATACCAAAAGGGCAATACAGCAACGTGACGGTAGGCGACACACATTCGTGCGGCTTGCGTCTTGATCAAACGATTGAGTGCTGGGGGTACAATACCTTTGGTCAAGCCGATGCGCCCGCTGGCGAATTTATTGAAATCAGCGCAGCTTCAGATCATACCTGTGCCCTGCGAGTTGACAAAACTATTGCATGCTGGGGTCTCAACTATGTTGACCCAGCGGATGCACCTATTGGCCGATTTGATTTAATTGAAATGGGTGAACACCATTCATGCGGCGTTCGTGTTGATAGAACTGTTACTTGTTGGGGTTTGAACAATCTCGGGCAGGCCGATCCGCCTCAAGGCCAATTCAAACAACTTGCCGTCGGAGCAGAAAGTTCCTGTGGGATTCGTACCGACAATACAGTGACGTGTTGGGGTGCCAACGTAGCGGGACAGCTTGATGCCCCGAGCGGACACTTCAACTCTGTCGTCTACGGGAACAACTTGGTGAGGAATCGATATTATTGCGGTTTGCGGCATGACCAATCGATATCTTGCTGGGGTGCATACGAAAAATACGAAGAGCCAAGTTTTCCGCAAGGCATGTTCGGCGAGATTGCCGCGGGAGGATCTTGTGGGCTGAGAGCCGACGAAACGGTCACTTGTTGGGTCGATGACCCGAAGAATAGAATCAACGTTCCGAGTGATGAGTTCGTTTCGCTCGCCACGAATCGCGATGCAGTGACCTGTGGTGTCCGTGTCGACATGAACGTAGCGTGCTGGGGGTCACCGGCCCGACCTCTGGAAACCCCGCCAGTCGGACAATTTGTCGCTATTACCGTCGACAATGAGACTGCCTGCGGATTACTCACAAATCGATCGGTGCAATGCTGGCGTCTCCAATGGACAGTAGATCTAGGATCGCCGGCCGGCCAGTACGACACTATCACTTCTGGCGCTCGGCATACCTGCGGCTTACGCACAGATGGCACCGTCGCTTGCTGGGGATTCGATCAGAGCGACTACAGTAAGGTATATTCCCCGACAGGCACATTCAGATCTGTCGCCGCCAGTGGCGACCACACATGCGCCATAGGCGTTGACAAAACAGTAACCTGCTGGGGAACTGGCGCACCTCCGATACCGATGCCAGATAATGTGTCCACGGAAACCGTCTATGATGCCCCCAATCCTCAAAAAACGGGCCGACAACCGGGTTGCGGCCCGACGTGCAGATAGAGTCAGGTTTCATGGGTCTAGTTCTGACAGTCGATTCGGGAACGACCGGTGTCCGCACATTCGCGGTCGACGAGGCGGGCGTGCCGTTCGGTTACGCCTACCGGGAGTTCACGCAACACTTTCCGAGACCAGGGTGGGTGGAGCACGATCCCGTCGAAATATGGCAAGCGGTGCTGGAGACCCTCGCCGAGATTGTGGCCACGATTGCTGAACCCGTCAGCGCGATCGGGATAACCAACCAGCGTGAGACGGTGGTGGTCTGGGATCGGCGCAACGGCCGGCCCCTCCATCGGGCCATCGTCTGGCAGGATCGACGCACCGCCACACGATGTGAGCAGTTGCAGGCCGAGGGGCATCTCGATCTGGTGCGTTCAACTACCGGGTTGGTGCTTGATCCCTACTTCTCGGCAAGCAAACTCGAGTGGCTGTTCAAGCACGGGGGTGTCACGCCCGACGAGCATCTGGCGTTCGGCACGGTCGACTCGTGGCTTGTGTGGAACCTCACCGGCGGGCACCACGCCACAGACACTTCCAACGCCAGCCGGACCTTGCTGTTCGACATCGGCGCAATGTCGTGGAGCGACCAGATGTGCTCATTGTTCAACGTGCCGATGACCGCGCTGCCGGAAGTCTTGCCATCGTCGGGACGATTCGGCGAGACGACAGCCGACATTCCCACGGGTGCCAAAGTACCGGTCAGCGGAATCGCCGGCGACCAGCAGGCCGCGCTGTTCGGTCAAGCCTGCTTTTGGCCCGGGCAGGCCAAGAACACCTACGGGACCGGGTCCTTCGTGCTGATGAACGTCGGCGCCCAACGCCCCGAGCCAGTGGAGGGGCTGTTGTCCACAGTGGCATGGACGATCGGCGAGCAGACGACCTACGCCTACGAGGGTGCCGTCTTCGTGACCGGGGCAGCGATCCAGTGGCTGCGCGACGGTCTCGGCATAATCGACGATGCGGCCGAGACCGGATCACTCGCCGCGTCGGTCTCCGACACCGGCGGTGTCGTCTTCGTTCCCGCACTGACAGGGCTCGGCTCACCGCACTGGGATGCCCGCGCACGCGGCACGATCGTTGGCCTCACCCGCGGCACCGGTCGCGCAGAAATCGTCCGAGCGACGGTGGAATCCATGGCCTACCAGAGCCGTGACGTGGTCGAAGCGATGTCTGCCGCTTCCGGAACGCATCTTCGTGAACTCCGAGTCGACGGTGGCGCATCGGTGATGGATGTCCTATTGCAGATCCAAGCAGACCAGCTCGGCGTTCCTGTCGTACGCGCCCCTGTCGCGGAGACGACCGCGCTGGGCGCCGCCTACCTCGCCGGAATTGCCGAAGGAGTTTGGAGCGGACTCGAGGACGTCGCCGCTCTGTCGGGACAGTCCGATGCTGAACGCAGATTCCAGCCGGATCCCGACCGCAGGCGTGCCGATGCAGGCTATGCCCAATGGCAACGCGCACTGAGGCGGTCCCTGGCGTGGGATCAGAGCGAATAGCCCACCGCGCCACGGTGCCATCAAGACGAGCCGCTCTCAACGTGCCTGGTGAAATCCTCCAGCGCGTTGCGCAGCAGGCGGGCCTCGGCGCGGCGCTTGACGAAGCCCGGCAGAGGGACCTTGACCTCGACGGCGAGGTGGTACACGACCTCGGTTGATCCCGGGTCTGACCGCACCGGCAGAAACTCATACTCACCATCGAGTCGCCTGGTGATATCGCCGCGTTGCAGGCGCCAGGCGAGGCGACGCGGGTTGGTGCCATAGAAGTAGCGCAGTGTGTAGGTGGTGCTGCGGCCCATGGCCGCGGCCCGGTACTCGACATCGACGGCGCGGCCTTCGTCGTCACGCCGCAAGACCCGGGCCATCTTGATGTCAGAAGCCCACTGCGGGTACTTCTCGAAGTCGATGGCCGCGGCGAAACACTGCTCCGGCGTCGCCATGATCGTTGTTCGTTCGGTCGCTTGATCAACCATCACTGCTGACCCTAACCGCTCTGCGGGTCTGTTTTGCGCACCTCGAACTCACCGTGGCGGGCACACCACAGTCCCGTCAGACCGAGAGCCCACACTGGAACCAGGAGCCCGAATGCCGCGGGCGTGTAACTCCGCATCGATGCGGTGGTCAGCGCCACCACGATCTCGACCGCGAGGGAGCTCAACAAGATCCTCCGCACCTCAGGACTGGCGCTGCCCGCGGCGAAATAGAGGCCCGCGATCCCAATGACATGGTGGCGGCTGCGCTCCACCGCGATCAACAGCGCCCACCCCATCGCAACGGTGCCGGCGGCGAACAGCACCAGCGACACGCCCGCGTTGAGCCACTCGAAGGTGTCCGGACAGATCGTGGCCGCGGCCGCGGTGAGCGTGAACAACGCGGTACCGAACCACGACCAGTTGAGGATGGCCTGACCCGCGGCCCATTGCTCCCGCCGTCTCATCGCCGCACCATATTGTTGATTGCCTCAGCCATCCGTTCGGCCAGGATGTCGTAGCAGAACTCCCGTTGGGCGCGCACCCTGGCTGCCTGCGCCATTGCCTGGCGTCGTTCGTCGTCGTCGAGCAGTTCGGTGATCGCTCGCGCCGCGGCATCGGCGTCGCTGGGGTCATCGACTATCAGACCCGTGACTTGGTGCACCACCGCCTCGTGTGCGCCGCCGCTGCGACCGGCGACCTGCGCCACCCCGGCCGCTGCCGCCTCCATGAAGACAATGCCGAAGCCTTCCTGCTCCAGCCCGCCCCAACGGCTGCGGCACAGCATCGCGAACACGTCGCCGCACCCGTAAACGCGGCTCAGATCATCGGAGTCGACTCCTCCCAGCAGCTTCACGGGTGCGTCGAGGCGGGCGATAAGCGAACTGAGCCGTCTGTGGTCGCGCCCGGCGCCGGCAATTGCGACACAGACATCGGGCTTGCTGCGGCGTATCTGCACCGATGCCCGAATCAGCGTGTCCATGCCCTTGCGGGGCACCAGGCGGCTTACTGACACGACCAGCGGACCCTCGGTCGGCAGGCCCAGGGCCTTTCGGGCGGCCTGTTTGGCGTCACAGTCGAGGGGGACGAAACGTTCGGTGTCGACGCCGGGCGCAATGATGCTGACCGGCAGGGGGCGCCCCAGCGACTGCTCACCCTGCTGAGCGGGGTACCCGCCCGCTGCGATCACCCCGACGGCGCCGTCGAGCACTCGGTTCAGCAGACTGCGGACACCGGGGATGCGGCTGGGAATCGTTACTTCTGCACCATGGAGGACGACTCCGTAGGGAACGTCGAGATGAGGGCCGATCAGTCCGACCGGCACCGCCGGGTCGAGGATCACGAGTTCGGCGCCGCAGCTGCTCGCCAAGCGGTCAATCCGACGCGCCAACAGCGGATGCGGCAACAAAGCGGGTTCGCGGCTGCGAACAACGGTGAACGGTTGAGCGGCGTCGAAGGCGTCGGCGTTGGCGTGGGGGGTGCTGTAGACGACGACTTCATCGGCGGGGAGGCGCCGCCAGAGCTCCCACAGGTAGTTCTGAATGCCGCCTGTCTTGGGGGGGAAGTCGTTGGTGACGAGTAGATGGCGGGCCACAGCACGCCACTATGCCACGGCGGTGACCGGCCGCCGGAGTTCTTCGCGCACCGTCTCGTCGAGTTCGCAGCCGTCCAACTCGGCGAGCAGATCGTCCCTGTTCAGGCGGCGGGCCGCCCAGACGGCGTGGGCCGCCACGACCGGGGACTGATGGGCCAGCGATCGGGTGAGCACCGCTGCAGTCCGTTCGTCGTCGCCGCTACCGATGTTGCCGAGCACCACCAGGGCATTGCGCCGCAGGTAGTCGGGATTGCGCTGGGGCACGTACCAGCGCCCGAAACGGGCCATCAGCGTCTCATCATCGTGCTCCAGCATCTCGAGGATCGAGACCCAGGCACCGCCGCCGCCCTCCGCCGCAGGCTGCTTGCGGCGGATCTGGTTCGGTGGGCAGACGTCTTGGCAATCGTCGCATCCGTAGATGCGGTCGCCGAGCAGCTCCCGGTACTCGACGGGGAATCGGCCCGATGCCTGCAGCAGCCACGCCAAGCACCTGTTGGCATCGACCACGCCGGGCGAGATGATCGCCCCTGTCGGGCATCCGTCGAGACACTTGGTGCAGGTTCTGCAACCATCGGCGGCAGCGGCGACCGCTTCGAGGTCGAGGGGTGCGTTGGTCAGAACCGAGCCGAGCACGACCATGCTGCCGACGCCCGCGATCAGCACATTGGAACTCTTGCCCCACCAGCCGATGCCTGCGCGGTGTGCTGCTGCCCGGTCGACCAGCTGATTCTGGTCGGCCAGCACAAGAGCCTTGCAGCCCTGTTGACGCAGCGCGACGGCAATCTGTTCGAGAGCTGCACGCAGGGACGCGTAGTGGTCCTCTGAGCTGTAAGCGGCAACTCTTCCAGTCGGTTGATTCGTGGGGCGCGCCGGGAGTTCACGCTGGAAGTCGTAGGCCCCTACGATCAGGCAGGTGGCATCGCTCATGGTCCGGCGTGGATCTGTTGAGCGTGACGGGTTGCGGTAGGTGAACTGCATTGATCCGCTCAGCCCCTCGGCCTTGCGCTGCTCAAGGTCGACACGGGTGCGTTCGAAGGGGGTCGCCTCGGTCGCGCCCACCGCGGCTAGGCCCGCGGCGAGCCCTATGGCTTTGAGGTCGGCGACAGTCAGGTCCACCCGTCCATCGTGGCACGACAAATGACCAATGAGACACAACGACCGACGCGGCGGACTAGACGGCGTCGGAGCGGGGGACGAACCTGCTCGACGGGACGAGCCCGGCGTCGTTGAGCAGCTCATAGGCCCGTCGTTCCTCGAAATCGAGGACCACCGGCGTGCCGGCGACATGGCCGACCAGATAATTCACTACGCAATCGTCACACGCTTCTGTGTGCTGCATGACGCACATGTCGCAGTCGATCATCAACCCCGGCTGCTCGCCGGCCGTCGCACCGCAATGAGCATCGAGCCCATCGTCAACCAATTGGAGATAAGTGTGTTTTGCCATGCCTCCAAGCTACGCAGGGGGTATGACACTGCTCGATAGATTGACACCATGGCCAACGCCGATGCATCCGATAGGTCGGCACCGGTCAACGACTCCCCTGCCGCAGTCGAGGGCCCCGACTTCTCGCGGCGCCAAGTCCTGCGACTCGGCAGCGGGGGCGCACTCGCCCTGGTCATCGGTGCCGGTGCCGGCTGGCTCGACCGATCCAACAGCCCCGGCCCCGAGTCGGCCTCCCCGCGCAGCGGCAATGCCAGCGCCACGCCGACCAGCACGACCACCGGCACGACGACCACGACGACCAGCACGACGACCACGACGACCGAGCCGATGACTGTGAGCGGGATCGGCGAGGTGGACCCGCGGATTATTGCCCTCGGTCAGCGGGTCGTCGCGGTGACCGGCGAGAACGACATCGCTGAACTGCTCGCTCGACTCCCGACGGCCGAACGCGGCAGCGATCCGCTCGAGCGTGCCGCGGCGCGTGTCAGAGCTGATTTCGAGCAGAGCGACACCATCACCGTCGACGGTTGGATCCTCGCCGCATCAGAGGCCAGGGCGGCCGCGGTGATCGCTCTGGCCTGTTCGCAATCCGTTCAATCCCGATGCTGACCGACGCTCGGACACTGCGAGTCGTTGCAGCGGGCCACTGCCGGGATCCTCGCACATGCTGACCGACGCTCGGACACTGCGCTCGGGAAGCGCCCTGCAAGCAGACGTGTGCATCATCGGCGCAGGCGCGGCGGGGATATCGATGGCAATGGAACTGCTCGATTCCGGGCTGCGGATACTGCTGGTCGAGTCTGGAGGCACGGAATCCGATGCTGCCACCCAAGCACTGATGACCGGCGACAGCATCGGCGCGCCCGTGACCACGCTCGACAACCCGGTGACTCTCGACCAGACCCGTCTGCGCTACTTCGGCGGGACCACCAACCACTGGGCCGGCTACTGCAGGCCGCTGGCCCCTGTCGATTTCGAGCACCGGGACCATCTCAGCGTCTCAGGATGGCCGATCGGGGTCACCGACCTCACCCCATACTGGGACCGGGCGACGCAATGGGTACGGATCACCGACGGAGACTTCTCAGTCGACACTTGGGAACGGCGTCTGGGGGTGAAAGCTCCGCCGGTGCTCACCGACGCGGTCGAACCTTTCGTGTTCCAGGTCACGTTCCCGACGAAATTCGGTGACCTGTACGGCGCAGAACTGACCGAGGCGGCCAACATCGAGGTGCTGCTCCATGCCAACGCGCTGAACCTTGCCACCGACACCGGGCGCTCGGTCACCCGTCTCGATGTCGCCACCTTGAGCGGCATCTCCTTCAGAGTCACCGCGCGGGCCTATGTGCTGGCCGCCGGGGGGATCGAGAACGCGCGGCTGTTGTTGGCTTCAGTCGACCATGACCCCGCCGGGCTCGGCAACAGCAACGACCTCGTGGGGCGCTATTTCACCGAACACCTGCAGATCTACGCCGGGTTCGGGGTGTTCGAGTCGGACTTCGACGCGCTCAGCGGTCTGGGCGGCGGCGAGGTGGCCATCGCCCAGGGTCGCCACGCCGGACATGTCCACGGCGCCAAGTTCGCTCTCGGGCTCAGCGACGCACATCTGCGTTCAGCGGAGACCACCGGTCTCGAGCTGCAGTTCCTTGTCGGCGCCCTTCCCGACGGCGTGCCGTTCCAGGCGCGGGGAGCCACCGTCGGCGATGTCGGCGCGCTGATGGCCCACACCGGGCCGGAGCCTCAGACGGCTGCATATCTCCAAGCCCTGGCGGAGCAGGAACTGAATCCGCACAGCCGCGTCACCCTGGGGTCGGGGACCGACGCTCTGGGAATGCGGCGGACACGACTCGACTGGCAGTACACCGCGGCTGATCGACGGCGGGTGGTCGCCGGACTTCGGGTCATGGCCGAGGCCATAGGGGCGACCGGCTGGGGACGGGTCCAACTCGTGCCCGGCGGCGTCCACGCCGATGCCCACGACCGGGCGGTTAGCGGAGAGTTCCTCAGCGTCTTCAGGTCCGTCCCCGAAGAGGTCGACCTGAGGGGATTTCCGGTGGGGGTGGGTTTCCACCACATGTGCACCACCAGAATGTCGGACGATCCTGCACAAGGAGTGGTGGATGCCGACTGTCGCATGCACGAAGTCGACAATCTCTGGGTGGCTGGGAGCAGCGTCTTCGCAACCGGCGGGACGGCCACGCCGACATTCACGATCGTGGCGTTGGCGATCCGTCTCGCAGACCACCTGCGAGACCTGCTCGGCTGACATCGCTGACATGCTGACATCGCTGACGTCGGCGACATGCTGACATCGCTGACATCGGTGACATCGCTGACATCGGTGAGATCCTTGACATCAGGGGTCTGTTCGGGCAGTGTCTTGGGGTGTCCGAACAGACGTTCGCTTACCAGCAGAGCTTCGAAGACCTCGGCAGCCCCCTGCACGAGGTCACCTTCGTCGTCATAGACCTTGAGACGACCGGTGCTTCTGCCGCGGACTGCGCCATTACCGAGATCGGTGCCGTCAAGCTCCGCGGCGGCGAGTGCCTGGGCACATATCAGACGCTGGTCGACCCGGGAGCTGCGATCCCGCCGGAGATCACGGTGATCACCGGGATTACTCAAGCGATGGTGATGCGGGCGCCGCGGATCGAATCGGTGATGCCGTCGCTGTTGGAGTTCATCGACGGCGCGGTGATCGTGGGTCACAACGTCCGCTTCGATCTCTCATTCCTGAATGCGGCGCTGGAGCGACTCGGGCGTCCCCGTCTGGAGGCACGCTGGATCGACACGCTCGCATTGGCGCGGCGGCTGGTGCGCGACGAAGTCCCCAACTGCAGGCTCGGCACGCTTGCGGACCGTCTGCGACTCAGCCACAGACCCAGCCACCGCGCCCTCGACGATGCCCTGGCAACCGGAGACCTGCTGCATTTCCTTGTGGAGCGGGCCGCTGCGCTGGGGGTGTTGGGCCTCGAGGACCTCATTGCGCTCCCCAAGCTCGCGGGCAGCCCACAAGCCAAGAAACTGAAGCTGACCGACGGGCTGCCCCGCAAGGGCGGTGTCTACCTGTTCCGTGACGCGCGTGACGAGGTTCTCTATGTCGGCAAGGCCGCCAACTTGCGGTCACGGGTTCGCAGCTACTTCTCGACCGACGAGCGTCGCAAGGTCTCGCAGTTGCTTCGCGAGACGCATCGCATAGACCATCACCTGTGTCGCAACGGTCTCGAATCTGCCGTGTTGGAGTTGCGGCTGATCCAACAGCATCTGCCGCGGTTCAATCGGCAGGGCACCCGGGCGGGCAAGTATCCATACATCAAGCTGACCCTCAATGAACGCTTCCCGCGCCTGTCGATAGTACGGACGGTCCGCGACGACGGGGCGCTGTATCTGGGTCCGGTGGCATCGACACGGGCGGCCAAGCGGGCAGTGGAGGCGATCCACAGCGCGGCACCGATTCGGCGTTGCGGTCTCGCCTCGAGGGCATCGACGACCGCGAGCGTCTGCGCTTCAGCCCAGTTGGGAGTGTCGTGCTGTCCGTGTTCTGGAGCGACCTCGCAGACCGAGTACGCGGCTGTGATCGAGGAGCTCGTCACGAATCTGACGTCGCGCCCCGACCTGCTGTTGGCCCCTCTCGTGGCGAGGATCGAGCAGCTGGCGGCACAGCAGCGCTACGAGGAGGCGGCTGACGTGCGGGACCGCGCTGAAGCACTGGCGGGCCTGTTGCGACGTCATCGACGCTTCGACCTGCTGCGACGAGCGGGACGTGTTCGCCTGGGAATCGGCAACACCTGGGTTGAGCTTCACGGGGGGAGACTCAGTAGCAGCGGCCCCGCAACCGGCACCGTCGAATCCAGTTGTCCGTCTGAACCCGGCGATCGATCAGCCCCGAGTGCAACCCCGACCTCGGCCCCGACTCCGACCACGGGGTTGTTGCCGGTTCCGCAGCGTCATGACGCCGACGAGTTGCTCACAGTCGTCGGCTGGATCGAACGCAATGTCGCCAAGCTCACGATCGAGGAGGTCGAGGGGGTGTTGGCCAGTCCCCTGCCGGCGCTGCCGGTCTTCAAGCCGAAGACCTCCAGTCCAGCCCGCCGCACCACCACGCGCACCGGTGTGAGCACGTTGCCGGACTCTCACAGCCCGCCAGACGCGCAGAGGTCTCGAGTCGCCTAGCCCGCGCGTCGGCTGCCGTTGG
>MKWU01004771.1_pt1 | contig 15559 bp, 11 predicted proteins | sample 809101 | NCBI WGS metagenome assembly MKWU01 (sample SAMN05860141, study PRJNA318959) | sponge metagenome | host: Aplysina aerophoba | place: Slovenia: Piran, Adriatic Sea, Gulf of Piran | collected 2013-05-07 | reverse complement strand
CCGGTCTGTGCGTCGCGGGTGATGTCGAGCAGCACCGGCCCCGGCTTGCGCCCGAGCCGCTCCGGTCCCGGACCCGCGATGGCGCCCCGGGCGACCGCGAACGCCATCCGGACCGCCCACGGAACCTCCGCCGCGTTCGTGACCTGCCAGGCCCAGCGCGTGGCCGGGAGGCTCATGCCGACCGCATCCGCTTCCTGGAACGCGTCCGTGCCGAGCTTCGGGCCCGCCACCTGGCCGGTGATCGCGACGAGCGGGGTCGAGTCCATGAGCGCGTCCGCGAGCGCGGTCAGCAGGTTGGTCGCACCCGGGCCCGAGGTGCCCATGCAGACCCCCGTCCGGCCGCTCGCCCGGGCGTAGCCCTGCGCGCAATGCCCGGCTCCCTGCTCGTGGCGCACGAGGACGTGGCGAAGTCGTTCGCGGGTGCCGTAAAGCGCATCGTAGATCGGCATGATCGCGCCGCCCGGATAGCCGAACACGAGATCCACCCCCTCGTCGAGTAGGGCCTGGACCAGCAGCTCGGCGCCGGTCAGGGCGCGAAGCTCGACGCGGGGCTCGCATCGGGTCCCGGCCGCGGTCCGTGCGCTCCGGCGGCCGGTTTCCGGCGGACCCGGAGCGCGGGCCGGGTACGGTTCGCGGGCGGGCGGCTCACCTGCGCCCGCGCGGTTCGATTCGATCATTCCTTCCCCCAAAAATGAAAAACCCGCCCCCGTTTCCGGGGGCGGGCTCTGGCAGTCATCGCGTTGCGGCAGTGCTACGTCTCGGCCGACCCCCTCAAGGTCCGGGCTACCAGTACGAGTACGAGCGCTGCGAGCGGTGCGTGCATGGCGCGGATCGTAGAAAGTGCGCTCTCGCGTGTCAACATCCGGCGCGGATCCGGCGCGCAACGGAATGAAATCGCAAAGCCCCTCGCGGCGGCGGGTTCGCGGGACGGATCGTGGATGCCGGACGGGCTCGGTCGCGAGAATGTGGCGGAAACGGGCAAGAACTGGCGCACGGGGGCATTGACGGACCGGTCGGCGGTGGCCAGCATTTCCCCGGCGTGACGGCCTGCGGCGCCGGACGAGGCTCCGCCGCTCCGGCCGGCGGCTCGCCGTGCGTCACGCCGCGCCGACGGGGTGCGTGCACGCCCCGCACAACGATGCTTCCCCGCGATCGCGCGAGAGGATGAGGAGAATGAGCGAAGGAGCGATGCAGGCCATCGGGCGCCGGCTCGCCGCGGACGAGGTGATCCTGCTCGACGGTGCGACCGGAACCGAGCTCGAGCGCCGCGGCGCCCCGATGCACGACGAAGTGTGGTGCGGCGCGGCAACCCTCTCGCATGGCGCGCTGCTGCGCGACATCCACGAAGACTACATCCGTGCGGGGGCGTCGGTGGTCATTGCCAACACCTACGGATCGAACCGGATCATGCTCGAGCCGGCGGGACTCGGGAGCGAATTCGAGTCCATCAACCGCAGGGCGGTCGAGATCGCGCTCGAAGCGCGCGACCGGGCCGCGGGAGGTGACGCGATCGCGGTGGCGGGGTCCATGTCCCACATGGTTCCGATGCGCCACGATCCCGCGCGGGCGCCGTCCCCGGCGCGCGCGAACGAGTGCTTCACCGAGATGGCGCAGACCCTCGCGGACGCCGGCGTCGACCTCATCATCCTGGAGATGATGTCGAACCCGGAACTCGCCCGTCCGGCCGTCGCGGCCGCCCTCGCCACGGGTCTACCGGTCTGGATCGGCTACAGCGCGCGGCGCGGCGGACGCGGCGAACCCGTTCCCTTTCTGCGCCCGGACCTCGACTTCGCGGACATGGTGCGTGCCGTGCATTCCGACGAAGTGCGGATTCACGGCGTCATGCACACGAACGTCGACCTCACCGGCCCGGCCATCGACGTGCTCCGCGGCCTCTTTGGCGGTCCGATCCTGGTCTACCCCGACAGCGGCTTCTTCGCGATGCCGAACTGGCAGTTCGTGAACATCGTTTCGCCGCAGGAGCTGGCGCGCGCCGCGCGGGGCTGGATCGAGGAGCATGGCGCCCGACTCGTCGGGGGCTGCTGCGGACTCGGCGTCGAGCACATCGAAGCCCTCGCGGAGATGATCGCCGCCCGCCGGCCGTAGGCGGCGAATCCCGACGGCGGGCTCGCAGCGGCCGGCGGCCCGATCCGGTCGCTCAGGCGAACCCCCCGCGTCGTCAATCCGGTTTCGGGTCTCCGGCTTGCGTCGGCGCGAGGTGGCCCGCGGCCGCGAACGTGCTCGCGAAGGCGAGGGAAGGCAGCTCGTCCCGGCCGAAGAACCCCGCATCGTCCGCATCGTCGCCTGCGCGGAGCTCGCCGCTTGTCCGTTCAGCGCGATAGAGGAGGAAGACCGAGGCCCCCGCGCCGGGTGGGTTGTGGAACGCGTCGACGAGCCCCGTGACCCGCACTTCGAGGCCGGTCTCCTCGCGTGCCTCGCGCACGGCCGTCTCCACCGGCGACTCCCCGGAGTCGAGATAGCCGGCGGGAAGGCTCCACTTGCCCTTCTCGGGCTCCATCGCTCGCCGCACGAGGAGCAAGCGGCCTTCCTCGACGACCATCACGCCGACTCCCACCTTCGGTTCCACGAAGTACACCCAGCCGCACGCGGGGCACGCCCGCCTCGGCTTTCCCGCGACCGTTCGATTGGCGAGCGGACTCGCGCAGCGCAGGCAATAGCGCGCGCGGGCGGGCGCGGTGGGCTCCGGCGCCTCGGGTGAAGCGCCGATTCTCGAATCGTCCATGTTCGAAGCGCAGCGTTCTCGTCGAGTCCGGGCGGGAGGATAGCTGGCGGCGGCGGAATGCGACAGCTTCGCGAGGGTGCGGCACGCATGCCCTGCAACGGTCGCGCCGGATCCCAAGCCCGACTTCCCGATCGCCGCATGGACGGTTCCCTTGACTGTCCGGCGAGGATTGTCAGGACGGAAATCGAAGATCAGTTCATTCCCTGGGACACATGCGATAGATTTGGCAGGGACGGAACCTTCTGACGCAATGCGTTGCCCCGCCCGTGCGGAGAAGCACCGGCGGCCATCGGTCCCCGGACTTCGGGGAACGTCGTGACCGCGTCGCGTCCGAATTCCGACCCGATCCGCATCGGGCCAGAAGAACCACTTCAACCGGAAGACCGAGATGGCGCAGCAAGTTTCCGGCTCCGAACCGTCACGTTCCCGGCCGGTTTGGCTCGGCCTCCTCCAGATTCTCCTGATTCTCGCGGTGGTCGCCGCCGCCCTTTACTACGCACGAGCACCCGAGCGAGTGGTGCGTGGGGCCGAGTCGGACCTGACCGACGAACGCGCGAAGCCGGCCGTAAGCGTGATTCGACCGACGCCCACGGAGCGGGCGCTGACCGTGGAGCTGACGGGTTCGGTGCGGCTTCGAGAGAAGGCGACGGTCGTGTCCGAGGTCGTGGGCCGGGTGGTCTGGGTATCGCCGCAGTTCCGAAACGGTGGATCGCTCGCGGCGGACGAGCCGTTCGTCCGGGTCGACCCGTCCGCGTTCGAGCTCGAGGTCGAGGCGGCGGAGCAGGCGGTCCGGGAGGCGGAGGCGAAGGCCTGGCTCGAGAGGGCCAGGGGCGAGCATGCCGCGAAGTCGTTCGCGAGTGCGAATCCGGGGGCGGAGGCGACCGAACTGATCCGGCGCGCGCCTACGATCGCGATGGCCGAAGCGGCGCTCGGGAGGGCCCGCGTCGCCCTGAGGCAGGCCCGGCTGCAGCTCGAGCGCACGAGCATCTCCCTGCCGTACGACAGCCGGGTGGTGAGCTCCGATGTCGAGGTCGGCGAGCTGGTGGGACCCGCCGAGCTGGTCGGTGCCGCATCGCGTCTGGGGATCGTGTATCGCACCGATGCGCTGGAAGTGGATGCGCCGATCGAACCGAGGGAGCTCGGCTACCTCGCGCCGGCGATCGGCCGCTCCGCCCGGGTTCATGTGCAGGGACGCACCTACGAAGCGCGAGTGGTCCGGGAATCGTCGGTGGTGGCGCCCAAGACCCGTCTCGCGTCGCTGTTCCTCGCGTTCCGGGGGGAGGGGGCGCCGCGGTCGCTGCCCATGCCGGGAACGTTCGCGGAGGTGGCGATCACGGGTCCCTCCTTCGACAACGTGTACGTGCTGCCGGAATCCGCCCGGCAGGAGGGGGGCAGGGTCTGGGTCGTCGTCGACGGGGTTCTCCAGTCGACCGTTCCAAGGGAGCTCGGGCGCACCGATGACGGCTGGGTAGTCGAGGTGTTCGACGCCGGCCAGGGTGTCGTCGTCGGCACGCTGTCGGGGGCACGGGCGGGACTCGCCGTCGTCGCGAAGAGCGCGGAGCCGTCGGGGTAGCCGGGCATGAATTCGGACACCAGCGACACCGCGCTCCGCGCCGTGCCGGCCAAGTGGACGGGAATCATCGCGTACTTTGCCGGGAACCGCGTTGCCGCGAACCTCCTCATGTTGTTCATCATCGTCGGGGGGGTGGCCTCGGCGCTGCATCTCCCCGTTCAGAACTTCCCCGAGTTCGAGTCCCGGACGGTGAGCGTCTCGCTCCGCCAGCCCGGCGCGTCGCCGAAGGAGGTGGAGGAGGACATCATCCGCCGGGTGGAAGAGGCGGTGCGAGGCGTCCCGGGGGTGGAGCGGGTGGTCAGCACCGCGACCCATGGCAGCGGCCGGGTCAACGTCGAGCTGGCCGACTTCGCCGATGCGCAGACCGTCCTCGCCGACGTTTCCCGCGCCGTCGACGGGATCGAGGAATTTCCTCCGCAGGTCGCGGAGCGTCCGGAAGTGGAGCTGTTCCAGCTCCCGCGCAAGGTCATGACCCTCGCCGTCTCGTCCTCACGGATCGGGGAAGACGATCTGCGACAGGCCGCGGAGGACCTTCGCGACGGGTTGCTGAGGCTGCCCTCCCTTTCCCAGGTGTTCCTGGAGGGAACGCGAGAACGCGAAATCTCGATCGAGCTCAGCGAGGAGGTGCTGCGGCGCCACGATCTCTCCATCAGCCAGGTGGCCAGGGCGGTCCGGCGAGCCTCCCTCAATCTCACGTTCGGGGAGCTGCGGACCGAAGCCGGGGGCGTGGTCCTGCATACCGTCGCCAAGCGCCGGCTCGGAGAGGAGTTCGAGGACATCCCGCTCATTACGCGACTGGACGGGACGATTGTCACGCTGGGAGACGTGGCGAAAGTCCGCGACGGATTCGTGGACGAGGACATCGTATCCGAGTTCAACGGCAAGCCCGCCGTGTTCGTCCGGATCGATGCGGCGCAGGAGCAGTCGATCGTCGACATCGCCGGAGAGGTCGAGACCTGGCTCGCGACCTGGCCGGCCCCCCAGGACGTCGAGGTCGGCATCTGGAACAATCGGGCGACCCTGATCTTCGATCGGTTCTCGAAGATCGTCCGCAACGGGGTGATCGGCACCTTGCTGGTCTTTCTCTGCCTCATCCTCGTCTTCGATCTTCGCGTCGCATTCTGGGTAACCGCGGGCATTCCCGTGTCGTTCGTCGGATCCCTTCTCTTCTTCGGCACCGCGGACCTGACGTTGAACATGGGGACGCTGTTCGCTTTCTTCCTCCTCATCGGAGTCGTGGTGGACGACGCGGTGGTGGTCGGCGAGAGCATCGCGGCGGAACGCGAGACGGGGAAGAACGCGCTCGAGGCGGCGGTCTCGGGGGCGAAGGCGGTCGCGGGGCCGCTCACCATCGCCGCGTGCACGACCGTCCTGGCTTTCGTGCCGCTGCTCTTCGTCGCGGCGAACGTCTACCAGGTGGTGAACGTCTTTCCATACGTCGCGCTGTTCGTGCTCCTCGTATCTCTCGTCGAAGCGTTCTTCATCCTGCCCGCCCATCTCGCGCACGCGAGCCGCTGGAGCGCGCCGCCGCTGAGCAGCGTGCAGGATCGGGTCCGGATCTGGTTGGACGACGTTCGCGATCGGGTCGTGGCGCCGGCCGCGTCGTGGTCCGTGCGCCATGTCTGGCTGACCCTCGCCAGCGCGCTCGCGGTCGTCGTCGTGTCGCTGTTCCTGATGCGCTCGGAGTCGGTGCGCGTCGTCCTCTTCGACCGGGACCTGGATGCCCCGGACAGCATCCAGGCCGACCTTCACCTGCCGGTCGGAACGCCTTTCGACACCACCCTGGCTGCGGCGGAACGCTTCGCGAGTGCCGCACGCGCGGTCAACGACGGCCTCGAAGGCACGTCGATCAACGCGGTCAGCCTGCTGGTCGGCAATCTCGCGTTGCCCCGGCCCGGTGACGAGCACCGGAACTCGAGCCATCTCGCGTCGGTGAGGGTCCATCTCAATCCACGTCCCGTCCGGAGCGCGTCGGCGCCGGAGATCGAGCGATTCTGGCGATCGAGGGTCGGTGACGATTCCGGGCTGAACAAGGTCGAGTTCCGGACCTCGCGCCTGAACTTCCCGCCAACCGTCGCATATTCGATAAGGCACGACGATCCGGAAGTCCTGACCCGGGTCGCATCGGAGCTGCGCTCCCTCATGGGAACCGTCCCGGGAATCTACGGAGTAGCGGACAACCTGTCGCTCGGAAGGCGACACATCGAGGTCAGTCTGACCCCGGCCGGTCAGGCGGCGGGGTTGACCCCGGCGGCCGTCGGTGGGCAGTTGCGGGCCAACTTCCACGGCGTCGAGGTTCAGCGCCTTCAGCGCGGACGCGACGAAGTCAAGGTCATGGTGCGATACCCGCCCGAACGGCGCCGGAGTCTCCGGGAGCTGGCAAGCGAACGCATCCGTCGGCCGGGAGGCGGAGAGGTCCCGCTGTCGACCGTGGCCGAAATCAGCGAGAAGCGCGAGCTCGCCACCTTGACGCGGATCGACGGGCGCCGGTCAGCCCTCGTGACCGCGAATGCCGACGCCGCCGTGATCACCCCGATCCAGGCGCGCCGGGCGGTCGAGCGGGAGTTCATTCCCGGCCTCGTGGCGAAGTACCCGGGGGTGCGAATCGACGTCGCCGGCGGGGCCCGCCAGGAGAAGGCGCTGCTGGCGACCCTCGCCGTGATCGTCCCCATCGTGCTGCTTGCAATCTATGCGCTGATGGCGGCGTTCCTGCGCAGCTACTGGAAGCCCGTGATCGCGGTGGCCGGCGTGCCCATCGCGTTCGCGGGAGCGGTCCTGGGACACTGGGCGCTCGGGTGGGACTTCACCGCGATGTCGTTGTTCGGCGTCATCGCGGTCGGCGGGGTCATCGTGAACGATGCGCTGGTTCTGCTGGACCGCTACAACACGATCCGGCGCGAGATGGCGCCGATTCCGGCAATCGCCGCCGCCGCGGCGGCGGCTCGCCATCGTTTTCGGGCCGTTTTCCTGACCAGCCTGACCACCGTCCTCGGGCTGTCGCCCATGCTCTACGACCGCAGCGACGAGCTGATCAACATGGTCCCCCTCGTCGTCAGCATGTGGGGCGGCCTGGTGCTGTCGACCCTGTTCATCCTGTTCCTGCTGCCCGCGCTGGTGATGCTGGTCGACGGCCGCGGGGACTGACCCGCCGGACGCGCGGGCGCGCCCGGTCCCGCGCCCCCGCCGACGGCCCGATTCTCAGCCCGCCGGCTTCAGGATCCGGGTCAGCACCTCGTTCGTGTTCCTCGACACCTTCGGCATCGTGAGCACCGACTCCATGGCGGAGCCCATCCGCTCGCGCCGCAAATCGTCGTGGCGTCGCCAGTGGGCCATGACCCCCGCGAGACGGGCCGCGAGCTCGGGGATGAGGGGGTCGATCTCTCGCATCCGGTCAGCCCAGAACCGGTAGCCGGATCCGTCGGCGGCGTGGAAGTGCACCTGGTTGCCGTCGCAAAACGACAGAACGAGCGCTCGCAACCGGTTCGGGTTCGTGCCGTCGAAAGCCGGGTGCGCGCGAAGCTCCACGACCCGGTCGAGGGCGCCGGCGAGCGAGGATTGCGCCTGGACGGCCAGCCACTTGTCCATGGCGAGGGGGTTGTCGCCGAAGCGCGTCTCGAACGCCGCGAGCGCCTCCTCGCGTTCCTCGCACTCGATGTCCGCCAAGCACTTCAGGGCGGCCATCGTATCGGTCATGTTGTCGGAGGCGTGGAGCTGGTTCAGACACTCGCGCCGGGCGGCCGGGGTTCCGCTGGCGGCAAGGTAGCCGAGGCAGACGTTCGCGAGCGCCCGGCGGGCCGCGCCCTGCGGGTGGTACCGGTACGGCTCGCGCGCACCGAGCCGTCCCCGTGCTTCGTCGAGGTCCGGGGCCAGGGTCTGGCCAAGCGCGCGCCCGAGTGCCTTGCGCGCCCGGTGGATGGCGTCGACGTCGATCCGCTTCATGCGATCCGCGAGATAGCCTTCCGACGGCAGGGTCAGTATCTCGGCCGCGAGCCCGCCGTCGATGGCGCGGTCGCGGAGCACCGCCCGCATCGCCCCGGCGAAGGCGGGGTCGGCCGCCTCGCCCCCCGCCGGGGGCCTGCCGCCGCCCGCGATCAGGCGGTCGAGCCGGGCGAGCGCGAGGGACTGCCCCGCATCCCACCGTGCATAGGGATCGGGGTCGTGGGCGAGGAGGGTGAGAAGGTCCTCGTCCGGCCGCTCCATCTCGATCCTGACCGGGGCGGAGAACCCGCGCAGCACCGACGCGACCGGAGGGGCGTCGATCCCGTCGAGAACGAAGCGCTCGTTCGGGGCTCGGACCTCGAGCACCACCGTCCCGTCCCCCGCGGACGGCTCCCCCCCGAAAGCCACCCTTGGGGAGGATGACGACGGGGCGAGCACGCGCCCGTCCCGGCCGACGAGTCCTACCGCGAGAGGCAGGGGAACGGGGGCCGTCGGCGAGGCGGCGGCCCGGCCCCGGTCCGGGCCGACGAGTCCTGCCGCGAGAGGCAGGTGAACGGGCTCCTTGGGCGAGCCGTCGGCGGTCGCGCGAAGCTCCTGCCGCACCCGCAGGCTCCACCGGCGCGCCTGCGGATCGTAGCTGTCTTCGAGGTGCAGGATCGGGGTCCCCGCCTGCGAGTACCAACGCCGGAACTGCCCGAGATCGATGCCGCCGCCGTCCTCCATCGCCGACAAGAAATCGTCCGTGGTGGCGGCCGCGCCGTCGTGGCGCTCGAGGTAGCGGCGCAGGCCGCGCCGGAATCCCTCCGGGCCGAGCAGGACATGCATCATGCGGATGATCTCGGCGCCCTTCCAATAGATCGTAAGGGTGTAGAAATTATTGATTTCCTCGTATGCGTCAGGGCGCACGGGATGAGCGTCGGGGCCGCTGTCCTCCTTGAACTGGCGGTCGCGGAGGAGGCGCGCGTCCCGAATGCGTTTGACCGCCGGAGAGCCCATGGCGGCCGAGAACTGCTGGTCGCGAAAGACCGTCAGCCCTTCCTTGAGGCTCAACTGGAACCAGTCGCGACAGGTGACCCGGTTGCCGGTCCAGTTGTGGAAGTACTCGTGGCCGATCACCGCCTCGACATCGGCGTAGTCGAGGTCGGTCGCGGTCGCCGGATCGGCGAGGACGTAGCGGGAGTTGAAGACATTGAGCCCCTTGTTCTCCATCGCCCCCATGTTGAAGTGGTCCACGGCCACGATCATGTAGAGATCGAGGTCGTACTCGAGCCCGTACACCTCTTCGTCCCAGCGCATCGCCTTCTTGAGCGACTCCATCGCGTGCCCGCAGTGACCGATGTTGTGGGGCTCGGAGTAGATGCGAAGCGCCACCTCGCGGCCGGATGCGGTGGTGAACCCATCCTCCCGGCAGGCGAGGTCGCCGGCGACGAGGGCGAAGAGATAGCAAGGCTTCGGAAACGGATCCACCCATCGCGCGAAGTGGCGGCCGTCCTCGAGCGGCCCGCTCGCGACGAGGTTGCCGTTCGAAAGGAGGACCGGAAAATTCGCCCGCGAGGCGCGAATGGTGGTGGTGTACCGCGCCAGCACGTCGGGCCGGTCGGGATAGAAGGTGATGCGCCGGAAGTCCTCCGCCTCGCATTGGGTGCAGAGGATCCCGTTCGACTCGTACAGCCCCTTGAGGGTGGTGTTGCGGCCCGGAAAGATGCGGGTACGGATGGTCAGGGCGAAGGGAGCGGAAGGAGCGGGTTCCGGACCGGCGCCCTCCTTTCGCTCCCCGACCCGCCCGACGAGGGAGGCGGGGACGACGAGCCGGCCCGCGTCGAGTCCGTACTCGTTCGGCGAGAGCGTCCGGCCGTCCAGGGCCACGCCGTCCGGCTCGAGGTCGGTGCCGTCGAGAACCAGGGGGGTGTCCGCCGGGGTCTGCGGAGCGCGCCGCACCGAGAGGGTGGAGGTGACGAGGCATTCGTCGCCCGCGAGGTCGAAGTCGAGATCAATCGAGTCGACCAGATAGGGGGGCGGCGCGTAGTCCTCGAGTCGCACTTCGCGTTCTTCGGTCATCCGGGGGGCTCCACGGTCACGGTCATCGTCCGGCGCTCGCGCGCGGCGGGAATGATATCGAGGGCAGGCGGACCCCTCACGCGGATGGCCGCACGAAGTAGGGCACTTCCACGAAGTCGTGTCGTTCGGGCGGAAAGTCCTTCGTGTTCCGGGTGACGAGGCGCAGCCCGTTGCGCCGCGCAACGGCTGCCTGCAGTGCATCGGGGAGCTCGCGGGCGGAAACGGTGGCGGCGAGGCACGGCGCGGGACCGGATTCGAGACCGGCCGGCCGGCGGACCGCCATTGAGCGGCCCCGCCCGGTCTGCTAGGCTGAAGTCCCATCCGGATGGATGGGTCTCACATGACGCGATACGTTTTCGTTACCGGCGGCGTCGTTTCTTCGCTTGGCAAGGGAATCGCCTCTTCCTCCCTTGCCGCGTTGCTCGAAGCGCACGGGCTTCGCGTCACCCTCGTCAAGCTCGATCCCTACATCAACGTCGATCCGGGCACCATGAATCCGTTCGAGCACGGCGAGGTGTACGTGACCCGTGACGGGGCCGAGACCGATCTCGACCTCGGACACTACGAACGATTCGTGCGCACTCCGATGGGCCGGAAGAACAACTTCACGACCGGTCAGGTCTACGAGAGCGTTATCCGGCGCGAGCGTCGCGGCGACTACCTCGGGAGCACGGTGCAGGTCATTCCGCACATCACCGACGAGATCAAGTCGTGCATCGTCTCGAGCGCGGAAGGGTCCGACGTCGCCATGGTGGAGATTGGCGGCACGGTGGGAGACATCGAGTCGCTCCCCTTTCTCGAGGCGATCCGCCAGATGGCGTTCGACCTCGGGCGCAGCCGGACCCTCTTCATCCACCTCACCCTGGTTCCCTATATCGCTACCTCCAGAGAGATCAAGACCAAGCCCACGCAGCACTCGGTGAAGGAGCTTCGGTCCATCGGGATCCAGCCCGATCTGCTGTTCTGCCGCACCGACCGACCGCTTCCGGGAAAGGAGCGGCGCAAGATCGCGCTCTTCACGAACGTCGAGCCGCGGGCGGTGTTCTCCGTACCGGACGTCGACACCATCTACCGGCTGCCGCGGCTCTTCCACGAGCAGGGCGTGGACGCGGTGGCCATGGAGCGTCTCGAGCTCGAGGCGAGCGGGCAAGCCGTCGATCTCGCGGAATGGGACGAGGTGGTCGCGCGGCTCGACAATCCGGAAGGCGAAGTGCTCGTCGGGATGGTCGGCAAGTACGTCCATCACGCCGATTCGTACAAGTCCCTCAACGAGGCGCTGGTCCACGCCGGGATTGCCGCCCGCACCGCGGTGCGGGTGGAATTCATCGACGCGGAGGAGGTCGAGCGCCACGGTTGCGGTGCGCTCGAGCGGGTAGACTGCGTGCTGGCCCCCGGTGGGTTCGGCGCGCGCGGCGTCGAGGGGAAGATCCGGGCGGCCCGCTTCGCCCGCGAACACGAGGTGCCGTTTCTCGGCATCTGCCTCGGCATGCAGGCGGCGGTCATCGAGTATGCCCGCAACGCAGCCGGGCTGGACGGCGCGAACAGCACGGAGTTCGATCCCGATTCGCCCCATCCGGTGATCGCTCTCCTCACCGAGTGGGTGGAGGGAGACGGAATGGTCCAGCACCGCGAGGACGGCGGGAACCTCGGTGGCACGATGCGCCTCGGCGGGCAGGAGGTGTTCCTCGTCGAGGGTACCCGGGCGTACGAGGCGTACGGGAAGGCGGTCATCGAGGAGCGGCACCGGCACCGCTACGAATTCAACAACCGCTTTCTCGGCCGCCTGAAGGACGCGGGTCTCGTCATTTCCGCGACCACCGCGGGAGGTGCGCTCGTCGAGATGATGGAGCTCCCCGGACACCCCTGGTTCGTCGGCTGCCAGTTCCATCCCGAGTTCACGTCGACCGCGCGCGACGGCCACCCTCTCTTCGAGGCGTTCGTGCGCGCGGCCGCCCGCCACCGGGCCCTTCGTTCTCGCGGGGGTGCGGCGGTCGCCCGCGACATGACCGCTCCCGTGGTCTCCGGCCGCGGGAACGGCGCGGGAAGCCACCCGGCATCGGAAGACACCGCGGAGCCCGCGGCACGTAGCCCGGACCTTGCCGAACCGGTCGGCATGCCGTGATCGTTCGCGGGCGGCCCGCCGCCGGTCCGGTCGCGGGGGAAGGCCCACGCTGATGGACCTTTGCGGATTCGATGCGGGACCAGATTGCCCGCTGTTCCTTATCGCGGGACCTTGCGTCATCGAGTCGGAACGCATGGCGCTCGAGACGGCGGAAACGCTGCGCGCGATGACGGCCCGGCTCGGGATCGGATTCATCTACAAGTCCTCCTTCGACAAGGCGAACCGGACCTCGGAGGCGAGCTTCCGCGGTCCCGGACTGGAAGCGGGGCTCCGGGTCCTCGCACGGGTCCGCGAGGAGGTCGGGGTTGCGGTGCTGACCGACGTGCACGAAGACACCCCCATCGACGAGGTGGCCGCGGTGGTCGACGTTCTCCAGACCCCGGCGTTTCTCTGCCGCCAGACGAACTTCATCCGGCGCGTGACGGCCGCGGGGCGGCCGGTCAACATCAAGAAGGGGCAGTTCCTTGCCCCCTGGGACATGGTCCACGTGGTCGAGAAGGCCCGTTCCACCGGAAATGAACGCATCCTGGTGTGCGAGCGTGGGGTGTCGTTCGGCTACAACTACCTCGTTTCCGACATGCGCTCGCTCGCGGTGCTCCGCGAGACCGGCTGTCCGGTGGTGTTCGATGCCACCCACTCCGTGCAGATGCCGGGCGGCATGGGGGCCGCCTCGGGAGGACAGCGTGAATTCGTCCCGGTGCTCGCCCGCGCCGCGGTCGCGGCAGGGGTTGCGGGGGTCTTCATGGAGACCCATCCGAATCCGGACGAGGCGCTGAGCGACGGTCCGAACGCGATTCCCCTCGCCGACCTGGAGCCACTGCTCGAGACCCTGGTCGCAATCGACCGGACGGTCAAGCCGCACCCCGCGGGACGGGCGCTCGAGGCGGCGGCCGGATGAGCCGTCCGGCGCCCGCGGGGCGCGGTCACGAACGGATCGAGGCGGTGCGGGCTCGCGAGATCATCGATTCGCGCGGCAATCCCACCCTCGAGGCGGAGGTCCGGCTCGCAGGCGGCACCGTCGGTTCGGCCGCCGTGCCGTCCGGCGCTTCGACCGGCGCGCGAGAGGCGGTCGAGCTTCGCGACGGAGACCCGGAACGCTACGGGGGAAAGGGGGTCGAGCGGGCCGTCGCCAACGTAGTGCGGGAAATCGCCCCGGCCCTTCGCGGCGAGGAGGCGGGCGAGCAGGCGCGCATCGATGCGCGGCTTTGCGAGCTCGACGGCACCGCGAACAAGGCCCGTCTGGGAGCGAACGCGCTTCTCGCCGTGTCGCTCGCGACGGCGCGCGCCGCCGCCGGTGCCCGCGGACAGTGGCTCTACGAGCACCTCGGGGCGCTCGCGGGCCATCCGCCGATGACCATGCCGGTCCCGATGATGAACGTGGTGAACGGGGGGGCGCACGCGGACAACAACGTCGACGTGCAGGAGTTCATGGTGGTGCCCTGCGGAGCGCCGACCTTCCGCGAAGCGGTGCGGTGCGGTGCGGAGGTATTTCACTCCCTGAAGACCATTCTGCTCGCCCGGGGGCTCGCGACCGCGGTGGGCGACGAAGGCGGGGTCGCCCCCGATCTCGATTCGAACCGGGAGGCGATCGAGCTCATCCTGGAGGCGGTCGCCCGTGCCGGTTACCGTCCCGGCGAGGACGTGTTCATCGCGATCGACGCAGCGAGCTCGGAGTTTCTCACCGATGGACGCTATCGATTCGAAGGCGACGCGCTCGATGCATCGGACTTCGCCGAGGTCCTTCGGGCGTGGACAGACGATTTCCCCATGATTTCCATCGAGGACGGAATGGGCGAGGACGACTGGGAAGGGTGGACGAGCCTCACGACCCGGCTCGGAGACCGGGTCCAGCTCGTCGGCGACGATCTCTTCGTCACCAATCCCGCCATTCTCCGGCGCGGGATTCGCGAGGGGATCGCGAATGCGGTGCTGGTCAAGGTCAACCAGATCGGCACCCTCAGCGAGACTTTCGATACCATGTCGGTCGCACGCGACGCCGGCTACGCGACGGTCGTCTCCCATCGTTCCGGAGAGACCGAGGATACGTTCATCGCCGACCTCGCGGTGGCGACCGGCGCCGGACAGATCAAGACCGGGTCGATGTGCCGCTCCGATCGCGTGGCGAAGTACAATCGGCTGCTCAGAATTGAGGAGCGGCTGGAGGAGGCCCCATGGCCGGGAAGGGCGGTCTTCGAAAGAAGGGCGACTTCGCCGGGATGAAGCGCAGCCGTTGGCAGCGGCGGCAATCGCGCAACCGGATACTGGCGGGGGCGCTCCTCGCGGTCGCGCTCGCCGGTCTCCAGTTTCGTCTCTGGTTCGGGGATGGTGGCGTGTTCGCGGTCTTCGAGCTTCACGACGCGATCGACGCGCAGCAGGGGGAGAACGAACGCCTGTATGCCCGTAACCGTGAGCTCGAGGCGGAGGTCAACGATTTCCGGACCGGTCTGGAGGCCATCGAGTTCCGGGCGCGTCGCGATCTCGGGATGGTCCGCAGGGACGAGACCTTCTACCAGATTGTCGAACGGCGATGAGGCCCGCGAGGGGCCCGGTCTGGGGGCTCGTCGCGGCTGCGGGAGCGGGGCGTCGCTTCGGCGCAGCGGTTCCCAAGCAATACACGAAGCTGGCCGGACGGCCGATGCTCGCGCATTCGATCGAGCGGCTCGCGGCCGATCGGCGGGTGAGGGCGGTGATGGTCGTCGTGCCGCGCGCGGATTCCGCGTTCGCGTGCCTTCGGACCCGTCTCGGCATCGACGTGATGCACGTCGAGGGAGGCGACGATCGAAGCGATTCGGTCGCCAACGGACTGGAGGGTCTTGCGGCGCAGGCCGGGGCCGCCCCGGAGGACTGGGTGCTCGTCCACGATGCGGCGCGTCCCTGCCTCCACCACGAGGACCTCGCAGCCCTGATCGATGCGGGGCTCGACCAGCCGACCGGAGCGCTCCTCGCGGCACCGGTGCGGGACACGCTCAAGCGCGCACGCCGGGACGGCGGCGGCGGGGAGGCGATGGTGGAGGCGACGGTCCCGCGCGAACGGATGTGGCGCGCGCTCACGCCGCAGATGTTCCGGCTCGTCGAGCTCGCCTCGGCGCTTGCGGAGGCGTCCGCCCGCAGGGACGCAGCCACC
>MKWU01004770.1_pt1 | contig 15560 bp, 12 predicted proteins | sample 809101 | NCBI WGS metagenome assembly MKWU01 (sample SAMN05860141, study PRJNA318959) | sponge metagenome | host: Aplysina aerophoba | place: Slovenia: Piran, Adriatic Sea, Gulf of Piran | collected 2013-05-07 | reverse complement strand
CCCTTGCCGCCCCTCATCCGGAGGGTGTCGATGGGGACCATCAACGCGGCCGGATTGCGGTAGACGGTGATGTCGAGCGTGGCCGACATGCCCGCCCGCAGCCGGTTCCGCGTGGCCGCGTCCCGCGCGTCGAGCGTCACGGTGACCTCGAACCTGGGCACTCTCGACAACCGGTCGCGGACCGGATGGGTGGAAACGGCGGTGACGGTCCCTTGCAACTCGAGGCCGGGAAAGGCATCGCCCCGTACCGTCACCCGTTGGCCGGCACGGAGCTTCATCACCTCCATTTCGTCAACCCGCGCCGCTACCGACATGCGTTGGTAGTCGGCCAGGGTCAGCAGGACCTCGCCCTGCTTGACCTCACGGCCCTTGGCGAGGGCCGTGAGGTCACCGGTCGGTGGTAGCACCGTGCCGGCAATCGACGCGGTGACGCCGCTCGCGCTTAACCTTGCCTCCACTATCCGAAGCTTGTTTCGTGCCTTTTCGGCCTCGAGCTCGGCCAGCCGCAGAGCCTCCCGGCCGCCGCGCGCCCGCACCGCCACCAGGTCTTGCGCCACCGCGTCGAAGTCGAGCAGTTGGTTCATGTGCTGCCGTTTCTGATGTTCGTGGTCCGAGGCGGGAATCAGTCCCTGCTCCAGCAGGAAGGAGGAGGTCTTGAGCTTGGCCTGCTGGTCCTCCAGCGCCATCTTGGCCTTGGCGAAGGCTCTGAGCGCGCTGGCCACCTCGGGCCCGCGTTCCCAGTGCCGGACTTCGTGCAGCGCCTTGCGGGCCCTTTCGTATTCCACCAGGCTTTCCTGATGCTCGAGGTGCACGTGGTCCATGTCGAGTTCCACCAGCCGTTGCCCCTCGGCCACCCGCTGACCGTAGTCAAAAAACAGCGCCTTTACGTGGCCGTCCGCCGGGCTGGTGATCCGCGCCACCCGCCACGGAGCGAGGCGGCCGATCAGCGAAAGGGTCGATTCGAAATCCCTTGGTTCCACCACCAACGTGCGCGGTTCCCGTGAACCGCGGGCTTCGGCCGCCGGCGTCGAGCCGGACAAGCCGGGCAGGCCCGGCCAACCCGCGGTGTGCCAACTCCAGATCCCGGCGCCGACCAACAGCCCGAGCATGAAGACCATCGCGGCGGCCCGCAGATCGAGGCCCCTTTTATGGGCCAAGGCGTCCTGGTCCATCTCCGGTCCTTTCGATTTCGATACCCCATCGGTCCAGCGTGGTACCCTGCGCTCTGTCCAGGGCCGTCAGCGCGTCGAGATAACCGAGGATCGCGTTCAGCTCCCGGTTCTGCGCCCGCACCAGGTCGTCTTCCACCGTTGTCAGCCGGAAGGTCGAAGTCAGCCCCTGCTCCAGCTTCCTCTGCTCCAGGTCCAGCTTCTGCTCCGCCAGCTCCCGGGCCTGCCGGGAGAGCTCCGTCCGGCGAAACCCCGCCACCACGTCGTGCACCGCCTGCCGCACCGCGATGTGAATGGCCTGGCGCGACTCGGCGAGAGCCATTTTGGCATGCCGGAGATCGTTGGCGGCCCTCAGCAGCCGGAGCTTCGGGGTGCGGTCGCCGAGCGGGATGTGGAGGGTGACGCCCACGCTGTGATCGGTTCTTCCGCGGGCCCCGCGCTTCACGCCGGCATTCAGCGACAGGTCCCAGAGAAGATCGTTTTTCGCCCGGCGCAACGCGATCCTCGCCGTCTCGACCCGCAGCAGGGCTTGCAGATGGTCCGGCCGCCGAGCCATCGCGGTTTCGACGCTCTGCCCCCGGTCGGGCCGGACCGGCTTCACGGCAAGGTTGGCCGACGCCCGGATGCGCGGAATTCCGTCGATGTCGAGGATGTCGATGAGGGCGGCGTTGGCCGATTCCAGGCTGTTGCGGCTTTCCATCAGCGCCAGCTCCCGGTTGGCCAGTTCCGCCTCGGTCTGGACGATCTCGCGGGCAGCCATCCGGCCCGCCCGGATCAACGAGCGGTTGGTCTCGAGTTGCGTCCTCGCCCGGGCCAGGGATTCACGGCTGATTTCGATTTCGCGGCCGGCGCGTATCACCGCCCGGTAGGCTCGGATGACCGAGGTGACCACGCCGGCGATGGTGTCGCGGAGGGCAAGGAGCTGGATCTCCTCGTCGATCCGCGCCACCCGCAACGGCGCGGTATCGATCTCCGGTCCGAAGCCCTTCAACAGGGGCTGCGCCAGGGCCAGCTCCCATGAGCCGGCGTCCTTGTCCCGGCCGGCCATCGGCTCGGACCAGCGGAGCAGGAACCGGCCGCCGGTGGGGATCCGCATGCTCGGCCCGAAGGAGGCTTCCACGCCGCTCTTGCGGTCTCTTTCGGCGAAGGCGGACGCCTCAATGCTCGCCCGCGGCCGGTACCGGTCTTCCGCCACCTCCAGCTCGAACTTCTGCGTCGTGCGTCTCATCCGGGCGCCCACGACGGTACGGTTGTGGCGGAGCGCGAGACGGATGGTCTCGTCGAGGCGGAGCGCCAACTCGGCCTCGCCGGCGCCGCCTGCCGGCCAGGCGGGAGTGCTTGCCCCGCACAACAGGGTGAGGCAGAGCGCTGACAGGACCTGAAGTCCGCGGGACCGAGCCCGCGCTCCCCGACCACCATGCGCCGACCTGGTGGCCGTGTGTTGAAGCGGAGCGGTTTCGCCGGCGGTCGGAATGTCTCGGGTGTCCTTGTCAGGGCCAGTGGGAGAACGTCAACCGGGCTGTGGCGGTGATGGAGGGGATGGTTGGAACGCGTGGGTTGGCAAGACTGCTGATGGTCGTCGGGTGTACCTCCTTCCGGCTGTTGGGGACCCCCTCCAATGCTTCGGTCCCAATTGAAATGTGGTAACGCGCAAAGACCGTGTCAAGACGCGCTCTCGTTGTGATTCCAGTTCCTCCTGACTAAAGTTTGACAGTTGACGCGGCGTTTTCAATTCGGTTCAGGGTGAAGCCCGGACCCGGGAGGTGTGCAATGGATGGCGGCGATTCGAAGGCGGCGGGAGGCGGCCCATGACCGAACTGGCTTGGCTTCCGGCGACACGTCTGGCGAGTCTCGTCCGGCGCCGCAAGATCGGTTGCCTCGAGCTGCTGGACCACTATCTGGCGCGGGTGGAGCGCTTCAAACCGAGCCTGAACGCGATCATTGCCACCGACGTGCCGCGGGCGCGCCGGCGGGCCCGGGAGGCGGACCGGGCGCTGGCCCGGGGCGAGCGCTGGGGGCCGTTGCACGGCGTGCCCATGACCGTGAAGGATTCCTTTCACGTGGCCGGATTGCCGACCACCTGGGGAGTGCCCGCGCGGCGGGACTACATCGCCCGGGCTGACGCCTTGGCCGTGAAGCGCCTGCGGGATGCCGGCGCCGTCATCTTCGGCAAGACCAACGTGCCCATCTCGCTGGCGGATGCCCAGAGCTTCAACGACATCTACGGCACCACGCGCAACCCCTGGGACCTGGACCGGTCGCCCGGCGGTTCCTCCGGGGGCGCCGCCGCGGCCCTGGCGGCGGGGCTGACCGGCCTCGAGTTGGGGAGCGACATCGCCGGCTCGGTGCGCAACCCCGCGGCCTGGTGCGGCCTGTTCGCGCACAAGCCGACCCAGGGCATCTGTCCCACCGACGGGCACGCCCTGGGCGACAACCGGGCGCCGCTGGACATGCTGGTCATCGGACCGTTGGCGCGAAGCGCCCGGGACCTCTCGCTCCTGCTCTCGGTGATCGCCGGCCCGGACGAGATCGACGCCGCCGGACTGCGGCTCACTCTGCCCCGGCCGCGCAGGCAGAGCCTGGAAGAGTACCGGGTCGCGCTGCTGCTCGATGACGAGACCGTACCCACTTCGCGCGACATCCGCGCCCTGCACGAGGCCCTCGCGCGTTTTCTCCGCCGCAACCGGGTCAAGGTGGGCATCGGCGCCCGGCCCGGGTTCGACGCGGACGACTCGCACCGGGTCTTCGACGTGCTGCTTCGGGCCGCGACCTCGGGGCGCCAGACCGACGAGGAGCTCGCCGCCAACGAGAAGGCGCGGAAGAGGCTCGCCCCCGGGGACGACGGCAAGCGCGCGCGCATGCTTCGCGGCGTGACGCTGCCGCACCGGGACTGGCTCCGGCTCGACGAGGCGCGGCACCGGATCCGCTGGAAGTGGCACGAGTTCTTCCAGCGCTACGACCTTCTGTTGGCCCCCATCACGGTATCGGCGGCCATGCGCCACGATCACACCCCGCCGTACGCCCGCTCGGTGCCGGTGGACGGGACCATGCAGCCGTTCATGAACCAGGTCTCGCTGCCGGGCTACGCCAACCTCGCCTACCTGCCGTCATCCGTGGCACCCATCGGACTCGACGGGGATGGGCTTCCGGTGGGCATCCAGATCATCGGCCCGCAGTACGGCGACCTGAGCTGTATTCATTTCGCGCGGATGATGGAGGAACAATATTGTGGTTTTGTCCCGCCAGCGGGATATTCTTGACGTTGAGGCAACGGGCTCGACGGCCTTGACAACCTCGACGGAATCCTCAACCATCCAACGTTCCGGCGGGCGGTGGCCAACGGCATGGAGCTGGCGGCCCGGGCCGAGGCGTACATCCGGGAGAGCCCGGTGCTTGAGCTGCTGAACCCGGCGTCGCTCGGGATCGTGTGCTTCCGGGTCAACTCCGGCGCCGAGGCCCTGGGGCAGCGCGAGTAGCTCGGACAGCCACCGGTTTCCGTCAAACAGTCCGCCGGCTCTTGAACCGGCGGGATTTCCGTCTATCATCAAAGGTGAGGGGGTTGGTTATGTCGGACATCAACGAGGTGGGCGCCACCGCGTTCTTTATTGCGGGCATCCGGGAGCAGGAAAAGGGCCGGGAACACCCGCTGTTCAACGATCCCTACGCGGAGTGGTTCGTCAACGACGACATCCGGCAGAAGGTCCGGCAGGTGTTCGCGCTTCTGCCGGAAGGGATGGAGCTGGTGCGGTACCGTTCCTGCCTGTTCGACGACATCACCCGGCGCGAGATCGCCGCCGGGATGCGGCAGATCGTGATTCTCGGCTCCGGGTTCGACATGCGCCCGCTGGTGTTCGAGACCGAGGGCGTGCGGTTCTGCGACGTGGACCAGCCCGCGGTGCTGGCGTTCAAGAGCAAGGTGCTGGAGGGCCACGGCGTGACTCCCTGCCTCGGAGTACCGTGCAACTATCTGCAGGCGGACCTGCCCGCGGAGCTCGAGGCGGCGGGTCTCGATCTCGACGCGCCGATCCTGTTCATCTGGGAAGGCAACACCATGTACCTCCCGGAGGCGTTGATCTACGACTTCCTCGGCCGGCTGACCAGCCGGATCCGTTCGTTCCAGATCGCCTTCGACTTCTTCGCCAGGAGCGTCATCGACCGCACCACCGGCGACGAGCACATCACCGCCACCACCGACGCGTTCGAGAACACCCTGAAGGTGAAATGGGTGACCGGTTTCGACGATCTGTCCGTTATCGGGGAGCGCACCGGCCTGAAGGAGGTCGAGTTCGGCAACCTGCTGGACTTCGGCAAGCAGGTGGCGCCCGACTTTCCGACAAGTATACCCGAGTTGAGGCTGTATCATTTCGGAATCATGAGTCATGGGTCGCCCTAACCGCCCCATTTGAGCCCAGCGGAATCCGTGATGCAGATACCGGAACCCCTGGCGCCGGATCGGCTCTACACGAAGTGTGATCCGGAAGACCTGCCGCCGCCCGGCGAGGCGGACGAGGTGTCCGACGACCTCGGTCAGGAACGGGCGCTCGACGCGGTCCGTTTCGGCATCGGCATCCGGCGACACGGCTACAACATCTTCGTCCACGGCCCCCCGGGCACCGGCAAGTACCCGCTGGTGCGGCGGCAGATCGAGCAGGCGGCGTCCGAAATGCCCCCGCCGCCCGACTGGTGCTACGTCCAAAACTTCCAGGAAAACCACAAGCCGCGGGCGTTGCGGCTCCCGGCCGGCCGCGGCTGCCGGCTGCGAAGCGGCATGGAGACGCTCATCCGGGAGCTCCGCGCCACCATTCCCGCGGCCTTCGAGAGCGAGGACTACCAGGCCCGGGCCCAGGCCCTTCAGTCCCAGTTCAGCCAGCAGCAGGAAGCCGCGTTCAACGAGCTGCAGGAGCGCGCCAAGGCCCTGAACATCGGCCTGATCCGCACCCCCTCGGGGCTGGCCCTTGCGCCCACCTCCAAGGGCGAGGTGGTCAACCCCGAGGCCTTCCGCCAGTGGCCCGACGACATGCAGGAGAAGATCAGGTCCGACATCGCGGAGCTCGAGAAGGAGCTGCAGGAGATACTCAAGAGGCTGCCCCAGTGGGACCGCGAGCGGCGCGAGCAGTTGCGGGGCCTGAACCAGGAAGTGGTCAGCCACGCGGTGGGACAGTTGATCGAGGAGCTGAGGAAAGATTACCAGGACCTTCCCGATGTCATCGACTACATCGAGCAGGTGCGCGCGGACCTGTTGGAGAACGGGGAGGAGTTCCGGGCGCCCGAGATGCCCGCGGGGCCACAGGCCGCGCCCGTACGGAGAGGGGCGCGTGAGCCGTCCTTCCGCCGCTATGAGGTGAACGTCATCGTCGACAACAGCGGACGGCAAGGCGCGCCCGTGGTCTACGAGGACCTGCCCACCCATGGCAACGTCATCGGCCGCATCGAGCAGATGGCGCAGTTCGGCGCCCTCACCACCGACTTCAGCCTCATCAAGCCCGGGGCCCTGCATGCCGCCAACGGCGGCTATCTGCTGGTGGACGCGCGCAAGCTGTTCATGCAGCCGATCATCTGGGAGGAGATCAAGCACGCGCTCCAGGCCAATGAGATCCGCATCCACGGACTGACGGAGGCGCTGGGTTTCGCCAACACCGTCACCTTGCAGCCCCAGCCCATCCCGTTGGACGTGAAGGTCGTGCTGCTGGGCGACGCCATGATCTACTACCTGCTGAGCCAGTCCGACCCTGATTTTCCCGAGCTCTTCAAGGTGGCCGCGGACTTCGACGACCAGGTGCCGAGAAACCACGGCAACACCGCGCGCTACGCCCGGATGATCGCGGACACGGCCCGCCGCGAGGGGCTGCGGCCGCTCTCCAGGGACGCCACCGCGCGGGTCATCGAGCAGGCGGCGCGGATCGCCGCCGACTCCGAGCGCCTGACGCTCCGCCTCCGGTCCATCGACGATCTTCTCTACGAGGCGGACTATTGGGCCGGGCAGAACGGCAACGGTGAAATCGCGGTCCACGACGTGCAGCAGTCCATCGACGCACAGACCCGCCGGGCCGACCGCATCCGGGAGCGCAGCCAGGAACAGATCCTGCGGGAGACCATGCTCATCGACACCGACGGCGAGGCGGTGGGCCAGGTCAACGGGCTCTCGGTGCTGCAACTGGGCGAGTTCGCCTTCGGCAAGCCCAGCCGGATTACCGCCCGCGTGCGGTTGGGCCGGGGCGAGGTGCTGGACATCGAGCGGGAGATCGACCTGGGCGGGCCGCTCCACTCCAAGGGCGTCCTGATCCTGTCGGGCTTTCTGGGAGAGCGTTTCGCCCGCCGCCACCCGTTGGCGTTGTCGGCCAGCCTGGTGTTCGAGCAGTCCTACGGCGGGGTGGACGGCGACAGCGCGTCCTCCACCGAGCTCTACGCGCTCTTGTCGGCCCTGTCGGGAATCCCCATCCGCCAGTCCCTGGCGGTCACCGGGTCGGTCAACCAGCTCGGCCAGGTCCAGGCCATCGGCGGGGTCAACGAGAAGATCGAGGGGTTCTTCGATATCTGCGCGGCGCGGGGGCTCACCGGGCGCCAGGGCGTGTTGATTCCCTCGTCCAACGTGAAGCACCTGATGCTGCGCCAGGACGTGGTGGACGCCGCCGCCAAGGGGAAGTTCCACGTCTATCCGGTGGAGACCATCGACCAGGGGATCGAGCTCCTGACCGGCGTGCCCGCGGGAGAGCCGGACCAGGAGGGAGACTTTCCCGCCGGCACCGTCAACGGCCTGGCCCAGGCGACGCTGCGGGAGTTCGCCCGAAGCGCGCGGAACTTCGCCGCGGGCGGCGCATCGGACCCCGAGGCGCTCTCATGAGCCGGTCCGCCCCGGGCTTCGAGGTGCGCCGCATCGTGGTGGCCATCGACACCTCGTCCGAGGCCGCCACCGCCCTGGAGGAGGCGGCCGGTCTGGCGGCCCGGCTCCACGCGGAGCTGGAAGGGGTCTACGTCCAGGACATCAACCTGGAACATCTGGCCGGTCTGCCCGTGGGCCGGGAGATTCGTTTTTTTAACGGCGAGGGCCGGGATTTCACCACGGACGCGCTGGAGGCCGATACCCGGGCACAGGTGTTCGCGGTCCGGCGCGCCGTCGCCGAGCCCGCGTGGACCACGCGTTTCGCATCGCCCGCGGCCATGTGGACGTGGAAGTCCTCAGCGCGGCCGGCAAGGGCGATCTGTTGATTATCGGCACCGGAAACCGCTTCCCGTGGGGCGGGGCCCGGCTCGGCCGCACGACCTGGGCCGCGGTCCAGCGCGCTTCCCGGTCCGTTTTGGTATCGAAGCCCGGCGCCCGGTCTGCCGGCGTCCCGTTGGTGTGTTACGACGGGAGCGACGGCTCACGCCGCGCCCTCGAAGCCGGGCTCCGCATCTTCGGCATCCACGAGGGCAGACTGGTCGTCCTTGTCCTCGCCGCCGATGCGGCCGACGCCGAGACGCTGTGCCGGCAGGTGGAGGACCGGCTGGCGCTGCTGGACGTCGTCCCCAGGTTCCTCTACGGCGCCCGCCCCCTGGCCCATGAGGTGTGCCGCCTTGCCGGCGAATCCGGCGCCGGCGTGCTGGTCATGGCCGCCGATTGCGCCGCCCTCGACGGACCCCACCGCCAGGAAGTCCTCGAAACCATCGCCTGCCGGGTCCTGATCGTGCGCTAGCGGGGCTGTCCGAGAAGTCGAAGGACAGTTCGACTACTCGGACACGCTCCTAGCCGGGTGTCCCCGTCTCGTGCCGGCGGAGGAAGCTCTGGCCGAGAACGTAGTCCACCTCGTGTTCGAGCGCGTGGCGGCGCACGAGGGCCAGGGGTGCGGACAGCGGCGCCCGTCCCAGACGATAGTCGTCGACAATGGCGGCAAGCTGCTTCCGGCTTTCGGGGTCCAGCCGATCCGACAGGAAACCCGCCAGGTGCTGGAGCGCGTTGGTGTTGGTCTTCCGCGTCGGGGGCTGTTTCAGCGCCTCCATGAAGGCGCTGCCGTATCGGGTGGTCACGGTTTCCGGCGGGCCCGGTCCGGCTTCCGCCAGCAGGCGTCCCAGGAGCCGCAGGTGTCTCTCACCGTGGGCCAGAAGGGTCAGCTTGTGGGAGGCGTGGAAGTCCATGAGCCTCGCCAGCGACGGCGCCTCGCGGGCGCAGGCTCGCCAGTCCCGATACGCGTGGACGCGCTCGATGAAGTTCTCGCACAGTAGCGCATCGTCGAGTTGGTCTTCGGTTTCGACGGGCAACAGCGGCAGGCTGTCCGCCAGGGCCCGGGCGAACAGTCCGGAGCCGCTTGGGTGCGTCTTTCCGGACCCCGAGTGAACCGGAACGCGGTCCGGCCCGCAGCTCGGGGAACCTCTCTTCAGAACGAACCCGGATACCTCGAGCTTCTCGACCTCGGCCGCCCGCCGCTGCCCGAACCGTCCCATGACCGCGGTCCAGTCCTTGCCGGAATCCTGTCCGACCATGCGGGGCGCGCGGGGCTCTCCGACGAGGTCCACCGGTTCCCGCGGCACCCCCATTCCCACCTCCATCTCCGGACAGACGGCGACGATTTCGAACAGGCGTGACAGCGTGCCGGTGACGCTCCGGTGGCGCTTGTGGCCGCCGTCGTAGCGGACCGGATGGCCCAGGAGACAACTGCTCACGCCGATACGGAGCCTGGGGGGGCGAGCGCTTTCTTCCATGGTCGGTTCGTTCGTGGGAAGGCGTCCCACACTCGTGTATCCTACCACAGGAGTTGGGGGAAGGTGCTCGGGAATACCGGAACGATGAAACGGCGGCCGGCGGCGGCGATCATCGGCAGCGGCTTCGGCGGGCTGGCCGCGGCCATACGGCTGCAGGCGGCGGGCTTCCGTACGGTGATCTTCGAGAAGCGGGACCTGCCGGGGGGCAGGGCCTACGTCTATCGCCAGGACGGCTTCACCTTCGACGCGGGCCCCACCGTCATCACCGCGCCGGAATGCCTGGAGGAGCTCTTCGCGCTGGCCGGCCGGCGCATGCGGGACCATGTCACGCTGGTGCCGGTCGAGCCCTTCTACCGGCTGTTCTGGGAGGATGGCGCGCGGTTCGACTACGGCAACGACGACGAGCGGACCTGCGCCCAGATCCATGCAAGATCCCCGGGCGACGTCCAGGGCTACCGGGATTTTCTAAGGTACGCCGAAGCGGTGTTCCGGGAGGGCTATGAGAAGCTCGGCCACGTACCGTTTCCGGACCTCTGGAGCATGGTCCGGGTGGCCCCGCAACTGGCGTCCCTGGCCTCGTACCGGTCTGTTTACCGGACGGTCTCCCGGTACATCCGTGACCCTCACCTGCGTCAGGCCCTGAGCTTTCATTCCCTGCTGGTGGGCGGGAACCCCTTCACGGCCTCGTCCATCTACACGCTGATCCACTACCTCGAGCGCAAATGGGGGGTGTGGTTCCCCATGGGCGGGACCAACGCCCTGGTCGGCGCTCTGGTGCGGTTGTACGAAGAACTGGGCGGGGAGTTGCGGCTGGACTCCGAGGTGGCATCCATCCGCGCCGAGGAGAGCGGCGTCACCGGCATCGAGCTTCGGGCCGGGGGCTTGGAGCCCTTCGACCTGGTGGTCAGCAACGCGGACGTGGTGCACACCTACGAGCGGCTGCTGGGACATCACGAGGCCGGCGCACGCGCCGCGCGCCGGCTCAAGCGAATGAGACACGGCATGTCCCTGTTCCTGGTCTACTTCGGCACCCGCAAGCGCTATCCGGATATCCTGCACCACAACATCCTGTTCGGACCGCGCTACCGGCAACTCCTGGGCGATATCTTCGATCGCGGCGTGCTTCCCGCCGATTTCTCGCTCTATCTCCATGCCCCCAGCTACACCGATACGTCGCTGGCGCCGCCGGGCTGCCACGCCTACTATGTTCTTGCTCCGGTGCCCCATCTTGGCAAGGCCGATATCGACTGGGAGTCGGAGGGGCCGCGGTATGCCGGGCAGGTGTTATCTTGTCTGGAGCAACGCGTGATGCCCGGACTCACCGATGACCTGGTGACGCAACGTATCTTCACGCCGCGGGATTTCAGCCGTGAGCTGAACGCCCACCTGGGCTCCGCCTTTTCCCTGGAGCCGCGCCTGACCCAAAGTGCCTGGTTCCGGGTGCACAACCGCGACCGCCGCTTCCGGGGGCTTTACTTCGTTGGCGCCGGAACACACCCGGGAGCGGGCGTCCCGGGGGTGGTCAACTCCGCCAAGGCCACGGCCGGGGTCGTGCTCGAGGATTGGCGCGGGCGATGGGCCGGACGGGACCCGACACCATGAAGTCCGCGATGCCGGAAGACGTGGCCGCCGCGGTCGAGCATTGCGCGGCGGTGATCCGGGAGGGCTCCAGGAGCTTCGCCCTGGCCGCGCGGCTCTTCGATGGCTCCACCATGGCCGCCGCGGTGTCGCTCTACGGCTGGTGCCGCCACTGCGACGATCGCATCGACTCGGTGGCCGGCGACGTGAACGCCTCGGCCCGGCGGCTGGAAGAACTCCGCCGCCAAACCGCGCAAGCCCTGGCCGGGCGGCCGCCGGACATGCCGGTGTTCATCGCCTTCCAGTACGTTGTCTCCGCGTACGGGATTCCGCCCCACTATCCGCTCGAGCTCCTCGAGGGCATGGCCATGGACGTGCGCGGACCGTGCCATGAGACCCTCGACGACCTGTTGCTCTACTGCTACCGCGTGGCCGGCACGGTGGGTCTGATGATGACCCACGTCATGGGAGCCAGCGACGAGAAGGCGCTGAGGCACGCCGCGGACATGGGCATTGCCATGCAGCTCACCAACATCGCCCGGGACCTGATCGAGGACCACGAGCGGGGACGAATCTACCTGCCGCTTTCCTGGCTGGCCGAGGCGGGACTTCCGCCCGGGGAGTTGGCGCATGCCGCGCAGCGCCGGAAGCTCGCGGGCCTGACCCGGCGCCTTTTGGCCGTGGCCGAGCACTACTATCGTTCGGGGGACGCCGGGCTCCGCTACCTGCCGTTGCGCTGTGCCGGCGCGGTGGCGGCGGCCCGGAACATCTATGCGTCCATCGGCCACCGTGTCTTGCGGCGGGAGGAACGGGCCTGGGACAGCCGGACGTACATCACTGGTCCAAACAAGCTGGTCCTGGCCGCGCGGGGGTTGGGCCGGGCGGCGGCCGCGCTGCCGCGAAGGATGGCGCATCCGTGGTCCGCGGCCCCCATTCGTTCGGTGTGGCGGTTTCCCCCATGAAGTCTTTCCTCAGGCCATGGATCCGCCGGCGGCTGCAGGGTTATCGGGAGCAGGTGAACGAGGTGGACACTTCGAAGCCGCTCCGGACCGGTTCCGTGCGGACCGTCGCCGTGGTCGGCGGCGGCCTCGCCGGCATCGCGGCGGCGTCCCTGCTGGGGGAGCGGGGCTTTCAGGTGCGCTTGTTCGACAAGAACCGCTACCTCGGAGGCAAGGTCGGGAGTTGGGCGGTGGAGTTCCCGGACGGGTTCCGGGCCCAGGTGGACCATGGCTTTCACGCCTTCTTCCGTCACTACTACAACCTGTCACGGTTCCTCGACGAGACGGGAGTCCGCGGTAACCTCCAAGGCATCGAGGACTATCTGATTCTCGATCGAGGCGGGCGCCGGTATGGTTTCGCCGGCGTGGACACGACCCCGGTCCTCAACATCCTGTCGCTGATGCGGAACGGATTCTTCAGTCTGCGGGACTTGGCGTTCAACCGGCGGATCGGCGAGCTGCGCGCGCTGCTGCGGTATGACCGGCGCCGGACCTTCGAGGCCTGGGACGGCATCAGCTACGACCAGTTTGCCGCGCGGGCACGGCTTCCCGCGGGGTTGAAGCTCGTGTTCGGCGCCTTCGCCCGGGCCTTCTTCACTCCCGGCGACCGGATCAGCGCGGCGGAACTCATCAAGGCCTTTCATGTCTTCTATCTCAGCCACGACCACGGCCTGCTGTATGACTACTTCACGCGCAACTACCACGAGGCGTTGATCGAGCCGGTGCTGTCGCGGCTCTCGGCGGCCGGGGTCCGGGTCGAGCTGGGCGCCCCGGTAGAGGAACTGGCCCGCGGGCACGACCGGTTCCGGGTCAACGGACAGCCATTCGACTACGTCATCCTCGCCGCGGACACGGCGGGAACGCGGCGCCTGGCGGAGCGGTCGCCATGGCTACGGGACAGTGCGCCGGAGCTCCACCGGCGCTTGACCGGCCTGCGGTCCTCGCCGGGTTATGCGGTCCTGCGCATCTGGCTCGACCGGCGCGAGGGCGAGGGCTGGCCCGTGTTCGTTGTCACCGAGAAGCGTCAGGTGCTGGACTCCGTGACCTTCTACCACCGGTTCGACCCGGACGCCCGGGACTGGGCCCGCGGAACCGGGGGCGGGGTCTATGAGCTTCACTGTTACGCGTTGCCGCCCGGGCTGTCGACGGAGGCCGAGGTCCGGGCGGAGCTCCTGCGGGAGCTGTACCACTATCTGCCGGCGTTGCGGGACGCGCGCGTGCTGTACGAGCACCTTCAGCTCCGCCGTGACTTCACCGCCTTCGACCGCGGTCTCCACGAGGCGCGCCCCGGGTACGACCCGGGGGTGGCCAACCTGTACCTGGCCGGGGACTGGGTCAAGCTGCCGGTGCCCGCCATGCTCATGGAAGCGGCGTTCACCTCGGGTCTGTTCAGCGCCAACGCGGTGCTGGCGGCCAATGGGTTGCGGGAAGAACCGGTGTGGTCCGTGCCCCGGAAGGGGATACTGGCCTAGTGTCCTGTCCCACGTAATTCTTTACCAATCTGCTGGTCTTTCTTGTCGTCGGCTGCGTTGCTCTTCCTCGCGTGGTGCCCGCCACTGCTCGTCATCGCGCCTTGCCGACAACAAGAAATCCTGCGCATCTTGGCAAGAATCACGTGGGACAGGACACTAGCCATGCGTTACACCTACCTGACCGTCGACTTCCTCATCCTCGTCGTGCCGTTGCTGTACACTTGGCATCCGCGCATCCGGTACGACCGTCGTTTCCCGGCGCTTGCGCTGTCGGTGGCGGTGGTGAGCCCGTGCTATCTCGCCTGGGACGCGCTGGTGACTCGCCGGGGAGAATGGAGCTTCAATCCCCGGTACGTCACCGGAGTCGACCTCTTCGGCCTGCCGGTGGAAGAGGTGCTCTTCTTCGTGGTGGTGCCCTACAGTTGCCTGTTCATCTACGAGAGCCTGCCCCGTTTTCACGGCAACCGCGCCGTGAAGTTGCCACCGGCATGGTTTGTCGCCGCCGCCGTGGTGCTGGGACTCCTGGCCGTGCTGTCGAGCAGCGGGGGCTACACCTGGAAGGCGCTGGCGTCGTGCGCGGCGTTCCTCGCGTGCGGCTCCCTGATCAAACCAGGGTTTGTCGCCGGCACGCGTTACTGGCTCTGGCTCGCGATCTGCTACATTCCGTTTCTGGTGTTCAACTCCGTCCTCACCATGCTTCCGGTGGTGGAATACAACGCTGCCGCGATTCTCGGTCCCCGGGTCGGAACCATTCCGGTCGAGGACTTCCTCTACAACTATTCGTTGCTCTCGTTCTACGGTTTGTTCTACGCGTTGTTCGAAGATCGCCGTGAGGCGCCCAGGTTCGGCCCATGACGCGAGATCGTTACAGCTCGGTTCGCGAGGCCCCCATCAACCCCGACCACTGGTACGCGGTGGCGACGACCGACGAGGTGTGGCGCGGGCCGGTGGGGGCGGGGGTATGGGGGCGGGGAGCCGGTGGGGCCGGTGGTATGGGACCGGCCGGTGTGCCTGTTCCGCGACTCGGCGGGCGCCGTCCACGCGCTGGAGGATCGCTGTCCGCACCGCCTGGTGCGCCTCAGCCGCGGCCGGGTAGTGGGCGACGGCATCGAGTGCCGCTACCACGGCTGGCGCTTCGGCAACGATGGCCAGTGCCTGCATGTGCCGGGCCGTGACCCCGCCGGCATACCGGAGACGGCGCGAGCGAAGGGCTACCCGGCGCGCGATCAGGACGGCTTCATCTGGGTCTTCCCGGGCCGGCCCGAGCTGGCGGAAAGCGTCCACCCCATGCCGATGCCGGAGTGGGGTGACCTCGACTTCATCCCCAGCATCGCCCCCCTGTCCTGTGAGGCCCATTTCTCCTTCGTCATCGAGAACCTCATGGACATGTACCACGACCACCTGCACCAACGTCATCAACCCTGGAGCGCCGACGCCCTGCTGGAGGTGAACCGCGGAGAGGGGTGCGTGGAGGCGCGTTACTCCGCTACCGCCTACTACCGGATCGACCGCATCTGGTCGGCGCTGCAACTGGCGCTGCCGGCGCTGCGACGGCCTCACCCGGTGCCGCTGGTGGTGACGTATGAGTACCCGCACTGGAAGGCGAGGCTGGGGGACGAGTTCACCCTGTACGGGGTTTTCTGCCCGGAGGGTCCGCGCCGGACCCG